>LNAP01001390.1_pt1 | contig 26561 bp, 20 predicted proteins | sample 602601 | NCBI WGS metagenome assembly LNAP01 (sample SAMN02440304, study PRJNA202911) | soil metagenome | biome: Subtropical and temperate rainforests or woodlands; isolation source: soil samples (1 kg each in a 20% v/v slurry with milli Q water) were... ... | reverse complement strand
CATGAAGTTTCCGATCCAGATGAATACCAATGGCTTTTGGGGTTACGCCACCATGCGTGGCATTTCCATGCTCAGAGGCGTGCGCCGCAGCTCGCGCCGCTATGGCCATGAGCAAGCCCTGCTGGCACGCTGGGAAGCCGCGATTGTGGGCAGCCTTAAAAAGAGCCCGCAACTGGGCACGCTGGCAGCGGATGCGGGGCGGATCGTTAAAGGTTATGGCCGCGTGCGCACGGACGCCTTGAATGATTTCTGGGCTTTCCTGGACGAAGGCTTGCCGCGCATCGAACGCTTGGCACAAGCCGGTGGCAGCATGGATACCCTGGGCAGCAAAGCCCTTGCCCTGCTGGCAAAAGAAGCCGCCTCCGCCCCGGCGATGCGCGCTTTTCTTGATGCAGAAGAGCAGCGCATTAAACCTGCTTGATTGTGTGGTGAAGGGTTTAAGGTGCCATGTCTCCTATCAGTGCCATGCTGATTTGCCACTCATTAAAGGGTAGCTGGCACAAGTAGTTCAGACAAAATTTCGGGGGTGGGGTGTGTCAGCTCTATCCCCGGATTTTTGTTAAAGCAGACATTTAAACAGTATAAAAAGGCAGATGATTTGCGATCAGCACAGCAAACTTTCTTGTCGATCAATAAAAAAGCATTAGGGAGTGGATGGCATGAGCAGAAAACAAAAGCCCGTTCGTTCGGACATCGCCTGGAGCACGCCGGATCAAATCAATGTGCGTGGACGCGACTTGCCGAGCGAAATCCTGGGCAAGCTGAATTTGGGCGATATGGCATTTTTAGAACTCACCGCACGCATGCCCACGCCGCAAGAGTCCGTCATGTTCAATGCTGGTTGAGCATGGTGTCACCCCCAGCGCCCTCGCGGCACGGCTGACTTACGCGGGTGCGCCGGAGTCCTTGCAAGCGGCGGTTGCCGCAGGCTTGTGTGGTTTGGGCACGGTGTTCGTCGGCAGCATGGAAACAGCCGCAAAAATGCTGTATGAGGCGTTGCCCCCGGGCACAGGCGAGGTTGACCTGGAAGCTCTGGCCAAAGAGACGGTGAGCAAAATGCGCGCCGCAGGGGCGATTATTCCGGGGCTGGGGCATCCGCTGCATAAGCCGATTGACCCGCGCACCCCCAGGTTATTTCAACTCGCCACTGAAAATGATTTGTCTGGCCGTTATGTCGCGCTGATGCAGGCGATTGGCCGCGAAGCCGAGCGTGCGGCGGGTAAATCCCTGCCCATCAATGCCACCGGTGCCATTGGGGCGATTTGCTGCGAGTTTGGCTTCCCATGGCAGATCGTGCGTGGCTTGGGCGTGATGGCGCGTGCGGTGGGGCTGGTGGGCCACATTCTGGAGGAAAGCCAAAACCCGATGGCGATAGAAATCTGGCAGCGCATGGAAGAAGAAGCCAGTGCGCACTTGCGCCCGCAAACTTGATTTGATGGGGTTAGCAACGCTGGGCTGGCACCCGCAAGCATAGGTATTTTTAACGATGATCAAATTTAATTAGCCAGGAGAGACAAGATGAGTGAGCAAGGCATGATGCAGGATAAAGTGGTGGTTGTCACAGGTGCGGGCCGGGGTATTGGTCGCGATATCGCCTTGTTGATGGCAGCAGAGGGCGCGCGCGTGGTGGTTAATGATCTGGGTGGCGCAACCGATGGTTCGGGCAGCGACCAGACGCCGGCCGAGGGCGTGGTGCAGGAGATCATCGCCAAGGGTGGCCAGGCGGTTGCCAATTATGAAAGCGTCGCTTCATGGGCCAGTGCACACCGCATTATTGAATGCGCGCTGGATAACTTCGGGCGCATTGATAGCGTGGTGAATAACGCCGGCATTTTGCGCGACGTGATGTTCCATAAGATGACCGAAGAGCAATGGCACGCCGTGATTGACGTGCATTTGAATGGCGCGTTTTACGTGAGCCGCGCGGCAGCCGAGCATTTCCGCAACCAGGAAAGCAGCTCGTATGTGCATATGACTTCCACTTCCGGCTTGATTGGTAATCTGGGGCAGTCCAATTATTCCGCCGCCAAGTTGGGGATTGCCGCCTTATCCAAATCCATTGCGCTGGATATGCGCCGCTACAACTCGCGTTCCAACTGCATTGCGCCCTTTGCCTGGAGCCGCATGATCGGTTCCATTCCCACCGAGACGCCTGCGCAACAAGCTCGCGTGAAGCGCTTGCAGACCATGGAAACCGCGAAAATCGCGCCCGTGGTGGTGTATCTGGCGTCCGATGCGGCCAAGGATGTCACAGGGCAGATTTTCGCCGTGCGCAGCAACGAGATTTTCCTGATGAGCCAACCCCGCCCCGTGCGAGGCATTCATCGCGGTGAAGGCTGGACGCCACAAACCGTGGCCGAGCACGCCATGCCCGCGCTGCGCTCCAATTTCGTGCCGCTGGATGTTTCCGCCGATATTTTCAGCTGGGATCCGGTCTAAGCCAACAGCCCGCCGCCGTATCCTCACTTACTACCAGCTACCCCAAAAGTAGCCCAAGGAGTCATAAATGCTTGATGCTTATATTTACGATGGCCTGCGTACGGCCTTCGGCCGCCATGCCGGTGCGTTAGCGCCTGTGCGCCCGGACGATCTGATTGCCGGGGTGATGAAAACCCTGGTAGCGCGCTCGCCCTGGCAGCCGGAACAAATTGAAGATGTGCTGCTCGGCTGTGTCACGCAAGCCGGGGAGGATGCACGCAACATTGCCCGCAATGCCTTGTTGCTGGCGGATTTTCCTGTCAGCGTTTCCGGCCAGACGGTGAATCGTTTGTGCGCCAGTGGCCTGGGCGCTATTGTTGATGCCGCGCGGGCAATCACCTGTGGCGAGGGCGAGCTGTATCTGGCCGGTGGCGTGGAGAGCATGAGCCGCGCGCCGTATGTGATCGGCAAGGCGGACAGTGCCTACAGCCGCGACACCAAGATGTATGACAGCACCATCGGCACGCGTTTTCCCAATCCGCAAATGATTGCCAAATACGGCAATGACTCCATGCCGGAAACGGGTGACAACGTGGCCAGGGATTTTGGTATTTCGCGTGAAGAAGCCGATCTTTTTGCCGCGAACTCGCAAGCCAAATACGAAGCGGCGCGGGCGGCCGGTTTTTTTGCCGCAGAAATTACGCCAGTGGGCGTGCCAACAGGACGCAAATCCCCGCCGCGCATGGTGGATCAGGATGAACACCCGCGCCCGGAAGCCAGCCTTGAATCGCTGGCAAAATTAAAGCCCCTGGCGGTTGATGGCGTGGTCACGGCAGGCAATGCTTCTGGCATTAACGATGGCGCGGCGGCCTTGTTGATCGGCAGCCGTGCAGCAGGCGAAAAAGCGGGGGTCAAGCCTTTGGCGCGCATCATTGCGTCCGCTGCCGCAGGCGTTGAGCCACGCATCATGGGCGTGGGGCCGGCCTATGCCATCCCCAAAGCCCTGGCGCGCGCTGGGCTCACGCTGGCGGACATGGATATTATCGAAATCAACGAGGCGTTCGCTTCGCAAGTGTTGTCGTGCTTGAAGATCATGCACATCGCGTTTGACGATCCGCGCGTGAATCCGAATGGCGGTGCGATTGCCCTGGGACATCCGCTGGGCGCATCGGGCGCACGCTTGACGCTGACCGCCACACGCGAGCTGATTCGTCGTCAAAAGCGCTATGCCGTGGTGAGCTTGTGCATTGGCATTGGACAAGGCTTGGCCATGGTAATCGAGCGCGTGGATAGCTGATTTATAAATAAGCGATGGCTGTTGATATCGAATATCTCAAGCAATGGACAGGCCGCAGCGAAACCGTGCAGGATGTGCTGCACGCCAAGCCGCTGGTGTTGTTCAGCGCTACGCTGGACAGGCAGGATCCGCCGCCCAAAGAAGGCGACGAGATTCCGCCGTTTTGGCATGGCCTGTATTTTTTAACCGCGACGCGTCAATCCGGGCTGGGCGCAGACGGCCATCCGCCACGCGGCGGATTTTTGCCGCCCGTGCCCTTGCCGCGCCGCATGTTCGCCGGGGCGCAGGTGGATTTTGTGCGCCCTTTGCATGTGGGGCAGACGGTTGAGCGGCGCGCCACGATTCTTGGCGTGAGCCAGAAACAGGGTCGCAGCGGCGAGATGGTTTTTTTACAGCTGCAGCACGAGATCAGCGATGCGGCGGGTGTGTGTGTTATCGAGACGCAGGATATTGTGTATCGGGATGAACCGACGGCGGAGACTGAAACGCAGATTAAGCTGACCGGGCAGGCCGCTGTTGCCGCCGCTATTGCCGCTAATGCCGTATCACCAGCGCCGACTTTTTCTAAAAACGCAGGCCCTGCAAAAGAATCCCCTGTAACGCCAGCGCCTGCAGCACAAGCACAGTGGTCACGCACCATCACGCCTGACCCGGTATTGCTGTTTCGCTATTCCGCGCTGACCTTTATCGGTCATCGCATTCACTACGATTACCCCTACGCCACGGGAGTGGAAGGCTATCCCGGCCTGGTGGTGCATGGCCCGCTGCAAGCGACGATGCTGCTGGATTTGTTGCGTTGCGAGCTGCCGCAATGTGTGCCCAAACGCTTTGTGTTCCGCGCGGTGAGCCCCTTGTTTTGCACCGGCGCGTTTCGCGTTTGCGGCGCGACAATAGGTGGGGGGCAATACAGCCTGTGGATTGAGGATCAACACGGCCGCGTTACCATGCAAGCGACTGTAGAAGCACCGGGGTAAGCCTCCGGGTAATTCCCCGGGTAAGCTCCATTACCGAGAAAATCAACATGAATACTGCTGCTGAAAAATACCCCGAACTGCGCGAAGCGCTGCGCGATTTATGCGCGCATTATCCTGACGAATACTTCCGTGGGATTGATGAGGAACGAGGCTATCCCGAAGCCTTCGTCAATGCGCTGACCGAAGCCGGCTGGCTGGCGGTGATGATCCCGCAGGAATACGGTGGCGCGGGTCTGGGTCTGGCCGAGGCATCCGTGGTAATGGAGGAAGTCAATCGCTGCGGTGGCAATGCGGGCGCCTGCCATGGCCAGATGTATAACATGGGCACTTTGCTGCGCCATGGGTCGGACGCGCAAAAAGCCCAGTACCTGCCGGGCATCGCCAGCGGCAAGCTGCGCTTGCAGTCGATGGCGGTGACCGAGCCGACCACGGGCACGGACACCACCCAGCTCAAGACCACGGCAGTCAAAAAGGGCGACCGTTATGTGGTGAATGGCCAGAAGGTATGGATCTCGCGCATCCAGCATTCCGACTTGATGATTTTGCTCGCGCGGACAACGCCGGCGGCCGAGGTCAAGAAGAAATCCGAAGGCATGTCGATTTTCATCGTCGATCTGAAAGAATCAATCGGAAAAGGCATGACCGTGCGGCCGATACGCAACATGGTGAACCATGAAACCAACGAAGTGTTTTTCGATAACCTGGAAATCCCGGCGGAAAACCTGATCGGCGAAGAAGGCAAGGGTTTCAAATACATTCTGGATGGCTTGAATGCCGAGCGCACCTTGATCGCGGCCGAATGCATTGGCGACGCCTACTGGTTTGTGGATCGGGCGACAAAATATGCCAAAGACCGCATCGTGTTCGACCGCCCGATAGGCAAAAACCAGGCCGTGCAATTCCCGATTGCCGAGAGCTATATCGAAACCGAAGCGGCGAATTTGATGCGCTGGGAAGCCTGCACGCTGTTCGATGCGCATCAGCCTTGCGGCGCGCAAGCCAACATGGCCAAATATCTGGCCGCCAAGGCTTCATGGGAAGCGGCGAATGTCTGCCTGCAAACGCATGGCGGTTTTGGTTTCGCGGCGGAGTACGACATCGAGAGGAAGTTCCGCGAGACGCGCCTGTACCAGGTGGCGCCGATTTCGACCAACCTGATTTTTTCGTATGTCGCCGAACATGTGCTCGGCCTGCCGAGGTCATTCTGATGCGCCCGAAGGAAGTGCAGAGCCGACCGAAGGAAGTGCAAAGCCGCCCGAAGGAAGTGCAAAGCCGACCGAAGGAAGTGCAAAGCCGCCCGAAGGAAGTGCAGAGCCGACCGCTGGATGGCATCACGGTGGTCACGCTGGAACACGCGATTGCCGCGCCGTTCGCCACGCGCCAACTGGCTGATCTGGGCGCGCGGGTGATCAAGATCGAGCGCCCCGGCAGTGGCGATTTTGCGCGAGGGTACGACAAGCGCACACATGGCATGGCCTCGCATTTTGTGTGGACCAACAGATCAAAAGAAAGCCTGACGCTGGACGTCAAGCATCCGCTGGCAAACGACGTGTTGCAGCGCTTGCTGGCGGAAGCTGACGTGCTGGTGCAAAACCTCGCACCGGGCGCGGCCGCGCGCTTGGGTTTGTCGCATGAGGCGCTGGAAACAACTTATCCACGCTTGATCGTCTGCGATATTTCCGGCTATGGTGATGGCGGCCCCTACACGGAAAAGAAAGCCTACGACCTGTTGATCCAGAGCGAAGCCGGTTTTTTGTCGATTACCGGCACGCCGGAGACACCCTGCAAGGCGGGTAATTCGGCCGCTGACATTGCGGCAGGCATGTACGCCTATTCCAGCATTCTCGCCGCCTTGATCGAGCGCGGCAAAACCGGCCGTGGGCGGCGCATCGAGATTTCCATGCTGGAAGCCATGACCGAGTGGATGAGTTACCCGCTGTATTACAGCATCGACGACCAGCCGCCGCCGGGACGCACGGGCGCATCGCATGCAACGATTTATCCGTATGGCCCGTTTAAAGTCGGCGCTGGCGATACGGCGGGAACAGTCATGCTGGGCCTGCAAAACGAGCGTGAGTGGGTGGTGTTCTGCCAACAGGTGTTATTAAAGCCGGAGCTCGCCACCGACGAGCGCTTTGCCGGCAACGCGCAACGCCAGACCAACCGGCAAGTGCTGGCGGCGATGATTGATGAAGTGTTTGCGCAACTCGATGCGGCGACGCTGGTTGATCGACTGGATAAAGCCGAGATTGCCAACGCTCGCGTGAATGACATGGCCGCGCTGTGGCGGCATCCGCAACTCGCGGCGCGGGATCGCTGGCGCACCATAGATTCACCCGTCGGGCCGCTGCCTGCGCTGCTGCCGCCGGGCGCGTCGGCAACTGATGATCCGCGCATGGACGCCGTGCCTGCGCTGGGTGAACACACGCAAGCGATTCTGGCCGAGCTGGGTTTGAGCGGCAGCGACATCCAGCAGCTGCAAACTGAAGGGGCGATTTGAATGAATGCAGAAACTGAATCAGGCGCTAGTGCGCAGCTCGCCCGCTTTGCCGCCGAGCTGAAGTTTGAGGATATTCCCGCGCCCGTTTTGCGCCGCGCCGAAGATTTGTTCCTCGATTGGCTGGCTTCTGCGCTGGCTGGCAAGGGCGCGCGTCCGGTGGAAGCCATCGAGCGCTTTGCACTCGCCATGGGACCTGCAATGCCGCATGATTCCGGCGCTGAGGTATTGATCTCGCGCCGTGCCACCAGCGCCTACTTTGCCGCGATGGTGAATGCCGCCGCGTCGCACTATGTCGAGCAGGATGACGTGCACAACGGTTCTGTGTTTCATCCGGCGACTGTGGTATTCCCACCCGCGCTGGCATTAGCGCAAACGCTAGGCAAATCGGGCAAGGATTTTTTGCTGGCGGTGGTCGTGGGTTATGAAGTTGGCATCCGTGTGGGCGAATTTCTCGGCCGCTCGCACTACCGCATCTTCCACACCACCGGCACGGCAGGCGCCTTGGCCGCTGCCGCCGCCGCAGGTTCCTTGCTGGGGCTGAACGCCGAACAGATGCTGCACGCCTTCGGTTCGGCGGGCACGCAGGCTGCGGGCTTGTGGGAATTTTTGCGCGATGCGGCGGATTCAAAACAGATGCATACCGCACGTGCGGCGGGCAACGGTCTAACAGCCGCTTGGCTCGCCAAAGAAGGCTTTACCGGCGCGCGCAAGATTCTCGAAGGCGAGCAGGGCATGGCCGCTGGCATGTCGCCCGATCCGCAGTTGGCGCAACTGACCGACCGGCTGGGCAGCCGCTGGGCGCTGGCGGAAACGTCGTTCAAGTTCCACGCTTCGTGCCGCCACACCCACCCGGCGGCAGACGCCTTGTTGCAGGTGATGCAAACGCACGGCCTGGCGGCCAAAGACATCGCCAAGGTGGTTTGCCATGTGCATAAAGCCGCCATTGATGTCTTGGGCCCCGTGGTTGATCCGCGCACCGTGCATCAGGCCAAGTTTTCCATGGGCACTGTGCTGGCGCTGGTGGCGCAGTTTGGCTTTGCCGGCCTGACCGAGTTTGACCAGCATTTCAAGGATGCGGCGACAGCGGATTTTTGCCGTCGCGTGAGCATGACGCTCGACGAAGAAGTGGACACCGCTTATCCGGTACGCTGGATCGGCAAGGTCACCGTGACCGCCACGGATGGCCGCACATTCCACGGGCGTGTGGATGAACCCAAGGGCGACCCCGGCAATACCCTGTCGCGCAATGAGCTGGAAGACAAGGCGCGGCGGCTGGCGGCCTTTGCTGGCGGAGCAAGTGCAGATGAAATCGAGCGCTTGATCCAACTTGCCTGGACACTCACCGGGCAAGCTGGCATGAGCCGTTTGCTATGACAACTGATTTTCATATTGACCAATGCGCTGATCAATATGCTTATCTGTTCGTGCCCGCCAATCGGCCGGAACGCTTTGCCAAGGCGCTGGCGTCAGGCGCTGATGCGATCATCATTGATCTGGAAGATGCTGTTGCGGCAGAAGAAAAAGCGTCCGCGCGGCGTTATGTCGCAACCGCGATAAAAGAAGGGCTTTTTAGCGGCAAAGGGCCCCCGGTTTATGTCCGCATCAATGCGGCGGACACCGAATGGTTTGTCGAGGATTTAGCGCTGATAAAAGAAACCGCTACGGCCGGTGTGATGCTGCCCAAGGCTGAACATGCGAAGCAAATAGCACGCATTCATGCGGTGGCAAAAAAGCTTTGCCGCGTGATTCCTATCATTGAAACCGCGACAGGATTGGTCAACGCACAAGCTATCGCGCAAGCCGACGGTGTGGAACGCTTAGCCTTCGGTTCGATTGATTTTCAGCTTGATCTGAATTGTGCTGGCAGTGATACGGCTTTGCTCTATGCGCGCTCGCAATTGGTGGTGATCTCGCGTTGTGCAGGGCTGGCCGCACCGATTGATGGCGTGACGGTTGCGCTGGAAGATGCCGCGCAGCTCAGCCATGATGCGCAGCACGCCAAGTCGCTTGGCATGGGGGCTAAGCTGTGTATTCATCCGCGCCAGCTGGGTGTGGTGAAGGCAGCCTGGCAACCCACGGTTGAAGAGATTGCCTGGGCAAAAAAAGTGGTCGCCGCGTTGGCAGAAGCCGGGGACGGGGAGCGGCGGGAGCAACAGGTTGTTCATCAAAATGCCATTCAGCTCGACGGCATGATGATAGACAGGCCGGTATTGGCAAGGGCACAGCGCATACTGGCATGGGCCAATGCTTGATTCGCGGTTATTTTGTTCATGCTTTATTTTTGCTGCAGCAGAAAAAACGTAATTGAGAAAATATCAATAGAAACCTGGAGGATTAAACATGAAATTGAGTAGCCAGCCTTTGCTGGGCATTATCGCCAGCTTGCTTGTGGTGAGCGCGTCGTTATGGATTTCCGTGACGCTCTCGCCTGATGCTGTGCTCACCTGGGTCAGCCTGATTCTGGTGGCGATGGTGCCGATGCAAATGGTGATTGGCCTGGCCTGGCGCAGTCAGCAGCCGGCTTTTATTGCGGCTTTGCCCCAACCGATACGCGGTTTGGCTTTTACCGCTTTAATGTCCCTTGTGGGTGGTATTGTGGCTTTCATTGCGAATGCCAAAGTCGGCGGCGGCATGTTGCCGCCGACTCCCTTTGTGAATATGTTCATGATCTTTGCCGTGCCGATGACCATCTCGCTGATCATTGTTTTTCAGTGCTGGCCATTCTCAGTCATTTTCAAGGACAAACCCGTGGCCATGGGTTTTGCCCTCGTGATCGCCGCTTATGCGCTGGCCTGGTTGGTTTTTGAGTGGCTGTTCAATTTTAGTTTTCTCGAGCACGCGCCTTTTTATCAAGCCGCGCTCGACCCCAAAGGCTTGTTCATGGCCTGGTTGCCCTTGGCGGCAGGTTTAAGCTGCGTGGTCGGCGTTTTATGTCTGGTCTTGCTTGACTTTTGGCCGGTGAAATTGATTGTCAGTGCTGTCCCGGCATTAGCCAGGCAACCCTGGTTTGGTTTGCTTGCCACTGTTTTTGTTGCGGCGATTGCAAAAGGATTGTGGTGGTTTTTTGATGTGTCTCATGGCATGGATGTCGTGACCTTTCTCGTGCAGGTCAATGTTGCGATGGTGTTTGGCATATTTATTGTCTTGGTGATGTTTGAAGGCGCTCCTTTCATTCGCTTGCCGCAACCCATACGCGGTTTGGTGCTGATTGCCGTGGCGGTGGCCTTGGCCGTTGGCTTGCATACGCTGTATCAAACAATCGCCGTGCAAAAGTTTGGCTTGCCACGCGGTGCGCCAACGTATGCGCTGGAATTGTGGTTGGCGACCAGCATGCTGGCGATTACTTTCCCGTTGATGGTGGCTTTTGCCAGCTTCTTTAATTTCTGGCCATTGCGCTTGGATGAAGAGATTTCATCCGGGCATTAAATGTTTGGGATGGCAAGGGTTGAAACAAGGTTGAAGAGCCTGCACCCCAAAGGCATTTCCTGCGGGGCGTGTGGGCATGGGGCGCTCAGCGTCATGTGTTAGTCATTGCGCATCCTCGTGCTATGCTTCTCGGTTAGTTGGCTTGAATGATAGTTCGGTGTTTTGATTTCTGGGGATAGATAATGCTAAAAAACAACAGGATGTTTCGTGATGCCTTGGGTGTCGGCCGCTATTTTGCTGTACTTTTAGCGGCAATTTTTTTAGTTGGCTGTGCGACGACCAATGAGTTTTCACCCGCGCCGGCAACGGCGGCAAGCAGTGAATACAACTATCATATTGGTCCTGGCGATACGGTGAATATCGTCGTCTGGCGTAACCCTGAACTGTCCATGTCAGTCCCCGTGCGTCCTGATGGCAAACTTGCCGCACCATTGATTGAAGACTTGCCTGCCTTGGGCAAAGACCCTACAACGCTGGCTCGGGATATTGAAAAAGCGCTGGCGAAATTTATTCGTGATCCTGTTGTTACCGTTATTGTTACCCAGTTTGTCGGTCCTTATAGCGAACAGATTCGTGTGGTCGGCGAAGCAGCTAAACCGCAAGCCTTGCCTTACAAGCAAAAAATGACCCTGCTTGACGTCATGATTGCAGTAGGCGGCGTGACGGATTTTGCTGATGGCAATGGGGCGACTATTCTTCGCGCAGGCGTCGGTAACAAGCAGTACAGTGTGCGCATCAAGGACCTCATCAAGCGGGGCGATGTCTCTGCCAATGTGGAAATGAAACCTGGTGATGTGCTGATTATTCCGCGTAGCTGGTTTTAATCAAGCAATCAGGCTAAAGGGTTTCTGGCATGGATGAGGTCTTTCGACTAATACGCATCACGCTACGTGGCATGTGGCAGCATCGCTGGCTGGGCATTGCCGTAGTCTGGATTACCGGTATCGTGCTGGGGGTGGTTGTTTTTATGACGCCTGACAAATATGGCGCATCAGCGCGTATCTATGTTGATACGGATTCTGTCTTGAGGCCGCTTTTGTCTGGTTTGGTGGTGCAAGGCAATACAGAGCAGAAGATTGCTATCCTGAGCCGCACGCTGATCAGCCGCCCCAATGTGGAAAAGCTGGTGCGCATGGCTGATCTTGATTTAGGCTTGAATTCAGCTAAAGAAAAAGAAGCGGTGATTGATCATGTCATCTCGACGCTGAAAATTAAAAGCGTGGGACGCGACAACCTTTACGTGATCGAGTATCAAGACCCCGTGCCGGAAACGGCGCGCAAGGTGGTGAGTTCCTTGACGACGATTTTTGTAGAGTCAGGCCTGGGCGGGAATCAGACCGATTCGGATTCGGCGCGCAAGTTTATTGATGATCAGATCAAGGTCTACCAAAAAAAGCTTGAAGAGGCAGAGGGGCGCTTAAAACAGTTCAGGATCCAGAACCTTGATGCGCAGCTGGATAGTGAAAAAGATGGTAGTGCGCGCCTCAATGAGCTGAGCAATCAGCTAAGCCAGGCGCGGCTGGATTTGCGCGAGGCTGAAAATGCCAAAGCTTCCTTGCGACAGCAGATTGTTGGTGCAGAAGGTGCTGCGGGTACGGGTATTATTTCAGTACCGGAAATGGATAGCCGCATTGATGCGATGAAGCAAAATCTGGATAACTTGTTGCAGAAATTTACCGAAGATCATCCTGATGTGCGCGGTGTACGGCGAGTGATTAAAGACTTGGAGGAGCAAAAAAAGCGTGAGATTGAATTGCGCCGAAAACAAGCGGCGGGCAATTCCTCGTCTCTGGTGAATAGTGATTCAGTCTCTCCGCAGCTGAAAGCTGCCCTGGTAAGCGCTGAGTCGCAAATTGCCTCCTTGCGTGCGCGTGTTGGCGAGTATGAGTCTCGTTATGCAAGGGCTGTCGGAAACGCGAAAAGGATGCCAGAAGTTGAAGCGGCGTACGCGCAGCTCAACCGTGATTATGGGGCGATCAAGAAAAATTATGACGATCTGGTACAGCGCCGTGAATCGGCGGCTATTTCTCAAGGCATGTCCACCGTTTCCAGCGTCGCTGAGTTTCGCCTGATTGATCCGCCTCGGGTCTCTCCGCAGCCTGTTGCACCCAATCGTTTGATACTTTTGCCCTTGGCATTCCTGGCCTCGCTTGTGGCAGGCGTGTTTGCCTGTTTTGCGGCTTATCAGGTGCGGCCGACCTTTTCAGATGCAAGAAGCTTGCGTGAGCTAACGGGGTTGCCGCTTTTGGGCGCCGTGTCGCACTTTTCGACCATGACGGATCAACTGCGGGCACGCAAGGAAAAAATAAGATTGATTGGCGGGGTTGGCGCGCTGGCCTTGAGTTATGTCGTTGCCATTTTCGTGTCGTTTATCATGATTTCACAGGCAGTCTGACATGGATATTATTGAACAAGCAGCAAAGCGTCTTGCTGAGCTTCGTAAGTCAGGTGTCGATGTGCCTAATCCTGGTGGCATGGATGCTGCTGCAATAAAACCCGCCTCGGATGCAACCAGTCCGATATTTACAGCACAGCCTGACACCAGTCCGGCTGGTTCCCACGGCTATGCTGCCTTGAGCGCGTTCTCAGACAGGCGGGTGGATGAACCAGGCGCTGAACTTGCCAGGCCCGCCACTGAGGAGGACGGCATTGCGTCAAGCACTGCGATGCGTCGAGCCGAGATTGATCTGGTTGGCTTGGCCAGTCGAGGCATTATCACCCCAGATACCGCACGTTCGCAGCTGGGTGCCGAGTTACGCATTTTGAAGCGCCCCTTGCTGCGCAATGTATCGGGCAAGGGTGCCGCCAGAATCAAGGATGCCAACCTGATCATGATTACCAGTGCGGTGCCAGGTGAAGGAAAGTCCTATCTGGCGGCTAACCTGGCCATGAGTATCGCCATGGAGCTGGACCATACGGTGCTGCTGGTGGATGCGGATGTTGAGCGGCCCTCCTTACCCAGGATGCTAGGATTTGACCGTGATCGTGGCAGGGGGCTGCTGGATGTATTAGTCGATAGCGAACTTGATCTGAGCCAAGTGATGATCAAGACCAATATTGACAAGTTATCTATCCTTCCGTCGGGAACGCCGCATCCTCGTGCAACTGAATTATTGGCCAGTGGCGCCATGAATAAATTGCTGGCTGAAATGGTGCAACGTTATTCAGATCGCATTATTATTTTCGATTCTCCGCCCCTGCTGGTGACCACAGAAGCGCGCGTGTTGGCGGCGCACATGGGGCAGGTTGTGATGGTCGTGAAAGCAGAGAGCACAAGCCATTCTGAAGTGAAGCATGCGGTTGCCGCGCTTGAGGTGTGTCCAGTAAAAATGGTCGTTTTAAATCAGGCGACAGGCCATTTTGATGGTCATGGTTATGGCTATGGATATGGCTACGGGTACGAGAGTGGCCCAGAAGCGCAAGCAAGAGATCAGGCAGGCATTAGATAATGCAAAGAGCTTCGCAGAGCGTTGTTCAGCAGCAGATGCAAGTCACAATCCTGGATCCTCGGTATGGCGTGGATTTGACTGAAAAGACCGCATGGCTAGGCATCTTGCTGGCTGGTGCAGTGATTTTTACTGGCGAGGTTACAGCGCAAGAGACCGGTACTGCAGATGCTTTATCCCCGCAAGTTGCGGGCAGCATGGGGGGCTCTGCCACCCTAAACAACTCAAGCAATACGCCCGCCTGGCGCATTGCCCCTTCAATTTCTACCGATCTGACTTACACCGACAATGTGGCTTTGGTCAAGAACAACAAACAAAGCGACTTTGTTACCCGGATCAGCCCAGGGGTCAAGATCGAGGGGCGTGGCGGGCATGTCACAGGAAGTCTGGATTACCATTGGCAGCAGTATCTGTACGCAAAGGATAGCGGGCGCAACGGTCAGCAGCGTTCGCTGAACGCTGATGGCCAGGTAGAGCTGATTGACCAATGGCTTTATGTTGATGGCAGGGGTTCTATTTCACAACAAGCCCTGTCTGCATTTGGTACGCAAAGTGTGGCCAATGACGTCGTCAATAATAATCGTTCGGAAACTTCAACTTATCAGCTCTCTCCTTACATCAAAGGGAATTTTTCCGGCTGGGCGGATTATCTGCTGCGCTTTACCGGGTCGCGTACCAAGTCGGCCCAGGGTGAGTTATCTGTGGGTTCAGGTACCACGACGAAAGCCTGGGGTGGGCGTTTGTCGGGTGATTCCCAATTTGCAAAGCTGGGCTGGGCGGTTGATGTGGCACAGCAAACAATCGAACGCAGCACGGCACGGGATACGCAATCCAAAAGGCTGACGGGTACGTTGCAGTACAAAATTGACCCGCAAGTTCGTTTAAGCGCAACCTTTGGGCGGGAGTCGGATGACTACGGCAACGTACAACCGCAATGGCGATCCGTCCGTGGATTGGGTGTTGATTGGGCGCCAACAGATCGAACCTCGGTTATCTTGAACAAGGAAAGACGTTCTTTTGGCGACAGCTATAACGCTAATTTCACGCATCGGACAGCCTTGACGGCCTGGAAACTATCGCAAAGCCAAAATATCAATACGCCGAGCGATCAGTTATTGACGACCGGGCTGGGTTCTGCATTTGATTTGCTGAATTTGCAGTTGACCACCCAGGTGCCTGACCCTGTGCAGCGCGCGCAGCAGGCCAATATGATTTTGCAGCGCGCAGGCATATCCCCCAACGCGCAGGCATTTGGTGCAATCGTAACCTCTAGGGTTTATATTTCCCGCCGCAAAGAAGCCTCTTTTGCGATTACTGGCGCGAGGAATATCGTGACTTTGTCGGCCGACAAGAGTGATAACCAGTCGTTGGGTACGGGTGGCGTCGTTGCGGATGATTTTAGCTTGAGCCCTAATATCCGACAGTCAGGCTTTACCGCGAGCTGGGCGCACAAGCTGACCCCTGATATGGCCTTAACCCTCAATGGGCGGCGATCCCACAATAAGGGCGATTCGGCCGGCCTGGATACTCAACTTGACATGTTGTCCCTGATGCTGACTGCCAAACTGGGCGAGAAAACTTCGGCGACGGTTGGCCTGCGGCGGACGAGCTCTGATGCGGCAAGCACAACGGCGAATAGTTATGACGAGCAGGCGGTGACAGGCTCGCTCTCGATCAATTTTTAGGCCATTATGTACGAGGCGCATTATGGGCTGAAAGTTAAGCCCTTTCAGCTCAACCCTGATCCGGCTTTTTATTTTGACAGCGCCCAGCACCGGCGGGCAAAGGCTTACCTTGAATATGGGATTCATCAAAATGAAGGCTTTATTGTGGTCACTGGCGAGATTGGCGCTGGCAAGACCACCATCGTGCGCGGTTTGCTGGAGACGCTCGATAAAACCAGGGTCATTGCGGCGCAGCTGGTCAGCACGCAACTTGATGCGGACGACATGCTGCGCATGGTCGCCGCAGCGTTTGGTGTGGGCGGCAAAAACTCGACCAAGTCAGACTTGATACTCTCCCTGGAGGCTTTTTTGGTGGATGTCGCAAGGCAGGGCAAGCGTTGTTTGCTGATTGTTGATGAAGCGCAGAACCTGACGCAACGCGCCGTAGAAGAGCTGCGCATGTTGTCCAATTTCCAGTTTGAATCCCACGCCTTGCTGCAAAGCTTTTTAGTTGGACAGCCTGAGTTTCGGGCGATTTTGTTAAGCCCGCAAATGGAGCAATTACGTCAACGCGTCATTGCCGCGTGTCATATTGGTCCGCTGAATTTGAGTGAAACGCAAGAATATATTCAGCATCGCATCAAGTGCGCAGGTTCTACCGGCGACCCACAGTTTGATCCAGATGCCTATGGGTCAATACACCGCGCCAGTGCCGGGATACCACGGCGCATCAATGCCATTTGCGACCGGCTTTTATTGGCAGGCTTTTTATCGAATAAAAAAACCTTCAATAAAGAAGATGTCGAAGCAATTGCCATTGAAATCAGCGATAGCGCCTATATGCCGGGATCAACCAGTCTCGTTGGCAATCATGGCGCGCTGAGCGCACCGAGCGCTATTGCGGAGGATTTTTCCCACATTGATTTTGAGGAAATGGCGCTGGATGCTGATGTGGCTGCCGAGACCGATCGCATGCTGAACGACATGAATAAACGCCGGGTTGTCGATCGGCTGGTGAGACTTGAGCGTAGCTTGTTACGTCTGGAACAAAGCAATTCGCTCATTTTGCGTACGCTACAAAAAATGATCGAAAAAATACGCCTGGGTGGCCGCAAGGAAACCGAAAGCGGAAAAGCGAGTGATGGAGAAGCGAGGGCGAACCATGATCACTAATGCCTTGACCATAGATGTTGAAGATTATTTTCAAGTCTCCGCCTTTGCGCCACATATTGACCGGGCCTCCTGGGATCAGCATGAGTGCCGTGTCGAAAGAAATATCGACCGCATCTTGGGCATGCTCGATGAACGGCAGGTAAAAGCCACGTTTTTTACCTTGGGCTGGATTGCCGAGCGTTATCCTTATGTCATAAAAGCGATTGTGGCTGGCGGGCATGAACTGGCCAGTCACGGCTATGGGCATCAGCGGGTAAGCGATTTATCGCCAGCGCAATTTTCTGCCGATATTGTGCGTGCCAAGGCCATTCTGGAGGATTTGGGCGGCGTAGCCGTGGTGGGTTATCGCGCACCGAGTTTTTCTATCGGGGCAAGTAACCGGGACTGGGCATTTGAGCGCCTGGCCGTTGCTGGCTACCGCTATAGCTCCAGCGTTTATCCCGTCAAGCATGACCACTACGGCATGCCCGATGCACCGCGTTTTGCCCATCAAGCGCATCCTGGCCTGGTTGAAGTGCCGCCCACGACGGTGCGTGCTTTTGCGCGCAATTGGCCGGCCAGCGGTGGCGGCTATTTTCGCTTGATGCCTTACGCCTTGTCGCGCCGCTTGATCTTGCGCGTTAACCAGGCGGACAGCCAGTCCGCCGTGTTTTACTTTCACCCGTGGGAAATTGACCAGGAACAGCCGCAGATTGCAGGCATTAGCGCGAAAACCCGGTTTCGCCATTACGTGAATATCCACCGCATGGAAACTCGCCTCAAACAATTGCTGAAAGATTTTCACTGGGGGCGTATGGATAAAATTTTCCTTCCCTCGGCCTTGTTCTCATGACTTTTGTATCTAACGCATCCATGCCGGAGCTTCCGTTGCGCGTTGCCCAACTCGATGGTGACGGGGCATTGTTGGCCAAATGGGATGCCTATGTAGGCGCCGCCCCTGCAGCCACATTTTTTCATCGCGCCGGCTGGCAACACATTCTGCAAAAAGTCTTTGGTCACCGCACCTTCTTTTTATATGCCGAGCGTCATGGTGCCATCGAAGGGGTGCTGCCCTTGGCGCAAATCAAGAGCCGGTTATTTGGTAATGCCCTCATCGCCTTACCCTTTGCCGTGTATGGCGGTGTGGTGGCCGATACGGAAGAAGCCGCACAAGCACTGGAAGCCGCCGCTGAACAGCTGGCCATGGAATTAGGTGTCGCGCATCTGGAATATCGCAACATGACGCCCCACCATCCCGATTGGCCGACGCAGGATTTGTATGTCACTTTCCGCAAGGAAATTTCCTCAGACGAGGAAACCAACCTGCTGGCCATCCCAAGAAAGCAGCGCGCCATGGTGAGGAAGGGCATAGGCAATCAACTGCGCGCTGAGTTTGATACAACGGCCGACCGTTTTTTTGCCTTGTTTGCCGATAACGTGCATCGTCATGGCACACCCGCGCTGCCTAAACAGTATTTCACTGCCTTGCTCAAGGTGTTTGGCAAGGACTGCGACATTCTCACCGTGGTGGCGCCTGATGGCACACCGCTCAGCAGTGTGTTGAGCTTTTATTTCCGTGACGAGATTTTGCCTTATTACGCCGGGGATGCCGAGCGCGCGCGTGATTTTGCCGCGAATGATTTCAAGTACTGGGCATTGATGTGCCATGCTGCCGGGCGAGGCATTAGATTATTCGACTACGGGCGCAGCAAAGTCGGCACGGGGCCTTATTCATTCAAGAAAAACTGGGGCTTTGTGCCGCAGCCTTTGCATTATGAATACCGGCTGTTCAAGCGCGGGGATATTCCGCAAAATAACCCGAACAATCCAAAATACAAGTTGATGATTGCCGCCTGGCGGCGCTTGCCCCTGCCCGTGGCTAACTTTCTGGGCCCGTTTATTGTGCGCAACCTGGGCTGAGCGGCCCGATTTTTTTGATCGGTTTTATTCTACATGGCCAAGCTGCTTTATCTTGTGCATCGCCTGCCTTACCCGCCCAATAAAGGCGATAAGGTGCGCTCATACCACTTGCTCAAACACTTGGCGCAGCAGCATCAGATTTATCTCGGCAGCTTCATCGACGATCCTGCGGATGAGGCCTACCTGGAGACCGTGAAGCGTTTTTGTGCGGACATGTACATCGGCCGCCTTTCGCCCCGCCTGGCCAAGCTGCGCAGCCTGACGGGGCTACTCACTGGCGAGGCGCTCTCCTTGCCTTACTATCGTGATGCGGGTTTGCGTGCATGGATTAAAACCATCCGCGCGACTCAAGCGATTGATGGCGCGGTGATCTTTTCCTCCGTCATGGCCGATTACATTGGCGATATGGATCATCTGCCCACCTGGGTGGATTTTGTCGATATGGACTCGGCCAAGTGGGCTGAATATGCCACGACACATCGCAGGCCCATGTCCTGGATTTATCAACGCGAAAGCCAAAAGCTCTTGCAGTATGAACGCCAAGTGGCGCAACAGGCGCGGCATGGTTTTTTTGTGACTGGCGCTGAAACTTCGCTATTTGAAAACGCCGTGCCCGAGGCAATCGGCCGTGTGAGCGCGATGAGCAATGGTGTGGATGCGGACTTTTTTTCGCCAGCGCACAAACTTGCCTCGCCCTATGCGCAGGACGAAATTCCCCTGGTTTTTACCGGTGCGATGGATTACTGGCCGAATGTAGATGCTGCGGTCTGGTTTGCGCAAAATGTCTTGCCCGCTGTGCGCCAGCAGCGCCCGGGCGTCAAGTTTTATATCGTTGGGCGCAGTCCCGATGCGGCAGTGCTGGCCTTGGCGGCTGACCCCACTGCGGGTGTTGTGGTGACGGGTACCGTGGCCGATGTGCGGCCATATATCGCCCATGCTGCCGTGGTGGTGGCGCCCTTGCGCATTGCACGCGGCATACAGAACAAAGTGCTGGAGGCGATGGCCATGGCCAAAGCCGTGGTTGCATCAGCCGCTTGCGCCGAGCCGATTGCGGCAGAGGTCGGCACAGAAATTCTGTGTGCCACCACGGCAGAGGGTTACCTCGGCCAAATTAATGCTTTGCTCACATCGCCCGATGTGACAGAAAAAATCGGCGCAGCGGCGCGCAGCAAAGTACTCGCTCGCTATAGCTGGCAAGCCCACTTGTCGCAAATAGACCGTTTTATCGAGGAGCGCGGCGCATGAGCGAGGCCAATATGACCACTGCAACATCCCCTGCGGAAAGCACGGCAACAATTTCCACCGTCCCGCCAGCACCGACTTTTTCATGGCCAAAGGCGTGCTTCACCCTGCTCGTTGCGGTGCTCGGGCTCGGCGTGATTTATCGTGAAACCTTGTTCGGCATGGTGTCCATCTGGTGGCGGTCGGAGACCTTCACCCACGCATTTCTGGTCGCCCCGATCAGCCTGTGGTTGATTTGGGAAAAACGCAGCGAATTGGCGCGCTATCAACCCCAGCCCTCGCTGTGGCTGGCCTTGCCGCTGGCGATACTGGCATTTATTTGGCTCTTGGGTGAATTGGCGGCGGTCAATGCCGTCACGCAACTGACTTGGGTGTTGATGCTGATTTTGACCGTGCCTTTCATCATCGGCTTGCCTGCGGCACGGCAAATTACCTTTCCGTTATTGTTTCTGTTGTTTGCTGTGCCCATTGGCGAGTTTGTCATGCCCAAATTCATGGAATGGACCGCCACCATGACTGTGCTGGGTTTGCGCGCTTCTGGTGTGCCGGTGTATCAGGAAGGTTTGCAATTTGTCATTCCGTCAGGGCACTGGTCGGTGGTGCAGGCTTGTAGCGGCGTGCGCTATCTCATTGCATCCTTTACCGTGGGCACTTTGTTCGCCTATTTGAATTACCGCTCAACCATGCGTCGTGCGGTGTTTGTGGTTATTTCCTTGCTGGTGCCCATTGTGGCGAACTGGGTGCGCGCCTACATCATCGTCATGCTGGGGCATTTGTCGGGCAACGAGATGGCCACCGGCGCAGACCACTTGATTTATGGCTGGGTGTTTTTTGGCGTGGTGATCATGATCATGTTTGCCATTGGCATGCACTGGCGAGAAGACCTGACGGATAAAACAAGGCATGAAACGGAGATGGCGCGCAAGGCAAATCCTGAATTCACGCAGGCTGAATTCGCCGCCACGTGGCTGGCGCGCCAGTGTGCCCAACGTGTGGGCAGCTTTGGGCTGATCACCCTGATCCTCTCGATTGCGCTACTGCCGTTTGGGGCGTTAAAACTGCTGGATGCACAAAATAGCCAGGCAGTGCCTGTATTGGGCATGCAAGCATTGGCGGTGGATGGCTGGACAGAGGAAAAAGCTGCGCTGACCAGCTGGCAGCCAGCCTTTGCTAACCCTTCTGCCATTGGCGCTAGCGTATTTCGGCAAGGCCGGCAGCAAGTCGGCGTGCAGATTTTTTACTATCGCCATCAAGGCTATGACAGAAAGCTGATCAGCTCGGAAAACAGGCTGGTTACGCCGGACGATAGCCATTGGTTCCAGCTGGAGCAGCGCGCGCAACAAGTCTTGCTCGCAGGCAAGCTGCTGGATATAAAAAGCGCCGTGTTGCAGCAGCGAGGCGGGCTGGCCGACACGCCAGCCAAATTGCGCGTTTGGCAGTGGTACTGGATTGATGGCCACTTGGTGGGCAGCGATTCTTTCGGCAAGCTGTGGTTGGCTTTGACCAGGTTGCGCGGACATGGCGATGATGCTGCCGCCATATTTATTTATGCGCCTGAAGATGACGTTGGTGGAGCAGAGGCTGTATTGACAAGGTTTTTAACAGCCGCGCAGCCTGCTTTAACAGACATGCTGGAAAAAGCCCGCCGGGCGCAATGAACCGGAATGGCGATTCCTGTGGCATTGCTGGACCAGCTTCTTTTATGAACATGGAAAACTGACTCATTCATGAGCGAATCAAGTTATCTTGCTGAACAGATTAAAGGGCAGCTTCAAGGGGGCGGAATAGGGCGCTTTCAGATTTTGCGCGAGCTGGGCCGCGGCGCCCAAAGTGTGGTGTATCTCGCGCATGACCCGCACTTGCAGCGTGAAGTGGCCATTAAAACCTTGTACTTCGGCGCGGCGGACAATCAGCGCAATCAAGCCTTGCTGGATGAAGCGCGTGCCGTGTCGACATTACAGCATCCCAACATTGTGCCGATTTTTGAGATGGGTGAGCATGAAGGCACGCCTTATCTGGTGTTTGAACTGGTGACCGGGCCGACGCTCGCCGAACTTATCAAGCGCGAAGGCCGGCTTTCCAGTGTGAATGCGGCTGATCTGATGCGGCAGATTGTTGATGCCCTGGCCAAGGCGCATGCAGCGGGGATTATTCATCGCGATTTAAAACCGTCCAATATCCTGATTGACGAAGCAGGCAAGCCGCGCGTGATGGATTTCGGTATTGCTGCGCGTTTGGATGCGCAGGTGCCAAAGGGCGCTTCGGTCGGGCTGATTGGCACACCTGCCTATATGGCGCCGGAATATGTGGAACAACAGCGCATTACGCCGCAACTGGATATTTATGCCGCCGGGCTGTTGCTGCTGGAAATGCTTAGCGGCGAGCGGGTGGTCAAAGGCGAGTCGCTCGATCAGATGATGCAGCAGATTGTGCAAGTGCCAGTGACCATCTCGCCAAGTGTCGCGGTGGATGACACCCTGGCCAGCATCATCGCCCAGGCCTGCGCTAAAGAACCTGCCCGGCGCGTGCAAACGGCAACACAATTCAAACAGCTGCTGGATGATTACCTGGGATCGGCCGCAGCCACAGGACAGGGCGCTTCAGATGTGACAGATACACAAAAGGCCACACTGGAATTCTTGATGCGGCGGATGCGCCATAAGGCGGATTTTCCCGCGCTCTCCGAGTCGGTCTCAGCGATCAATAAACTCACTGATTCGGATAAAGAAAGCATTAATAATTTATCCAACACCATTCTTAAGGATTACGGGCTCACCAACAAGATTTTGCGTCTGGTGAATTCTGCCCATTTTCGCCAAGCCGGTGGCGGCAATATTGCGACCGTCTCACGGGCGGTGATGGTGCTTGGGTTTGACGCAGTGCGTAATGTGGCGATTACCGTCCTGCTGTTTGACCATCTGCAAGATCAGGCGAATGCCAGGGAGCTCAAAGAAGCCTTTTTGCGCGCGAATCTGGCCGGCATGCTGGCGCGGGATGCGAGCAGGAAATTCATGCCCAGAGAGGCAGAGTCGGCGTATATCTGCGCACTGTTTTACAGTCTGGGACAAATGTTGTCGCAGTTTTATTTCCCTGAAGAAGTGCTGGAAATCCGCAAGCTCATGTTGCAACGCCCATGCTCGGAAGATCAAGCCGCCTTGCAGGTGCTTGGCTTGACCTTTGTTGACCTGGGCATTGGCATTGCCCGTTTCTGGGGCTTCCCCCACGATATCGTTGCTTCCCTGTTTCCCTTGCCGGTGGGCTCGGTGATTAAGCCGCATAGCCACACCGAGACACTGCGCGTTTTAGCCGGCTTTGGTAATGAGCTTTGCGCAGCGATTGCCGCCACGCCCAAGGGCGGGCGAGAGGTGGCCATGGCCGTCGTGAATCGACGCTTTGCCGCGGCCCTGCCCATGAGCGACAAGCAAATGCTCGGCGTCATTGAAAGCGCTTATGAGGAAGTCAGCGATCTGGCGACAGCGTTAAATGTCAGCCTGAAGCAGAGCCCATTTGCCAGTCAGATGCGCAGCTGGGTCAGCGCAGAAAGTGCCGGGAACCCAGGAAAAAGTGCCGCGCTATCCAGTATGGATGGCTCTATTTTGGCGGATGCACCCTTTATTGCCCCTGAGGATGGAACGCCTGGCGATACGGCGAATTTGTCCGCCCATGCGCAAGCGACACTCACGGCAGGCATTCAGGACATCAGCAATGCCCTGGTGGGGGACTTTTCACTCAATGATATTTTGCGCATTACGCTCGAAACCATGTATCGCGCCATCGGTTTTCAGCGTATTTTCCTGTGTTTGGGCGATGCACGTTCAGGCATGATGGCCGGGCGGTTTGGTTTCGGTCCGGACAGCAATGAGCTGGCTCAAAAAATGAAGTTTCCCATGAAGGGGACATTGGATGTGTTCCACCTGGCCATGAGCAAAAATGTCGATATCCTGATCTCGGATATTGACGACCCCAAAATTGCAGACAAAATCCCAAGTTGGTATCGCCAGATCATGCTCTCAAAAACCTTTGTTCTGTTGCCGCTGAACATTAAAGACAAGCCAGTGGCCCTGATCTATGCCGATCGCAACGCAGCGGGGAGCCTGGTGATTCCAGAGCGGGAATTGTCGCTTTTGAAAACCTTGCGCAATCAGGCACTGCTGGCGATAAAACAATCACTCTAATGAAAATCCTTTACCACCACCGCACTGCCTCCAAAGACGGCCAGGCCGTGCATATTGAGGAAATGATTGCCGCCCTAAAAGCGCAAGGGCATGAAGTTCGCGTGGCAGCACCCTCAGCCAGCGATGAGGCAGGGCAGATGGGCAATCAGGTCGGCTGGGCGCATCGCTTGCGCCAGGCACTACCCAAAGCGCTCTATGAGCTGCTGGAATTGACTTACAGCCTGCTCGCCTATCGCCGCTTGTTAAAAGCCGCAAAAGACTTTCAGCCCGACGTGATTTATGAGCGCTACAACCTGTATCTGCTCGCTGGCGTGCTGCTCAAGCGCCGTTTGGGCATTCCGCTGCTGCTCGAAGTCAATGCCCCGCTCGTGTTTGAACGCTCGCAACACAGCGGCGGGCTGGCGCTGCCTGGCCTGGCCCGCTGGGCAGAAGGGCTGGCCTGGCGTAGCGCGGACACTGTGCTGCCCGTCACACAAGTGCTGGCCGGGCATGTGGCGGCCTATGGCGTGCCGGATGGACGCATTGCCGTCATCCCCAATGGCATTAACCGCGCACATTTCGCCGTCTCGCCAGCGCCGACTTTTGCCAAAGCGCAGCATGGCTTGGCAGACCGGCTGGTGTTGGGTTTTACCGGCTTTGTCCGCGAATGGCATGGCGTGGACCGCGTGATCCGCTGGATGGCAACATCGGCCGCACCCAGCAATCTGCATCTGGTGATTGTCGGCGACGGCCCCGTGCGCGCTGATCTGGAAGCGCAGGCCAGACAGTTGAAAGTCAGCGAGCGCGTGCGCTTTACCGGCGTCATCCACCGGGAGCAAGTGCCCGCGTGGGTCGCCGCTTTTGACATCGCCCTGCAACCCGCCGTGGTGCCTTATGCCTCGCCATTAAAGCTCATGGAATATCTTGTCATGGGCAAAGCCATCATCGCGCCACGCACGCCTAATTTGCTCGAAGTGTTGCGTGATGGCGAAAACGCACTGATGTTCGATGCCGATACGCCCACGGGTTTTGAAGACGCCTTGAGCCGACTGTGTACTGACGGCGCCTTGCGCGAAAAGCTTGGCGCAGGTGCTTATGCCACCATAGAAAAACTGGACTTGACCTGGGATGGCAACGCCCGCCGCGTCGTCGATTTGGCCACGCGACTGATAGATAAAGCAGCGTTACAGCCTGCCTGAATTTGCCCGTGAATAATCACTTGAATAAACGCGCGGACCAACGCCTGGATCAACGCATCCACATTGTTCATCTGGTGTATCGCTTCGCCACCGGCGGGCTGGAGAATGTCATTGTGCAGCTCGTTAACGGATTACCGTCGGCAGAATTTCGGCATACGATAGTGGCCATTAGCGAGGCCGAGGCCACCTTCGCCGCCCGCATCACGCGGCAGGATATCGAGGTGGTTGCCCTGCATAAACCCCCCGGCCAGCCCTTCAAGTTATATCCGCAGGTTTATCGCTTGTTGAAGAGGCTCAAGCCCGATGTGCTGCACAGTTGCAATCTGGCCGCGATGGAATTTTCACCCGTGGCCGCTTTAGCCCGCGTGCCGTTGCGCGTGCATGCCGAGCATGGCTGGGACGTGGGCGAGCTGGGCGGCAACAATGCGCGCTACCGTTTTTTGCGGCGGATATACAAACCTTTTGTGCATGAATTCGTGGCGGTTGCCGGGCCGCAAAAAGATTATCTGCAGTACCGCATCGGCGTCTCACCCCAACATCTGCATGTCATCCCGAACGGCGTGGATACCGCGCGCTTTCGCCCCTGGCATGAAGGCGATGCGCTGCCTGCAGGCTTTCCGTTTCAGCGCGGCAAGCATTGGGTGGTCGGCACCATCGGCCGTCAGGCACCCGTTAAAAATCCGATCCTGCTGGTGGATGCGTTTATCCAACTCGTGCAATCCAAAGCGCCCGGCACAGCCGCCATGCGCCTCGTGATGGTGGGCGACGGCCCTTTGCATGAGCCCATCGCACAACGTATTGCCGCAGCTAACGTAACCGGCAAAGTGTGGTTGGCCGGTGCGCGCGCGGATGTTCCTGAACTCTTGCGTGCAATGGACTGCTTTGTGCTGCCCTCGTTGTCAGAAGCCACTTCCTGCACTTTGCAAGAAGCCATGGCGACCGCGCTGCCGATTATCGCCACGCGAGTCGGCGGTAATGCCGCATTGCTGGAAGATGGCCGCTTGGGTAGCCTCGTGCCGTCTGAAAATGCTGCAGCGATGGCGGCTGAATTGCTCAAGCGGTATCGCCAGCGTGATGGGCAGGCTAATCTCTCCGCCAGGGAATTCATTATGGCGCGCTATGGTTTGGCTGCTGTGCTGGCGCGGTATGAGGCTTTGTTCGGCGGGGCG
>LNAP01002069.1_pt1 | contig 26566 bp, 21 predicted proteins | sample 602601 | NCBI WGS metagenome assembly LNAP01 (sample SAMN02440304, study PRJNA202911) | soil metagenome | biome: Subtropical and temperate rainforests or woodlands; isolation source: soil samples (1 kg each in a 20% v/v slurry with milli Q water) were... ... | reverse complement strand
TCGATTCGCTGCAATACAAGACTCATGGTGATCTCCTTAAAACTGCGGACCCGGCGCGGCGATAGCATCCCAGCCGTCTTTGACGGTGCGAAGCAAATCGGCGACTTCGTCGAGAATCTTTGGATCGGTTTTGACGTTGGCTTCTGTCAGACGCTTCATCATGTAGGTGTACAGCTTGTCCAGCTCACCCACGGACTCGACAGAATTCTCCAAGTCCAGACCTTCACGCAAGCCGCCGATGATCCCGATCGCCTTGCCGATGAAAATGCCTTTATTGGGAATATCTTTGCGCTCCATGGCACCTTTGGCCTGAGCGATGCGATCCAGACCGCCTTCCATAAGCATTTGCACCAGGCGATGGGGACTTGCTTCGGAAGTCTGGGCCTGAGCACCAATCTTCTGGTACTGCCGAAGGGCTAACATCGGGTTCATGCTGTACCTCATCAAAACTCTGCGATTCGTATAGCCAGTGTATCGACACGGCGTCAAAAATCTTTAGACCAAACCAAAAAAAGCCCGACAAGCGGAATCCGCTGCCGGGCTTTTGGCGTTTATGCGCTATGAGGCGTTTTTCTGCGCGTTCATTGCCTCGAACATCGAGGTAATGTTGCTGGCAGTAGCCTTCAGCTTACCAACCAGGCTGTCCATGGCGTTGTACTTCTTGGTCAGCACGTCGGTCAGCGTCGCGATTCGACGATCCAGTGCCTCCTGCTGGCTGGCCAGGTTGGTTTTGACCTTTGCCAGGTTTGTAGAACGGGCATCAAGAATACCTTCGCTACCAGTGACGGTAAAAGGCGTGATCACTGCATTCATTCGTTCCAGCAAACCCTTGGCCGCATCACCGGTCGCCGCTGGATCACCCAGGAACAGCTTCTGAATCTCACCACCCAGTTTCTGTGTATCCATCGCCGCAGTGAATTTGGTGCTGTTAAAATCGAGCGCACCGGTTTTCTGGTTAGTGGTAATACCCAGCTGTGAAAGCACGGTTAATTTGTCGCCAGCACCGGTACTTGCCAACGGCTCACGGATCGACGCCAGGACACTCCGACCTAGCGAGTCACCGGTCAATGCCGCGGCAATGGTTGGCTTGCCATCTTTGTCCAGGGTGGGCTTGCTCAGTGTACTGACGGTGGTGACAACCTGGTTATACGCATCGACAAAGGCCTGGATCGATTTTTTCAAACCTTCACTGTTCGGCCCGACCGTCACAGTGGACGTTGCCCCGCCACCTGCCACGAGGTTCAGTGTCAGGCCGGAAATGGCGCCATCCACGGTGTTGGATTTGCTGGTGAGCGCCAGTCCGTCAACCGTGAAGCTGGAGTCCGCAGCGAGTTCACCGATAGCGCCGGCCGAGGTCGCCGTAGGCGTGGCGCCCATTTTCTGGCCCGCGGTGATTTCCAGGCCAGCAATACCACTGAGCGTGATATCGGAACCTGCACCAGTAGCAGTGGACCCCATTACCAAACGCGAACCGAAGGAATCAGTAACAATGTTGGCACTGAAGCCATTGGCGCCTTGCTGAGTGTTGATCGCATCCCGTACCGATTGCAGCGTGGCGCCGGCGGGAATGTCGACAGGACGGGAAATGCCATTTTGAGTGATATTGAGCGTACCACTCGGAATGGCACTGCTAGGACCGCCGGCAAACGCGGCAGTCGCCACTTTCGACGAGGTCGCAAGGGAGTTGACCTTGATGACATAAGTACCGTTGACCGCCGAGTTGCTGGCGATAGAAGTCAGCACTTTGGGATCGGAACTCGTCGCGTTGTAACCCAGGAACTGCGGGGTCTTCGTATCACCGAGGTTTTTGAGCGCTGCCTGGAAATTTGCCAGCACACTCTTGAGGGTCCCGATACCGGAAATCTGCGAGGTATTGGTGGCCGTCTGACGGGTGATCTGATTCTGCTTGGCTGATTTATCAGCATCAACCAAGGCTTTGACGATAGCACTAGTGTCAAGACCGGAGCCTAAACCCAGACCCGGTAGGATTGGACTTGCCATGTGGAACTCCCTTCAGTGTGTCGCCGGCCTTTTGACCATTACAACGCCCAAAAGAACATAGCAACAAAATTCGTGCCAGCTGTCAGGCTTTAGCGCTGAACAACAGGCTGCTTGCATCATTCAAACTATTGGCCAGCCTGAGGACTTCTTCGTTGGGGATCTGGCGCACCACCTCACCCGAGTCGCCGGCAATCACTCTGACAATCACTTTGCCTGAAGGCTCATCGATCGAGAACTCCAGATTGCGCTTGACCGATTGAACGAACTTTTCAATTTCCTGAACGGCCATCTTCAGTTTGTCCTGCTCGGTTACTGCTTCTTTGGGCTCATCCTTGACCGTCGCCACTTTGGCAGCATCGGCTCGAGGCTTCTCCACCGGATGGTCAGCAACAGTCGTCGCCGGCTTCGCGGCTGGATAAGACAAGTTCAGCTTAACGCTCATATCCATGTCCATCACCTCTTAAACTGAAAAAGCGAGAGAGCGCGCGTGCGCACTCCCCCGCCAAAACTTGCCAGCTATTACTGAAGCAGTTTCAGCACAGCGGATGGCAGTTGGTTGGCCTGAGCCAGAACTGCGGTGGAAGCTTGTTGCAAAGTTTGTTGCTTGGTCAACTGTGCAGTTTCAGCAGCGAAGTCGGTATCTTGTACGCGGCTCAGTGCAGCACTGGCGTTTTCGTTGATGTTCTGCAGGTTGGAGATGGTGGTGGAGAAACGGTTTTGAGCAGCACCGAGGTCAGCGCGAGTTGCGTTGATTGTGTTCAGCGCTTTGTCGATGGCCGAGATAGCTGCCGAAACAGAGTTGTGGTTACCCGAGTTGGAAGCACCAGAGATGGTAGTACCGGTCATGCCCAGGGCGCTGGCGTCGAAGCTGGTCGACAGGGTCAGGGTGATCTGGTTGTCGGAAGTAGTACCCGCACCTACCTGGAATTCCATTGCGCCAGCAGTACCGTCGATCAGCGCCTTGCCGTTCAGGTTGGTGGACTGAGCAATAGATCGACTGTTGGTATTCTTTGTCCAGAGCGGTACGGTCAGCGGTGCCGTTGGAGTCGTTACGCGATTGCAGGGCGATTTCACGCATACGCTGCAGAATGTTGGTCGATTCTTGCAGAGCGCCTTCAGCGGTCTGAGCGATCGAAACACCGTCGTTGGCGTTTTTGATAGCCATGGTCTGACCACGGATCTGCGAGGTCATACGGTTAGCGATTTGCAGGCCGGCGGCGTCGTCTTTGGCGCTGTTGATTTTCAGGCCGGAAGACAGGCGAGTCATCGAAGTCGACAGAGCGTCGGAAGCACGGTTCAGGTTTTTCTGAACGTTCAGCGATGTTGTGTTGGTGTTTACTGTCAAAGCCATGACGAATTCCTCGTTGGTTGGGTACTGCGGCTTCCGGCCCTGGCAACCGCCGGGTATGGCCTAGAGAACCTTCGTAATAGTTATCGTCGCGAATGCAGGTTGCTTTAGGGCATTTTGAAAAAAATTTGCCATCACACTGCCACCCTCAATAAAACAAGGGCTTGGCGACAAGCTCATCCAAAAAAAATGGCGTCAGGGAAATGCCGGTAACGGGACAGCGATGACTCGCCTGTCCAGCAATTGTCAAAAAGCCTTAACCGGCAACATCCGCTTCCAGCAACTGGGGCAACTCATGATCGAGATAATCAGCCAGCGCCAACCAATCCAGCGCCTCCTGACGGGCCAGCATGTCGGTGAGCAACGCGGTCCAGCGGGATTGGACCTCGACATTCTCACGACCCATCGCGGATTGCACATCACTGCAGATCCGGACCATCAGTAGCGCTGCTTCGACATCTCGTCCCAGACGGAACAAAACGGAACATTGTTGCGCTTCCGCAACCAGAGAGGATTCAGTCATCGCGCGAGCTCCGGGTGAAACGTCGTGCCGACGATCATCGCCCCTGCCCGACTGCTGTTATAGAAAGCCACCCGAGGATGCCCGGCGATGTACCGCTCCAGCTCGCACAGGTAACTGCGGAAATTGAGCTGCGTCTTGACTCGCTGGCCGCGGCCATCGAGAACCCAATGCCGGGCAGCGCCCACTTGCGGTCCAAGATCACCGTCATTCCAGCCGGCGTGGGTCTTGTCGTTCGGGAAAGCAAAGTCGGCGCCGAACAGAGTGATCTGGCTGCTCCCCATGTGTACCGCCAGGTCCACCGCCGGGTGAATCACACTGCCACCGACAAAGAGTTGGGCCTTGGGTAACTGCTGGCGCATATCCTTATAGACAGGACTGGCGGAATAGGCCACGTAACGCTTGCCCTGCCAGCCCCCCAAAACCATTGGATCGACCATAGGCATGTAGACCAGCGTGATATCGCTCGTGGCATCAGACGGCAAATGTCGCGTCGAGATGCGCTGATCAATCGTGACCACCACATCCGGTTTGATCCCGTGCTCGACAAGCGGTCGGTAGGCTGTATCGACGCAAATGAACAGCGGCCGCCGCGCCTGTTCGCGTACCTTACGCAGCGTGTCGAAGTGCTGTTCCAGGCTCGGCCCGGTGGCAATGACAAACACTTCCCTGCCGGAACAGGTGGCAAACAGCTCGGCAACATCGGCATCGGCGCGAACGCGCTCTACACACGCCTGCAAACGCTCGGCAATTTCCGGATTGTCGGCATTGAATTCGCGATTGTTGAAGGTCAGGTGGGTTTCGCTGATCAACCGGTCGCGAATTTTAGCGTTGAAGTTGTCCGCCAGCACCAGCTCCGAAGGCAGCGCGAAGTACGGCAACTGAATTTCCGACAGATCGCCGGCATACAGCAGCACCACTCGCGAATCGCCGAGCCACGGCTGTTGATCGAGCAGCTGCAGTACCAGGGCAAACACCGCACCGTTCAGAATGTGTACGTACAACCGTTCAAGCCCGGCACGCTCCAGCAATTGCAGCTGCAAATCACCCAGCCCGGTGCCATAGACATGCACCACGGGACTGTCGACTGGCAAGCTGTTGGCCTGAAGCAACGCTTCGCGAGTGCGGTCATGGCGACTGGTCAATTGAATACCATCGATGCTCAACGTCGAGCCCAGGCCTTCCACCAGATCAGCTTGCAAGGCGGTGCTGTTCTCCACCGTCAGTCGATGCCAGACCTTGGGCCAGCGTCGCTGTATCAACGCGCCGTTGCGCTCAAAGAACTCGCTCATGGAGCCTCGCTTTTCATTCGGACAAAAAAATAGCGCTCAAGGTTACACCTTGAACGCTTTTTTTGTGCCTGGCTTTTAGTGGCTCAAGGACGATAGATAATCGCCGAACCCCACGACAGACCAACGCCGAAACCGCTCAATGCGACGCGCTTCCAGGCGGAGTCCATCACATGCTTTTCCAACAGCAACGGAATGCTCGAGGACACCGTGTTGCCAGTCTCGACCATGTCCTTGATGAACTTCTCAGGCTCGCCTTCGAAGCGTCGCGCCACGGCATCGACAATCGCTGCACTGCCCTGGTGAATACAGAAGGCATCGATATCGTCGGCCGTCAGGCCCGAGTCGCCCAGCAACTCATGCAAATGCGCCGGGACTTTGAGCAGTGCGAAGTTGAACACCTGGCGGCCATTCATATAGAACACGCCATCAGTGACCTTCAGGTGCGGCGCGCCGGAACCGTCAGTGCCGAACTTGGCCTTGCCCAACTGCCATGGTGCGTCTTCACCCATCCAGGTGGCGGTAGCCGCATCACCGAAGAGCATGGTGGTGTTGCGGTCTTCTGGATCGACGATTTTCGAATACGGATCGGCAGTCACCAACAGGCCATTCTTCAGGCCGGCGGCTTCCATGAACCCCTTGATCGCATAGATGCCGTAGACATAGCCGGAGCAGCCCAGGGAAATATCGAACGCGGCGACCGTGGTCGGCAGTCCGAGTTTGTCCTGAACGATAGCGGCGGTGTGCGGCAGGCCTTCTTCGTCGCCGTTCTGGGTGACAACGATCAGCACGTCTATGGATTCACGGTTCAAATCGGGATTGTTGGCGAACAGCGCATTGACTGCTTCTACACACAGATCCGAAGTTTCCTGTCCGGCGTCTTTACGCGGCAGGAAGGCCGAACCGATCTTGCCCAGGATGAATTCTTCATCCTTTTCGAATTTTGCACCTTGTGCGTAATAACGTAGCTCGCAATGCTTTTTATGCCAATCATTACGGCTTCCCAATAATAAACAGCCCAATACCACCGCTCGTAATGATTCGAGGGGCGCCGACAAACGGATAAAAACGTCGCCTCACTGAGACGGCGTCGGGAAGAATAAAGGGCTGTCACTGGGTCAAAAAGACACCAGGCGCCACCTCCCCGATTTATACAATACAGTGAAGATGCGCGTTATGACTCGCAGGTCACGCTATTTTGCCGAATCAGCTCCACAAGGGGTTATTCGACCAACGACCAGTCCAGCGGCGTTCCGCGCGGGATGGCCTGACGGGCACGGAGGCCCAGAAGCGTTTCCCTGTGTTTGGGAGCCAAGCCCAGACCCGGACGAATGGCTCGCAGATTAGCGGCAGTAAAGGGTTCGCCGGCAGCCATGTCCTGAGTCACGTAGAGCGAGCGGCGATACACCAGCGACTTGCGCTCGGCTTCGGTCACGCCGTAATGCACATGGCCCATGGCCTGCCAGGCGCGTTCGGTTTCGATCACCAGGCTGGCCAGCTCCGCAGGTTCAAGGGAAAAACTGGAATCCACACCTCCGGCACAACGGTCGAGGGTGAAGTGCTTTTCCACCACCGTCGCCCCCAGGGCCACCGCGGCCACAGACACTCCAACACCCATGGAGTGATCGGACAGGCCAACTTCGCAGCCAAACAATTCACGCAAATGAGGAATCGTCCGCACGTTGCTGTTGGCAGGCGTCGCGGGGTAAGTACTGGTGCACTTGAGCAACACCAGATCCTTGCAACCGGCCTCGCGGGCGGCACGTACGGTTTCATCGAGTTCGGCGATGCTGGCCATTCCGGTAGAAATGATCAAAGGCTTGCCGGTCGCAGCGACCCGACGAATCAACGGCAGGTCGGTATTTTCAAAGCTGGCGATCTTGTAGGCCGGCACATCGAGACTTTCGAGGAAGTCCACCGCGGTGTCATCGAACGGTGTGGAGAACGCGAGCATGCCCAGTTCTTTGGCCCGGGCGAAAATCGGCGCGTGCCATTCCCACGGTGTATGAGCCTTCTCGTACAAGGCGTACAGCGAAGAACCAGCCCAGAGGCTGTTAGGGTCCTTGATGAAGAACTCACCTTCGGACAGGTCCAGGGTCATGGTCTCGGCGGTATAGGTTTGCAGTTTCAGGGCATGCGCTCCTGCCTTGGCCGCCGCGTCGACGATCTGCAGTGCCACCTCCAACGACTGGTTATGGTTACCACTCATCTCGGCAATGATGAACGGCGGCGCATCGGCACCGATGGAGCGATTGCCAATCTTGAAGCTAGTCATTGCGGTGATCCTTCAATATGCGCGTGAACGCGCAAGCACGCTGGGTGAATCCTGCCTCGCGAAACAGCTTCAGCGACGGCTGATTCTCCGGCAACACTTGAGCGGTGATGGCCTGCAGTTGCGGCCAGTGGGTGGTCACGAAGGCTTCGCCCCGCGCCAACAGCGCCCTGCCCCACCCCTGACCGAGACGGCCTTCAAGCAGGTAAATCGAGACTTGGGCTTCAAGTCCGTCCAGGTCATAACGCAGTACCCCTACCAGGCCATCATCCGCCTCAGCGATCAACAGTAATCGCCGCGGGTTACTCAGGCTCGCGGCCAGCCAGTCTTGATGCCGCTGCCAATCGATGACCTGCGTGTTCAGCGACCAGCGCCGCACCGACTCGGCATTGCGCCCCTCGAACAGCAACTGCGCATCGTCCAGGGACGCCTTGCGAACCTGCAGTACCGCACCGGCGAGCGCTGCCGCAACCCGCTGCGCCCCCCGCCCATCGACCAACTGACGCGAGTGTTCGGCCAGACTTTGGCGTAACCCCTGATTGCTCGCGAGAAAAGCAATGGCCTGGCGCAACTGCTCGACACTGACGTGTTCGCGGGAGCCCAGATACACATGGAAACCTGAGGTCGCCATGATTTCGCCGTTGGCCTGTTGGTTATTCGAGACCGCAATGCAGATCGTCGGCAACCCCAGGGCCGCCCGCTCCCAACTGGTACCACCGCCGGCACCGACAAACAGGTCGGCCTCGGTCATCAGTCGGTGAAAGTCACTGACAAAACTGTGCAAGCGCCAGTTCGGACGACTCGCCGCCAAGGCCTGCATCTGTGCCCAGGCCGGGTTGTCGGCACCGGCGACGAAATCGACTTCGAACTCATGCAAATCCGCCATTGCCAGCATCGCGTGATGGGTTTGCATCGCCGCATCGAAGCCACCGAAATTCACCAGAACTCGTCTGGCCTGGGGCTTGACCGGAATCGCCGGGCAGCAGAATTCATCGCGCAGCAGGGCAAAATGTGGGCCGAGCAAGGTCTGGCAACCGGGCGCCAGCAGCGAAGCATAGGCTTGTGGCGTTCCCGATAAATTTTGATTGAGCAACAGATCGACGCTAAAGGTTCGAGAGGCGAGGTCGTCCACAGCCGCAATCCTTGGCGCCCAGCGGCGGGCCGCGGTCTGCCAATGATGGTCGAGGCCGTAGTGGTCGACGATGATCCAATCGAAAGCCGGATGATTGCTCAGCGCGAGCCCAAGCGCGGCGATGTCCGCCTGCCAAGGCAGCAAGGATTCGATTGCCTGCTGCGGGTCTTCATCAGGATAACGAGCCGCCAGGGCGAAGACTTCAAAGCCCTCGGCTTGCAGTGCATCCAGTCGATGGCCCGGCAACAGGCGGCAAGCAAAGGCCACCTGCGCGCCTTGCTTGCGCAAGACTCTGGCCAAGGTCAAACAGCGAGCGATGTGACCGCTGCCGATGCTCGGCGACGCATCGGCGCGGATCAGCACTCTCATTGCAGCTCTCCGCCAGCTTTCAATGCGGCATAGAGGTATTCGGCACGCTTCCAGTCTTCAAGGGTGTCGATGTCCTGCACCAGATACCGCGGCAGAATCACCGGAAGACTCGCCGGAGAAAACAGCACATCGCCGCGCAACCAGGCCTCTCTGCGCCCCCAATAGAACTGGCCGGCATCCTGATAGGCTTCAGGTAAATCCTGGGAACGGGTGTTGCGAAACTCCGGATAGAGCGAGGTCAAGACACCCTGCTCATCCAGGGTCAAGGCACGTTGCACCGGGAAGCCGAAACCGGCCACGGAAAAAGCGAAGGACTTGTCCGGATGCTGCACCAGTAATTCATGCCCCTGTCGCAGATAGCGTGCCTGCAACAGCGGCGCGGTTGCGTAGATGCAGCAGACGTAATCGAAGACCGGCAATTGGCTCAAGGCATGCACGATCACCGCAGCTGTCCCGGTGAAATCATCAGCCAGTTCGACAGGCCGCATGAACGGCACCTGCGCGCCATGGGCCCGGGCGACGTCGGCAATTTCTTCATCATCCGTACTGACGATGACTTGATCGAACAACCCACAATCGAGCGCCGTACGGATCGAACGGACGATCATTGGTACACCGTCGAACGGTTTGAGGTTCTTGCGCGGGATTCGCTTGCTGCCACCGCGGGCCGGAATGATTGCAACGCAGCTCAAGTGTCACTACTCCTCATGAACCAAGCGACGCAGTTGCTCTGCCACGAAGTCCTGCTGTTCATCGCTCAGCAAAGGAAACATCGGCAAACTGATGGCCTCGGCGTAATAACGTTCGGCTTGCGGGAAGTCTCCCTCGGCAAACCCCAGATCACGATAGTACGGCTGCAAATGCACTGGAATATAGTGCAGGTTCACCCCGATTCCGGCCGCCCGCAACCCTTCGAACACCTGTCGATGGCTGCGATTAATCCGATCCGTCTGCAACCGCACCACGTACAGATGCCACGCCGACTCGGCCTCGGGCTGGGCGCTGGGCAGGATCAGCGGCAGGTACGCCAGCAATCGGTCATACCGCGCCGCCAATTCACGACGACGCGCGATGAAGCCATCCAGCTTGTTCAATTGCGACAAACCGAGAGCCGCTTGCAGATCGGTAATCCGGTAATTGAAGCCCAACTCCACTTGCTGGTAGTACCAGGGACCGTGGCTGGGCTCGGTCATCTGCTGCGGATCGCGGGTCATACCGTGGCTGCGCAGGCGCTGTAAACGCTCGGCCAATTCCGGGCGGTTGGTCAGGACCATACCGCCTTCGGCACTGGTAATGATTTTCACCGGGTGAAAACTGAATACCGTCATCGCCGCAAACTCGCCGCAGCCCACCGGACGCCCGGCATAGGATGCGCCGACCGCGTGGGAAGCGTCCTCGATCACCAAAAAGCCATAGCGTTCGGCCAACTCGGCGATCATGCGCATGTCGCAGCTCTGTCCGGAAAACGCCACGGCCACCAGAACCTTGGGCAGCGTGCCGTCACGCTCGGCAGCTTCAAGCTTCGCCGCCAGCGTGCAGGCATCGAGGTTCCAGGTCAGCGGATCAATGTCGACGAAGTCCACCTCGGCACCGCAGTAACGACCGCAATTGGCCGAGGCCAAAAAAGTGTTCGGCGTGGTCCACAAACGATCGCCCTGCCCAAGTCCCGCCGCCAGGCAAGCGATGTGCAGAGCGGCAGTGGCATTGCACACCGCCACCGCGAAATCAGCCTGACAACGCTCGGCCATCGCCTGCTCGAAGCGCTCAATGGTCGGCCCTTGTGTCAGCCAGTCGGACTGCAACACGGCAACCACCGCATCGATGTCTGCCTGATCGAGACTTTGCCGACCGTAGGGAATCATGCCGACAGCTCCGCGTGCAGATCTGCAATCTGGCCTACCGACAGGAAGTGCGGGTTGGTGTCGGAGCGGTACTCGAAATCCTCGCTCACAGGCGCGCCCCGCTCGCCCAGTTTATCGATGGCAAAATCCACATCGACACTGGTGAAACGAATCGATGGCTGAATCGTGTAGTGATCGGCGAATTCCAGAGTCATGCGCGCGTCGTCCCGCGGGACCATCAGCTCATGGAGTTTTTCTCCCGGACGAATGCCGACGTTCTTGTGCGGCAAATGTTCAGCCATGCCCAGTGCCAGATCGACGATACGAATCGACGGGATCTTCGGCACGAAGACTTCACCACCGTGCATGCGGGCGAAGCTGTCGAGCACAAACTGCACACCATGATCCAGGGTGATCCAGAAACGCGTCATGCGTTCATCGGTGATCGGCAGCTCCGTGGCGCCCTCGGCAATCAGCTTGCTGAAAAACGGCACCACCGACCCCCGCGAGCCGGCGACGTTGCCATAACGGACCACCGAAAAACGGGTGTTCTGGTCACCGGCAATGTTGTTCGCGGCGACGAACAATTTGTCCGACAGCAGCTTCGTCGCGCCGTACAGGTTGATCGGGCTGGCGGCCTTGTCGGTGGACAACGCGACAACCTTTTTCACGCCGTTATCGATGGCCGCGGCGATGATGTTTTCCGCACCGTTGACATTGGTGCGAATGCATTCGGTGGGGTTGTATTCCGCCGCCGGCACTTGCTTCAGCGCTGCGGCATGCACCACGTAATCGATGCCGCGCATGGCCTGACGCAAACGCTCGGCATCACGCACATCGCCGAGGAAGTAACGCATGCACGGTGCGTTGAACGTCTGTTGCATCTCGTACTGTTTGAGCTCATCGCGCGAAAACACCACCACCCGCTTCGGCTGATATTGCTCCAGCAACCGGCGGATGAAATTGCGCCCGAACGAGCCGGTGCCGCCAGAAATGAAAATCGATTTACCGTTGAACATGCCTTGAGTCCTTTTACCTGTCAGTCAGGCTTATGCGAGCAACTGCGCCCAGTTCACCGGGGTCGGTTCACCCAGGGCAAAGCCCTTGCCGGTCAAGGCCAGGTTAGTGTTGTAAGCCTCGTCATGGTCGAAGCGCGTCTGCCACTTATCGCGCAAGGCCGCCAGCACCTGAGGATCGTTCGGCAAGGTGCCCGGGTGTGCAATCTGAACCTGCGGCGTCCACACCGTCAGCAACCCGGCGTTGGCGACTTTCAGGCAGAGATCGACATCGGCGTAGGCCTCATCGAAATGCTCGCGATCCAGCCCACCGAGGGCAACGAAGACTTCCTTGCGAATCATCAGGCACGCACCGGAAACGGCCGAGTAATTCTGTTCGACGAGCAGTCTGCGCATGTAGCCCGGCGCCTCCTTTTTTTCGCCGATGAAGGGCGAAGCGATCTCGCCGTTGAGCCCCAGAATCAAGCCGGCACCGGTAACATTGCCTTCGCGGTCCAGCAGTTTGGCGCCGACCACCCCGACTTCGGGACGCTGAGCCTGATTGAGCAACGCCTCGATCCAGTTCGCGTTGACCACTTCGGCGTCCGCCGCCAGCAGCACCAGGTATTCACCCTGCGCCTGCTCGGCGGCCAGGTTGATCAGGGCCGACGTGCTCAGGCGTTGTGTTGTCTTGATCAGACGAATCCGGCCTGCACTGTTTTTCTCCAGGCTGTCGAGCCAGGCGAGCAGCTCGGTGGACTGGCTATGATTATCGGCAATGACGATTTCGTTATTTTGATAGCGTGTGCGTTGCAACACGCTGACCAGGCAGCGCTGCAAGTGCTCGAGGTTGTCCTGGCTATGGATGATGATCGACACCTTAGGGCGACCGGCATGGCGGTAGTCGATACGGTAACCACCCGACACTTCGGCGTTGACCTGGGCCTGATAACCGCGCGCGGCCAAATGTCGAACCAACGTCTGACGCTCATGGTCATTGGCTGTCAGCTCGGGTGCGGCGGTGATCAGCAACGGCTCGGCCAAATGGGCAAGGCCTGCCAGGCCACCGGTTTCGATCAAGCGCAGCAGCAGGTCGAACTCAAGTGCCGAGGAGAATTCGCGGGCAAAACCGCCGACCTCCACCAGCGCTTCGCGGCGGATCAGCCAGTGCCGCGCGACAAGTGCCGGCATGCTCTGCAACAGGTCGAGGTTGAAGGCTGGCCGGAACACATCGACCAGCGTGCCATTGGCCTGGCGATGAATTTCGTCCATCGCCACCGCACGGCAACCCTCGGCATTCTGCAACTCGATACTGGCACGCAAGAAACCGGCTGCGGTGAACTCGTCGCCCGCCTCGGCCAGCAGCAACCAGTCCGACGTCGACTGGCGAGCGATCTGGTTCAGCTTGTCGACGTAATTGGCCGCCGTGACCTTGACGAAATGCAGCGTGTTTTGTGCCGTGGTGATCGCCGGCAAGTCGCCCGTGGTGAAGATAACCACTTTGAACGCCCGGAATGCACTCTCCATGAGGCTATCCAGAGTGATCTGGAGTTTGTCCATGTCTGCGTCCAGATCGAGCAGCAGAATGCCGAACTGAGGCCCTCCTTCGTTGGCCGCCAGGTGCCGGTTGATTTTTCTCACCACGGTGTCGTTCGGTTGCCGCGCTTGCAGCCAGTTATGCAGACGTCCCGATGGCATCGTGTCGAGTAACTGGCGACTGTCGAAGATCGGCACGCTATCCAGACGCTCAATCCAGTCGGTCAGCACCTGGGCTTCAGCTGACTCATCCATGTGCTGGAGCTGCTGCCTAAGCTTTTGCAGCACGCGACGGTTGAACGCACCCAGCCGAACGGCTTCAAGCAGACGGTTCTGGATCGTCGCCGAACTGTCATTGGAGTAGGTACGCTGCAAGGCCTCTTGTTTGAGCAATGCGCCTTCCATTTCTTCGAGTTGCAAGCGGCCGGCCGGCATCGCATGCAGCAAAAATTCAAACTGCGTGAGTTGTTCGAAGAAAGCGCTGTTGTAGAACGGCATTTCGACGTATTGCTCAGCGCCAAAGACCCGCTTCGGCCCCACCGTCGGATCTGTCCAGTAGGATTCGAAAATCGGCTCGATGGTCAACGCGTTACGGATTGTCAGGCTCTCGGCCAGGGCGACGAAGCTTTGCAGAGCAACCTCTGCGGTCTGCTTTTCGTCCAGACCGCTGATGCCGGTCGGTAACGATGCCAGAAACCCGGCAAAGCGCTCGCGGTCAGCGACAGAGCGGGCGTCCTTGAAGCTCAAGGTCGTCATGATTTCGGTGTTGTGATCCGAGCGGCCATAGTTGATCTCTCGCACCACGTAAGGCATCGGAAGAATCCGCGCCTTGGCCCGGGCCAGCATGTAGTAGACATGCCCGATTTCCTGCCACTGGAAGATCGTCCCTTCAGGCATCGCGTCATACCAGTCACGCAGCAGCGAAGTCCGGTGGACCGCATAGAACGGTGGAATGTACTGGCTCATGTAATCGAGTACACGATCCTGACCGAGCTCGGCGTTGTAGTCCTCGTGTACTTTCTTGTCACGACGGTAGTACTGCACATAGTTGGAGTGGGTCAGGTACATCAGGCAATAGCCATGGCACAGACCGTAGTCGGGGTTGGCTTCAAGGAAACTCACTGATTCGGTGAGAGCGCCGTGCAACAGAAAATCATCGTCGGAGGCGAAGACCATGTAGGGCGTGGTGACCTGCTCGACGCCGTACGTCAGTTTGGACTGGATTCCCCAGTAGCCAAATTGCGGCAAGTGCCGATAGTCGATGGTGTCCGCAACCGTAGCCGCGCCTTCCAGCGCGATGGCCGATGAATCGAGAACCAGGATCTTGCAAGGCAGTGTGCTGTAGAACTGCAACGCCCGGCGCAAGAACGCCGGACGATTGTGCGTAATCAGCACCAGAGTGAACAGCTCACTCAGGGACAACGTGTTTTCTGAACCGTAAATGCCTTGCATAACCTTCCCCACCACTACTGATTGCCTGATGAAAACTCGAATGAAGTTGCCGCTTAGCGCACTCGGCGCAGGTAGCCATCTGGCGCGACAGTGATCAGCAGCTTGCTGTGAATGGCCTGGTCGATCTCGAAATCACGGTTCTCTTCCAGGTAGGCCCAGACCGCGGTTTTAGGGTTATCACCCTTGCCCCACGGACGGTCCGGGAACGCATCTTCCGGCATGTCTTCGACCACGGTGTCCATGACCACGCAATAGCTGCCCACCGAGACCATCGGTGCATACAGGCGCAGCTCTTCGAGTACGTGTTCGTGGGTGTGATTGGAGTCGAGTACCACCAGTACTTTCTTGCCCTGGATGCGCTCGCGCACCTGGTCGACAATCGCAGTATCGATGCTCGAACCCTGGATCATCCGGATGCGTTTGCTCATCGGGTGAGATTCGATCGCCTCGCGGTTGTGCTGGCGGATATCGATGTCGATACCCAGCACTTCACCATGGCCCATCAGTTCCAGGATCGAGGCGTAAAACACCAGCGAACCGCCGTGGGCGATGCCGGTTTCAACGATCACATCCGGACGCAGGTCCCAGATGATTTCCTGCATGGCGACCATGTCCTGCGGGAACTGAATGATCGGCCGGCCCATCCAGCTGAAGTTGTAGGTGTACTTGTGTTTGGCCGTGGTGCCGACCCAACCCAGCGACTCGGCTTGCAACGCCTTGTCCTTTTTCAGGCCTTCGATGTTGTCTTTTACTTCTTCGCGAAACTGCTCATGAGGATTCATTGCAACGCTCCAAAAAAATAGGGAAACGGGTTACTTGAAGACCCTACCGTCGGGGTAAGGCACCACGTTGGTCTTGATGATCCTGGCGGGATTGCCCGCCACGACTGAAAAATCCGGGACATCTTTGGTGACGACGGCACCGGCGCCGATGGTCACCCAGCGACCGATGCGCAAGCGCGGAAGAATGGTGGCGTTGGTGCCGATAAATGTTCCGTCGCCGATCTCCACGCAACCGGCGATGCACACGCCGGGCGCCATGAACACCGAGTGGCCGATTTGCCCTTCATGTCCCACCACACTGCCGGCGCTGATGCTAGTGTTGTCGCCCAGCGTGACCTCGGCCTGCATGAGTACGCCTTCCTGCAGATAACTGCCCTGCCCCATGCGAATCATGGTCAGGTCAATACCGGGGTGGACGAACTGGCCCAGCGTGGCGCCGGCCTCGACCAGTTGACGGGTGGTCTCGTAGCGCAGTCGGGTGCTGCCGGTGATCAGGTTGACGAAACACACGTCCGGCCCTTTAAGTTCCCTCGCCAGCCCGGAACCGCCAATAACCGGCACGCCATAAAACAAAGTGCCCTGTTTGTCCGGGTCGTTGTCCAGAAACGCAAATTCGACGTTCGGCGTGCTGCGCTTCACCGCGTGCAACATGCGCACCGCTTCCGGGTTCGCCGCACCCAGCAAGTACATCTTCACAGCGATTGCCTTTTTGCCAGCAGCGCACGTACCACATCCACCACGCGCGCCTGATCGGCGTTCGTCATGTCGTGATAACTCGGCAGGTTGAACGCACGCTCCGGCAAGGCAAACGAAACCGGTGTGTCGACCACCTGCTCGCTGAACATGGGCAACGACGACAGTGGCCAGAAGAACACCCGGGCGTCGATATCGGCAGCCTGGAACGCGGCGATCATTTCGTCGCGATGAATCCCGGTCCCGGCATCGAATACCACAGTGGGCATCCAGTACCCGTTGCGGGCATGCGCAGGTTCCGGGTTCAGCGAAACACCCGGCAGTGATGACAGCGCGTGGGCGTAATTGGCGAATATCGTCCGTTTGCGTTCGATCAGCTCATCGATCCGCTCGACCTGAGCACAGCCGACGGCAGCCTGCAAGTTGCTCATCTTGTATTTGAAGCCAATGAATTCCGGCCAGAACTGTTTGGTGCTGCCCGCGACACGACCATGGTTGGACAAGGTCAGGACACGCTCGTACAAGGCTTCATCCGACGTGACGAAAATACCGCCCTCGCCGGTGGTCATGGTTTTGGTGCCATGGAATGAAAACGCACCGAACGCCCCCATAGAGCCGGCAGCCTTGCCGCGCCACTGCGAACCGATGGCTTCGGCAGCGTCTTCGATGACCGCAATACCGTGTTCGCGCCCAATCGCCAACAATGCATCCATGTCACACAGGTTGCCGTAAAGGTGAACAGCGAGAATGGCTTTGGTCTTGGGGGTAATTGCACGCCTGACGAGTTGCGGATCCAGGCACCAGCTATCTGGCAGAACATCGACAAACACCGGTGTAGCGCCCAGATACGTGATCGGTGCCGCCGAAGCGATCCAGTTGGTGTTGGCCAGGATCACTTCATCACCCGCGCCGATGCCCAACGCCGCCATGCCCATGTGCAGCGCGCCGGTGCAGCTTGAAGTCGCTATGGCGTAGGTCGCACCAAGGTGCTCGGCAAACCCGTGCTCGAAACGCGTCAGGTATTCATAGCAACGCGCGCCCCAACCATTCTGCACGGCATCCAGGGCATACCGGGTTTCCAGTTCGCCGACACTCGGTTTGGTGTAGTGAATTCTGCTCATTGAATACTCAACTCCGGAACGGCAACGACAAACTGTGCGCCCCACTCTTTGACCGAGGCGAATTGCTGGGTAATTTCCGTCAACAGGTTCCATGGCAAAACCAGAATGTAGTCGGGCTGTTCGAGGGCGATACGCTCGGGTGAAACCACAGGAATCCGGCTGCCTGGCAAAAATTTGCCCTGTTTATGCGGGTTGGCGTCGGCGACCCAGGCCAACAGATCTGGCTTGACCCCGGCGTAGTTGAGCAACGTGTTGCCCTTGGCGGCGGCGCCGTAACCGACCACTCGTTTGCCATCGGCTTTGGCCTGCAACAGAAAGCGCAGCAATTGGTGCTTGATGCCCTCGGCGGCCGGCGCAAGGGTCGTGTAGTACTGGGGGGTTTTCACCCCGGCGATGATTTCGGCCTGCAATTGAAGCGCAACCGCGGGCTGCACTTCGCGACGAAGCCCGTCAGTACGTTGCACGAATACCCGCAATGAACCGCCATGAGTCGACAACTGACTGACGTCGAACACTTCCAGACCGTTGCGTTCGCACAATGTATGCACGGCGGTCAGGGACAGGTAGGAAAAGTGCTCGTGATACAGCGTGTCGAACTGTTGCCCGGCCATCAGTGTCAGCAGTTGCGGAAACTCGAACGTTGCCACGCCAGTCGGCTTGAGCAAGGTCGCAAAGCCGCCGAGAAAATCATTGATGTCCGGCACGTGGGCCAACACGTTGTTGGCCGCCATCAGGTCTGCAGACCAGCCTTCGCCGACCAATTGCGCAGCGGTGTGACGGCCGAAGAACAACTCGCGGATTTCCAGGCCCTTTTCGCGCGCCGCTTGCGCGGTGCTGCGGGTCGGTTCAACGCCCAGGCAAGGGATGCCGCGACCGGCGACGTACTGCAACAGGTAACCGTCGTTGGCAGCGATTTCTACCACACGGCTGTCGGCGGTCAGGCCGAAGCGCTCGACCATCTCGGCAACGTAGTGATCGGCATGCGCCAGCCAAGTGCTGGAAAACGAACTGAAATAAGCATACTCAGCGTCGAACAGGCTGTCGGCACGGGTGTAATCCTCGGTTTGCACCAACCAGCACTGCTGACACACCGCGACCTTCAGTGGTACCCATTGTTCGGCCTGTTCCAACTGATCGGCACGTACGTAGGCGTTCGACGGCGGCGACGTGCCAAGGTCGATCAGCGGCAAGGCCAAAGGAGTACCGCAACCACGACAGTTCATAGACGCACTCCAGCGAAGCGTTCATCGAGCAAGGGATGGCTGGCGTCCCTGGCTGACAGATTATTGACAGGCAACGGCCAGGCAATCGCCAGCCGTGGATCGTGCACCGACAATCCACCTTCGTGCTCGGGCGCATAGTCGGCGCTGTGGAGATAAAGCAATTCGGCGTCGTCGGTCAGGGTCTGGAAGCCGTGGGCAAATCCGGCGGGAATAAGCAGGCTGCGACCGTCGCCGGCGCGCAGGTATTCGGCGTGCCAGCGCAGGAACGTTGCGGAGTTGGGCCGCAAGTCCACTGCTACATCCCAGACTTCACCGCGCAGGCAGGTGATCAGCTTGACTTCCGGCGCGTTGGCATTCTGATAGTGCAAGCCACGCACACTCCCGCCTGCGCGGGTGCAGGAATGGTTGATCTGGCGAATGGAAAACGCTTGGCCGAAAGCACTCAGGCTGCCCTCGCAGAACAACCGGCTGAAGTGCCCGCGATCGTCTTCGAACCGTTTGTGCTGCACGCTGAACAAGCCCGTCAGCGGCAGCGCTTTCAACAAAAATTCGCTCACTGCGCGCCTCGGTACAGGTTCAACTGGCCCAAGGTGATGTCACGCATGTCGTCGCCGTTTTGCCAGGCCAGGTGCCAATCGAGAGTATGGGTCAGGCATTGCTGCAACGACCAGCGCGGTTGCCAGCCCAACAGTTGACGGGCACGGCTACTGTCCAGGCGCAACAGGCCTGCTTCATGCAGATCACTCGGTTCGATGCGCAATCCGCGCGCTTGTGGCCAGCGGTTGGCGAGCAGTTCGACGACTTCGCCGACGCTGCACATGTCCGCTTCGCTCGGACCGAAGTTCCAGGCGCCAGCAAACTCGGGACCTTTTTCAAAGAGGCCGGCGGCCAGTTGCAGGTAACCCGCCAGTGGCTCCAGCGCGTGCTGCCAGGGGCGCACGGCTTGCGGGTAACGCAGGGTCACGGGCTCGTTTGCGGACCAAGCCTTGAGTACGTCGGGAATCAACCGTTCCGGCGCGAAGTCGCCACCACCCAATACATTGCCGGCCCGGGCTGTGGCCAGGGCCAAACCGTGCTCGGCATACTTTTCGGCCGGGAAAAACGAAGCGGCGTAAGACTGCGCCAACAACTCGCAGCAGGCCTTGCTGCTGCTGTAGGGATCATGTCCGCCGAGGGCTTCGTCTTCGCGGTACGGCCACAGCCATTCCTTGTTCGCGTAAACCTTGTCGGTGGTCACCAGCACGCACGCACGCACGCCGCCGACCTGACGGATCGCTTCGAGCAGATTCAGGGTACCCATGACATTGCTGGAGTACGTCCCCAGGGGGTCTCGATAACCTTCGCGTACCAAGGGTTGAGCCGCCAGGTGCAGAACGATTTCTGGTTGGGTATCGGCGATCAATTCCAGCAGGGCGCCCAGGTCACGCAGGTCGCCGCGCTGATCATTTATGCCTTCTGCCACCTTTGCCAGGCCGAACAGATTCGGCTCGGTGGATGGATCAAGTGAAAACCCGCTGACCTTCGCGCCCAGACTTTGCAGCCACAACGTCAGCCAACTGCCTTTGAAACCAGTATGGCCGGTCAACAAAACCCGCTTGCCGCGCCAAAATTCCGGGCTCAGTCCCATTGCTTCCATGGGGCCTCCCCTGTCTGCCACAGCGCCTCGAGATGGTTTTTGTCGCGCAGAGTATCCATCGGCTGCCAGAAACCATCGTGCTGGAAGGCCATCAACTCACCCCGCCCGGCAAGGACGTCGAGAGGGCCTGACTCCCACGAAGTTTCATCGCCATCAATCAGTGGCAGAACCTTGGGGGACAATACAAAGAAGCCTCCGTTGATCCAGCCACCATCCCCGCGCGGTTTTTCAGTGAACCCCAACACCCGATCGCCCTCACGATCCAGCGCACCGTAGCGACCGGGTGGCTGCACCGCCGTGACCGTGGCCTGCTTGCCATGAGACAAGTGAAAATCCACCAGGGCACCGATGTTCAAATCGGACACCCCGTCGCCATAGGTGAAGCAAAACGCTTCTTCGTTTTCCAGATAGCGGCTGGCGCGACGCAAACGGCCACCGGTCATGGTTTCTTCACCGGTATCGATGAGGGTGACGCGCCATGGCTCGCTGTAGTTCTGGTGAACGTCCATGCGGTTGTTGCACATGTCGAAGGTGACGTCGGAGGTGTGCAGGAAGTAGTTGGCGAAGAAGTCCTTGATTGCATAGCCCTTGTAACCCAGGCAAATCACGAAGTCATGAATCCCGTGTGCGGAGTACTGCTTCATGATGTGCCAGAGAATTGGCTTGCCGCCGATTTCAATCATCGGCTTGGGTTTGAGGTGCGACTCCTCACTGATGCGCGTGCCCAGGCCGCCCGCCAAAATAACTGCCTTCATCGTCTCCCCTCTTGTTCGTCACAGGGCTCAGCCAAGCTGTATCAAGCTTTTGCAGGCCTTCTGGATAAAACCTTCAATGCCGCTCAGGGCGCTTCTGGATTCACCGGAAGTGCTCGTTTTATGGCGATATCGAGGGGACTTGCAGGAAACGCGCCAGCTCTTTCAGTGCAGTGGGCGAGCGCTGAGACGAAGTAACCAGGTATTGAAGGCCTGATGGTGTTCGCTTGGCTGGTAGCTGAGGTACATACCCGCTTCTGCGGTTACCGCAAAAACGGATATGTCCCGATCACAAAATACAGGTCGTGCTCCAGAATCAGTTCGGCAACCAACCCTCAGCCCAATAATTCAGGTTGTTACCCCGCAGCATATAGTCGCGCAACACTTCCTCACGCAGCGCGTCGCCCATGCGATAACTCGCGTCCGGGTCAGCCAGGTGCATACGGATTGCTTCAAGCCATTCCTCGGTAGTGTTGCTCACCACCTTGGTACACGGCAGGTAACCGCGATAAGCCTCAGTGTCCGTACAGATCACCGGATAACCGCACGCGCCATATTCCAGCAGGCGCAAGTTGCTCTTGCAGTCGTTGAATATGTGAAACTCCAACGGCGCCAAAGCCAGATCAAGGTTCAGGCTTGCCAGTTTGGCGGGGTAAGCCTGCAGGCCAACAGCGGGATGGAACTCATGCACGAAACGCTTGAGTGCCGGTGGGCACATGCCGAAAAACACCCACTCCACTTCATCCGCCAACAGGCGAACGACATCGGCAATGATCGCCAGATCTCCATCGTGGCTGGTCCCCCCACCCCAGCCTACCCTCGGCTTGCGCGATGTACGTCGCTGGCTGCTTAGACCGGTCCACAGATGCGGAGCGAGCATGTTCGGCACCACGCGAATATCGTCATGCATACCTTTGAGGGTATCAGCCAGCGGCTGGGTCGATACCACCACTCGATCACACAACCCTATCGCACGCCGCACGATTTGTTCAACGCCAACCATGGCTTTGCGCACGTGAGCATTTTTCTTCGGCACATCGATGACATAGTCATCGAGCTCGAAGATCCGGAAAGCCTTGGAGCTGTTCCTGACCCGCTCCACTTCATTCACCGCGCCCTCACTGTAGCGCCCTTGCAGAATGATGATGTCAGGCGACTGGCGTTCCAGCTCAATGTCCGAAGGCGTATGGTACGACAGATTACCGAGCACTTGACCCGCGGCTTCCAGCTCGAGAAACGGCTGGGTAACACGATAATGGCCTACGGCGGTCTCGTTGATCGGAATCGCCAGCACCCGTGGCAGCATGTGACGGGCGAACGGATTCCAGTCGTTCTTGAAACCCGGCTCAAGGCTGAAATTATTGGTGCTCAGACTCAGGTTAACGTTGTACGCAGGATCTCTTGCGATGATCGGCAGCCAGCGCTGATAAAACCGCTTCTGCTCAGCCAACAGCTCCGACACCACCGGCCCGCTCTCTGTCTCGCCTGCCACGTGGACCGACTCGGCATACGGCGTCCATACCACCAGATACCCCTTCTGCCTGACACGTAGACAAAAGTCAGGGCCACCGAGCCGTTGGGAAAAGGCCTGTTCGTCAAACCCCTGAAGCTCATCGAACACCTGCTTGCGGACCAGCAGGCACTCAGTTCTCAGAGCACTCAAGTTCTGTACCGCCTGCTGGCGCTGCATATACCCTGGAGCAGTCATTACCTCGCCGCGCCAAGGCACGCCGACAGGGCCGCGCATCCCCAGCACCAGGGCCGAACCTTCGATACGCCCCTGAGGACTGACCATTCGGCCACCGACGACACCCACTTCCGGACGCAAGCCGTGATTCAGCAGCTCCCCAAGCCAGTCACGATTGACGATCAGGCTGTCCGGGCTGAGCAACAGCACATACTCGCCGCGCGCCTGAGCAACGGCGAAGTTCTGCGCCGCTGCCGGGATATCGGGGTAATCGCAGTGCAGCACGCGCAGTTTTTCGCCGCCCATTTGCGACATGGCGGCCAACCAGCCCCGCGTTTCGGTCGAAGTGCTTGCGTTGTCGACGATCAACAATTCGTAGTGAGCATAGGCCGTGTGCTCCAGCACACTTTCGATACAACGCTCAAGCCGACCGAGCTGGTCCTGGGCCACAACCACAATGGACACCAGCGGCTGAACGCCATGCTGGTAGTCAATTCGATTGATGAGCGGCACGTTGCCCGGGCGCACCTCGTGTGCCGCACCGATACGATCAAGGTGCGCAGTCAGCACACGGGGGTTTTGCTCGATCACCTGCGGCAGAGCGAGCCATTGCGACAGGCCGAACGAGGATTCGACCAGTACTTGGGCGACATGTTCGATGACATGCGCGCCATGGTTTTCAACGAGCCGCCAAACCAGATCATGGGGGCTGAGCTCAGCGAAGTCCGGGGTGAAGCCGCCTGAGTCGACAAAGCGTTGGCGCTGAAGGGCCAGTGTCCGCCCGATATAGGGATAACTGCGCAACAGGTCCAGATTGAAATCGGACTTGAAGATCGGCTCGACCGACCTGTCATTGCGCAAGCCGCCTTCATCGCTATAGATACACAGCGCGTCGGCACTCTCGACCATCCGCTCGGCCAAAAGCAGCAAGGCCAGCTCATTCAGGCGATCACCGGCCCGCAGAAGATAAAACCAGTCCGCACTGTCGGCCTGCATCAAGCCATTGAGTTGCTCCAGCCCGTCGCCTTGCAAGGTCACACGAATCACATTGCCCGCAAGGGCAGTGGCACGATTTTCACCGCAAAGCACCAACACCCTTTCGGCACCATAGACTTGCCGTTCGATGCTCTCCAGTGTGACGCCCAGGGCGGCATCGTCAGCATCGGCATCAATCACCACCGGCACAATTCGCGGCTGCCATGCCCACGAGGCAAGGCGTGCGGGTAAAAGGCGTTGCTGGGCCGGGCTCAGGGTGCGACAGGCCAGCCATTGCCGGTACACATCAGCAAAGCATTCACAGTTTTCACCCACGCGTGAACGGATCAACGTCGCGGTAAAGCCCAGAGAGCGACTCAGGGCCATTTCCTCCCAGGCATACGGCTCACCGAGGGCAGCGCTGGCCAGATCGATAAAGCGAACATGCCCCGGCGCAGGTGCCGGCTCGCCGCTGCGCACCGCCAGCATTTGGGTCAGCCAACCGAGCTCGACCACCACAGCCTGCTCGACTTCCGGTTGATTGCTCATGCGCGCCGGGTGCAACCGTTCGAAGCTGAGCACCTGCCCCATTACCGCCAGATTGCCACGACGCAACAGGCAGACAAACAAGGCGAAATCGAGACGGGCGACAAACCCTTCGCCAACCTGGGTCAACGCGGGCAAATACTCCAGCACCTGATGAGTACGCATCAGCGCGCCGCTCAAATTGCTGAGAAAGTTCAGGGCCGTGCTTTCCAGCACATCCAGCAGGTCTTCCCCCTTGAACAGCGTATCTCCCGAGACAAAGCTGGAGTTCTCCAGACGCTCGGGAAGCAGAAGGTAATCGCCGTCGCAATACTGACGCAAAGCAATCACCAGATTCACGTCGTCATGGTCAATGAAACCCTGCACCTGTCGGGCAATACTCTCAGGCAGCAGTTGATCGTCATCACAGAGAAGCTTGAGGTACTCCCCGGTTGCCTGCTCGGCGCAGGCCATCAGATTTCCCTTGAACCCCAGGCGTTGTTCATTGCGCACATAACGCAATGTCACAGTTTTCGGCACTGTGCAGGCTTGGACCAGCTCATGGATTTCGTCGCTGTCGCTGTCGTCACACACGATCACTTCAAGCGACGCATAGGTCTGATTCAGAGCGCTTTGCAACGCTGCCTGAAAGTACAGCGGGTTGTAGGCAGGAATGGCGATGCTGACAAGAGGAGTTGGTTTCACGACAGGGGAACTCGCGAGCGGCGGGCGCTCACTCTGGAACGAGTGGAGCAGCCCTGAACCGCTGAAAAATGACGGTTTGCACTCGGGTGTATTGAACCTTCGTGCCCATAGCGCGAAGGCCTTGGCTCAGACTTTGTTGAACAACCCCAACTGAGCGATTTTGCTGAATGCCAGTTGTGAGGCCTGCAACATGGTTTGCTGCAAGGTCAGGCGGGTCATCACCTCGGCCGGGTCCGAATCACGGATCGCCCCTTGGGTCTGCGTGTTGGCCAGCACCAGGCTCTGGTTGATATCGGTCTGGGTCGTCAGCGACGCACCGCGCCCCCCCACGGAACTGATGCCGGAGGTCAACTGGTCAATGCCGCTGGTCAGGTTGCCGATGCCCGAACCAATGGCTGCGTTGAGTTTTTGAATGGCCAGCGGATCGTTGTTGGTCGGCGTCGACAGCGCGGTTTTCAGCTGGTTGACGGTGTCCAGAACGTTCTGCGTCTGGTGAGTGTTGACAGAGACAGAGAACTGGTCACCGGCAAGCATCGACGGCGCCGGCACGCCGCTCAGCGTGAAGGCGACACCCGATGCGGTGGCGACATTGCCCGCCAGAACACCGCTGGAAACCGGCTTGCTGTTCGCGGTCAGAGGCGCGGCATACAAGTCGAAAGCCGTGGGACTGGTGAACTTGAGAATCGCCCCGCCTTCCGGAAAGCTGGCGTGGTAGGCGGCACTGTTGGTGATGCTCGTATTCGTGACGACTTCGCTAGACAGGTTGCCTGGGGCGCGGGACGCATTGAAGCTGTCCGGCTTGGCCGCCAGGGTGAAGCTGTAGGCATTAGGGGACGGGGGCGCCGGAAACACGGTCGCCGGAACATCACCTGACTTCATGTTGATGTTCAACTTCAGATCAACGCCACGGAAATTGATCGTCTGTGTGGCGGCACCGCCGGTGGAGCTGAACACGCCATTGCCAGAAGCCTCGGACGTAACGTCGTTACCCAGCGAATCCCGGATTTCCAGTTGCGTAGGGCTGAGGACATTCACGGTGTAGGGTTCGCCACCGCGGAATTTGGCGTTGTAGGTCACGTCCGAATTCACCTGACCATTGGACAGCACCACACGACCGCCATCAACGGCCGCCGTGGGCGAGGTCATGGTGGACTGCGTGCGACTGGTGTTGATGGCTTGTTGGAACACAGCCCAACCGGTGCTGTTGGTGGCCATTGACTGGGTATCGCCAATCGGCAGGTCCAGCGTGACCTGATCACCGTTATAGCTGTAGGTGCCGTCGGTATTGCGCGAGAACGGAACGGTATCGCCCTTGGAACCGGCGAAAATGTATTTGCCGTTTTCGTCCTTGGTGTTCATCAGGCTCAACAGCTGCTCTTCGATCTGGCTGAGCTCCGAAGCATTGGCTTGACGGTCGGAATCGGTATAACCGGCGTTACCGGCACCCAAGGCCAGTTCCTTGGCGCGCTGCAGCACGTTGCCGATACTGGTCATGACCGCTTCAGTCTGGCCAAGCGTGGCTTTGATCGTTGTCATGTTGTTCGAGAACTGATCAAGCATCGACGCCTGCTGACCCAACTGCAACAGACGCGAGGCGCCGACCGGATCATCGGCTGCGGTATTCACGCGAACCAGACTGCTGGCCTCTTCGCTGCTCTTGACCACGTTGGCGAAGTTCTTTTGATAGTTCGCAGCCGAGGACTCGTAAAACT
>LNAP01001626.1_pt1 | contig 26580 bp, 30 predicted proteins | sample 602601 | NCBI WGS metagenome assembly LNAP01 (sample SAMN02440304, study PRJNA202911) | soil metagenome | biome: Subtropical and temperate rainforests or woodlands; isolation source: soil samples (1 kg each in a 20% v/v slurry with milli Q water) were... ... | reverse complement strand
GCCGGGTCCTTCCAGATCGACGATTGCGGGAACCTTGCCGTTCGGGTTGATCTTGCGAAACTCCGGGTCGTGCTGCTGGCCTTTGCTGGTGTCCACCGGCACGACCTCGTAATCGAGTTCCGCTTCCTCGAGAAAGAGCGCGATCTTGGCGGGATTGGGTGTTGGATGATAGTAGAAACGAATCATGTGGGGCAGGCCTCCTGATTGACAGTGTGATGGAAAACGACGCACAGTTGCCAGACTTACCGGCCGCATCAAGCTCGCCGGCGATAAAAGAATTTCAGACGCAACTTTGAGTTTTAGATCATTCGTTCTAGAATAGTCGAATTGATCAAATTTCACAACGTTGATGTCATTTGGGAATAAATGGATGGGCCGACCAAGAGAATTCGACGAAGCCGCAGTTCTGGATGCCGCGACCCAATGCTTTTGGGAGCGCGGCTACGAAGCGACCTCGGTAAGAGAGCTTGCGGAAAAGACGGGATTGACCGGCGCCAGCCTTTACAACACGTTCGGCGACAAACGGAACTTGTATCGCCGGGCACTCGAGCACTATATCGACGCCAGTTTTGCGGATCGCGTGCGTCGGCTGGAAGGGGCGCTGCCCCCGCGCCAGGCCATCGATGCCTTTTTTTCAGAGATCATCCAGCGGTCACTGGATGATCCGCAACACAAGGGGTGCATGCTCGTGAACTCCGCGCTGGAAGTCGCGCCCCATGATCCCGAATTCAAGGAAATCGTGGCAGGCGTTCTTAGCCGGATCGAAGCATTCTTTCGCCGGTGCGCGCGCGCCGGCCAGCGCGATGGAACGATCACGACATGCCAGTCGGCCACAGACCTGGGGCGGCTTCTGCTGAGCGTTCATATTGGCTTGCGCGTCCTTGCCAGAACAAGACCCGAGCAGGCGCTGCTTGAAGGCGCGGTTCGCCCGGCGCTTGCACTGCTCGACCCCTCCACCTGCCGCAAAACAAAGACGAAGCAATAATGATCGAACCGTAATACTGGGCGCCCCCAACGGCCACAGGCTTGGGCGGCATTTTCATCAAGCCCTGTGTCTACTTGCCGGTCTCGAAAATATTGGCTGCTTGTCGCGCGACTTCCGCTACATTAAGACTGAACGCGAGGTTTGCATCATCGAGTTCATCGAGCGTGAACCATCTCGCTTCAAGCGCGTCGTCGCCGGCGATTGGTTCTCCCGATTGCCATTTGCAGAGCACCGCAATCAGAACAAAATGCCGGCGAAGACGGCCGATCTCGTCGCGGTCAAAGACGTCGAGCGCGGTGAAGACCCGATGCGGTTCCGCGAGGACTCCAGTTTCCTCCAGGACTTCGCGAATCGCCGCGTTTTCTATTGTTTCTCCCCTGTCGATCTTCCCGCCCGGAAAAGCCCAGCGTCCGGCATCGGGCGGGTTGGCTCGCCGCACTAGAAGCACTTTGCCTTCTCGAAAAACCGCGGCGATGGCCGCCGCAACCGGACGCGAGGCCGGTTCGCTATCAGGACTGTGTTCGCTTATCGATGACATAACGGCCTCTAAGGTGGACGCTAAAGCTATCTTGCCGATCGTGGCCCATGATGCCACATCCTTCGAACTATCGACATGCCTCGACAAACTCGCGCCCGCTGCATCTATGTAACGCAACCACCACACCATTGGCAACCGCTGCCAATACCCAATGAGTGCCCGGTTGCCACCTTGCCCAACGGAGCTGAGCCTGAATCTGGATCCGGTCACTCGAGTCCTGTTCCGAACACCCGAACCGAAAAATTGTCCCTTGATATATATTTATACATAGGTTTGATATTTGATCTATTATTAAGCATCATAGTCTCAATTTTTATTTAATTCGATATAGTTATATATATCGAGCTTTAGTAATGATGTCGAATAGTCCATCAATTCATGAACTATAATCTCGAACACTTCTCCGATCGCTTGAGAGAAGCACGCATTGCTAAAAACCTGAGCCAACGTGAACTCAGCAAATTGGCCGGCGTGCCGCAGTCGCACATCTCCAGGATTGAAAGCAGTCAGGTAGACCTGCGTCTATCCAGTTTGATGGCCATCGCCAATGCCCTGGATCTGGAAGTGACACTTGTGCCGCGCAAGGCTATGCCCGCTGTGCAGTCGATAGCGCGTCAAATCGCTGGCACCAGATCCGTCCAGCCACCAGCCATTGTCGAAGAAATGCGGCATCTCCATGACAAATTGCGCGAGTTGCAAGTCAAGCTGCCCGCCCGGACCGAACTGGATGCTGCGCACAAAGCCTACGCTGCCCTCAAGCCATTGAGGCTCGATAGCAGCGCTCTAGAACGCCTTCGAGAAATCAACCGAATACTCGGACGGGATACGGAGCAATGGACGACGATAACTGAAGCCGCGAAGAAAATGGCGGCGTTGCGCAATCACGTCTTGCATGCACCCTCACACCGACAATCGCCAAGCGAAGCCAAGCCCGCCTACACCTTGGACGAGGACGATCAGTAATGGCGGACGTTTCCACCTTGACCGTCCGGCTCTACAACGAACCCATCGGCACTCTCACCCATGTCGGCGGCGAACGTACCTTGTTTGCGTTTAACGAAACCTACATCAATAATCCAGACAGGGCGACCCTAAGCCTGAGCTTCAAGGATACGTTCGGCCAATTGCTGACGGACTTCAACCCTTACCGCAACAAACTCATGCCCTTCTTTTCCAATCTGCTGCCGGAACGGCATTTGCGGCAATATCTGGCCGGTACGGCGGGCGTACACCCGGAACGGGAATTCTTTCTACTGTGGGCCCTGGGCCAGGATCTTCCCGGTGCCATCACTGTGACGGCCGAAGACAATCATGCATGGCCGGAGGTATCCCGCGCGGGGCCTGAAGACGACGATGCCACGCCAACCGCCATTGAGTATGCTTTGCGATTTTCGCTGGCTGGCGTGCAGCTCAAGTTTTCCGCCGTCATGAGCGCCTCGGGTGGCTTGACCATCCCGTCCCGGGGCATCGGCGGGCATTGGATCGTCAAACACTTCAGGCGTGTGCCTGAGAACGAGTTCTCAATGATGACGCTGGCCAAGATGGTGGGCATCGACGTTCCCGCTATCGATCTGGTCGATGTCTCGTCCATCAAGAACCTGCCCGAAGGTATCGACCACTTGGGCAGCAAAGCATTCATCATCGAACGCTTTGATCGAATGGATGATCGCCATAGCGTTCACATCGAGGATTTTGCCCAAGTGTTCAGTGTGTACCCGCAGTCGAAGTATGAAAAAGCCAGCTACCGTAGCCTGGCCCGGGTCATCGCTGCCGAGTCCGGTAACGCTGACATTGCCGAGTTTATCCGCAGGGCGACGTTCAATGTCCTCATCGGCAACGGCGACATGCACCTGAAGAACTGGTCGCTCATCTATCGCGACCGACAGCATGCCGAGCTGTCGCCCGCGTACGACTTCGTCTCCACTATTGCCTATATTCCGGGAGACAGATCCGCCCTGACATTCAGCCGCAGCAAAGAATTCTCCGACTACACCATGGACGAACTGGAGCACTTGGCCGCCAAAGCTGCCCTGCCACGCAAGCTGGTGTTGGATACCGCGGAGGAAACCGTTGCGCTTTTCATGCAACGCTGGGCCAGCGAGAAAGGCCACCTGCCTATGGATAAAGACGTCCTTACCGCAATCGACAAGCACCTTGACACACTGCCGATCGTGACCGCGTAGGTAGCCATGACTCAACACTCTCCGGTCCCGCTCCGGGCTCTGCAGAAAGCCTTCAATCGGGTCAGCTCTGGCCACCACCATGCGCACAAAATCTTCGTAGCTGCCGGGCGTATGCGTGGGCGAAATAACAAAGCCGTCACATCCTCCTTCGACAAACCATTTCTCCATTTCATCGGCCACGGTTGTCGGCGAACCTACGAATACGTTGAACTCTTTCAGTCGGGCACGCTTTGAATAGTCGATAACATCACGAACCGCGCTCCGCTGCCGAAGGCAGCTTCGCGATGACTTTGATCTCGAAGTCGAACCCTGCAAGCCAGTTGACGCCAATCGCCGTCCAATTCGGATACGGCGCTTCCGGGAAGATTTCGTTTTTGACGGTCATGATCGTGCCAAACTGATTTTCGGGGTCGGTATGAAAGGTCGTCACGTCGACAATGTCGTCAAGCCCGCATCCACCAGCTTGCAGGGTAGCCTCGAGATTGGCGAATGCCAAACGGACCTGAGCTTCGAAGTCCGGTTCGGGCGAGCCATCGCTGCGACTGCCGACCTGGCCTGATACAAACAGGAGATCACCTGATCTGATCGCTGCGGAATAGGTATGCAGCATGTAGAGGTCATGCCGACCAGCGGGAAAAATGGCGTCACGTGTTGTCATTGAAGTATCTCCATCATCTATCGGTCGACATCGACCGGTGTTAGTCATGAAGCAACTTTAACGATCTGCACTTCGACGATAAACTGGCAATCACACTCAACATTGTTTGCAAAACCCAAACAATAAAACAGACTGGAGTACAGATGGACCGTTTCGATGCAATGCAGGCATTCGCCCGTGTGGTGGAAACCGGCAGCTTTACCAAGGCAGCCGATACGCTCCACATGAGCAGGACCAGCGTGACACAGCTGGTGCAGCAACTGGAGGCGCGCTTGCGTGTCAGATTACTTAATCGCACCACACGCAAGGTGAATGTCACCGCCGACGGCGCCGCCTATTATGAAAGAGTGCTGCGGTTGCTGGCGGACATGGACGATGCCGAAACCAGTCTGTCTAGTGCCTCGGCAGTTGCACGGGGCACACTGCGGGTGGACGTGCCCAGCCCGTTTGCCAGCATGATTCTTGTGCCAGCCCTGCCTGCGTTCCATGCAAAATATCCCAATATCCAACTACACCTGGGTGTCAGCGACCGGGTAGTGGATTTGATAGATGAAAATGTGGACTGCGTGATACGTGGCGGCGAGCTCAACGACCTGTCGCTGGCGGCGCGGCATGTGGGCAGCCTGCAGATGGGCGTGTACGCTGCACCTGCTTACCTAGCACAGGCGGGCCTACCCACCCGTCCGCAAGAACTGGAAGACGCCCATCACCGCATCGTTGGTTTTCTATGGTCGCGCACCCGAAGTGTTCTTGCGCGCACCATGCATCGCGACGGGTACAGCGTAACCGTACAGGGCCGCTACGCCTTGGCGGTCGACGACGGCAATGCTTATCTTGCGGCTGGCCTGGCCGGAATGGGCGTGCTTTGGATGCCAAGCTATATGGCCAAAGCACACGTCGAACGTGGTGATCTGATCCACCTGTTCCAGGACTGGGTGCTGGAACCCATGCCTATCTACCTTGCTTTTCCCCCGAACCGGCATGTCAGCACGAAACTGCGTGTGTTCATGGATTGGATCGCCGAGCTGATGGCGCTGCACGTGCCTGTTACGACCCTCAAGAGATGACTGAACCGCTGCGCTGGGCCGACCGTGGGCGGGCAAGGCCGAGGGTGACTTACCAACGAACGCTAAAGCCGGTGTGCTTGCAGCATTCTTGCTGGCTGTCCTCCACGGCATGGCGGTGCAGGCCAAAGCGGGCTTTAGCATAGGCAGCCTTTTATGCAGAATTTCTGACAATCCAGAATCACTTCGAATGCCAGCAGCTGTGTAACCTGGCTGGCGTTGAAATTATCATCCGACACCAGCACCAGGCTGCCATGCCCATTGGCAAGTCTGGGCCCTCACGCCATGCCTTCGATATTGTTCAGCTTGGGCCGATCAAGCGTCGTCAGGTCGAGCACCAGACGCTTGGCCACCGGTTGAAAATCGGCATCTGCCAGCGACACTACACGGCTTACATCCGTGGCGTCGTATGTATCTATTTCGTAGATACGAATAAAGTTGCGGTACTGCCCCGCCTCGTTTTGCGCTGCCGAGCGTTCCACGACCAGGAACCGTTCATGATCGACCGCCAGTATTTCGGTGACGCCATTATCCGCAAACCCTCCCCTGGTAGGCGCCACGGGGATGGCATCGATGGGTATCGAGAATTTCCACATAATCGCCCAGGCGAAACGGGCGCGCAGTGAAGATCAAAAAAGCGCAGAAGATGTTCGAAAGTACGCTCCGGGCGCCGATCACAATAATCAATACCTGGATGAGCAGAACAAGCGACCCCAGCCATGCGTGGGTCCAGGCAGGGAATTAAGGCGTTAAAGTGGCAAGCATGAAAAGGTTCCAGGTATTGACGATGCCAGCGAACTCAAGCAATTCATGTTTTTGTTGATCATTAAGCTTTCCATGGATTCAGGGTGGTCACACCAGATGATCGAAAATCACTACATAAGAGATCAAAATTTGAACTCGGTGTCGTCCCGTAAACAGCTAAATTCCGGCGCGAGCTCGGTTCCAAGCGCCCAGTACACATCAAACACTTTGTTGCACGCAATAAAACTGCCATCGCATTCATAAGATACTAGACATGGGCATCCTGAGTAGCCTTTTCACGCTGACTGGATACTACCTCATGGACGACGACAAGCTTGCTGATTTTGCTAGAGCCCCGGCGACGAACTGGGCGATCTTGATCGCCCCGGCGTGATATGTGATGACAGATGGCGCCGTGATTCGGTTCCAGTTGAAACGAAAGCCTGCGGCAAAGACAGACCTCCAACTTTGTGGCTAGTTCGCCAAGAATAACAAAATGAGAGCGAAGACCAGTTAGCTGGAAAGTCGGGATAACTACCAATCGACCTTTCTTCAGCTGAAATACTATCTCTTTACGTTACTAACGAATTGCGTTAGCATTCAGCATGATCAAGTCCTTTGCTTGCCGAGACACTGAAGCCATGTTCCAAGGCACTCGAATTGCCCGTTACGTCAATATTGAAACGGTAGCGATGCGCAAGTTGGCCATGCTGGAGCGGGCCGCCCGGATCGAAGATCTACGGATCCCGCCGAATAATCGGCTTGAGCAGCTGAAAGGCAACAGAAAAGGACAATACAGCATACGCATCAATGATCAATGGCGCATTTGCTTTGTCTGGACCGGCCATGACGCCGAGCGCGTCGAAATCGTGGACTACCACTAAAGGAGACGACTATGCGCACCGTACCCTACCCCACCCCTGGCGAAATCCTGATGGAAGAGTTCCTGAAGCCAATGAACATCAGCCAATACCGGCTGGCTAAAGAGATCGGCGTGCCACAAAGGCGCATCGGCGAGATTGTGGCGGGTAAACGTGCCGTGACTGTCGACACCGGGCTGCGTTTATCGCGTTACTTCGGTACCTCTGACGAATTCTGGACCGGCCTACAGTTAAGCTACGATCAAGCGTACGCCAAAGATGCCTTGGCCGATGTGCTTGCCAAAATTCAGCCTCTGGAACACGAGCACGTATAGCTGATCTCGGGACATTGATGCATTGGCCTGATGGCACGAGTAAAACTAAGAAAATTCCCGCAGCAGATGATGCAGGCGATCGCAAGCATTCGGAAGCTGCCGTTCAATCGCTGTCGCCACACCCAGAAGCAGTCCCGATCGCTGTGTGGACGGAGAACAATACATTCCTGATAGCGCTGCGGGTGCAAGCCCGTAGGCATAGGCTTCCCGAGCTATCGTGGTGTCGTCGGCGCCATCAGGCAGCCTGACGACCGCGGCAAGCCCAGCCGGATAGGCCTCGAACCCCCTGGCTTCCAGAGCGGCCAGTAGTGCATTGCTTCGGGTGGCATAGATGCGCTTCATGCGACGCAAATGCCGCATATAGTGCCCTTCCCGCATAAATTCGGCGGTTGCCATTTGCACGGCGGGCCCAGGCGCGGAGGCGAAACAGGCAACGACTTCCTCGAATCGGGATACCAGGTTGGCCGGTACGACGGCAAATCCGAGCCGCAGCGACGGACTGATCGTCTTGCTGAAAGACCCGATATGAATCACCCGGCCCGCCCGATCCAGCGATGCCAATGCGGGAGCCGCGCGGCGTCTCAACTGGAGTTCGCCCAGGTAGTCGTCTTCGATGATCCAGGCATCCGCTCGTCGTGCCCATTCCAGGAGTTGAACGCGCCGAGCGAGCGATAATGTTGGGCCTAAAGGCGCCTGCTGCCCCGCGGTTACCAAAGCCAGCGCCGCGTCGGGTGCGTATGCTTCGCCGTAGCTGACATCCATGCCTTCTTCGTCCACCGGAACGGGTACCGTCGTGAGCTGCGAAATCTCCAATGCCCTGCGGCTGAGCAGAAAACCCGGGTTTTCCACCCAGGCCTTTCGGCCCTCGGCCTGTAGCACCCGCAACACAATGCCGAGCGCCCCTGAGAAACCCGCGGAAATGAAAATCTGCGAAGGCTGGCATTCAACGCCGCGCGACAAGGCCAAGTGCGCCGCGATCTCGCGTCGAAGTTCATATTCGCCTCGCGGGTCGGGATAGGTCGCCGGCGCGTCGACTTCTTCGCGTGCCGCACGCGATCGCAGCCGTGCGAACAACGACGCTGGAAAACAATCCGATGCCGGCACACCCATTTGAAACACCGCAGGGCCGGGCAAGAAATGCTGGTATAAGGCGGAACGCAGATCCGTATCGATGGACGTCGTATTTCCAGTAATGGGACGCAGGACGGCAGTGTGGCCAGCGACCCTGGTTCCGCCGGCACGCGATGAGACGACCATCTGCGCATCGCTTAGCCGCTCATACGCCGTCTTGACCGTGCCGCGAGCCACGCCCAACTGCACGGCCAAGTCCACCCATGATGGCAGCCGGGCGCCAGGTACCAGTACCCCGCCCTCGATTGCACCGACGATACCCCGCCGAATCTGCTCGGCCAACGAAATTCCGGCCGCACGGTCAAGCTTCAGATCCAGGTGGTTCATGGCGCGTAGTACATTAAAAATTGGTGTTTTTGGTTCTTTTTTATGAACTGATAATCGATCATGATTCTACCCTTTAAGGAGCAGATCATGAAACTTCATCGCGTTCTTCTTCCTCTCGTAGCGGCTGCGGGCATGGCCTTTACCGGGGCTGCCGCGGCCGATGGTGTCGGCGTTACGGCCAAGCCGAATTTAGAAAAGGCGATACCCAACATTCCCGGCAAATCTCTCATTGCCGTGGAAGTGCTTTACCCACCTGGAGAAGCCTCGCATCCTCATGCCCATGCCAAGTCGGCCTTCATCTATGCATACGTCGTTTCGGGCAGCATTGTCAGTAAAGTGAACGACGATCCGGAGCAGGTGTACAAGGCGGGGGAGAGCTTTTACGAGGAGCCTGGCTCCCGCCATCCGGTTAGCCGCAATGCCAGCAAGACCGAGCCGGCAAAGCTGCTTGCCGTATTTGTCGTCGATTCCGACGACAAAAAACTGACCATCAATGATAAGTAGGAGGTCGAGATGAGACTGGATTACACCAAAGCATCGCCCGGCGGTGTGAAGGCACTTGGCGGCGTCTACGGTTATGTCGTGCAATCGGGGCTGGAGGATGTACTCGTCATGCTGGTCTATCTGCGCGTGAGCCAGATCAATGGCTGCGCCTATTGTCTGGACATGCATACACATGATCTGATCAAGAAAGGCGTGACACCTGCAAAGCTTGCGCTGGTGCAGGTCTGGCAAGAGGCGGGACCACTGTTCAGCGACCGCGAGAAGGCTGCGCTGGCGTGGGCTGAGTCCGTTACCCGCGTCGCGGAAACCCAAGTGCCTGACGATGAATTCAACGCCGCGGCGGCGGTGTTCAACGAGAAAGAATTGGCTGACCTTACGGTGGCCATCGGCCTGATGAATGCCTTCAACCGGCTCGCCATCAGCTTTCGCCGTACACCCGAATCCGTATTGGCTGCGACCATCGTTGACTGACATTGCCGTTGCACGGCAGCGCTTGCCGGTGGCCACGGACTGTGCAACCGCCAGGATTTCGTGCTATGGAAACCTTCTCTATCTTTATGTAGACACAGGCTTTTTATTTCTGCTATTTTCAACCTTCACCAAGGGCTTTGTCGCGAAGCGCCCAACGTTCCTGGAACGAAGTTTCCCCCATCTGCAATCACGCCGAAGTGCCGCGATAATGGGCCAAACGCCACGCGGGTTCCACCTGGCGTACCAGCTGGCCGACCCAACTGACAAACGCGCGGACGGCTGGCGAAAGATGGCGGTTCTGAGGGTACATGATGGATAACGGCACCTCAGGCGCCCCATATGATCCAAGAATGCTCACCAAGCGTCCATCTTGAAGATATGACCGGGCTATAAAATTCGCTATCCGGATCAAGCCTAGACCTTCCAAGCCACAGGTGACATACGCGTCGGTATCGTTGACCGCAAGATTTCCGGACACGCGAACGGTACGCTCTTGGCCATCGACAAGAAAGCGCCAATCAACCGAGCGTCCGGTCCGCCCGGACAGGAACTGAACCAAGCGGTGAGCTTTCAGGTCTTCCAGGGATTTCGGCTCGCCGTGATTTTTCAGATATTCGGGCGAAGCACAAGTCACCCATTCAAAGCTGCCGATCCGGCGGGCCACCAACACCGCCGATGATTCGGGTATGCCGGCCCGCAGCACACAATCGATTCCCTCCTGGACCAGATCGACCGGACGATCTCCCAGGGTCAGAATGAGATCGATATCGGGATACTGGCCCTGAAAGTCTTTGATAGACGGCAGAATAACCCGTCGAGCCAAGGAAGGCGACATGTCCACACGCAGTTTTCCGCGTGGCGGCACAGTGCTGCCAGACAACGAGGACTCGACCACATCGACCTCGCTGAGGATTCGCCGGCAGTGATCATAATAAAGAATGCCGTCGGGCGTCAGGCTAAGTGTGCGCGTGGTTCGTTGCAACAGCCGAGCACCAAGATGCGCTTCCAGATCCTTTATCACCCTGCTTACGGTCGAGGGCGGCATGGAAAGACCATTTGCCGCATTGGCGAAACCATTCATTTCAACAACGCGCACAAATATACGCATGGCCCGAAGTTTGTCCACGTTCGAATCTCCAGATAAAGAGCCCGGTCCGGGAGGTCGGGCCTGCTATGAATGCGTGAATGGAAAGCCGTCCAGATCGCCATATTATTCCATTTTTTGCAATATTAAAACCAATACGTACGACTTTATCGGAGCCCCAATCCATCGATACACTTGTCTCAAGGCAGCTCCGGATCTGCTCTGGAAAGATGAAGTCAGCAGAAGCGTGACGATTATGCAGAAATATGGGATAGATTAATTCCATCGTCGGGCTGGAGAGTTATCCGGGAGCGTGGAAGCGTCCTTGCAAGAAAGCAAGTTAAAGCCATTCGACCGACGCAAACATTCGAAGCAAAGGAAATACAACCATGAATCAACACCACACCGACGTGGATATTGAACACATGCTCGTACTTGGCGCGGGTCAGCTAGGCATGGCCGTACTGCGGGAGCTGGCGCCCCGTCGAAAGAAAGCAGAAACACCGCTGACAGTTCTAATCTCGCCCAAATCCATGGAATCGCGCAACGCATTGGACAAACAGTCAACTGCCGAGCTGCTCGGCCTGGGCGTTGAGCTTCTGCCCTTCGACCTATCCGCGTGCGCAGAAGAGAAGCTGACCGAAGTATTCAAGCGATTTCGGACCGTCATTAATTGCACGGGTTTTGTTGCAGGTCCGGGCACTCAAATGAAAGTGACACGTGCCGCGCTCGCTGCAGAGGTACGCCGATATTTTCCATGGCAGTTTGGTGTGGACTACGACATCGTCGGAAAAGGCAGCGGGCAACCCGTCTTTGATGAACAGTACGACGTTAGAACGCTGCTGCGGTCACAGGACCAGACCGAGTGGGTCATTGTTTCCACCGGCATGTTCACGAGCTTTCTGTTTGAACCGGCCTTCGGTGTCGTCGACTTCAACACCAGGACAGTCCATGGCCTGGGCACCTGGGAAACCAAGGTTACGGTTACCACACCCGAGGACATCGGACGGCTCACTACGGAAATCGTGCTGGAACAGCCCCGTATTGCAAATCAGATTATCTACATTGCCAGCGATACCCTTTCGTACGGAACACTTGCAGATATCGTGGAAGAGGTGACGGACGCCCGGTTCAACCGCGAACTCCTTACAAATGAACGTCTGAAGGATGCGCTGGCCCGACATCCGGACGATGTCATGGCCCGGTATCGGACAGCTTTCGCACTGGGCGATGGGATGTGGTGGGACAAAGCACTCACTTACAACGAAAGCCGTTCTATTCCGACGACCGATGTCAGGTCATGGTTGCAACGCCATTTGAAGGCGGTGGCCTCAAGCCAGCCGGGGCAGCACTAAGCGGCAGCCCAGCGTAACTGCGGATCTGGCTTATGCTTCCTGTACTTACGCTAGACCAAGGGTTTCGAGTTGAACGAAATGCGGTAATTTATCGCTTATTGCCCAATGAAGGAGTATAGCCATGCAAGTACGTCTCGATTTCCCGAAAGCGGCGCCCGACGCTTACAGGGCGGTCGCCGAGCTCGATAGATATGTAAGGGAAGAGTCCGGGCTGGACCATCAGCTACTTCACCTGATAAAACTGCGAGCCTCTCAGATCAATGGCTGCGCCTACTGCGTGGACATGCATGTCAAGGAAGCGCGTCGCGACGGCCTCAGTGAGCAGTGGATCAACCTGGTGAGCGTTTGGCAAGAGTCGCCGGTCTTCACCCCCCGCGAACGGGCAGTTCTCGCCTGGACCGAGGCGCTGACCAATCTTGCTCAAACTCGTGCACCGGACGCTGACTTCGAGCCGCTGCGCGACTTCTTCTCTGAGGCTGAAATGACGAAGCTGACCGTGGCAATCGGCACGATTAACGTATGGAACCGCCTCGCCGTAGGATTCCGCTCTCAACACCCTGTCGATACGACAAGAAAGGCTGCTTGAGTTCGATGCCGTTTCGACCGGGCCTATATCCAAGCCCGGACCCTCGCCTTGTACGACGTAAAATCAGCACCGAAATTTTCTTGAAGAAATCGCTCTTCGGGCCGGATCTGATACCGATGAATGTAAAGTGCAAAGGCGAAAGCAAACAGCAGCGACAAGGCGTTGCCCAGGAATACCGCCCAAGCGATCAGCATCAGCAGTATTCCCAGGTACATCGGGTTTCGCGTAAAACTATAGACACCGGATGTGACCAATGTTGATGCAGCTCCCGGGTTTCTTGGATTGGGTGTGGTTTGCGCCTGCTTGAAGGCCATGATGCCTGCCATGCTGATGCCGAGCCCGATCAGGCTGATGATAACCGCCGCTAAAACGCTGCTGAGTGACGGCAGAAAAAACCCCGGTAGAAGGACGGAAATCAGCCACATGATCAGAGCGGTCACGAGCATAATAATGGGTGGCGGAACGGCTAGCTCAAGAGAATTCATACCTGTCTCCAACGCGCCTGGCGCATCTTCCCGTACGGAATCGGAACTCGCCACCTTTGTCTTTATATATTTCGAATTTTCCGGTCATGAACATGCTCCTATGGAACAGATGAGTTGACCCCCTTATGCGGCAAGGGTCGAATAAGAGTATCAGGTTCTGGTGACGAACAGTGTTATACCTTCGGATAGCCCTGCCCCCACAGCAACGGCACAGCGAACACAAAACCGTACGATTATTTCTCCAAATGAAATTAAGAAGTGTCGAATCAACGGATTCCGCATACACCGTGACCTAATTTAGACTTCATGAACGGTACCAAAATTGGTACGCCATCATCGGAGCTACGTCATGAAACTCTTTCACCACCCGCTTTCCGGCCACTCGCATCGCGTTCGCCTGTTCCTGTCGCTGCTCGGGCTGTCCCATGAACTCATCGAAGTCGACCTGAGATCCGGCGCGCACAAGAAGCCCGACTTCCTGGCGCTTAATCCGTTCGGCCAGGTCCCCGTCCTGGACGACAGCGGCGTCGTTATCGCCGACTCCAACGCGATCCTTGTCTACCTTGCCAAAAAGGCGGGCCGCAACGACTGGCTACCCGACGATCCTCAGGGCGCGGCGGCTGTGCAGCGCTGGCTCTCCGTCGCGGCTGGCGAGTTGGCGTACGGCGTCGCTTCAGCCCGCCTGGTCACGGTATTCGGCGCGAAGTACAACCCCGAGGAGGTCATCGCACGGGCGCACGCTCTTCTCGACAAACTGGAACACCACCTGGCCGGACGCGACTGGCTGGTCGGAGCACATCCGACCATCGCGGATGTCGCCATCTACAGCTACGTGGCGCGGGCTCCCGAAGGGAACGTCGCACTCGGGGGATATCCGGCGGTCAACGCCTTTTTGCGTAGAATCGAGGCACTGCCAAATTTCGTACCTTTCGTCCAGACTCCTTCCGGGCTCGCGGCGTGACAGCGTTGCTCGCCACGTCGGCAACGTGCGAGCGTCTGGATCGAGCCGACAAGGACACTGAAATGGCCAACAGACTGTCGAAGTTGCCGACGTGGCACGCGGGCGAAACCTTTATCCAGGAGAAATCTGGCGTGGTCGATCGCATGCGCCTCGTCGGCCAGCGGGTCGTGCGCGACCACATGCCCGACCAGCATCGCGACTTCTACGCGCAGTTGCCCTTTATTGTGCTGGGAAGCGTGGATCCTGACAACGACGCGTGGGCCACGATACTGTGCGGCAAGCCCGGCTTCATGGCTACGCCGACACCAGCGATCCTGGATATCGCCGCGCGTGCCGACAAAAGCGATCCCGCAGGTGCCGGCCTGCAGGCTGGACTTTCCATCGGGCTTCTCGGCATCGAATTGCACACGCGCCGCCGCAATCGCATGAACGGCATCGTTGCAAGCACCGGGGACGGCCTGCGGGTCGAAGTGGACCAAAGCTTCGGCAACTGTCCCCGGTACATCCAGCTGCGCGATTTCGATTTTGCGCGCGACCCCGATGAGCCGTTCACCGCTCGGTCGGAGGATCTCGTCCAGCTCGACCGACCCGCTCGTGCGCTGATCGAGACGGCCGACGCGTTTTTTGTTGCCTCGTATGCAGACCGGAAAAGTCGCCGCCAGGCGGACGTCTCGCACCGCGGTGGCAAGGCCGGTTTTGTGCAGGTCGGCGACGACGATGTGCTTACCATTCCAGACTTCAACGGCAACGGCTTCTTCGCGACGCTCGGCAACCTCATCCTCAATGGCAAGGCGGGGCTCATCTTCGTCGATTACGAACGTGGCGACGTATTGCAGATGACGGGCGATGCAGAAGTCATTATGGACTCCCCAGCGATCGCCGCAGTCAAAGGTGCCGAGCGACTCTGGACCTTCCGTGCACGCCGGATCGTGCGTCGCCGTGCCGCGCTTGCGCTGCGGTGGAACCTTCCCAGGAGAACCTGAATGCCCAATCCCCCTCTACCCCCGTTCAATACGCAGACCGCCATCGAGAAAGTCCGTCTCGCGGAAGATGGCTGGAATAGCCGCGATCCGGCGAAAGTTTCATTGGCCTACACCGAAGACACGCGCTGGCGCAATCGCGCCGAGTTCGTGAAAGGTCGCGCGGAAGTCGTGGGTTTTCTCACTCGCAAGTGGAATCGTGAGCTCGAATACCGCCTTATCAAGGAACTCTGGGCATTCAACGGAACCCGCATCGCGGTGCGCTTTGCCTACGAATATCGAGATGACAGCGGACAGTGGTATCGTGCCTACGGCAACGAAAACTGGGAGTTCGCCGAGGATGGGCGAATGCGCGAGCGGCACGCCAGCATCAACGAACACCCGATCAGTGAAACAGACCGGCAGTTCCGGTGGCCCCTCGGGCGCCGCCCCGATGATCATCCCGGTCTGAGCCATTTCGGCTTTTGATCAGAACGCGGGAGGCACAAAGTTGGATCGCTGGCAGGCAATGCGGATTTTCGTAAAGGTGGCAGAAACAGAGAGCTTCGCGGCGTCGGCGCGTCAGTTGCACATGAGTGCGCCGGCCGTGACGCGGGCAATTGCTGCGCTCGAAGACGTGATCGGCGCACGCCTGTTCGTGCGCACGACGCGCTCGGTGAGGCTCACCGAGCCCGGAAGGCGCTACCTGCATGATTGCAAACGTATCCTGGCGGACATCGTTGAAGCCGAGACCGCCGCAGCCGGTTCCTATGCCGTCCCGACCGGAACGCTCGCCATCACGGCCCCCATGCTGTTCGGACAGATGTACGTCCTGCCCATTCTGCACGAGTTTCTGAAGCGCTATCCGACAGTCAACGGCAGGATGCTATCCATGGACCGGCCGGTAAACCTGATCGACGAAGGAATTGACGTGGCCATCCGGATCGGACACCTGCAGGACTCCAGCTTTTCAGCGATTCAGGTCGGCACGGTACGGCGGGTCGTATGCGGTTCCCCGGCCTACTTCCAAGAGTACGGTATTCCGGAATCGCCCGCCGACCTCAAGAACCATCGCATTGCGGCATCCACAGGTGCATGGGCGTCGCCAGAATGGCGATTCGCGGGCGATCAAAGAGTGACGCTCCCGAACTGGCTGCAGTCCAATACCAACGAGGCGGCCATTGCAACCGCCGTAGCCGGTTTGGCCGTGACCAGAGTACTTCATTACCAGATCGATCCGGCATTGCGAGATGGCAAACTGCAGATCGTGCTCGCGGCGCATGAAGAGCCGCCGCTGCCCATCCACGTCCTTTATACAGAGGGGCGGCAGGCATCGGCGAAAGTCAGGGCGTTTGTGGATTTGGCGGTTTCGAGGTTGCGGGGGGAGTAGTACTTATTCGATCTTGATGCCCGCCTCATCAACCACCTTCTGGATGGCGATGGTGTCCTCGCGGATTTGCTTGGCGAAGTCGGATGGTGAGCCGCCGCCAGCGACGGCGCCTTTATCGCCCAGTACCTTTTTCACTGCCGGCATCTGCAGTATTTCGTTGATATTCTTGTTTAGAAGCTGCGTGACGTCATCAGGCATGCCTTTGGGTCCGAGGATGCCGAACCATTGGCCCATGGTGACTCCAGGGTAACCCACCTCGGTCATCGTGGGTACATCCGGAAGCAGCGGCAGGCGTTCCGGGCTGACAGCGGCAATACCCACCAACTTTCCTGCCTTGATGTTAGGCACCATCAGCGGCGGAGAATCTACGTTGAAGTCCACTTCGCCCGATATCAGGTCAGTGAGCGCCTGGGCGCTGCCCTTATAGGGAATATGCGTCATCTGGACGCCGGTCGCCTTGGAGAACTGCGCTGCCGCCAGGTGCTGGGAACTGCCCACCCCCGACGATGCATAGTTCAGGGGCCTTTTCTTGGCAAGCGCCATGAGCTCTTGCATGTTCTTCACATTGAGCTTGTTGGAGGCAGTGAGTATCAGGGGTGTACTCGCCACCATGGCAATCGGCGTAAAGCTGGTGTTGACGTCGTAAGGCAGGCTCTTATACAAGGCGGGGGCGGTGGCATTGGAATTGGAGTGCCCCATCAGCAAGGTGTAGCCGTCAGCCTGCGAGCGGGCAACCTGGTCGGCGGCGATCGTGCCTGCGGCACCGGGCTTGTTTTCAACGACAAAGCTTTGACCCAGACGCTGCTCCAGCTCTTTGCTGACCAGTCGCGCCACCACATCGGTAAAGCCTCCGGGGCTGAAGCCCACGATCATGGTTACGGGTTTTTCCGGGTAGGCTGCATGGGCAGTCGTATAGGCGATAGTACTTAGGGTCAGGGCCAGAATCTTGGTAACGCGTTTGCTGAGCATGTCTTCTCCTTTGGCTTATTGTTTGCAAGGCTGGCAGTATGCTTTGCCATTGCTTCGTATTTGCTGCTGGGTGATCTGTCTATAACACTAATCTGTCTACAACACTAGTTACCGCTATTTTTTTACTGCGCTCCTTGAAATGATGCTTCGATGTTGCTTAGTGGGCATCGCGGGCCAGCGCGCGCTCGCGCGTCAGCTCGAGATCTGGCGGGACGGGAAAGCGCTTGTCCCAGCGGCCGGCCTTCATGACCTGGCCAGGTACATCGTGTCCAACCATCTCGGCCATTTGCTTTGCACAAAATACCAGACGATCCAGGTCGACGCCCGTCTGCAGCCCCATGCTGTCCAGCATATGCACAAGGTCTTCGCTGCAGATATTGCCTGTTGCGCCGGGAGCATACGGACACCCGCCCAGGCCGGCCAATGAGCTGTCATAGCGATCGATGCCGGTAGCCAAGCCCGCGATCACATTGGCCAGCCCCATCCCGCGCGTGTTATGAAAATGTAGCGTTAGCTCCAGGGGCCAGCGCTGCGCCAGGCCGGTGCACAGTGCTTCGACCTGGGCTGGATTTGCCATTCCGGTGGTGTCGCATAGCGTGATGCCTTGTACGCCAAGCGCGGCGAACCGGTCACCGAGGCGGAGCACGTCTTCGGAGGGCACAATGCCTTCCATCGGGCATCCGAACGCCGTCGAGATCGAGATGTTGATGTCGATTTTCCCCTGCAACTCGGCGGTGATTTCCGACAGCACGCGCAGCGACTGTTCGCGTGTCATGCGCAGGTTCGCCAGGTTGTGGGTTTCGCTGGCCGACATTACCAGGTTGATCTCGTCCACGCCGCATTGCATGGCGCGCTGAGCCCCCCGCATATTGGGGACCAGGCAAACGTATTTCACGCCGGGCGCGCGTTCTATGCCCATCATGACCTCTTCCGCGTCGCGCAACGCCGGAATAGCCTTGGGCGAGGTAAACGATGTGGCCTCGATCTTCGAGACTCCTGTGCGCGACAAGGCGTTGATCAGGGCGATCTTCTGTTCGGTGGGCACGAAGTTGGGCTCGATCTGCAGACCGTCCCGCATGGCGACGTCGTGTATGTGGATACGGCGTGGTCGCTGCTGAACCATCAGATCACCTCCAGGGCTTTGAGTTGTTCAATATCGGCTGACTCCAGGCCATGCTTGCGCAGCACTTCTACGGTGTGCTGGCCGAGCTGTGGTCCGCCGCCTTCGAATGCTCCTGGCGTCGCGCTAAGCTTGGGCACCACGCCCGGCACTTTGAGCCTGGAGCCATCGTCCAGCGTGATCTCGCGTATCATCTCGCGGGCGCGGTATTGTTCGTCTTCAACGATATCCTTGACGGTGAATATCTTGCCGGCCGGCACGCCCGCCTTGGCCAGCTCTTCAAGCGCTTCGTCCATGCTGCGCTGGCTGCTCCAGGCAGCGATCGCCTCGTCTATGCGCGCCATGTTGGCCACGCGCCCGGGGTTGCGGGCCAGTGCAGGGTCGCGGCCCAATGCCTCGTTTCCAATCAATGACATCAAGCGTGGGAAGATACTGTCGCCGTTTCCGGCGATCAGAAAATACCTTCCATCCTTGTCCGGGTAGGCGTTGGTGGGGGCGACGCCTTGCAGCGCGCTGCCAGCGGGTTCGCGTATGGTCCCCAGGCGGTCGAATTCCGGTATTGCACCTTCCATCATGTTGAATACCGATTCGTATAGGGCCACGTCAATGACCTGGCCCTTGCCAGAGTTCGCCAGCCGGTGGTAGAGCGCCATCATGATGCCTATTACCCCATGCAAGGCGGAAAGTGAGTCGCCGATGCTGATGCCTGGACGCACCGGCGCCTCGCCTGGCACCCCTGTGATATGGCGGAATCCACCCATGGCTTCGGCAACCACGCCGTAGCCGGTCAGGTCGCGCAGGGGGCCGCTTTGGCCGTAGCCGGAGATGCGCAGCATGATCAGACCTGGATTTTCTTTGCTGAGCGATTCATAGTCCATTCCCCATTTCTCGAGCGTGCCTGGCCGGAAGTTTTCGATCACTACATCTGCTTCAAGTATGAGCTTGCGCGCCAGCGCCTGCCCTTCCTTCTTGCGCAAGTCTATCGCCACGGACTTCTTGTTTCTGGCTTGCACATGCCACCACATGGAGGTTTCACCCTCTTGCGTCCGCCAGGACCGCAGGGGATCGCCCTGGCCGGGAGGTTCTATCTTGATGACGTCGGCACCAAAATCGCCCAGGGTTTTTCCGGCAAAGGGGCCTGCGATCAGGCTGCCCATTTCGATAACACGTATGCCGTCCAGGGGTCGTTGATTCATAGGTTGATGATCCAGTAAATATCGGGGAAAGTGCGTGCTGGTTTGATAAAGACCGGACACGTTTGCACATCATCATAAGAACCTGCAACGGCTCTGTGAAGCAATACTTTGGAACACGAGCCATCGCGATAGGAGATGGCAGGGTGGACGTGGCCGGCCCATGCTTTGCTATGGTTCGCCAGCGCGGCGCAAATGTTCGTGCAATAGGCGGGGCAACATGGGCCAGGCGTCCTGAGACTTGCGCACCAGCATCAGTTCCCGCCGCGCCCACGGTTCATCAAGAGACGCGGCGACGAGTCCTTCAGTCTGCAGGAATGGCTCGACGCTGCCGCGCGGCAATATGCCTATGCCCAGGCCCAGCGCGACCATCCGTCGCAAACCATCAAAGCTGGTGGCCTGGATGCGCAGACGCAGGGGCAGGTCCAATTCTTGCGCCGCGGTGACCATGGTGTTGCACAACGAAGAGCCCCGCGGCAAGCCCACATAGTCGTAGCCGAGCGTTTCGGCGAAACGCAGCGAGCCCTGCTTGCTTAAAGGATGATCGGGCGGCATCAGCACCATCAGCTCATCGGCACGGTAAAGACAGGCTTGCAGTCCATCCAGGGGGCGCTGCGGCACCATAATGCCAAGATCGGCCGATCCGCCTGCGACCATCTTGTGGACGGCATCGCTGGTGTGTTCTTCGAGATCGATCTTGACTGTTGGATGCAGTTTCAAGAAGCTGGATAAGTCGTAGGGTAGAAACTGGACGATGGCCGACGTATTTGCCACCAGCCTCACCTGGCCCCTGACGCCGTTGGCATAGTTGCCCATTGCGCTGTCAAGGCCTGCCATTTCGGCCAAGATGCGCGTTGCGTACTGGTGCAATTCGCTGCCCGCCAGCGTAAGCTTCACGCCGCGTCGGTGGCGGTACAGGAGTGTAGTCGCCAGGCCTTTTTCAAGGTCAGAGATGCGTTTACTGACGGCCGATGCGACGGTATGCTCCTTGGCTGCAGCGCGGGCAATTGAACCTTCGCGGGCGACGGCAAGGAAAATCTTCAGGGTTTGAATGTCGTATTTCATGAGCTATGGATCGGAGCGTTCCGCCTGGCAGTCGCCGGGGTCAGTGGATGTCGGTGATCCGACTACCGAAGGAATACATGGTATCGGAGAGCTGCCGATCAGCATAGCCTCTATCCAGCGCAGGTTCAGTGATAATCACGACAGTCCGTTATTCGGGCTTTCGATAGTTGTATTGTTATCAATACATGTATATGATTACGAGCAACGTTGCCCATACATAATCGAGAGGAGATTGGGGATGCATAAACGATACGCAGGCGTCACATTGCTGGGCGCAATTCTGACTTTTTCCGCAGCCATTCCAGCACTGGCGGTCGCCGACCAGCCGCCGCTGAAACTTGTCGTCGGCGCCTCGCCCGGAGGCACGACTGACCGCGTGGCCCGGGGCATCGCCCAGGAGATGACTGGAATTCTAGGCCAGACTGTCATCGTGGAGAACAGGCCGGGCGCCGGCGGAAATATTGCCGCAGACGCTGTGGCCCGAGCGCCCAAGGATGGCAACACGCTGCTGGTCAGCTTTACCAGCTTCACGGTTAACGCAAGCCTGTACAAAAAGCTGCCTTTTGACCCGGAAAAAGACTTCACGCCCATCAGCCTGTTGGCGGAGGTGCCCAGCGTACTCGTGGCCCGGAAGGACTTTCCTGCTTCCGATGTCGCAAGTCTGATCGCGATGGCCAAGAAAGAGCCGGGCAAGTATTCGTTTGGCATTGGTGGGGTGGGATCGTCCTTGCATATGGCTACGGCAAGCTTCGAAATGGACGCCGGCATAGAAGGCCTGTCGGTGCCCTACAAGGGCACTGCGCCTGCCCTGCAGGATTTGGTCGGCGGACAGGTCGACCTGATGTTTGCCAGTGCGGTGAATGTGATGCCGTTGGTCGGCAGTGATCGCGTCAAGTTTCTTGGCGTGACCAGCCCCGAGCCCATGAAACAATTTCCCTCCACGCCACCCATCGGCGATACGGTAGCCGGGTTCTCATCCAAGGCCTGGTTCGGCATGTTCGGGCCCGCCGGCATGTCCGCAGAGCGTGTAGCCCAACTTAACAAGGCAGTCAGGGAAGGCGCCAAACGGGAAGGTTTCGTCAAACTGATCCAGCCCGAAGGCGGCAAAGTTGTGACGAATACTCCCGAAGAGTTTGCGCAATTCGTTTCGGAAGACATCAAACGCTACGCCGAGGTCGTAAAATTCACCGGAGTTACAGCCGACTGACCAAAAACATGATCGACAATCCGACGCCTCGTTATTACAAGATTTATCGCCTGCTCAAGCACGCAATAGAAAGTGGGCAGTATGTCGAGCACAAAGCGATGCCGGGGGAAAACGCCCTGGCAGAGCAATACAAGGTTTCCCGCCTTACCGTGCGCCGGTCCCTGGAGCTGCTGCAGCGCGAGGGGCTGGTGGAACGGCGCCAGGGGTCTGGCACTTTTCCGGTCCCTGGCAATATGGCGGCTCAGCCCTTGCGGGCAGACATCAACAAGCTGGTGGCACACCTCGACAAGATGGGCACCGGCACCCAGGCACGCGTCCTCGGCTTTGGCTATGAAATGGCCAATGAAATGGCCAGGCATCAGCTTGAGCTGCCCGCCAACAGCAAGGTGCAGAAGGCGATTCGTGTCCGTTATCACAACAAGGTTCCATTCTCCTACTTGGTGACTTACGTCCCAGAGGATATTGGACGGCGCTATACCAAAGAAGACATGACGCGCGCACCTTTGCAGGCGCTTCTAAGGGGGCTGGGAATACGCCTGGGGTCCGCAGAACAGTCATTTACCGCCACCGCGGCTGATGCTCACCACGCCGAAGCGCTCAACGTAGCAATCTCGTCGCCATTGCTGTGCATCAAGCGCCTGAACCGCGACACGCAGGGCAGGCCCGTGGAATATCTGGTGGCTGTCTACACGCCTGAGCATTTTGAATACCGCATGGCGCTTTCCAACAAGCGCTCAAGAGGGGTAGACGGCTGGACGGTCGACGACAGCCGCTAAGCCCCCAAACAGCCGGATCACTCGTAGCGTTTCGCCTGCTCCAAAAGCGCGGGTGTACCGATCAGTTCATTGAGCTGGTCGAAATTAAGCATGGCGCCGGCCGAACCTGCTGTCGAGCCATTCCGTTGCAACAAGCCATAGTAGCTCTGTAGAGCATGCGACGCGGCACGGGCGGCGCCTCCGGGGAAAATGACAATGCTGAAGCCCAGCTCACCCAGCTCGCTGGCGGAGTGCACCGGCGTCATGCCGCCTTCCACCATATTGGCCAACAAAGGCGCCTTGCCCTTGAACCGCGCGCAGGCTTGGCGCATCTGCGTCTCTGTTCGCAACGCTTCGACGAACAGTACATCCACGCCGCACTCCAGATAGGCCTGCGCCCTGTCCATCGCTGCGTCCAGCCCTTCGACCGCCACGGCGTCCGTGCGTGCAAGAATCAGTGTGTCGTCGCTACGTCGGGCGTCCAGCGCGGCCTTCAGCTTGCCGCACATCTCGGCAATCGGCACGACGGACTTTCCCGACAAATGCCCGCAACGCTTGGGAAAGGTCTGATCTTCCAGCTGTATCATTGCCGCGCCGGCTTTCTCGAATCCCTTGACGGTGCGCATCACGTTCAGCGCATTGCCAAAGCCGGTGTCGCCATCGACAATAATGGGCAGGTCGACACGATCAGCGATACGCGACAAGGTCTGCTCGACCTCGGTGTAGGTTGTCAGGCCAACATCGGAGCGACCCAGCCGGGTGTAGGCAATGGACGCCCCGGATAGATATGCCGCCTGGAAGCCCGCCTGCTCGGCAATCAACGCTGACAAAGAGTCGTAGACGCCGGGCACCAGCAGGCACGACGAATTTTGCAAAAGAGGTTTCAAAGTTTTCATCAGTTTTTATGAGCTGTGCTTCGATGTGTTCAATTGGGAATCGAAATCGATGAGGAAGTCGCAAATTTGCGTTGCAGCTGAGCCAGCAGCCCGCCGGCAGCGGCCATGTCCACAAGAAACGACGGAATTTTCTGACAAGCGAGTATCTTCGAGGGTCGCCCGCCGGCATTGGCTTTGACATCATAAAGACGCAAGACCGATCCTTCGGTATCGATCTCGACCTCGCTGCCTTCAGGTATCTGTTCTGCCTCCGGACAAACAATGGCCAGAAGACCCAGGTTGAAGGCATTGCGAAAATACAGCCCGCTGAAGGACGGTGCAATCACTGCTCTTACGCCGAGCTGCACCAGCACGCCGACAGCTTGTTCACGCGACGAACCAATGCCAAAGCCCGCTCCTGCGACAATCACGTCGCCGGGGCGCAGGGCATCGGCCAGGCCCGGATAGCGGCTCTCCAGACAGTGGCCGGCCATATCGGCCAGGTCCATTTTCATATAAGCCCCGGGCGCCAGGGCGTCTGTATCAATGTTTTCGCCCACCCGCCAGATACGGTGTCTTTCCATTATTTGCGCTCCGCCAGGATGATCCGGGGGTCGGTTATGCGGCCTGTGATAGCTGAAGCGGCCACGGTGTAGGGCGATGCGAGATAAACACTTGTATCGGCCGAGCCCATGCGGCCTTTGAAATTGCGCGCCGTGCTTGAAATGACGTTGGCCGCACCGGCCAGCGCGTTTCCGTAGCCTGAGCACGCCCCGCAAGAGGTTGCGAACACCTGCGCACCTGAGTCGACCAGAATATCCATGATTCCTTCATTTTGCGCATCCTGCTGATCGCGCAGGGTGGCCGGTGCCACCATGAGGCGAACGCCTGAATCGATACGATGACCTTTCAGTACCAGCGCTGCGGCCCGGAGGTCGTCCAGCTTGGCACCGGTGCAGGCGCCAATATAAGCGACCTGGACGGCAACGTCAGTAAAATCGCCCACGGGATGCACATTTTCAGGACTGTGAGGTGCGGCGACCATGGGAGCCAGGCCAGCGGCATCGAACGTCCTTATTTCACACTCGGCCGTTTCGTCCGTCTTCCAGTAACTCAGGTCAACATCAGCCTCCACCCCCATGGTTTTCAAGTAATCCATGGTGACCCGATCGGGCGCAATCAAGCCCACTTGAGCCCCCAGTTCGGCACTCATGTTGGATAAGGTCATGCGTTCCTGCATGGACAAGGCGGTTACCGCCTCGCCCATATACTCGACGGCGCTGTAGTTGGCACCGTTCGTGCCATAAAGGCCTGTCATGTGCAGCATCATATCCTTGGCAGTAACGCCCTCGGCCAATCGACCCGACCATTGCATTGCGATAGTCGGGGGCGTCCGGACCCAGATCTTTCCCGTAGCCACCACGCCGAGCATTTCGGTGCTGCCGATACCGAACATATACGCGCCGAATGCACCGCCCGTTGGCGAATGCGAGTCGCCGCCAACGCAAAACATGCCGGGGCGCAGGTGTCCCTTCTGAGGCAACACCACGTGGCAGATGCCTATCGAGTCGTACACATGGGGAAGTTGCTGCTCCTGCGCCCAGTCCCTGGTGATTTTAAGGATCTGGCGCGAATCATCATCTTCTTCGGGTACGTAGTGATCCATGACCAGGACAACCTTGGATTTGTCCCAGATGCGGGCGCCGATCTTCTCGAGCATGGGCTTGAGGCGCCTTGGACCGCTGGAATCATGAAACATGGCCAGATCCACGTCGCATGTGACGATTTCATCGACGGCGACCGAGTCGCGGTGACAGGCTCGAGCAATCAATTTCTGAGCTAGGGTCTGCGCAGCCATGGGAATCCTTCAGAAAAAAAGAGGCATGGCTTTGATTGTAGAGATGTACTTATAACAATACAAGCTGGGATGATGGACGCAACTGCTCGACCTCGTATTTCAAGCCCGATTTCACCCCATCGCGCAAACCCGGAATCCACAATTGCTCGCCGCGCTGTCGGGCGTGTTGCCGTTGCGCGCACCTACGCGATAACGATTGCAGTAAGAGACATGGCACAGGAATGACCCGCCACGCATTGAGCGGCGGCCGGTATCATCCAGGAACGCAGGGTTGTCTATACCGGTGACTCGGTGGTAATCCGGCGTGAAGGCGTCGACGCACCATTCCCACACATTGCCCGCCACGTTGTACAAGCCGTAGCCATTCGGTTCGAATGACCGGGCGGGCATGGGGCCTGCGACCCAGCCGGCTGCCGGCTCGTTGGGGAAAGCACCTTGCCAGATGTTGCATCGAGGTCGGCCTTCGTGCAGCAGCTCGTCGCCCCATGGGTAGCGTTTGCCGTGCAGGCCGCCACGTGCGGCACATTCCCATTCCGCCTCGGTAGGCAGCCGTTGTCCGGACCAGGCGCAGTAGGCTTGCGCGTCGAACCAGGAAATATGCACGGCGGGATGGCCGGGGCGCTCATGTATGTGCGATCCCGGGCCCTCCGGGCGCTGCCAGGACGCGCCTTCGACAACCCGCCACCATGGCAGGCCGCGAGGCCTTGGGAGCGCCACGGCGTCAGCCTGGGATAAAAGCTGGCCCTGAAAGACAAAGGAAGCGCCCAGCCGTTCAGCGTCGGTCATGTAGCGCGTGTCGCGTACAAAATCGGAAAACTGGCTGTTGGTGACGACGGTAGGGGCAATATGAAAGGAGTCCAGTGTGACAAGTCGTGGAGGACCTTCGCCATCATCCGGAAAACTGTCCGGATCGCAGGA
>LNAP01001317.1_pt1 | contig 26587 bp, 26 predicted proteins | sample 602601 | NCBI WGS metagenome assembly LNAP01 (sample SAMN02440304, study PRJNA202911) | soil metagenome | biome: Subtropical and temperate rainforests or woodlands; isolation source: soil samples (1 kg each in a 20% v/v slurry with milli Q water) were... ... | reverse complement strand
CGGTTTTCATTCGTCCACATCGGCGGCCCCTCCGAATCAGGCCACCTCTCTTGAATCATAAATGATTCATAGGAATCAACTTCTTCCCGGACAGACACTCAGGAATTTGTCGATGTTGCCAGCAAGTTCAGGCCGCTGGTCCGCAGCGAAGCGTGCGGCGTGCCAGACCTGTCGTGGGCTGATTTCGCCAAAGCGCAGATGCGGCGAAAGTTTCGATGTACCGTCGTGATCGGGACGGTCTCGTTCCCCGGCGTAGCCGGCCATGCCGTTTTCAACGAAAGCGCCCAGCCGGGTGCGTGCCGATATCTCTCCGGGTTTCCAGCTTTCGCGTAAGCCTGTGGCCCAATCGGGATGCGCAGGCTCAAGGCGCCAGCGCTCAACCGTGTCGCCGGAAAAGCTCGGTCCCAGCCGCAATCGCTCCGGGGCAGGCAACGGCTTTGCCGGATCGCCCGATGTCAGCACCCGGCGCCAGAACGGCGTGAAGACCCGTAGACCACGGCCGTCCTTGGTGCGAATGGCGGCCGGACTCGCCAATAAGTCGCCGGCAAAAGCTTGCGGGATGGCGCCGATCTCTCCAAGCGCGGCGGCTACTTGATCGGCTACCGCCTGATGTGGCGCCTGCGCGATTTCATTCCAGAACACCACTGCCGCATGAGTCTCGCGGGCGAGTTCGGCTATGATTTGTGCCGCTGGACCTTTGCGCAGCAGCAGCGACGAGCCGACCCGCTTTAGGTCTTCCTGCAAAGCCCGCAGGGATTGCGCGAGCCACCAGCGCGCCGCTCCGCCAAGCGGCCGGACTTGCGGCGGACGAAGAGCACCGCTGACTTCGTCGAATACGTACAAACAAATAACCGGCGCGCCGGTGCTTGCGGCCGCATGCAAGGCCGGATGGTCGGAAAGACGAAGATCGTCGCGAAACCAGATGATGCAGGGTCGGGCGGGTGTGCTGGCCATCAGCCATCAACTCAGATACCGGGCACCGGGTCCAGCGCCCGGTATCTGTGACTCACTGGCCTTGGCATGTACTCCAAATCGAAGCGTGCTGACGGCCGCTACTTCGGCTGTGGCACGATCCGGATGTACGGCTTCGGCGACTTCCAGCCCTGCGGATAGATCGTCTTGGCCTCGTCGTCGCTGACCGAACCGGCGATGATGACATCTTCGCCCTGGGTCCAGTCAGCTGGAGTAGCGACGCGGTGCTTTGCCGTCATCTGCAGGGAATCGATCACACGCAGTATTTCCTGGAAGTTGCGGCCGGTGGTCATCGGATAGACCAGCACCAGCTTGATCTTCTTGTCCGGGCCGATGATGAAGACGTTGCGGACGGTCTGGTTGTCGGCGGCGGTACGGATCGCCGGGTCGCCGGAGGTCGAGGCCGGCAGCATGTCATAGAGCTTCGACACATTGAAATCGGTGTCGCCGATCATCGGGTAATTCGGCGCCACGCCCTGCGTCTCCTTGATGTCCTCGGACCATTTCGAGTGCTTGTCGACAGGGTCGACGCTCAGTCCCATCAGCTTGACGCCGCGTTTGTCGAACTCCGGCTTCAGCTTGGCCAGGGCACCAAGCTCGGTGGTGCAGACCGGGGTGAAGTCCTTCGGATGCGAGAACAGCAGCGCCCAGCTGTCGCCGATCCAGTCATGGAATTTGATCTTGCCTTCGGTGGTTTCAGCCTCGAAATCCGGGGCTACGGAGCCAATCTGGAGAGCCATCGTGCGACCTCATCTTGTTCAAGTTGCAGGGAAATCTCGTCTTCCAGTATACGAGGAGGGGGATGGGAACGGAACTGCGCCGGCCAAAAGGCAAGTTCGTTCTCCATTACCCCGGATTCCTAGCATCTTCTTCCAAATCATGCGCCTGCGGCGAAAGGGCCGGAGCGATCACAAATGCCCTACCTGCCCCTATATTGCCGCTTATGGCCCTCACTCAGGCAGGGCCGGATAGAGATATCCCCGAACCGTGAATGAGGTCACAGCGACTAATTGGCAACCATCTAAAAATCTCGCCAGACGAGTTTCGAATCGTTAACCACTCGTTTACGCCCGCATGGAAATGCTGGACCAGAAAAAAGAAACTGAGAATTGTAACTATGTCTGCCCCTAGTACCAAGGCCGCCGACGCCATCGGCGCCCTACAACCGTCCTGCCGCAAGACCGCCGCGCATGCTCTTACCATCGTACGCGATGGCGTGATCACCGGTGAAGGCCCCACCACAAAAGGCCGCATTCACTTTTCCCGGACGCTGGATGCCGACGACGCCGCCTGGTGCGCGCGCATCCTGACCGCGAAGGCGGTCGAGCACCAGCCGGTCAGCCGGGCCGAAGCCGAAGCGCTGTTCGAGATCAACGATGCCGCCGCAGAGCGTAGCGACAACGGACGGTTCGACGACCTGCTGGCCAAGGCCGTGGCGCATCACGCCGCCTCCGCCTCCGGTCTGCCTGTGCCACCGCGCACCGTCGCGCTGTCGCCGGAAACCGCAATTGAAAGCTGGGCGCCGACACAGGCGCTCAACGTCGACACCGAAGTGCTGGAATGGATCGCCAGCCAGATGCGCGGCAAACGCCGCACCAGCAACCGCACCCTGATGGCAATGGTCGCCACGGTGGTTGGCGTGGCGACGCTGCCACTCGCTCATCTGCCGAACGTGTTCGACATCGGGATGTAATTCAGCTTGCATCCGCGAGCGGGGACGGCGGGGTTACTTCCCCGCCGTTTTTTGTTTGCTGCCTTCGGCTTCCAGCCCAAGCGTCCGGCCCGGGAATCCCGCCGCATCGAAATAGCGCTGTGACGACACGCGCTGGAATTTCACCACCGTTTGCAGGCCGTTGGGATCGGGCTTTGATTTGATCGTGCCTTCGGAGAATTTTGGCACGATTCCGTTTGGCAACGCCTCGGACAGCATCCGGCCGGTCAATCTGCCGACGGCCGAGGGACGCAGATCCAGAAGCCCCGCGATGGTCATCCCGATGTCGGCGTTGCTCACCGGCAGCGCGTCAACATAGCCGGCCTTGAAGTCGGGGCCGATCGCCGCCATGAAGTTCATGGTATCGCCGCGGCTGAAGCTGCCATGCATGCCCTGACCCTGTCGCAGGATGGTGTCGGCAACCTCCACCGAACAGGTGGTTGGCTGGTCGCAACCGCTGGAGTAGGAGCGGAAATTGACCACGATCGACGGGTGCGGTGTCACCGCCTTGCCTTTCAGGTTGAGGGAGGAAAGCGGCAGCGCGCCGGGGAAGCGGCCGAGCGCATCGTCGACAAAGATGCCGCTGACATAATCCTGCTCCAGAAGCGCCTTGATCGTGCGTCCCGCGAGCTTCTTGTCCTTGCCTGGCAGATAGATCAGGTCGGAACCGCCATTGGTTGCAACCACCAGGTCCGGCTTCACGGGATCGTGTCCGAGCACGCCGTTGCCGGCCTTGGGATGGGCGTTGTCCCCAATACGCGCGTTTTTGTCGTTGGGGTCGAACAGCGGCAGGTCAAGCGCCTTGGCGAGATCGATCGCGAGAAAGCCCATCGGCAGAAAATCCTTGGGCGTGTCCTCGTAGGACGCCTTCGCCGCCGGGCTGGTCTTGCTCTCCTTCGAAATCGTCGAGAAGCCATGATCGGCCGCGACAATGATGTTGGTCGTTGCCGTCAGGTCGAGATCGTCGAGCGCCTTGCGCAGTTGCGCCAGATTGTTATCGGCGTTCCTGATGCCGGCCATCGACGTCGGCCCGTTGATCCCGGGTGTGATGGTGTTGAGGCTGTCGCCGGTGTTGTGCTGGCTTCCGTCCGGGTCGCGCGACCAGAACACCAGCACGAACGGCTTGCCGCGCGCCTTGAACATCGGCAGCACCACTTTGCTCGCGACATCGGCGAAATAGGCCTGTTGCGCCGTGTTCGGCACCACCGTGCCCGGCGTCCTGGCATCGCCCGCCTTGCTGTTGTCGCCGCGTGGGGGCGTCACCAGCGGAAGATTGGCTTTCGTCAATGCATCCTGCATTTCCTGCGAAAGCGGAACGCCCGACTTGCCGCCGGTCGAATCGTCGATGATGATCGAATGCAGGCCGGGTTTGTCGGGGTGGTCGGTGTGGTCGAAAATCAGCGTCGGGCCCACCTTGCCGAGCGCCGCCGTGCTGAAGCCCTTACCGCGTGCGAGCTGCAGGATGGTTTCCTCGTTCAAATAGTTGCCGCCGAAATGCTCATCGACATCGCGCAACACCGCATCGTTCTCGATGAACGGCACAACCGTATTGCCGGCCGGGGCGGACGAATAACCGGTGAAGATCGTATTGCTGAACGTCCCGGTGTCGCCGAGATGGTGACCGGTGGCCATGCCCGATGCATTCGCCATGGTGAAGGTCGGGAACAGCGAATGCGGGTTCTTGAAGTTGACGCCCTTGTCACGAAGCCCGGCCATCGCCGGCGCGGTCTCCGGCGCGACTTTCAGCGCGCGCAATCCGTCGGGTATGAACAGGATCAGGTTGCGGGGAGTGTTGTTCTGGGCGAACGCCGTAACGACGGACAGAACAACGAAACCGGCGGACAGGGCCGCGATTTTCAGGCGCATGGTTGGTCTCCCAGAGGCGAATTTCGAGTCCGGCATCAGCCGTTACTCCCATGTAGTTTTGCTATGCGACAGAATTGTTACATCGACAAAGTCTAGCTTCGCTATGCGCGCTTTAACCTCCCGATAACTCTTTTTCCTAACCGCCTCTTGGTGCTGCTCCCGATACAACATTCGCGAGCGAGGAAAGCGACATGTTGGGCGGGTCATCGGACAGCGGCAGCGCAGGAAGCCGGGGGTCGTCAAGATCCGGCGCGCTGTTTCGCTGGAGATTGGGCGCGATCCAATGGCTCGTTCTCTGCGGTGCTGCGCTCGTGATCGCAATTGCGCTAGGCACGGGATACCTGGCTTTGCAGTTTCGCGAACGCGCCCTGGAGGTCAGCGAGCGGGAACTGACGAACAGCGCGCTGCTGCTGTCGCGGCACTTTGACCAGCAACTCGGCGATCTCCAGCACGTTCATGACGATATCGTCGCCTATATGCGGAACGGCGGGATCGATACGCCCGAAGAGTTTGAACAGCAGATGTCGTCGCTGGCCGCGCATGAAATGCTGCGTGGCAAGCTCGCCGCGCTGCCGCATGTCGGCGGCTTGAACCTGTTCGATGCCAAGGGCTGGCTGATCAACTCCTCGGAAATGTGGCCGGTGCCGGAGGTGAACGTCTCGGACCGGCGCTATTTCCGAGAGTTCATGTCGGGACAGCCACCGCCTGGCGTGATCGTTGAACCGGTCGTCAGCAAAGTGACCGGAATCTGGACAACGGTCTTCGCCCGCAAGGTGATCGGCCGTAATGGCGAACTGATCGGCTTTGCCAGCCGGGGCGTCGAGCCTTCGCATTTCGAGGACTTCGTTGCGTCTCTCGCGCTGAACAGCGACACCACGATCTCGATGATTCACCGCGATGGCACCATCATCGCCAGCTATCCACATGATGAGAAGCTTATCGGCCGGAACGTTACCAATTCGCCGGCGTTTCAAACGGCCCTTGCCCTGAATGGCAATGTTTCGGGACGTTATCGGAGCACTGTCGAACAGGAAGACCGGGTCGGTGCCGTTCGAGCGCTGACGAATTTTCCGATCCTGATCGTCGCGACAACCAAGACTTCGGCCGCGCTCGCCGATTGGTGGTCACAAACCAAGCTGCAGCTTTCGGCGGCGCTGCTCGCCGTTGTCGTGGTCATTGTCACGATATTCCTGATCGTGCGCCAGTTGAAGCGCCAGCACGCCTCCGCCCAGCGGTTGCTGTCGGAGAAGAGCCAGCATCTCGACACCGCCATCAACAACATGACGCAGGGACTGTTGCTGTTCGACGCCTCGGGCTGTCTCGTTATCTGCAATCAGCGCTATATCGATATGTTCGGCGTCTCGCCTGATGTGGTTAAGCCCGGCTGCCACCTGCGCGACCTTGTCCTTCATCGCCAGCAATTGGGCTCGTTCGTCGGCGACGTCGATTCTTATTGCGCGAAGTTTCTCGATCCCGGGAACGACGACGTTCGAGACACCGTTATTTCAACCCCCGACGGCCGCATGATCCGGCTGATCTACAAGCGGTCGCCGGACGGCGGCTGGGCCACCACGCTGGAAGACGTGACCGAACTCCAACGCGTTGCGGCCAAGATCGAACATCTCGCGCATTACGATGCGCTGACCAATCTGCCGAACCGGACGCTATTCCAACGTCATGCGGAGGGGCTACTGCTCCAAACCGTGGACGTTCAGTTCGCAATCCTCTACATCGACATCGATGAGTTCAAGCGCATCAACGACTCGCTGGGACATTTGGTCGGCGACGAGTTCCTGCGGGGTGTCTCGGCGCGCCTGCTTCAATCCGTCGGACCCGGCGACTTTGTTGCCCGCCTTGGCGGCGATGAATTCGCCATCGTGCAACGCGACGTCGGCTCCGATGCCGATGCCGAGGCGCTGATCGCCAAGATCTATCAGGCGCTGCGCACGCCGTTCGACTGCTACGGCCAGAGCCTGAGCGGCGACGCCAGCATCGGCATTGCGGTTGCGCCGCGCCACGGTTCCGACCTTCTCGTGCTGCTCAAGAGCGCTGATCTGGCGATGTATGCCGCGAAGGCCGCCGGCCGCAGGACCCATCGTTTCTTCGATCCCTCCATGGAAGCGCAGGCCAATCTTCGCCGAGAGCTCGAGAGGGACCTGCGGGCCGCGCTCGCCGATGGCGGTTTTGAAATCCATTACCAGCCGCTTGTCGATCTGCGCAGCAACGAGGTGGCCGGCTGCGAAGCGTTGTTGCGGTGGCGGCATCCGGTGCGGGGCATGGTTTCGCCGGTGGACTTTATCCCGGTCGCCGAGGAAACCGGCCTGATCGAGGAGATCGGGCAGTGGGTGTTGCGAACCGCATGCGCTGAAGCGGCGAGCTGGCCCGATCACATTCGTATTGCGGTCAACGTTTCCCCGATCCAGTTCACCTCGCAGACGCTTTCCCTGAAGGTCGCCTCGGTACTGGCGGAGACTGGTCTGGATCCCCGCCGGCTGGAGCTGGAGATCACGGAGGCGGTGCTGATAGCCGATGACGACGCAGCCCTCGTGGCGCTCAATCAGCTCTGCGCGCTCGGGGTTAGCATTGCGCTGGATGATTTCGGGACCGGGTATTCCTCGCTCAGCTATCTGCAGCGCTTCCCGTTCGACAAGATCAAGATCGACCGCAGCTTCGTCAGGGAACTCGCATGCGGCACGGGTTCGTCGTCCATCATCAAGGCCGTCGTGAGCATTGCTGCCGACCGCAATATGATAACGACCGCGGAAGGGGTGGAGACCGAGCAGCAGCGCGAAGCCTTGCAGGCATTGGGATGCACGCAGATGCAGGGATACCTGTTCAGCGCCGCGCGTCCGGCGCACGAGATCCGTCGGATGCTCGCTCCTCAGCGCGCGGCTGTCGACGCGGCATGAGCCGCCGTCGCCGGACTGACATCGGCAAGCTCTCGGCTTGTTCTCACTTCTTGCTGGCACTCGCCCGGCAATTATACGCCCTTCGAAAGCCCGCGGCCTGTGCGTCTTCCTCCGAACAGAACCAGCGGTCCGGTTCGGTGAGTCCAGGGTAACTGCGGCATCCCTGCAAATGATAGATGCCGGCATTCCCGGTAACGCGGGCGCGCACGGCGAATTTGCCTTTGATGCTGCAGCCCGGCGGCATCGCGGGATGCGCGGGGAACAGCGCCGCGCGTATTTCCTGATCCCTGTCCGTCCTGCAGGCCTCGCCCAACAGGGCGCCGTCCTTCCGCCCGCGCCGGAATTCATGGGGAGCGACGAAACAGCCTTTCCAGAGCCCGAGGTGCTTGTCCTTGGCGCCGGCCTCGTCGTCCTTGAACCGCCCGTTCGCGTAAGGTTCGAAGTTCAACGCAAAGCCTTGACGGACAACGAGTTGGTTTAAGGTCGCGGTCTCGCCTTCGATCGTGCAAATACCGATATTCCGTTTCTTGTAGGTTGTGCCTAGCCCGAGATCCTCGCAACGCACTTCGCGCCCGCCGATCAGCCTGGCCAGTTGATCGCGCGCTTCCACGCCGCACGCCCAGGGGTCGGCATGCTCGTCGATGCAAGTCTGATCGAGTTCGGGCGCATCTATCCCATCGAGCCGGTAGACCACGTCGCCGAGTTGAATCGTGCCGCCATCCTTGACGATCGCGCTAGCGGCGAAGCCTTGGGTCGCCGAAAGAACTGCCAGTACCGTGATCCAGGAGAGGGTCAATAATCTGCGGGTTCTAAAAAGTGCTGCTCGTGATCGCATATATCTCACGTCAAAATGTGTTTCGTGCCGGACAAGGCTTCTAGCACATCCTGCCGCCGGGTGTACCTGGGTCCGTCCTCACTCCGCGGCTAGAGGCGCCGCGGCGGCCTTATCGCTCAGGGCTGAATGGTCGGCCGCGCGTCCGAACCGCGCGTACAGCGCAGGTAGCACGGCCAGGGTCAGCAGGGTGGCGCTGATCAGGCCGCCAATGACGACCGTCGCCAGGGGCTTTTGCACCTCCGCTCCGGTGCCCGTTGCCAGTGCCATCGGAACGAAGCCCAGCGAGGCCACGAGCGCGGTCATCACCACCGGGCGGAATCGGGTCAGAGCGCCATTCTCGATTGCTGCGGCCAGCGGCAGGCCTTCCTCCCGCAACTGACGGATAAAGCTCAGCATCACGAGGCCATTGAGCACCGCTATTCCCGAAAGCGCGATAAAGCCCACAGCCGCCGAAATGGAAAACGGCATGCCGCGAAGCCAAAGCGCCGCGACACCACCCGTCAACGCCAGCGGCACGGCGCTAAACACCAGCAGGGCATCGCGTGCCGACCCCATCGCCGCCAGCAGCAACAGGAAGATCATGGCAAAGCAGATGGGTACGACGATCGCGAGTTGTTGCCGGGCGGCCGCCAGGTTTTCGGATTGGCCGCCCCAGGTCAACCAATAGCCCGGAGGCAACTGGACCTTTTGTGCAACGCGCGCCTGGGCTTCGGCCACCACCGAGCCAAGATCGCGCCCGCGAATATTCGCGGTGACGACGATGCGGCGTTTGCCGTTCTCGCGGCTGATCTGGTTCGGACCCTCGGTGAACGAGAATCGGGCGACGCGATTGAGCGCGAGGCTTTGCACCGGCGAATTTGGCGTCGCCTTGGGAAGCGCGACAGGCAGGTTGCTCAGCGCTTCAAGATCGGAGCGTACGCTTTCCGGCAATCGCACCACGATGTCGAAGCTGCGGTCGCCCTCGAAGATCACGCCGGCGTCCTGTCCGCCGACCGCCGCGCCAATGACGTCCTGCACCGCTGCGGCACTCAGTCCGCGCCGCGCAATCGCCGCCTTGTCGACCTTGATCTCAAGCACCGGAAGACCTCCGGCCTGTTCCACCTTGACGTCGGTGGCGCCGCCGACGGAGCGAAGCACGGCGGCGACGTCATGGGCCGCCTGCAGCATCGGCCCAAACTCGTCACCGAAAATCTTGACCGCGATGTCACCGCGAACGCCGGCCAACAGCTCATTGAAGCGCATCTGAATCGGCTGCGTGAACTCATAGACGTTGCCGGGCAGGCGGTTGACGGCCTTGCCGATGTCGTCGATCAACTGTTCCTTGGTCATGGCTTGGTCCGGCCACTGATCCCTTGGTTTCAGGATGATGAAAGTGTCGGATGCGTTGGGGGGCATCGGGTCGGTCGCCACCTCCGCGGTGCCGGTCTTGGAGAAGACGAAGGCGACCTGGGGAAAACGGCTGAGCGTTTTCTCGAGTGAAAGTTGCATCGCCTGCGATTGCGACAGCGACGTGCTTGGAATCCGCAGCGCATGCATCGCGATGTTCTTCTCGTCCAGCGACGGGATGAATTCCTGGCCCAAGCGTGTGAAGCCAAACAGGGCGACGGCGAACAGGACGACGGCGGTGGCGATGACCGGCAGCGGCGAGGCGATCGAGAAACGCAGCAGCGGCAGATACCATTGCTTCGGGGCGGAAATGATCCGGCTTTCTTCCTCCCGCACACGCCCGGTAATTGCGATCGCTATCAGGGCGGGAACGAAAGTCAGCGACAGGACGAAGGCGGCAGCCAGTGCCAGGATTACGGTGATTGCCATCGGCCCGAACATCTTGCCTTCAACGCCGGTAAAGCTGAGCATGGGCACATAGACCAGCAGGATGATCGCCTGGCCGTAAAGGCTGGGGCGCAGCATCTCGGCCGCGGAGGCGCGCACCGTCGTCAGTCTTTCATCGCGCGTGAGGGCGCGGCCCTTTTCCCGCTGCCTTTCGGCGAGATGACGCAGGCTGTTCTCCGTGATGATGACAGCGCCGTCCACGATCAGGCCAAAGTCGAGCGCGCCGAGGCTCATCAGGTTGGCGCTGATGCGCCCCTGCCACATTCCGATGCCGGTCATCAGCATGGCCAGTGGAATGACGAGCGCGGTGATCAGGGCAGCGCGGAAATTGCCGAGCAGCACAAAGAGCACGGCAACCACCAGCAACGCGCCTTCCGAGAGGTTGCGCGCCACGGTGGCGATCGTCGCGTCGACCAGTTGGGTCCGGTCAAGTAGCGTGCTGGTTTCGACGCCGGCAGGAAGCGACGGGCCGATCGCGCGCAGGCGTTCGTGGACTGCCGACGATACGGTCCGGCTGTTGGCGCCGATCAGCATCAGCGCCGTACCGACAACGACCTCACGGCCATTTTCGCTCGCACTTCCGGTGCGGGTCTCGCCGCCGATCGAAACGGCGGCGATATCGCGGATTCGCACCGGGACGCCCCCGCGCGTGGCGACCACAACCGCACCAAGTTCTTCGATATTCTCGAGGCGTCCTCCAGAGCGCACGACGAAGCCTTCGCCGTTGCGCTCGATGTAGCGCGCGCCCCGGCTGACATTGTTGCCTTCGATCGCCTTTGCCACGTCGGCAAAAGTCAGCCCCAGCGCGATCAGCTTCGCCGCATCCGGGTGGACCTGGTATTGCTTGAGATAGCCGCCGATCGAATCCACACCGGCGACACCAGGCACCATCTTGATTTGCGGCCGTACGATCCAGTCCTGCACGGTGCGGAGATACGCATTCTTCTCGATGTCGCTTTCGAGCAGTTGACCGTCCGCAGTGAGGAAGCGGCCGTCGCGTTGCAGGCCGGGAGCGCCGTCCGTTTCAACCGTTTTGCCGGTGAAGCGGACCGTCCACATGTAGATTTCACCGAGCCCGGTCGAGGTCGGGCCGATATGGGGCTCGACGCCCTGCGGCAGGCGTCCGCGGATCTCGGTCAGGCGTTCGCCGATCTGCTGGCGCGCGAAGTAGATATCGGTGCTCTCGCTGAACACGGCCGTGATCTGCGAAAACCCGTTTCGCGACAGCGAGCGCGTGCTCTCAAGCCCCGGTGCTCCCGCCAGCGCCGTCTCGATCGGAAACGTGATCTGCTTTTCGATTTCGACGGGCGACAGGGCAGGCACGGTGGTGTTGATCTGCACCTGCTTGTTGGTGATATCGGGCACGGCGTCGATCGGCAGCTTTGTCAACGCCCAGAAGCCCAGCACCGCTACGAGTGCGGCGATCGCGACAACGCCCCAGCGTTGCCGGATGGAAAATCCAATGATCCATTCAAGCATGATTGCTACTCGTGCCCGTGGTCGGCATCGGCTTTTTCAAGTTCGGCCTTGAGCGTAAAGCTGTTGGCAATGGCGACGGTCTCTCCGGCGGCGAGGCCGCTGAGAATCTCGATATCCTCATCGTCCTCACGTCCGATCCGGACAGGCCGGGGTTCGAAGCCGTCCGCGGTGCGTACAAACACCATTGGCTTGCCCCGGCTGGTTTGCAGCGCCTGTTTGGAGACCAGAACTTTCGCAGCAGCGCCGCCGAGCGGGATCTCGGCGGTGACGAACGTGCCCGGCTTCCAGCGATGATCGCTGTTCGGCATCGTGGCGATCACCCGCGCATTGCGGGTCTCTCGGTCGAGCAGGGGGCTGACGAAAATGACCCGCGCGAGCGTTTCGCCTTCGATGCCGATGGCCCGGATCGTGATCGGCGCATCCTCGCGCAGCGAGGCGATGTCCTCGGGCGACACCGCAAGGTCGACCCATATGTCATCGAGATTGACGATGACGAACAGTTCACTTTCCTGGCCCTCGCGCCCGATCAGGCCGCCGAGATCGACGCGCCGTTCCGACACGCGTCCCGTGATCGGCGAACGCAGGAATTGTTGTCGCAGGCTCTCGGGTGGCTGGTTCGGGAGATCGGCGATTTCGCCTTCCGAAAGACCGAGCGCAAACAGCTTCTGCCGTGCGCTGTCGAGCTTGATCTGCGCATCGTTCGCGGTAAGGCGGGCGCGGAGATATTCGTTCTCGGACATTGCGCGGTTTTCGGCCAGCGTCTTCAATCGGCCGTAGAGCGTCTGCTGCAAGTCATTGGTCAGCCGCGCGGCCAGATATTCGCTCTTGGCGTCCGCGACATCGCGGCTTTCGATCGCGGCGACGATTTCGCCTTTCTCGACGCTGTCGCCGATGCGCTTGCGTAACTCGGATACCGTCGCAAGCACGCGCACCGATACCCGGCCGATATGATCTGCGTCCGGTATCAGGGAGCCCGGCGCGAGAAAGTGGCGCTTGAGCATGCCGCCAGAGACTTGGGCTACCGTGATACCGGCCTCCCGGATCTGATCATCGCTCAGCGCGATGGTCTCGGGACCGTCATGCTTGACCGGGGCTTGCGAGGTCGCTGCGACGCTTGGCGGGACGGTTGCGAGAGACGGCGGCCATCCAGTCCAAAAGGCGGCAACGGCAAGCAGGATGATGCCGGTGACTACGCCGGCTGCGAAAACAGGAAATCTCTTCATATGCGCCTTCCCACAACGCGACCACCAATGTCGTGCGCTGTCGCTAAAGGATGCGAGCAAGGGGAATTCCGCCGCCGGACGGCGACGAAACCTAAGCGGTCAAAATGACCGGATCAGGCGCGGGGTGGCTTGAAGGGAGAAAGCAGATCCGCCGCTTCCGGCGTGGGCGAATTGGCGACGCGATACGAATAGGCGACGTAGTCGATCGCCGTCGCCGTTTCCTGGGCGGCTACGGACGAGACATGGGTGAGACAATGATCGCCATGGATGGGCGCAGGATGCGCCGGCGCCTTGCCGGCGGCATCTCCGGCGGCCTGCGCGATTGAGATGGCGGGCACGATTTCGTCCCCGTCAGAACTCCAGCCATGGAAGAATGACAGGACAAGCGCCAACGAAATCACCGCAGCAAGCACGCTCCGCCAACGGCAGAACATTGCCGCGCGTGGAGGCGAGTATATCGTCTCAAACCGTGCTTCCATACGAACTCATTAGCGGCAGTGCCCGGCCAGTTCAAGGTGAAGTGAGTGCGGCATTAGAGCGGATATTATAACGTTTTGGTCACTCGCGTCCGCGAGCTTCCCGCATCGGACTTCATGGTCCGGAACGTGATCGAGTATCGGCGCGCCTCGACCGCCGGAATGCTGTGCTCCCAGACTTGCCGGGATTCGCCGCTCATCAGATAGAGTGAACGCGGTTCGGCCGTCAGCGTGAAACGTTCCCATTTGTCGCCGACGGGACGGCGGAACCGGAACTTGCAGGAAGTTCTTAGCGACAGTCCGAAGACCTTGTCGAAATGCGGCTTGTCGCGATGCCATCCAATGCCGACGCCGGCATCGTATTCAGTACAAAGAACCTGCCGGACGGCTTCGGCCGGCAAGCCGCCGAATTTTTCCACGGAGGCGATCACCGATGTCAGCCAGGCAGGAATCGGGTCGGCCCCACTGAGCTTCCTCAAGGCGTAATCGTATCGGAAGCCGAACGAGGCGACCCGTCTTTTTCCCTCGTAGGCCCCGAACTGGAAAGGCTGTAACGGCAGCTCCTCGATGCGGGCGATCAACTCCGCTTCCGTTGTCTCATCGACAAACTCACGTTCATAGCGCAGTCCTTCCGGACCTGCGTTTCGATCTGCAAAAAGAGCCAACTGCGTCATGGACGACCGTCTTCGGAAGTCCGATCGGGGAGGCGTTTCCCCTCCGGAACCGTCCGGAGGAGGGGCATCGAAAAATCCCGGTCGGATGTCCCTATCTGGCGATGCGCGGAGCATTTGCAAACCGTCCCGCTGGCGATGTCGGCTAAAACGTCCCAGCCACCGTCACGCGAACGGCGAACGGTTCAACCGGATGAACGTGACGGTCGCCGACGCCGTCGGCGGGTTCGCCCGGCAAGCGCGAGTCGTAATAATATTCGATCTGATTGGTCTTTGCGTTGAAGAGATTGAGAACATCGAGCTGCAGTTTCACGCCGCTGTCGAATTTGTAGCCGGCGCGCGCATTGAAGATCAGCGACTGTTGCGAGCGCACGCTATCGTCCTCGATCAGCGGCCGCGGACCGAAATAGCGTCCGCGGAAGGCGCCGAACCATCCGGTTTTGCGGCCGAAGGTGACGCCGCCGCTGGCGACCACCGCGGGCGCGCCGGGGATGTAATCGCCGACCAGATCGAAATCGGTGAAGCGGGCGCGGGTATAGGCGAAGTCCAGGTCGAACTTCATCCACGGCAGCGCCTGATATTCGTTGGTCCATTCGACGCCGACCCGGCGGCTCGGCCGGCTCGCCTCGGTGGTGCCGGCATCGCCGACAAACAGCAGCTCCGAGTCGAAATCCAGCACGAACACGGCAAGCGAACTGGTGAGGTCAGGGATCGCCTTGGTGCGGATGCCGACCTCGGCGCCCTTCGAGCGGACCAGCAGCGGCACCCGATCCAGCGGCGTGGTCTTGTCGTTGGGATCGACGGTGATGGTTGCGCCGCGGATATCGTTGGAATGCAGGCCGTAGCCGGCATTGCCGTAGAATTCGGTCTTGTACCAGGGGCCAAGCACGATACCGGCCTTCGGGCTGGTCATGGTGGCGTCGGCACTGCCGGAATTTGCCGGCGTATCGCTCGTGACGTGACCGGCGAAGTAATCCTGCCGCACGCCGACGGTGGTGCGCAGCCAGTCAGTCCACCGCGCCGTCGTATCCGTCCACAGACCGATATTGCCCTCCTGCACACTGTCCTCGCGGACGGTCGATAGTGTCGTCCGCTGCAGCGTGCGGAACAGTCCGACCTTGATGTCGTCGCCGCGCGTCTGCAACCCGACGCGGGTCTGGGTCTCGATGCCGGCGACACGCATATCGAAGGCGTGGCTGGCGTCGAATCCGCCGAGCGTACGGCTATCGAGCTGGCTGAACTGGTCGCCGTTGACGGGATCGTCGAGAAAATAGGTGAAATTGTTGAAGAGCCGCAGCGAGGAGCGAACCACATAGGCGCTGACCTTGGTCTGGCCGTAGTCGCTCGATTGCGCCCAGTTGCTGGACAGGCTGAAGCGGCTGGAGGTTCCGCCATCGGTCGGATCGAGCGATCCGAGCCGGCCGACGACACCCTGGTCGATCGCGCGCTGCGCGATCTGATCGGTCGAATTCCAGCCGTTCGAATACGCCATCGCGGAAAGCGTGAACCCGTCGGTGGCGGTGCCCTGGCTGTAACGCAATACACCGTTCACCTTGCGCACATCATCGGGCACGTCCCACGGGCCATTGTATTTGTTGCCCTCGATCGCGGCGAGAAGCGTGCCGTCGCCGACCTTCGTCGATCCGGCTGCGACCGCGCGCTGATAGCCAAAGCTGCCGACAGTCGTTTCCACGAAGCCTTTGGGCAACGAGTTGATATAGTCGATGCCGATCGAACCGGCGGACGCGAAATCCCCTTTGTCGGCGAAATACGGTCCCTTGCGGACGTTGACGGACTGCACCAACTCCGGAATCATGAAATTGATATCGGCATAGCCTTGGCCATGGCCGTGCGTCGGCATGTTGACGGGCATTCCGTCGACGCTGATCGCAAGATCGGTGCCGTGATCGAGATTGAAGCCGCGCAGAAAGTACTGATTGGCTTTGCCTTCGCCCGAATGCTGGGTGACGATCAGGCCCGGGACCGCCTCCAGCAATTCACCGACCCGCGAGGCGGGGCGTGCGTTCAGTTCCTCGCCGCTGATCTTCGTCTCGCTGGCGGCGGTCGGCTGCAAATAAGCCGGTCCCGCCGTGGCCGCCCCCGGTGTGACGCCGGTTGCCCCGGGGACCGGTTGATCCGATGCGACCGCAACGGGATTTTGTGCGGCTTGCTCGCGGTGCGGATGCCGGTGCCGTTTGAGCCGCTTCTGCGGCCTGGTTTCTGATGACGTCACCGTGACGGAAGGAAGTTGTGTCCGGCTTGTCGTGACGTCGTGCGCGCCTGCCGGCGGTACAAGGACAACGATCGACGTGGCAGCAAGAAAAATCCGACAAAAAACCGTACGCAACTTACATGCCCCCGCATGATTAACTGCTACAATCGTTTTACGACCGCACCAGTTCGATTAGTCCGTCGCGCGAACGCTTAGCATCTCAAGTATGACGTTAGAATGAAAGTATCATACTGCGGAAATCGGACCAAAACATCGGGATTAAAATGCAACGGATCACCATCACCATCGAGGATGACCTGCTCGAGGAAATCGATGCCGCCGCGAAAGACCGCGGCTATCAGAATCGGTCAGAAATCATTCGCGATCTGACGCGCGCAGGGTTGCAGCAGACCGCGCACGAAGCGGCGCCTGCCGCGCAATGCGTTGCCGCGCTGGTGTATGTCTACGATCACGCCGCGCGCGATTTGTCGAAGCGACTGGTGCAGAATTTTCATGGCCACCATGATCTTTCGCTGGCGACGCTGCACGTCCATCTCGACGATGATAGCTGCATGGAAGTCACGGCGCTGAAAGGGCCATCGGCGGATGTGCAGCATTTTGCCGACCACATCATCGCCGAGCGCGGCGTGCGCTACGGGCGCGTAGTGATGATTCCGACCGCGGCGGACAAGAAACCTCGCAAGCGCGCCCACCGGCATGACTGAGGTTGGGAATCAAAATAGCAGACGACACACCGGTGCAGAAGGCGCCGTTTACGGGCCGTTGGCTAAGTCGAGACGCTTGGTCCGTTGAGTTGCAGCCGGCTATACAAATAGCGCTCGCTGGAACGGCGCGTCAAAAACGCCCCACAGGGGCGTAAATCTACGACTAAGCTATTGCCTCTGCTTGGTTTTGCTGTACGACGGAATTGTTACCTCGTCCCATCAGTGCCCCCGGCCCCGCAGGGCTGGACCCCGCCCTTCCGTTGCAAGTAAATGGCCCCATGTTCAAACGAATTCTGATCGCCAATCGCGGCGAGATCGCCTGCCGGATCATCAAGACTGCCCGCCGCATGGGGATCGAGACGGTCGCGGTGTATTCCGAGGCCGACCGCGACGCACTGCATGTCGAGATGGCGGACGAGGCAGTGCTGATCGGCCCGCCGGCTGCGGCCGAAAGCTATCTTCTGATCGACAGGATCATCGAGGCCTGCCGCAAGACGGGCGCACAAGCCGTACATCCCGGCTACGGATTCCTGTCCGAGCGCGAAGCCTTTCCGCGCGCGTTGGCCGAAGCCGGCATCGTCTTCATCGGCCCCAATCCGGGCGCCATCGCCGCCATGGGCGACAAGATCGAATCCAAGAAGGCCGCCGCCAAGGCCAAGGTCTCGACGGTGCCAGGCCACCTCGGCGTCATCGAGGACGAAAAGCATGCGGTGAAGATCGCCGACGAGATCGGCTATCCCGTGATGATCAAGGCTTCCGCCGGCGGCGGCGGCAAGGGCATGCGCATCGCGCATTCGAAATCGGAGGTGGCCGAAGGGTTCAACCTCGCCAAGGCCGAAGCTAAATCCTCGTTCGGCGACGACCGCGTCTTCATCGAGAAATTCATCGTCGATCCCCGCCACATCGAAATCCAGGTGCTCGGCGACAAGCACGGCAACGTCATCTATCTCGGCGAGCGCGAATGTTCGATCCAGCGCCGCAACCAGAAAGTGATCGAGGAAGCGCCGTCGCCGCTTCTGGACGAGACCACCCGCCGCAAGATGGGTGAACAGGCGGTAGCATTGGCGAAAGCCGTGAACTACGATTCGGCCGGCACGGTCGAATTCGTCGCGGGCCAGGACAAGAGCTTCTACTTCCTGGAGATGAACACCCGGCTGCAGGTCGAACATCCCGTCACCGAACTCATAACCGGCATCGACCTCGTCGAGCAGATGATCCGCGTCGCAGCCGGTGAGAAGCTCGGCCTCGCGCAAAAGGACGTCACGCTGACAGGGTGGGCGGTAGAATCGCGGGTCTATGCGGAAGATCCGTTCCGCAACTTCCTGCCCTCGATCGGGCGGCTGGTGAAATACCGCCCGCCGGCCGAAGCCAGCCACGACGGCATCACGGTTCGCAATGACACCGGCGTGCAGGAGGGTGGCGAAATCTCGATCTACTACGATCCGATGATCGCCAAGCTCGTGACCCATGCGCCGTCGCGCGCCGCCGCCATCGAGGCGCAGTCGACTGCGCTGGATTCATTCTACGTCGACGGCATCCGCCACAACATTCCGTTCCTCTCCGCGCTGATGAATCACCCGCGCTGGCGCGGCGGCAATCTTTCGACCGGTTTCATCGCCGAAGAATTCCCGAAAGGTTTTGCGGTTCGCGCGCCCGAGGGCGAGATCGCGCGCCGGCTGGCTGCAGTGGGCGCCGCGATCGACCACGTGCTCGGCGAACGCAAGCGGCAGATTTCCGGCCAGTTGACCGGTCGCCCGGTGCAGCGCGAGCGCCGCCGCGCGGTTTGGCTGGAGCGGAACGAGATCGCGCTCGACGTTGCGCGCGAGGCCGACGGCATCGCGGTGCGGTTCATCGGCGCTGACGGGGAGCCCGGCAATCCGCACGTTTTGATCTCGCCGTGGAAGCCGGGTGAACCGGTCTGGCAGGGCACTATCGACGGCCATCTGATGGCCATGCAGGTGCGCATGATCCCCAACGGGTTCCGCCTGGCGCATCAGGGATTTGAAGTTCCGGTCAACGTCTTCACCGAGAGCGAGGCCGCGGCGGCGCGGCTGATGCCGGTGGTGACCGCCGCCGATACCGGCAAGAAGCTGCTGTGCCCGATGCCAGGACTTGTGGTGTCGATTGCGGTGAGCGAAGGGCAGGAGGTCAAGGCCGGCGAGACGCTTGCCGTGGTCGAGGCGATGAAGATGCAGAACGTGCTGCGCGCCGAGCGCGACGGCACGGTCAAGAAGATCCATGCGGCGGCCGGCGCAACGCTGGCCGTGGATGCGTTGATTCTCGAATTTGCTTAGAGAGGCGCGACGATGGCGTTCCGAAAGCGCCGTGAGGCATTGCGTTCGATCCTCTCGGGATCGGCCTGCATTCGGCCGGGTTCGGTCTATGACGCCACGTCCATTCGTATCGCTGAGGACCTCGGCTTTGCAGTCGGCATGTTCGGCGGCTCGGTTGCTTCGCTCGCCGTGCTCGGCGATCCCGATATAACGCTGATCACGCTGACCGAACTCGCCGAGCAGATGCGGCGGATGTCACGGGCCTCGACGCTGCCGGTGCTGGTCGATGCCGATCATGGCTATGGCAATGCGCTCAACGTCCGCCGCACGGTGCAGGAGCTGGAAGCGGCCGGCGCCGCCGGCTTGACCATTGAGGATACTTTGCTGCCGCAGGCTTATGGGCAGACGAAAACCCAGTTGATCTCGCTTGAGGAGGGTGTCGGCAAGATGAAGGCGGCGCTGGATGGCCGCGGCGACTCTTCGCTGATCATTGCGGGCCGCACTGGAGCTGCGTCGATCACAGGTCTCGACGATGCGATCGCGCGCGCAAGAGCTTATGAAGCTGCCGGTGTCGATGCCCTGTTCTTTACCGGCATCAACAGCCCCGCGGACCTGGAAGCCATCTCGGCCGCGACCGAGCTGCCGATCGTGCTCGGCGGCGCGCCGGAGGAAATGACCGTGCTCGACTATCTGGCTAGCCAGCGGGTTCGAATCGCATTGCAAGGCCACGCGCCGTTCGCCGCCGCGACACAGGCGGTTTACGAGACGCTGAAGGCGCTGCGCGAAGGAACTTCGCCGAAAAACCTGAAGGGCTTGGCGTCGTCCGAACTTACAAGTCGCGTGATGCGCGAAGCGGATATGAAAACGCGCAGCGGCGAATTTCTCGGACTCAAGAAATAGATGAGCGCGATCCGTCAGGTGACGATCCGCGGCCGCGTGCAGGGCGTCGGTTATCGCGCCTGGCTCGAGCACGAGGCGACCGCGCGCGGGCTCGAAGGCTGGGTGCGCAACCGCCGTGACGGCAGCGTCGAGGCGCTGTTTGCGGGGCCGGCGGATGTCGTGACCGACATGGTTGCACGATGCCGGCGCGGACCGTCGTCGGCGCGAGTCGATGCTGTCACCGACGAACCTGCCGATCCCCAGGCGTTGAATTTGCGGCACGCGGGGGAGGGGTTTTCGGTGCTGCCGACGATCTAGGCTCGGCCGTCTTGGTTGCTTTGTCCGCGATTTCAAAATCGCCCGATTGAACGCCGTTCACACGAAGCTGTGACTCAACTTTAGATATCTGCGTCGGTAAGCGAACAGACAACTATTTTGAGTCGGCCTTACTTTTGCCTGGTGCTCAGGGCGAAACAAAGCTGCTCCAGAATTCCAGAAACTATGGCCGACCCGCGACCGCGCCGGAATCAAACGCGAATGGCTGGACCACGGGCGAATTACGCCCGTCATATCAATCGGAAATAAGCAGCGTGGTTCCGGTGTTGAGAAGTGAACAGACGACCCCGCAGCATCCGGCGTAGTGTTTTCCATGCCCGAAGAGAAGAAAGAACAGCGGCCCAAACGAGACCTCGATGCCGAAGCGCTGATGGCGCTGGAGGAAGCGCGCGCGATGCGGCCCGGTCCCGAGCGGACCGAAGCGATGAAGCGCGCCGGCATTCTCAGAAACGCCGCCGACTTGCAGGGGTTGTTCTTTGCAAAACGGGGCAGGCCCGCGAAAAACTAAGCCGGGGCACCGCAGCGAGCCTAAGTTCACAAGTGAACAGACCGCACCGGAAAATAAGAGCAAGTTGGCCCCATCACCACCCGATCCGCCGGCCCTATCGCTGATAGGCGGCGGAAGAGTAATGCTCCCATCTATCGGGAGGAGCGGAGCCATGGCCGATCTGCACGAGCAAATTGACGACCTGGAAAAGCGCGCCGCGGAAAGTGCGCTGATCGCCGATCTCGCCACCGATCCGGAAGCGCGGCTTTATAACACCAGCCTCACCCGGGAGCTTCGCCACGTGGCGGCGAAACTGCGCAAGCAGTTGTTCAAGAGCTCGCCGTAGAGGCTCGTCTTGCCCGGGCTTGCTCAAACCGTCGCTTCTGGCAGGCGCGCCTGGACCGGGCCGAAGACTTCCGCAAAGGCCTGCCGGAGCGCGACGTCGACGTCCGCCAGGGTCACGGGAAGGCCGAGATCGACCAGGCTGGTGACGCCGTAGCGCGGGTCGGCGACGCCGCAGGGCACGATCGCGTCGAAATGCGACAGCTCGGGCTCGACATTGATGGCGATGCCGTGGAACGAGACCCAGCGCCGCAATCGCACGCCGATGGCGGCGATCTTGTCCTCGAAGCCCGCGCCCTTGTCCGGCCGGCTGACCCAGACGCCGACGCGATCCTCGCGACGCTCGCCGCGCACGTTGAAGGCGCCGAGCGTGCGGATCAGCCATTCCTCGAGACCGGCCACATAGGCCCGCACGTCAGGCCGCCGCCGCTTCAGGTCGAGCATCACATAGACCACCCGCTGGCCGGGGCCGTGATAGGTGAGCTGGCCGCCGCGGCCGGTCGTAAACAGTGGAAAACGGGGATAGAGCAGGTCGGCATCCTTGCCGCTGGTTCCGGAAGTGTAGAGCGGGGGGTGTTCCAGCAGCCATACCAGTTCCGGCGCCTCCCGGGCCGCGATCGCGGCAACCCGTGATTCCATGGCGGCCAAGGCCTCGGGATAGGATACCGGAGCGTCAGAAACCCGCCATTCGACCGCGCCGTCGCCGGGGGGGCCGGCAAAACGGGTCAAATCCAGGCTTTGGCGGTCATTAACCATTGGCTAACCATAACGTGGTGATCTCAAACCACGCAATTTTGCTTAAAGTCAGTTCGGGTCTTCCAGTGCCAACCCTCGATAAAGTCAGCGTCGACCTCATGGTGGTGCTCGGGACCACCACGATGCCGATCCATCAGGTAATGCGTCTCAGCCGCGGCGCCATCATCGAACTGGACGCTACCGAGGCGGACGAGGTCAAGATCCTCGCCAACAACCTGCCGATCGCCAGCGGCGTGGTGCTGGTCGATCGCAACCGGATTGCGGTCGAAGTCAAGCAAATGCTGCCGCGATTGCCGGGCGCGCGATAGCCGAGACGACCCCGTCCGTGGGTCTTGTCCCTCCATCTCCGATTTGTTACATCCCGCGCCGTTGATCCGGTCCCGAGTCCTTCCGGTGCCGGCTTCCCAAGCGCTCGTGGCGGAATTGGTAGACGCGCTGCCTTGAGGTGGCAGTGAGTAAAATCGTGGGGGTTCGAGTCCCTCCGAGCGCACCAAAGCCCATTGAAATCGTTGATGTTTTTCCGTGCTTTGGTACGGTTTGGTACGGCTTTTCCACAACATTATTCAATCGGGGCGGCGCGGGCGGCCCATGCGGCGACCGCCAACCGGGCGCGGCCCGGTGTTTTCGCGCACCCATTGCAGCGCCGCGGACGGTAGCCAGCGCGGGCGCCCGAGCGCAGCCACGCGCGGCGGCAGCTTGTCAGGCTCCTGCGACACCATCCGCGTGATGGTCGATTCGGAGTAGCCCAGGAAGCTAGCCAGCTCCCGAGCGGTCCAGAGGCGATCATCAGTTACAACGCTGGTCATTCGATAGAACCTTTCCTAGATCCGCAGGGGCATGAGGATGGCCCGCAGAGGGCCGGATTCGGTGAATAGGGCGGAGCGCTCCCCCTGCCAGGAGATCGTCACCTGTTCCTCTGACGCCGTTTTCAGCATCGGCTCGAACAGATCGCCGTTGACGCCCACATCCATGTCGTTGCCGGTAGCGGCGGCAATCTCCACTTCGCTCTCGATGCGCCCCCCGGCCAGGTCATTCGCGGTGACGGTCAATACGCCGTCTTTCGCGCGCAGCTTGACCGGCCGAGTCTTCTTCGCATCGCGCGCGAGCTTCGACAGGGCAACCGCCTCGACCAAAGCCGCGCGCGGCAGAGTGATCGAGTGCGGCATTTCATGAGGGATGGTGCGCCGCCAGTCCGGGTATTTGCCGTCGATGTTCTTGGAGACGATCCGCGCGTCATCCGATTGCAGCACCACCATGGCGCGGCTGACGCCAAGCGTTCCGGGGGCAGCCTTGGAAAGCATTTCGGCGCCCTCGCGCGTCAGCAGCGCCTCGAACAGCTTGGGGTGATTGCCCAGCTTGATGGTAGCCAAGCCGCCGCCATCGGTCGCCGTCGCCGTCAGCACGCCATCCCGACCTTCCAGAAAGACGCCGTTCAGGTAGTGGCGGACATCGCCGTTAGCAGCCGTGTAGATCACGCGCCCGATTGCGGCGAGCATGGCGCCCGTCGCCTCGAACTCCACTTCGGATTCCGCTTCTTCGATCGCGGGGAAATCCGCGCCGGGCAGATAGGGAACCTTGAACCGGCTTTTGCCGGCTTTGATCGTGCAGAAGCCGTCTTCGACTTCGAGCGCGATCTTGTTGGATACCAGGCCCGCCGCGGCGCGCAGCTTGTCGGCCGGCAGGCAGATGTCGATCGCGTCGCCGTTGCCGTTGACGGCGGCCGTCACCTGCATGTGCAGGTCGGTCGCCATCAGGCTCGCAGTGCGGACGCGCACGGACGAAACGATCGGCAGCGGTGAAGTCTTGGCGACTGCGGGCATGACGAGGGCGAGGGCCTTTCGGAAAGATGCAGTATCGAATTCAGTGCGATCCATCGCGCCCCCTACGCCGGGTGCCACTTGTTGCTGACGTAGCGCCCGGTCTGCCCGTTCATCGTGATGGGCAGCGTGCAGCTATGATCGGTCATCGCCAGGGCGTGGCCGGCCATCGGCCCGCCGATCAACTTGGCGCCGATGGTTTTGCGGGGCTTGCTCTTGGGCGTGCAGAATTTGCGCGGGCTGGGCCGGCGCAGCAGGGTCTTGTAGGTGCCGTTGAAAACGACGCCGGTATTTTTTTGGCGAGTCATGGTGTCACTCCTTGGGTTTCACGAGAGATTTCCGCTCGAAGTCCGCCAGGTCGGCGGGCCGGTAACGGATCGGACTTTTGCCCCCGCCGCCGACTTTCAGGTAAGCGGGGCCGACGCCGGAATGGCGCCACTTCTGAACCGTGCGCACGGTGACGTCGTAGCGCTTCGCCACGTCGTCCTCGGTGAGCAGGGTTTCGAGCTGCGGGGCCGCGCTCATTCTGCGGCCTGCTGCGGTTGGTTGCCTTCGGCGTGGTCGGCCTCGTCGCAGAGACGCTTGTATTCGAGCATCGCGTTGCCGTCCGCCATGACGGCCTTGCGCGCCAAGCCCTTGTTGGCCTGCCACTCGGCGTTGAAGGCGGTCGCGCCTTTTTCCGCCGCGGCTTTCAGCTTCGCCTTGAGATCGTCGATTTGCTTGCTGGTCGGCTGCTGCGCGCCCTGCGGCTGCTGCTGCGCCTGGCCTCGCTGTTGCCCGCGAGCCTGGCCCCGTTGAGGCGCCTGGCGTTGCCCGGTCGGCTCGTCTTGCGGCGGATGCCGTGGCGCCAGGTCGTGGCTTTCGGCGTCCGCATCGTCAGAGCCGACCGTCGGGATGCAGAATGCCTGGATGGCCGCGTATTTGTAGGCCGCGCTCATCGCCTTGTTGGAAGCCTTGTCGCCGCTGTCCATCGCTTCGCCGACGGTGCAGATCGTCGTCTTGCTGCCGTCCTCAGCGGAGATCAGGTCGTACTCGACCTTCAACGTCGCATAGATCAGACCGCCGCCATTTTTCGTCGTGCGATCGTCGTGCCGTTCCTCGGTGACGCGCGGCAGCATCAGCAGCTTGGCGACGACAAGCTTTTCGCACAGAGAGGCGTACACGTCATCGATGCCGCGAAACGCGAAACCCTGCTGCTGGTTGCGACGCTCCTTGCCAATGCCTTCCTTTGCCATCGCGTCCATGACGGCAAGGATGGCGCCGTACACCTTGGGGGTAGGTGTGTTTCCCATGATATTCCTCCAGTCTGCCGGATGGCATTGGTGCGATAATATCGCCATATGGAGCGATAAAGCAACCACTGGAGCCAAAAAAAACGGCCCATCCCAGGGCCGGTTTTTTTAGTTGCGGGTCATCAGCACGGGCATTGCCCAATCTATTCTGGTCGCTTCCGCAGTGTAGGGACCAGAAATGCCGAATGTCCCTTTTTCATAGCCGTGGCGCACTGTACCCATCACCTGCGCGCCGCGCGAGACTTTCAGGTAGCAGAACTGTCCGATGACGTCCTCGATGGCCGGCGCTTTGTGACCGCAGAAGAACACCCATCGATCCATCCATTGCAGGGGTGATTCCAGCGTGCGCGCCTGGATCGCAACCACTCCCTCTGGCAGTCCCTCCGGCGCGGTCGTGCGCTCAGTGTTGGCCGGTACATCCTCGATCTTGCCGTTGCCGCGCAGGACGCCGACCACGGCTACCCGCTTCCCACGCTTGAGCACATCGGGATAGCCGGCCTTCGCAATCACTTCGTCCAGCGACTTGCCGAGCAGCTTCGCCAGCCCGATCGCCTCGTCCAACTGCATGCGACGGTCGCCCGACATGGTCAGCGACAGTTGCGAATGATGCTTCATGCCCAGCTTTGTTGCGGCAACCCGCATGGACATCCCCTTGTCGGTCAGGGCGTCAGTGAAAAACTTTTTATCAATGGTCATCCAATCCCTCCGGTGGAGTGCTCATAGCTCCAATGTTCCCCGATTGCAACGTGATTGAATGCCCAAAATTTGACTAATCGCGACGGGTGGTTAGATAATCGCACCATAACAAGGGAATCACCATGAAACTTCAGACCGATTCAGACATCGACGGAGCCATCGCTAAGGAACTGCGAGCAAATTGCAGCCTTCCGCAGCGCACGTTTTGGGCACGGGTAGGGGTCAGCCAGCCGGCCGGGCACAACTACGAAGCCGGCCGCCGCATCCCTAAGCCTGTGCGAACGCTGCTGTTTCTCAACTATGTCGCCGGCATCGACGTCGATACCGGCAGCATTGAGGGCGCCGAGCGCGCCCGTCAACTCGCCGCATCGCGGTAATTCACAGGGAATAGGAAATGCCATCCGTCAATAAAGTCATTCTTGTGGGCAACCTGGGCCGCGACCCGGAAGTCCGCTACAGCCCCGAAGGGGCCGCCATCTGCAATATGTCCATCGCCACCACGTCCGCCTGGAAAGACAAGGCGACGGGCGAGCGCCGCGAAGAAACCGAATGGCACCGCGTCGTCATGTACAACCGCCTGGCCGAGATCGCAGGCGAGTACCTGCAAAAAGGCCGATCGGTTTACATCGAGGGGCGTCTGAAAACCCGCAAGTGGCAGGACAAGGACACGGGTGCTGATCGCTACAGCACCGAGATCATTGCCGACCAGATGCAGATGCTTGGTGACCGCGGCGGTGATGGCGGCAACGGCGGCGGCTACGACGACGCGCCCCCGCGCCGCCAGGCGCCGCAACGTC
>LNAP01001314.1_pt1 | contig 26598 bp, 24 predicted proteins | sample 602601 | NCBI WGS metagenome assembly LNAP01 (sample SAMN02440304, study PRJNA202911) | soil metagenome | biome: Subtropical and temperate rainforests or woodlands; isolation source: soil samples (1 kg each in a 20% v/v slurry with milli Q water) were... ... | reverse complement strand
AAAAACCGTTGAAACCACGGATTACGCCGGCGTCTCTCCGATTTTGGATTTTTAGGGCATTTCAAATGAGGTCGTAGCCGTTTGGGTGGAGCGCGTTGACCTCAACGCGCTTGGATCGGGGCGGCTTCGCCGTCGAACGCATTGCGGTCAATGCGTTCCACCTGACGGCGCTACCGGCTGCAGATCTATTTGAAATGCCATCACGCAAAGATCGCCGAGACCTCGCCAAGGTCGCAAAGCGTCGAACGCCCAGTATGTTCATCGTGCTGGCGCTGGCGATCACCGCCGCGCACGCCTGGGTGGATTTTCAATTCCATAATCCGGCGATCCTCCTCCTCTGGTGCACCGCGGGCGCCTTGGCCGGCCGGTGGGCCGAGTTGGAAAACCGCCGCAACGTGTAAGCTTGGTCTGCGCTTCACCTAATACCAGCGTCCCTCGGATTCTGGATTTTTAGAGTATTTCAAATGAGGTCGTAGCCGTTTGGGTGGAGCGCGTTGACCTCAACGCGCTTGGATCGGGGCGGTTTCGCCGTCGAACGCATTGCGGTCAATGCATTCCACCTGACGGCGCTACCGGCTACAGATCTATTAAAAATGCTCTAACGCAAAGATCGCCAAGACCTCGCCAAGGTCGGCGCGGATGTTTTGGGCCTTTGCGCTCTTCGCGAACCTTTGCGCCTTTGCGTCAAAAGTCTGATTCGGTAGAGCTTTTGGTATTAACGATTTGTATCCGTGAAATCGGTGGAATCCGTGGTTAAATTGAGCCGCGAAATTTAGGACCAATGCCTGCGCCGCCGACCGGCGCAGAGCCTCCTATCGACGCAGCGCCGGCAATCGCTCCCGGTTGCGCCATAGCAACGGAGCCAGCGCCAGCGCATCCCAATACCGCCGCCAAAACTTGCGCGGATTGGACAGCAACCGCAGCAGCCAGCCAAGAATCAGTTTGTCCGCCCACGGCGGAATGCTCGCCTGGCCGCCCGTCAGAAAAGCGATCGCCGCGCCCAGACACAGGATGGCCGGCCGCTCCTTCAACTGGGCGCGCAACATCAACCCCACCCTCTCCTGCACGCCGCCTCCGATCGCCAGCATCACGATGCGTGGACGACGGTCCGCGATCCGACGCACCAATTCGTCATCCACGATGGGCCCCGCCGCGGCATAATGCGGCGCCAGATAAACATCGTCCGCCGTCACCGGGAATCCCTGTCCGGCCAGCCACGCGCGATTGCGCGCATCCTCCCCGGCCGACGGCATGACCCAAAAGACCGACCCAGGCCGCTTGAGCTCCGAGCGCTCCAGCATCGCCCGGAGAAACTTCAATCCCGAATGGCGTGGTAATTTTTCCCCGGTGAAAAACCGCCACAGCAGCACCATGTAGCCCGAATCCGTGATCGCCAGTTCCGCCGTGGTCAGCGCCTCGCGATAGGAGGCCGATTTGACCAGATCCACCGCCAGCCCCGGAGCGGAAGGCGCAACCACCAACCCGCCCTGCGTCACGGTGCGCTCGACCGCGGTGTCGACCGATCCGACAAAAAAATCGACACCCAGAATGCGACGCGTGGGAACTTGGCTCATGATATCGGTGGCAGACGCGTGGACCGCGTCGGAATAGGTTGGAAAAGTGATCGTGGAACGAAGCGAGCCCGGAAGCGGCAACCGTTCACCGTCCGTTGCCCGGCACGGGGTGTCGAGTCTCCGCGGACTCAATTGGGCGAGAAGGAACAAACTTCATCGGAAACCTCCACCCTAAACGACAAGCGCTCCCGCGCCGTCGCCTGCCAGCGTAGGGCCGCCGCTCGCGGCGCGCCTCCGCCGGCATCATTCAACCTAACAACGGCAGTGGAAACCGTCAGGCGATGGGCCGTGATCTTAACCAGCCCCCCTCGTATCCAGTAACCTGTAATTCTTCGGATTGATGTAGGGCCTCACCTTGCGTGAGGCCGAGAGGTCTTTGAATTACCGTAAGCCGGAGCGGCTCGACACGAGGTCGAGCCCTACGCGGCGCAGGCGAGTGCGATACAGCAACCTAATGATCGCGCTCCGACGGTCCGGTGCGCAACGGCATGCCTGCCCTATCCACGCCCAGCCAGGCTAGCGCGCCACCTTCACGATACGGGCGTCTCGCACTTCGAAAATCGCCGGCAGCTGAGATGGCCGCAGGAAAAAAACCAATGAAACCGGCCGGTTTTCAGAAAATCGCCACGGCAATGCCGCACGCCCGAAAAAGGCCATCGTAAAATTATCCGCGCTTTCCACGTATTCCCGCCACTCCCGCCCCACACTCAACCGAGGATAGGTCTGGTAAAGATTCCCATTGGCGGTGCGAAAGTAGACATCCATGACATCGCCGGCCTTGCCTGACCTTGCGATCAGGCGCCGGTCATCCCGGTCCAACTGAGAGGCGGCATCGCCGGACCACCCCTCCGTAGCCGGATCCTTCTTGCGTCGATCCAACAAGAGCATCGAACCGGGACAAAACTCGAACTTCTCCGGGAGGGGAAGTTCCACCATCGCGGGACGCAACGGATCCGGGGGGAGATGGTTGATATAAAACCGCCACAATGAGCCGATCTCCTCCACCCGCACACCGTCGGTCACCAACCACCGTGATTGCGAAAACATGGCCGGTTCGCCGTGGGCCAAGGGACGCGTCCGCAATACCTCCCGCCGATCCGATGTCACATCCGGTTCAAAATTAAAATCGGTCAACCGCCTGCTCGTCATTCCCTCGGTGCCGGGAAACAGCCGGCTCGCAAACACCGCGGATCCGTCGCTACGTCCGGTGGGAACAAAGGCCGCGCGACATGTCCGGCCGGCAAACACCTCGGCGTGAACTCCGAGATCAACGGTCACCACCCGGCGTTCGCCGCCGGCAAGAACGACATCACAATCCGTCGGAGACGCCTGCATTCCTTCGCCTGAAATTTCCAGGCGGCCGCGCATTTCCTCGGACGAAAAATTATAGAGAATAAAAGCCCCTTGCCCGACGCGCGTCGGCGAGACCGCTTGGTGCGCATCAGATCCAGTAAGCAAATAGCCACCTGAACTCTTCAGCTGGGTCATGCCTGTGCCGGGAATAAAATCGATGACGACGGGCGACGCCGGCATGGCCGATACCGTCCAGTCACGCGGGCGATAGGGATGCCTCGACGCATAATCCCAGAGATACGCCAGCGCCGGCGTCGCCTGCGCCTCGCCGATTTTTTTACCGATGTTCCACATCCACGACTGCGGATGCTTCTCGCCGAAATCAGACGGGGTGAACGGTCCCGGTTCGGATGACTGATTATCTCGGCCCGATGGCTGAAATGCCATGGCGCTCTTCGTTGTCAGCCCGAATTCATTCAGATCCGCTTCATAATAAGGATTCCAAAAAAATGCCATGGGGCCTTCGGGACGAAGCCGATGCACTTGCCTGACGACATCGGCAAACCAGCGCCACTGATGCACCCGCCCCTCCACGGTGTTACGCGCATCGGCATCCAACAAACCATAACCGTATTCGGTGATAAAGACAGGCAACGATTTCTTATAGACTTTCCAGTAGGGCAGGAGCTTGCGTGAGGTATTGCTGTCATCACCAATCGGCGCGAGGCCGGTCAGCGTATTCTCATGCTTACGATGCTGTTGCTCTGACCCCAGGCGTGCGACTGCATCCTCAAATTGGCGGTAAACGCCTGTGAAATCCTCCGCATAGCCATAATAATGGTAATTAAAACCATCGGTATAGCTCGCGAGGCCGTTATCCCACAGTCGCTCAAGATAAGGCCCTGGAGGCAAAGCCAAAGGCGCCATGATTACGCGCCCGCACTCGCCCACCTTAAGATAAGGTCGCCCCACTCCGTTATTATTAAGATGTTTCCGATGAACAGGATATCGCAGGTAAGGACGTTCCACTGAAAGGGCACTCGTCCGTGGCGGACGACTTTCCGCAGGCCGGCCATCCCGCACACCCTGCTTCAGCCCCAAATATGTCGCCTTTAAAAAAGCGGCATAGGTCTCTGGATTATCCGGCCCGTAACCGATGTCGGGTTCGTTATCAATTTCCCACACATCAACCAGATCCCCGTAGGTTTCCCCAAGCCAGCGGCCTCGGTCATATGCCTCCCGCAAATCAAGCGGCATACGATGTCCGCCTCCTGGCCTCACACCACCCGACCATGATGAAGGATCCCAACGCAACAAAACTATAGCAGTCATACCATGATCGCGCAAAGCACGCAGCCCCGCACGTTCATCCGCTATTGCACTGGTATCACTCACTGCTTCTGGGCTGAACCATCGAACGCCACGCACACGAGTCCCCATTCCCGATTCCATCCCCAAGCCGGCATCTGTCAAGTGTTGGGTATATATGCCCGGCCTAAAGAAACTATCAAATCCATAGCCGGTTGCGGAAGCATCACATGCTCCAATCAGAAGGGTAAACCAACATGCATACCGAAATAATGCACTCGGGGAAAATTGTAATTTATCAGTTAACACGAATCATAGCCCGGAGCAACATACCCCACCCAAAACACACCACTGCATTATGATATTTTGAAAAATACAACAAAAAGATCCCAGAACGCCACAAAAAGCCAATACATGAAAAAACCCATTACAATTACTGCTCGATCATCCAGCGCACCGTGCACTCACTCCCGGTTCGCCAATTAAGAGGCAACGGCCCCGTTATTGCCTGTAAATCGATCAATTGCGGATAAACCATGTCCGTGATAAGGTTATTCATACGAAACGTGGTAAGAGGCGCACGATCACTTTTCGCAGTCCAATTGATAAAGTCCCCAATTTTTCCCGCAATGCGGAGCAGGGGCACTGGAACCTCGATAATGCTCCCCGGCAGATCGAACAACGTATGGATATAATCAGCCCATGCACATATATCAATCGGCTCGTAATCGCCCAAATAAAAAGTTTTCCTATCAACCATTTCGCATCCGGCATCCATCAATGCAATCAATTGAAATACTGTATTGCCAACATATCCAAATGATTTTTTTGGTCGATAGGCGCCGGGATGAAAATACCTCCGCTTCCTAATTTGGTCGAAAAAATTCCGGTAAGGAATTCCAAATCCCGGCCCCCATATAGACGTCGGTCGCACGAGCACCCACTCAAAAGGCACGTCTGCCGCACGCACAATACGCTCGCCCTCCACCTTGCTCTCACCATATAAATTAGGCGCCGAATAATCCATGTAGGTCTCTGGAACATGATCTATACGGCAAACCATGCGACTCGATGCAAATATGACCCGGCGCACCGAGGAGACGGATGAACACACGCGCAAAATATTCTCCACACCGCGGGTATTGGCTGCGTAATCCTCAATATTGCGCCCCAAAAGATCGGTTCGCGCAGCCATATGGAAAACGTAATCCGGCCGGACTCGTTCCACCCAGACCCGCAATTTGGCATCATCAAGAATATCAATCTGCTGATAATCAATATTCTCGGGGGGCTCTCCCGTCTGGTCACAACCAGACACCAAAAATCCACGGGACAAAATTCCAGCAGCCAAATTGCGACCGATAAATCCATTAACGCCAGTTATGAGAATTCGCTTCATTTTTTAAGCACCCGCTTTCCGGCAATCTGCATGGGATTGCCTCGTATGATCATCCAAGGCTCGACCGATTTGGTTACCACCGAACCGGCGCCAATCACACAATGTGAACCAAGCGTTACCCCCGGACCGATAAAAGCACAAGAAGCAACCCAAACTCCGTCTTCAATGAGGATAGGCGCATTTCTATAAGGCATTGTATGATCGGTAAAATCATGATTACCCGTCGCCAGATAGACTCGGTGAGCGATGGCAACATGATTGCCCAGCGTTATTGGTTCCAGATTGAGCAGCCCGCAATCATCACCTATCCAGCAATAATCACCTGCCTTAAATTTCCAGGGAAAATGAATGTTCACTCTTGGTCTGATATAAAATCCCACCCCAACCTTAGCACCAAATAAGCGTAATAAAAAGGCTTTAAAGCAGGATGGCCATGGTAAATTGCCCATAAAAAAGAATGCCCTTACGACAATCCACAATATTTCAATCACTCTATTTCGACCACGGCATAACCCACTCCCGGGATTAAATAAATCATTCCGAACCAAAACTCGTTTTTCAGAAGAGAACATACCCTATGTATTATTATAAATTCAGATAAAATCCAATTACACGATCACCACACTTATGCCAAAACAGCCAATAACTTACCAATCGCCGTTTCCACAGAGAAAATCTGTTGATACGCATGATACGCACGCTCTCGATAACGGTCCTTATTATTACGGCTCATCATCAACCAACGCTCAAGCAACTCCCGCGTTCCAATCAAGTTATCTGCCCCAACAAGTCCCGCTCCAGCATCAACAATCTCCCTCCAAATATTAATCTGATCACTAATCAATACAGGTTTTCCACAGGCCAAGGCCTCTATTACCGCGATGCCAAAATTTTCTTGATGACTAGATAATACAAACGCCTCACTCCCGTAGAATGCCCCCCACTTCGCATCACCATCGATCATACCTGTAAATATAATACACCGGCTCAAATCATCCCCGAGGAGAGCACTTGCCATTTGCTGCATCCCTTGCGCATAATCTGAATCAAGCGGCCCAGCAATAACTAGAGCAGGAATCTCCAACTGACTTATTTTGTTCTTTTTAATAATTTCCGCATATGCCTGAATAAGTATATCCACTCCTTTCTTGGGATGAATTCGCCCCAGAAAAAGCCAATAAGGCCTGCCAACAAATAAGTCAGGGACATATGAGTCAAAAGCAGCTCGCTGAGCCTCAATATATAAGGGAGGTTGCGGAACCCCCAACCCCACCACCAACTCCTCCTTTGGACGATAGAAATGAAAAGTCTTTCGAGCTAGTTTTTTCTCCTCCTCGCAAGTAAATAAAACGGCATCAGCACGAGCCACCGTCCTCCTCTCGAATACAATCCAATATATAATATTCCTAATCGCCTTAAAACGTCGCGAGGGATCACGCTGAAACCACGGATCGAGCATACCATGTGGAAATACGAAATACGGCTTTCTCAATCTAGAGCACACTCGCGCAGCAAAAGTTGCAGGATAATGCCAAAGTCCTTCTATAATTACATAATCAAAACGCGCCAATTCTGCATACAACCATGGAACAAAATTCCTCGAATACGACCAACCAAAACGACCGGGACCGAGCGCATGAACAGGAAATGGATAGGACTGTAACCAAGGAGAACCAATTGAATCCAGACAAACTACTTCAATATGCCACCCCCTAGAAACTAAGGCTGTCGATGTTGTCAAAAGAGCCTTAGCAACCCCCCCAGAAGCGGGATCAAGAGTCGCCGCAATGCGCAAGATTCTCATAATTTAAAAATAGGCCACTATACCCAAGAAATCAAAGACACCAATCATTGTAACACCTAGATCACCGCTTCGCTACATTGAATTTCCAAAAGAGAGATGAAAACCTCCTCATACTTACGACCAATTATTGTGTCTAAATATTTTTCAATTTCAAAATCGAAGACCGATGGATCAATTTTCACAATATCAGCATCCAGATGCTCAAGTGCGTCAAGCAACCCATATACAGTTCCATCATAAATCGACCCAATAAGAGGGTTTGAATTCACTTCAGGAAGCCCCCCCCGATTGGAACTTATTACATAGCAATAATTTTGAAATGCTTCAATCACAACGCGACCAAATGGCTCTGGCCATAATGAAGTGACCACTAGCACATCAACACATTGAAGAAAATCAGAGCTTTTCTTATAACCATGATAATGAACATAGCCTGATCTCTCAGCCTCCAAAACCAAATGCAGTAACTCAGAATCCCCATTGCCTGCAACCTCAAAACTAAACGCACTTCCGGCCTCTTTAAGAAACTTGGCAACATCCAAGAATACAGTCAACCCCTTCTCTCCTGAAAATCGCCCCAACCAACCAATTCTCAGCTTTCGTTCATCGCGGTTCCGACAAAACCTCGCACTCCTAGCATCAACTACAATTGGATTGCCAATTACACACCGATCAGCAAATTTAAAATAGCCAGAGGCGATATATCGATTCAATATATCATGACTAATCCCTATCACTAAATTAGGCGCAAGGGAGATAATGCTTTTTATTTGCCACAGGCCCCATACTTTCTGAGGCCTATCTGGATTCCTCATAAGTGATGAACCACTATATAATGAATCAAACTCCCGCAGCGTCGCAACCACCGGGAGCCGCAATAATCTGAAGGCGATCCATAATCCTGCCGACCACCCCTTAATCATATTGGACCAAATCAGATCAGACCGTTCCCGATTGGCCACCATGATGGCGCAATATATGGAATAGGGATTAAAAACATCCAGTGCATTGAATAAAATCCTTAGCCAAGAAGGCCGAATTTCTTGGGTAAATGGCCAATAAAAATTCACAAGACGGAATAAATATATTTTAATGCCATCAACATAATAAATACCTGGAGAGGAAGTGCGGCTAAAAGCAACTAAGCTAACGTCATGGCCAAGACGGGCCAACGCAACGGCAGTGAGATGGGTGGACCTCTCAGCTCCCCCGACAGCATCTAATATACTCAATGAACTAACAACCAGTATCTTCATCGGAATTTGTATCGTATCAGTGCCATAACATATTTACGGAGTGCCACCACAAACAACCCACACACATCCCAAAAGGAGATACACCCCCCCCTATTAATGCAATACAATGCTGTGCGAATAAATACCTGATGAACCTGCCAACGAGGGTTATTACTGCGCCCACCTTTGCTAAAACAAGCCACACCAAACCCCATATATATATAAGCACCTCCCCCTTTAAGCAACTTAAGCCACATGTCATAATCCATCCCCAACAATAACCGACCATCATAAGGAGTTGAAATTGCCATATCGTATGGAACAAACGACGACTGATGATTTATCGGATTTTGACCGCGAAATAAATTCCAATCAATATGCCTCGGAACATTAACTAACTGCCTACACTCAGAATCGACTATCCAGAAATCCCCATAATATATCGCGGTCTCTTTCTTTGTTTTTATAAAATTTTCCGTTTTCTCAATAACAGTCGAATCGCCAAAATAATCTCCTGCATTTAAAAAGCAAACATAACTGCACTCATTAAGCAATCTGAGCCCCTTGTTAAAGGCATCCGCAATACCAGCATCATCTTCAAAAACAGCCATAGTGATCAAGTCACCAAATTCTCTGCACACTGTATTATTACCATCATGACCTCCACCAGAAATCACATATACTTCGGGGCGTAACGACTGGCCGGCCAACGAATCCAATGTTAAACGAAGCCCTACTGGGTCATCTTTAACAATCGTGATGATTGATATTATTGATTTCATTGGTGAAATGCGACGTGTCCACCACGACCATGCGGTCGGATTATATCATTTTTCATTGAACTATATCCAATCGAAGCAAATAAGGCCAAAGCCGAAAAATAGAATGCTGAATCACGCCCCAATGCCTCGCCAGATGATTGAGCAACAAGCAAAATCAAGATAATCCTAGCCAATGAATCATATTTAGCATTCTCGATAGCCGCAAATAGCAAGAAATAAAAGGAGATCAAAACCGCGAATGCTCCAAATACACCAAAATGATACAGGAACCAAAGAAACTGATTATCCACTATTATAATAGGTGCCTCAAATCCACTCATCAAGGCCGGAACAATATTACCAACAAGAAGCTTCTCGGGAGAACTTAGCATATTTGCCCAAAGGAAGGACCACACCTCTTGCCGAATATATGTGCTGTCGAGATTCGCAATAGCCCCATTATACCCAATAAGATCAAAAACATAGATCGCTAGACGATGAGGTCCTGCCACTGAGATCAGCACAGCAGCAAGAGGAAATATCACAAGTAATATTCTATTCCAAACCAAATTATCTCGAATATTTTTATTTAATACGAGAACAATTACCAGAAAGCTGAATAAGCAACCAACCAATGCAGTGCGTCCACCAGACTTAATTACACAATAAATTGCGATCAACCCAATGGGAAGACCAATAATTTTATAGACCGCATTTCGTCCGAACGCCACCAGCGCCATTCCAAATACAAACGCCAAAGACATTAAATTTGCAAATTGAAATACATTTCGCTGGAGCCCCTTGACCCTAATAACATCCTCTAAAGTATTCATTTTGGCGAGTTCGACTCCCGCATCCGTTACATCAGTATTAGCAATTTCAAGGAAAAACCGCTGATTGCGTATTTCCCACAGACCAATAACGCATTCCACCCCCAGATACAATAGCAATACAATCACCGCAATCAATCGAACTGGAGTCGACGCAGAGACCGCGCTAGCTCCCATTAGGTAAGCCACACTCCATAGAAGTATCCATTTGCCTAGCAATAAGCCATCAACGCGTAGGAGCATCGGGAGCATCTGAAGCACCACAAGACCAAGAAATAGCACTAAAAAATACGGCTTGTTGACGATATTTTTATTACGCAATAGGTAGCCCCCGCCAATGACCACAGCAATTATTGAAATTAAATCCTTAGCATATGCGAGTCTTCCAAAATATAAGTGAAACACGCCGCCAGGTAGCTGTAGCAGGAGTGCAATAAAGGTCAGAACAAATATCTGAGATAGTTGTTTTTGCATTACATTAATGAACTTTAATTTCTTTAACCACTCGAGCCGGATTACCGACTGCGATGCTCCAAGCCGGGATGTTTCCCACAACTACCGAGCCGGCACCAATAATTGCTCCTCGCCCTATAGTAACGCCCTTTAAAATAATGGCCCTGGCCCCGATAAAGACATCATCCTCGATAATTATTGGAGCCTTTTTTACACAGCATTCTATCTCTCGCTCATGCGGCAGAATGCCATGTGCATCATTATCCAAAATCATTGCACCCGATCCAATTAACACACTATTGCCAATTACAATTTTAGCTCGACTGGAAATTGCCACTCCACTGACCCCACATTTGTCGCCAAAAAAAACACCGCTTGATGTAGGGAAAACCGTTATACGTGTTCGTTGAATTACGCCCAATGAGTTCTTGCCTGTTCGACTTACACAAATGAAATCATCACCATAGCTAATTTTTTTCGATCCGCTAAAATGAGGTATTCCATAAAACCGATTGCCTTTTTGCCAACGCCGTCGCCAGAGAACTAAAACTAAAAATGTCTCAATCATATAAATTATATTCAAGAGCCGATTAAGCATAAAATCATGCGCTAACATTAGCCATCAAAAGCGATATACTACCAAAATATTTTGAATGAGTGCTCAGCCATGCGGGTTCCTTAAGCCACCACTGGAGCCGCGATAAATATATTCGCTCTTCTTCCGTAAATCGAAACCGAATAAGTTTAGCTGGAATACCAGCATACACCCCAAATGGCTCACAGTTCTTCGTTACAATACTTCCGGCCCCTATTACAACTCCGTCACCTATGCAAACCCCATCCATTACTTTAACATCAGCACCAATCCAAACATCGCTGCCAACCTCACAACAATACTTTTTGTCAATACTTATATACTTATGCTCATCAAAATCTATCGATGCATGTGCGAGATCATTATGAGCAAAGGTAGCGGGATGATTTTTCCTGAAAAACGCCGGATAAGTCGATACAAAGCCTCTCGTCGGATGCAAACCAAGACTGAACGTTACACCGTCTGCAATCGAACAATATCGGCCTATTTTAGATTTCCTTATTTTGCAGTTAGAACCAAAGTAGGTTCCGTAGCCTACACTTGACTCATAGATCTCGGTGCCAGAAAACACAACACTACGCCCCTCAAACACGACATTTCTGGCAACTTTGCAGTTTTTTTGAATTATAACCCCAAAACGAAATCTAAAATATAATTTTAAGACAAATAATTTAACACCAATCATATTATCTCCTCATGTGCTTAATTAAATGAGCCCAGATCAATCTCATGCGCCGAACAATGGAATTCGGATTATGAAATACATTCCTAAAGCTATAATCGTAGCAAATTGTTGCAAATCCAGAAGCAATAGGCCAATTACTCTTAATATGAAATACACTTCTTTTCTTGTTCGAGAAAATGCTTGGATTATGCGTATGCGTCGCATCAGGACGAAATCCGATATTGGTTATTAAATTACGTCCAGGCGTTATACAATACGCACCATAAGCCCATGCCGTGGCCTGGAGCTGATAATCCCATGTGTCAATTTCCCGTCGTCTTACGCTGCGGAGCAATTTTAGCCAAAATTTATAATGCCTTTCAGCCCCCAAGACAAATCTCATTTTATCAAGAAAACTTGCATCGTCCAAAAAAGACAAATCCGAATCATACAGCAACCAACTACGCTTCCAAGTGGCCCACCCCCATATATGGGTGTATTTTGAAAAATATATTATATCGCGCTGAAATAATGAGGGCCATATATTTGAACCCGTTATCGACAGCACAGTGGGGTCATTTCGATATTTCTCCAAGTTCTCGCTGCAGAACAAAAAGAAATCGTCATTAGGTAATGTATCATCCTCTAGTATAATAGCATTATCTTCCCGAGTAAACACTTCGTCTAGGCCTGTCACTATTCTGTTTCTACAACCGAGATTAACCTCAGAGAATAACATTATCAATTGACAGTCCCAATCCACATTCGCTACAGCCTTTCGCCTAGTTTCCTCGCATAATTCAGATTCACCAGCCCTTCCAATTCGTGCACCATCAGCTATTATATATATTTTACGCGGAGCATATTTACGAATGCTCGCAAAAAGGGCATCCACTAAATCAGGACGGTTGAACACAATCACGACGACCGGAATAAAGTTATTCATTTCAATAACGCTTGGAGTTTATATCTATAACTCGTTTTTCCACTGGCCTCCCAACCAATGATAAAGCTAAAGAGAGGATTACAGGTGGTGTAATAGCCAAAATCAAGAGACTGAACGCGTGGATCGGATAGTATGGCTTAAGTATTCCAAAGAGCACCACCGCTTGCTCAAAAGAAAACGCATAGTGCGCTCTTTCCCATATCTGATTTTTAATCAAAGCAACTACACTCCGATTCCTCGTAAATGATAACATCTGACCAACCCATAATTCCTTTGAATTGCCATGAAGATATCGACTGGGCAACATTGATTCATAGAGCCAATGGAGACCGAGCGGCCTTACATCGTCATTATGAATCCTCTTGACAAATGGCCTGTCAATAACCTTTAGAGTTTTGGCTGTTTCGACCAAGACACCAGCCAAAACAGCGTGCGGATATATGCAAGCCGAAGCGCGATATAATCGATATAGCACGTCACCAGTAAGATACTTGCGTTTAAATATTAAATTCGGCAAAAAAGATGCTTGCACAAAAAAAGCCGCCCCCCGCGCTACGTAATCACTAACCATCCCCTCAAATCCAACGTCATTCGGCTCTACTGCAACCGAACCGACTACGATGGTATCAACATTTTTCTCCATCGCCAAAATAATTGACTCGCAAGCACTAGAATCGAAATCGTCATCATCGCACAACACCCAACAATATTCGCTATCGAAACGCTCATAGGCTCTTAATAAATTACCCACGACCCCAATATTCGATTCGTGCCTGAAATAGCTGATACGGGCATTCTCACGCTGTGCATCATACACCACCTTTGCCGTGCCATCAGTGCTAGCATTATCTAAAACCTCAATGGATATCCCGCGAAACGCAGATCGCCCCCAAGCCTCTAGCGCATTGTGTAATTTTTCCGATCGATTATAAGTTATAAGCTTTACCGTAAGTTTACTATTCATATTAAAGTGTGCCCCGCCCCTCACGATACACTGCCATTCTGCGCATATATAGCAATGTCGAAATAGCTCCAAAAGAAGCGCCGGCAAGATACGAAATCGCAACGCCCCTAATCCCGAAACCATCAATCATTAAAAGTGCACCTCCGGTAGTAAGCATGGCGGCCACAATAGTCACCCACATAAATGGCTCTTTTAGTTCGGCTCGAGCTATAATCGCAACAGCAAAAGCAATCTGATTACCAACTCCCGCTAAGGCAAAGAGCGCCACCTCGAATCCACCAAGCAAGCGACCACCATATTCAGGCCGATACAGATTTAGAGCAAATATTAGCACAAGGAGACACCCAGCACCCAGAATGTAGACTGCCACTGCCGATACAACTGATAATTTCCATTCTTTATACAAAGCAGACCAGCTTCCTTGCGTCGTAAGAATACTAAACCTAGGACGCTTAGTGTTCACGAAGGCTTGAGCGATAGCGTTTATGGCCGACAAAAAGGACCAAGTCATACCAAATCGCCCGGCCTGTTCTGCACCAGCGAATGCAAAAATAATGGGCCCCATTACAAAAAAAACAAAATAACCCGAAGCCCAACTCACTGCTAAACGCCATTGCATTGGTAGTATTTCGCGCCGCCAGGAGACCTCAACCGCAGAGTTCAACCCAAACAATTGACGAAGTAGACGCCGCCAATTCTTCCAATATAGGAATATAATTATGCCTGTTGAGCAAAGCAATGCAATTGCTGGAGAATACAGGCCAAACCCCAAGCTCAAACTTACTATTAGAACCCCTGAACGAATGAGATTCTGCATCGTCCTTGATCGCAGCAGCCAAGTTAATTGGTCACAGCCCTCAAGCAATGCAGATATTGGTAGTAGAAGAAGATTGAAAGAGGTCAGAAAACAGAGACACCACCAAGGAAAGCGCCACGCAAAACCTATATCCGAAATATGTTGGCGAAAAAAAAGCTCCCCAAATACACCGACACCGAAAAACAATATGATCGAAGCAATCGAATACCACTTAACGGATAACTTATATAACATCGCCAAGCGCTGTAGGGAGCGGCCGCTTGGATGCAGTAGTCCCGACTCAAGCTTCAGATTCGCATACTCACTACTTATAAACTGCGTAATACAATAATTAAAACCCAGCTCAAACAGAACCGAGAGAGCTAGCACGCTATTGAAAGTATAATAATAGCCCTGTGCATCAAGAGTGAAATTCTTCGCTATTAATACAGCAACGGTCGGCCCACTGATCCCACCTAATGCAGTGCCAAACGCACTCCAGCGAATGGCTGGAGTTAGGCCATTTTTTAGTCTGTTTATAATAGAGAACATTGCAGTCAGCAGGCAGTTCGCTTTAGTCGCCCCGCCCTTAATACACAATCGTCTGTCCAATAGTATTTCCACTGTCCAAAACGCCCGGCCATCACGACTTCCCCGTCTATCGGTTTCACTTTAACGCTCCAATCTGTTAATGGATGCAAATCCTCAGCTTCGCGGCATAGACCGTATTGCTCCAGCCAAGACCAAATTGTTTTGAGGGCAGGTTTAGTATCGTGATCGAAGATGATATTCGCCCAAGGTGCGTAAGCGAGATGATGCCTGGCTACTCGTTTTTCAATCGCCGCTTGATCGATCAATCCCATTTCCATGAGTTCTGAGACAACGGCATTTCCAGTTTCTTTCGGCGGGCTAGTGAGGGGGCGGTGTCGACTAAAATATACTTCGACCTGAACCCCCGTGTGACCCTCTGGAGCATTTCCTGAAGTTAATCTCTCAGTGCAGTTTATTCGCGTGCTGCTTTTATCTTCATCATACACATAGATCCAATTTTCGGCACGGCGCGTGGGGTGCGGAGCAGTGACGTTGACTAACAACAACTGGGAGCACGATAGGGCCGTAGCGGCCTCCCGAACCTGCGACGTAGCTTGAACGCAAAGAGAAACAAAAATCGGCAATGGCAGTGTGTTAATTAACCGAGAATAAGGATAACATTCGCCCGCTGCGGTCCATACCTTGTGTTCATTTAAATCTATACGCGCAACCTCAGCGCCGAGTTGAACGTTGGCGCCTGCAGCCAGCAGCGCGGCGAAGCTCTGATAACCGCCCTTTTTAGGGTAGCGGACCTTTGTGATGTAATGGGTCTGTCGCCCCAGCGGCCCCTTGCTTCCTTCAACGACATCTTCAACTTTAGGCAAAAACACCCGTCCTCCTACCCACTCGGTTGTCATGTCTCGCGGTTCTCGCGTCCAATATTTTCGGGTGTAAGCTGCGGGAAAGGTCTCTGCAAACACTGGTCCAAACGCGCGCTCCAGCCAATCTGCATAGTTGGCAGGGGCTTTGCTTGCATTGGTGTCACGGCTGCCGAGGAATGATTTTAAGCATTCGCTGCGTAAGGGCTCAGGGATCTGATGCAAGGATGACTGCGCAGGATGATCTATCCAATGTCCCTTGTAGTAGTTTCCAGTTTTGACCTCATATTCATCAAATTCCCCGTGCGTGCTTTGATCAAAAAGCTGTTTAACATAATCATGTTTGGTGAATGAGACATGCGGGCCTTGGTCCCACGTGAATCCCTCCCGAATTTCGGAATGTAAGCGGCCAAAAACATGTAGATTCTTTTCCAATATGAGACACTTCTCGTGTCCCAAATGATAAGACGTAGATAGCCCCGTCAAACCTGCTCCTAAGATTAGATTCATGAATCGTGCTCCATTGAGGTGAATAGCAGTTCGAGGCCCCTATCCCGTGATAAACAAGGTGCCCATCCGAACGGGCGATTTACCGCCTTTAATGTGTAAGTCGTATCAGGTCGATCCAGTGCCGGGTCAAAAATCACTTGCACATCCACTTTCCCGGCGACCGTTGAAAGGCGTTCCACCATATCTCGAATGCTCACGAGCGTTCCAGTGCCAATATCCACCTCAGTGACTCCAGATTTGCCGGTTTGGAGGGCCGCGACCACCGCTGCGGCGGCATCAGTTATATAAATCCAATCCCGCAGACCGCGCCCGCTGCCAAAAACCGCCGGCCTGCCGGCTTTTATCTCACCGGCTGCATAACTCAGCACATTTCCGGCGTCATCCCCAGGGCCATAAACTTGGAAAAAGGTCCCAAAGATCGTCGTCCCCCGGTAGCTGCCTGCCCATAGACTGGCTAGTTCGCTGGCTGCAAGCTTGGTCGCTATGTATGGATTTTCCAACAGCACTGGCGATTGGCCGACCAAGTGTTCATAAAATGTCCTGGCAATAAAGACCACCGGAACACGAGTGGCACGAGTCGCCACACTCTCTAGCAACCGTTGAGTTCCAACCACGTTCACTTCCAAGGCATCCACCCACACCCGGTGTTTTGCCTTCACGCCTGATGCCGCCAAATGAACAACCGCATCTATTTCGGTCCAGGGCACTTCCTGAAAACCGCCTCCAGTGGCCAAGTCGCCAATAACGTTTACCAACTTGCCCGCTTGGGTAGATGAAGCCGCCGCACGGCGTCCGAAACAGACGACCGTGCAGCCCTCTTGCAGCAGGAGATCCAATACATGACAACCAAGAAAGCCGGTCGCACCCGTAAGGAGAATGGTCATGAATTTGGTTGTTTGTTACTGGTTGTCGGTTGGTTTCCGGAAGGCCAATGGGAAGGGGTCGGACAAGGCTCGGCCACGCTTCGCGTCACGACACTAGTGTTCTGAGGCTCAAATAACTATACAGATATTCATCGATCCAGAATGGCCGCTTGCCCCGAAGACTGGGTTTCCAGTGGTTGCATTGTGCGTATAGTTATTTGGGCGACACTACACTAGCTGACGGGGGCGTAACCATACCGGCTTGTGAACGCCCCCTCCCCGGCGGTATCCGGCCTGCAGCATAAAACGACTGGGATGCGGCCAAGCTTCCGATGCCATGCCGGCACCCGGTGACAACATCGCCACGAGCGTGGCCCAAAACTCCTCGCGGCCTTCATCCCATTGCCTCGCCTGCTCGGCAATATAGGCAAGAACAGGCTCGCAGCGTTCCATCCGTGCCAACCGAACCAATATCCTTGGGTTCAGATCGGGACCGCTTAAAAGCTGGGCCGCACAACGCATAAGTTGCGGGTCGTAGTCTTGTGCGCCTGAAATCATCGCCATTCCCAATTCCGCATCAGTGAACCGTTCGGAACCAGGATCCTTTACCCGCGTCCGGTCATAATCGGCCGGAGCGTAGTGCTCGCACCCACGCGCCACCGCCAGCCTTAGCAAGGAATCGGCGGTAGCCAAACCCAGTCGTTTCGCCTTATGCAGCAAGGGAGAGACATGGGCGGTGCCCCCGCAGATATTCGCTATGGTTGGCATGACGGCGACAGGCTTGTTTGATGTGTGTCGGATGAAAACACAAAGCCTGCGGCAGGCGGCTTTAAAGGTTTTTCAGCGTTTGGATTTCACAAAGTCGGTTATGACTTGGATCTCGTAAGCCAGCATTTCCTTGGTGAGTCCGGGGTAAGTGCCAAGGAAGATGGCCTCGTTCATGATCGCATCCGCTCCGCCGAAGGCGGCGGCGATGGTCTCGCTGGTGACGGGGGAAACCGTGCCGCCGTGGGAGCCGACCAAGCGAATTGCCTCCGGACGGTCTTTGCGGAGCTGCACGAAGACCGGCTGACGGAGCAAGTTGCCGCCAAAAAACATGCGGTTTCCGATCTTTTTCTCGTCGAGCGCACGAGCGAGATCAGTGTGGCTGAACGGGGCGCCTTTTTTGACGCGTAACATGAAGCCGAACCAGGAGGTGTCGACCTGGCAGCCGGTCGAGTCCCACTCGAAGCAGGACTGGAAATCAAAAGCTGAAAGGCTGAAAGGCTGAGATGCTGAAAGGTCGGATTTCAGACTTTCAGTTTTCAGCGTTTCAGCGTTTTGCCTTTCCTCCGGCGGAATCCAGCGGACGGCATGCGCGGGCAACGTGAAGTCGAGGACGTCGGAGACACAGTCGAGGCCGGCGCGGAGGGTTTCCCAGTTCTGCTTACGCGCCTCGATAAAGGCGGGCAGTTTCTTGAGCTGCTGGCGACCGATGGCCGCCTGCGGGTCGAGCGGCTTCAGGTTATAACCAAGGTGGCTGTAAATATACTTGTGGTCATAGCCCTTGGGGAGTTCGCCGAGCTGCCAGCCGAAGCGTTTGCCGCAGGTGTCGTCTTTGCCGGAGGCACACCAGCAGTCGCGGCCCCAATCGCGGAAGCTTTCCGCGTAGGTCTTGAGCGGGGGCTTGCTGATGATGTTGACCGCCCCGCCCTCGCCCATCGTGAGGTGATGCGGAGGATAAAACGACTGTGTGGAGAGGTCGCCCCACGTGCCGGTGGGAGCAGTGAGCAGACGGTCACCGGAAAAAGCTGAAACGCTAAAAGGCTGAGATGCTGAAAGATCAGGTTTCAGATTTTCAGTTTTCAGCGTTTCAGCATTTATATGGCGCGCGTCCTCAAACCGAATCAGCGCATGCGTGCCGGCTTCGGCTATTTTGAGCAAGTGATCCAGCCCCAGTGCGCGCGCTCGTGATTCGGGCATCGAATAAGTGCATCCCAGTGCATCACAGTTGTCTTCGACGAGCCAGAGATCATGCTTGCGGCAGAACTCAAGGACGGCCCCCAGATCGAAGGGATTGCCCAGCGCATGGGCGATCATGACGGCCTTGGTCTTGCCCGCGACATAGGCGGACTCGAGTTGTTCGGCGCGAATGTTGCCGGTCGCAGGGTCGTTATCGAGGAACACGGGAACGGCGCCGAGTTGCAGAATCGGCGCCACGGTGGTTGGAAAACCGGCCGCCACGGTGATGACTTCGTCGCCCGGCTGGATGCGCTTGTGGGCGGGAAGCTTGTGGGTGGTGAGCGTGGCGAAGGCGACCAGGTTGGCCGACGATCCCGAGTTGACGAGAAGGCTGTGTTTTACGCCAAGCAGGGCGGCAAGTTCCTTCTCAAAGGCTTCTCCCTCGGGTCCGAGTGTGAGCCAAAAATCAAGCGTGGCGCCGACGGCCGCCTCGACTTCGTCCTGATCAAACACGCGGCCGGCATAAGGAACCGTCTGGCCGGGTTTCCAAGGAGCATGGGCCGCGTCATCACCCGGACGCTGGGCGGCATGCATGAGGGTGGAGTATTCGCGGGTGAGACGAAGAATCTGGGCTTTGATTTCGGCAGGAGAGGACATGAGTGAAAGTTTAAAATGCTGAAATACTGAAAAGCTACAAAGGACGAGGCGGGGTGAAGGGCTGTAAGGCTAAATGCCTAAACACCGAAATGCTGAAACACTGAAAAGCTGAAACTCGGACTGACCCATTTTGTAGCATCTGAGCTTTTTAGTTTTCAGCTTCTTAGCCTTTCAGAATTTCAGCTTTTATCTTCACGCTCCCCCTCGGCGAAGTTTGGAAACAATGGTCGTGAAGATGGCCAACAATTCGCTCGTCTCCTTCAGCAAGGCATCCAACCGAGACGCGGTGATGCCGCAATCGTCGCGCAAGAGCTCAAGCCAAAGACCACTTTCATCTGCCTCTTGTAACAGTCCATCCAACTTCGAGCAAAACTCCGCGTCTGAACGAGCTCGTGACGCCTCCCTTGAATGAGCTGCGACCGATGTGCCCGAGCGAAGAAGCTGTTTGCCCAGAATCCGCACCTCTTCGCGATCCTTCGGCAACGAAGTGTAAAGTTGGATGATCTGTGAGGCATAGGCTTTGCAGCGCTGACGTAATTCCTCGGACAAACGACTCATGGAAAGACAAAGGCTGAAGGCTAAATGCTAAAACACTGAAAAGCTGAAATACTGAAACTCGGAGTGGACTGACCCATTTTCAGTGTCTCAGCTTTTTAGTTTTCAGCTTTGGTTTTCACCGCCCAGGCAATGCCGGAGGATTTCGCGGCGGCGGCATAGGCGGTGATTTGCCCGGTTGTGAGTGAATGGATGGAAGGAGACTGCGCAGATGCGCCGTCAAGTTGAACCGTTGAATCGTTGAATCGTTGCACGGACTCGGATTCCAACCCTCCCTTCAACCCTTCAACCGTTAAACCTTCGGAACCGGCTGCGGTTATAGCCGCGGCTTGACGATACCAAGCGACGGTTCGCGCTATCGTCTCGGCAAAGGGCCAGACGGGCGACCAGCCGAGAAAATGGTGGGCTTTGTCGGTGGTAAGATTGAGCAGCTTGGCCTCATGGACGGCCTTGGGATCGCTCTTGTCCTCCCACTTGCCGGGCCAGTGTTTGACGATCTCCTGGACCAGTTCGGCCACCGTGCGGTTGGACGCCAGCGCCGGACCGAAGTTAAAGGCGGACGCGTAGGTGGAGGGAGGGAAGTGAAAACAGGCAGGTTGAATCGTTGAATCGTTGAATCGTTGAGCCGAATCGGCGTCCGATCCCTTCAACCCTTCAACCGTTAAACCTTCGGAACCGCGCGATGCGCTCTGCGCCAGCGCCGCGCCGAGCCAGAGATAGCCGGAGAGCGGCTCCAGCACGTGTTGCCAGGGACGCGTGGCGATTTTGTTGCGGACCGGTATGGCCTCTCCGCGCTGCAAGGCCCGAATGCAATCGGGCACGATGCGGTCGAGCGCCCAGTCGCCGCCGCCGATGACATTGCCGGCGCGCGCCGAGGCGAGTTTCACCGGAGACTCCATGCCCGAAAAATAAGAGCGACGGTAGGCCGCGATCACGAGTTCGGCCGCTCCCTTGGAGGAACTGTAGGGATCGTAACCGCCCATCGGATCTTCCTCGCGGTAACTGTGCACCCATTCCTTGTTCTCGTAGCATTTGTCCGTGGTGATCGCCACGACCACGCAGGGACGACCGGCAAGACGCACGGCTTCGAGCACGTTCACCGTTCCCATGACATTGGTCGCGTAGGTCTCAACCGGCTGGTCGTAGGACAAACGCACCAGCGGCTGCGCCGCCAGGTGGAAGACGAAGTCGGGTTTGGCGATTTCCAACGCGGCGCGCACCGCCACGAGATCGCGCACGTCCCCCTCGATATGCCTCAGTCGCGAGGCAAGCCCAAGCTGCGCGAAGAGCGACGGGGTGGTCGGCGGTGGCAGGGCGAAACCGGTGACTTCGGCGCCCAGCGACAGCAGCCACTCGGCGAGCCAGGCACCCTTGAAGCCGGTATGGCCGGTCAGCAGAACGCGTTTGCCGGCATATACGCCGGCAAACGCGTTCTGCGGTTGAATGGGGGAAGGGTTGAAGGGTTGAACAGAAGCAGACATTGATCGTTAGGCGTTGGCGCGTGCGAGTTGGGATTGGCGCAAGGCGTTGATTTGATTGGCCAAGCCGGCGATGGTCTTGCGCTGACCGGTAAGTTGATCGGGATCAATATGCCCTCGATCAGCGGATAGAATCGCAAGGCAAGCCGCCTCCATCAACGAGCCGTAGGCAATCTGCGAGAAATGCGCTTGGTCTTTGGGCGAAACACGCCCGGCACCTTCAGCAAGATTAGCAGCAACTGAGACACTGGCGCGGTTCAGTTGAGACGTGAGATTGAACGCTTCCTTTTGAGGAAAGCCCGCCGTGATTTGATAAACGGATCCGATCCAGCTGCGGGCTTCCTGCCAAACGCGCAGTTTCTCAAACGGGAATTGATAATCCGGATTCATGGTGTTGCTCCTTTCAACTTTTCAACGATTCAACCCTTCAACGGAAGTGGCTCCGTTATTTCCACATTCTCCACGGTGCTTTCCCCGAAGCCCAAAGATCTTCGAGGTGGGTCTTTTCGCGCAGGGTGTCCATCGGCTGCCAAAAGCCCGTGTGTTTGTAGACACTCAGCTGAGATTTGGAGGCCAAAATCTCGAGTGGCTTGCGCTCCCAGATCGTGCTGTCGCCTTCGACCAAATCGATCACCGCCGGTTCAAGAACAAAGAACCCGCCATTGATCCAGCCTCCGTCACCTTCCGGTTTTTCCTGAAAGCTGGTGATGCGATGGCCCTCGATGCCCAAGGCGCCGTAGCGACCGGGAGGTTGCACGCCCGTGAGAGTGGCTTGCCGGCCTTCCGCCTTGTGAAAGGCGATCAGTTCGGTAATGTTCACATCGCCCACGCCGTCGCCGTAAGTGAAACAAAACGTTTCATCACCGAGATATTCGCGAACCCGCTTGAGACGACCGCCCGTCATGGTGGCCTCGCCCGTGTCGGCAATGGTCACCCGCCAAGGCTCGGAACGACGATGATGCACCTCCATTCGGTTTTCCTTCATATCGAAGGTCACGTCCGACATATGCAGGAAGTAATTGGCGAAATACTCTTTGATCACGTAACCCTTGTAACCGGCACAAATCACGAAGTCATTGATGCCGTGGGCCGAATAGATCTTCATGACGTGCCATAGAAGCGGTTTTCCACCGACTTCGACCATGGGCTTGGGCTTGAGGTGGGTCTCCTCGCTGATACGAGTGCCCAATCCACCGGCTAATAGGACTGCTTTCATGAATTAGTTAGTTGAATCTATTTGATTGATTGGTAGTTGAGCTAATATCGATCGAAGAACAGGCTGGAGCCCTTTGGCATCTATTGGTCTCTCAGATGACAAACGTATAAAAAACTGCTCCTGCCGTTGCTGCAGACCGCTCGACCAAAGATCAGTCAAAGCCGCATACCAAGGAGGAGTAAAACCTGTTGCATAGGATTTGGCCTTTTGGCCTACAATATGCCAAAACCAAACATACTCCCGTGTGCCGTTAATTGTAAATAAGCGTCCTTCAGCCGGCGACAGGGAACGACCATCATTGGAAACGAGTCCTGTCACGGTTTCACTGTTTTCTTTTTTCCATCCATTGCCTACCCAGCACACGTCAGGCGTGTGCGTAGCCACTAAACGAGGTGACATTTTGCCTGGCTTCCAGTAGGCAATATAAACGGACAAGCGTTCGCTGCCATTGGTGTAATCAACAAATACACCTTCGTCATAATTGAGTAGTTCTCCCACCGCCTCCTTCATTTCCGGAGTATCGGCGATCTCCCTCTTTACTATCGTCCATCCCTCCGGAGCCGGCAGTAGCAAATCGATCAAATGGCCGTGAAAGGTCGGCTCAGGCACCCGCGAACTACCATATATAATCAGACCTATCGCCAGAATAAGCAGGCCACTCACAAAAATCACTGATTTCTTCATAGAGTATAGCAACAAGGAGTCATGTTTTACCGTCTATCTCTGCACGGATCAGCGGTTGTGCGGTGATCCCGCCTCAAATCCCCCTGACCAATGAGAAATGTTATATCCTCACCTCCTGTGGATCGACCCGCATCATTTTTGTAACACCACCTCAAAAGGGTCGGGCCAAAACAGGTTAACATTCTGGGCTAGCTGCTAGGGTGTGTTGATGAAATAAATCAGGTCAGCGTGAGAGGAGAAGCGGACTCGGCCAAGGCGACCGAGGTGGAGGCGGGCCTGCGGCCCGTGCCGCCGAGGGCAACACCGGCCCAGCCCCCTTTCCCTCTCACTCGCAGAGTTCGACGGCCTGAGGTATTTCATAGACACACCCTAGTGTTCCGAGGCTCAAATAACTATACAGATGTTTATCGATCCAGAATGGCCGCTTGCCTCCGAAGACTGGGTTTCCAATGGGTGCATTGTGCGTATAGTTATTTGCGCGACACTACACTAGTGGCCGGTTCCTTTATCTTTAACTTTGGAAACCAGCGTTTAAAATCAGTGCCGTTTCGCGTCACAAGGCCGGTGCGATTCAACGCAAAACCGCCTATCAACAGATCCGCAACCGGCCGTTTTGGAATCTTATCCGCCCTGCGCACCTTCACATACTCATTCCAAGCTCGGTGCGCCTCTTCGGTATCTGCCGCCGTCCATAACTCCGAGTAGCTTATCCCCGCCTGCCCCAGAAATCCCTTCTGCTCATCTATCTTTCCATCAAAAGCGGCTGATAACTCCACCATAGTTACAGGACTGATCGCCAATCCTTGCGGCAGCAGTGCTTGCAGTAATTCAGCCGACTGCCGTCCGAATTTAGGATCATCCTCAAACACATCCAAGATCACACAGGTATCGACAATCCACATGGTGCTAGTGTTCTGAGGCTCAAATAACTATACAGATGTTCATCGATCCAGAATGGCCGCTTGCCCCGAAGACTGGGTTTCCAATGGGTGCATTGTGCGTATAGTTATTTGGGCGACACTACACTGGTGTCCAGTAACCTGTAATTATTCGGATCGATGCAGGGCCTCACCTTGCGTGAGAGACCGGGAGGTCTTTGAGTTATCGTAAGTCGGAGTGGCTCGACACGAGGTCGAGCCCTACGAGGCGAAGACGAGTGCGTTACAGGCTGCTAGGGCGCAGTCTCCCCTTCTCTCAACTCGCGCATCCACTGGTCGGTGGTGCGTGCCGTGGCAGGATGGAGTTTGCGGGCATAACCCAACACACTTAAGGGTCCCATCGGCTTCTCTTCCTCGATCACCACCCGCATCTCCCGATCAGAAATACGCTGCCAACTAAGCCGCTGACCGGTATGAAGTCGCATAGTCTTCCTAAGTTCAGCAGGCACAGAAACCTGCCCGCGTTCAGTGAGGGTGGATTCATTCATAATATGCCCATTTTATCATGTCAATTCATCATGTCAAACGAAAGCGGGTGGCCCGAGGGGGCCGGAATGGCAATCAAGCTCACTTTTGATCCTCTCCGCATTTAATTCCGGCTTTTATGTCTTTTCGTGTGTTGGTTCATTCATCCGCCCTTCGGGCATTCGATTCAGTCTCCGTTCGATTTCAGCAGGCATGCCGTTGTTATACCGGTGTCTCTCACATTTTGGATTTTTAACGCAAAGATCGCCAAGAACTCGCCAAGGTCGCAAAGCGTCGGATTTCCAAGACCTTTGCGCTCTTCGCGAACCCTTGCGCCTTTGCGTCAAAAGTCTGCTTCGGAAGAGTGGTTGGTATTAATATAGCCCCGAACAGCGGTCGGGCCTACATGTCGGCATCTACCGCTAATCGCTAGAGCTTGGGGAGTTGCGCGATCTGGGCTTCGCGTTGGGCGAGTTCGAGGTCGTGGTCGACCATGAGTTCGACGAGTTCCTTGAATTTGACCTTGGGTTCCCAGCCGAGTTGCTTCCTGGCCTTGGCGGGGTTGCCGATGAGCAGTTCGACCTCGGCGGGGCGTTCGTAGCGGGCATCGTATTTGACATACTTTTCCCAGTCCAGTCCGGCGCGGGCGAAGGCGACCTGGCAAAATTCCTTCACGCTGTGGGTTTCGTTGGTGCCGACCACGTAGTCGTCGGGTTTGTCCTGCTGGAGCATCATCCACATCATCTCCACGTATTCCTTGGCGTAGCCCCAGTCGCGCTGCGCGTCGAGGTTGCCCAGGTAGATTTCCTTCTGCAGGCCCAGTTTGATCCGGCCGACCGCCCGGGTGATCTTGCGGGTGACGAAGGTCTCGCCGCGGCGCGGCGACTCGTGGTTGAACAAAATGCCGTTGGAGGCGTGCAGGTTGTAGGACTCGCGGTAGTTCACCGTCAGCCAGTAGGCATACATCTTCGCGCAGCCGTAGGGCGAGCGGGGCCAGAACGGGGTTTTTTCAGTCTGGGGAACCTCCTGGACCTTGCCGAACATCTCCGAGGAGGAGGCCTGGTAGTAACGGACCTTTTCCACCAGACCGGCCTCGCGGATCGCCTCAAGGATGCGCTGGGCTCCCAGACCGACCACGTCCCCGGTGTATTCAGGAACGTCGAAGGACACCCGCACATGCGACTGCGCCCCCAGGTTGTAGACTTCGTCGGGCTGGAGCTGGTAGAGCAGCTTCACCATCTGCACCGAATCGGCCAGATC
>LNAP01008484.1_pt1 | contig 26600 bp, 28 predicted proteins | sample 602601 | NCBI WGS metagenome assembly LNAP01 (sample SAMN02440304, study PRJNA202911) | soil metagenome | biome: Subtropical and temperate rainforests or woodlands; isolation source: soil samples (1 kg each in a 20% v/v slurry with milli Q water) were... ... | reverse complement strand
CCGGGCGGGGGCATTAAAACGCCCGCATCACCGGCTCGCAAGCGTGGCCGCGATGGGGCGGCGGCAGTCGGCTGCCGGCGCGGCGCGGCGCCGGTCGCGTCGTCCGCCATCATCAGGCCGGGCAGGACCGCCACCCAATCGGTGCTGGCGACGAAGTCCAGCGCGCCCATCATGGCGTCCAGCTCCAGCAGGCGCTCGATCTGCACGCCGGTGGACTTGAAATAGGTCTCCAGATTAACCCGCCGGATGTTCTGCACACTCGGCACCACGATCTTGAGCGGGCCGAGATCGGCGAGCCGCACCGGCGCCATGTGCTCGCGCCCGGCCGAAAGGCCCGAGACCAGCACTTCCGGCGTGTAGGCGAAGCGCGTGGTCTTCACCCCGACGATGCCGGAGGAGGCGGGCACGATGGCAAACGCCAGTTCGCCGCTGCGCACCCGCTGGGTGAGGTTGGCCGAAAACGCCTCGAGGATCCGCACCACCACGTTGGGGTGCGCCTCCATGAAGCGCGCCAGCGCCGGGGCCAGCACGCTGCGCGTCATGGTCGGCATCAGCCCGACCACCATCTCGCCGTCCAGCCCCGTGCCGTAGCTGCTCACCGAGCGGTTGGCGATCTCGTTCAGCCGCAGCAGCTCGATGCAATGGCGGTAATAGCTGTCGCCGGCCGGTGTCGGCTGCACCATGCCGCTGCCGCGCGCGAACAGCCGGACGCCGAAGCGGTCCTCGATCTTGCGGATGTGCTGCGACACGCCGGACTGGGTGGCGTTCTCCCGTTCCGCCGCGGCGGTGAAGGAGCGTTCCTCATAGGCGGCGACGAAAAGGCGGATGTCACGCAGGGTATCGCTCATGGCGGCATCATGTTTCCTGATGAAGCTGAGCAGATCATATCATTTCTACAGCGAGAAAAGCCGCTCTACCTTCATTTCCATGAACGATCATGTCATCGAATTCAGCGGTTCCGAGGATCATGGCCACTTTCGCCGGGCGCTCGGCCGCTTTGCCACCGGCGTGACGGTGGTCACCACCCGCACCCCGTCCGGCAAGCTCGAAGGGCTCACGGTCAATTCCTTCTCCTCGGTCTCGCTCGATCCGCCGCTGGTGCTGTGGAGCATCCAGCGCCGCGCGCCCTCGCTTGCCAGCTTCATCGAGGCCGGCCGGTTCGCGGTGAACGTGCTCGGCACCCACCAGAAGAAGCTGTGCCGGCATTTTTCGACTCCGCTGGACGACAAGTTCGCCGACGTCGCGCACCAGCTCGGCACCAATGGCTGCCCGCTGCTCGACGACAGCCTGGCGCGGTTCGAGTGCCGCACCGAGAGCGTGATCGAGGGCGGCGACCATCTCATCTTCCTCGGCCGGGTCGAGCGCGCCATGCACCGCGACGGCGAGCCGCTGATCTTCAGCACCGGCGCCTTCTGGGTGCCGGCCTCGCTGCCCGAAACCGACCATCCGCCTCTGGCCGTGAAGGGCTGAACCAATGCATTGCAAGAACAGGAAAGCAGCATGATCCGCGCCGCAATCGCCGGCCTCGGCTGGTGGGGCAAGCACATGATCCGTCGCATGGCGGATTCGAGCGAACTCCGCATCGTCGCCGCCATCGACACCTCGGACGCGCAGGCCGCCTTCGCCGCCGAGCATGGCATCGCCTTGACGACGCGCTGGGACGATGTGTTGAACGATCCGACCATCGACGCCGTGATCCTGTGCACGCCGCACTCGCTGCACACCGCGCAGGTGCTGGCCATCGCCAAGGCCGGCAAGCATGTGTTCTGCGAGAAGCCGCTGGCGCTGAACCGCGCGGATGCCGAGCGCTCGGTGCAAGCCTGCCGCGCCGCCGGCGTGCAGCTCGGCATCGGCCATGAGCGCCGCTACGAGCACGCCATGCTGGAGATCAAGCGCCTGCTGGCGGAAGGCACGCTCGGCACCATCATGCATGTCGAGGCCAATTTCAGCCATGACAAGCTGGCCGAGGTGCCGACGACCGACTGGCGCGCCTCGCCGGTCGACGCCCCCGCCGCCGGCATGACGGCGATGGGCATTCATCTGACCGACGGCTTCATCGAGATGTTCGGCCCGATCACCGAGGTCTACGCCACCACCGCGCAGCGCGCCTCCAACCGGGTGAATGGCGACGTGGTCTCGGTGCTGACGCGCTTTGCCTCCGGTGCCACCGGCTATCTCAACGCCATATTGGTGACGCCGCTCTATATCGGCATCACCGTGTTCGGCTCGGAAGCCTGGGTCGAGGCGCGCAACCACACCCATCCCGACACGACCGGCCCGACCACCCTCACCGTCCACCACAAAGACGGCCGCCGCACGGTTCACGACTATGAGTGGACCGACACGGTGCGCGCCAATCTGGAAGCCTTCGCCCGCTCCATCGAGACGGGCGCGCCCTATATCTTCACCGACGAGCAGAAAATCGGGAATATCGCGGTGCTGGAAGCCATTTGCCGCTCGGTGGCGACCAACATGCCCGTGGCTATCGAGGGCACGGCAGCGCCCGCGCGTGCAACTGCCTGAGAGGAGCCGAGTTTGGACACGATAACCAAGGTTGCTCCGCGCTATCGCGAACTGGTGCGCGAGGAACTCGACGCCGACCAGCGCCGCATCTTCGATGAGATCGGCCGCCCGCGTGCCGGCGCGGTGCCGGCGCCGTTCCACATCTATATCGAGAGCCCGGAGCTGGCCGCGCTGACGCAGGATGTCGGCGCCTTCTGCCGCTACCGCACCGGCCTGTCGCCGCGGCTGTCGGAGACCGCCATCCTCACCACCGCCGCCTATTGGGGCGCGGAGTATGAGTTCGGCGTCCATGTGCACGAAGCCCGCAGGGCCGGCGTGCCGGAAGCCGAGATCGCGGCGCTGGAAAAGCGCCAGCGCCCGGATTTCACCGATCCCGACGCCGCCCTGGTGCATGATTTCGCCGCCGCCTTCTATCGCGACCGCGACGTGCCCGACGATCTGTTCGACGCCGCCAATGCCCGTTTCGGCAAGCGCACGGTCGTCGAGCTGGTCGGGCTGCTTGGCTATTACTCGATGCTGGCCATCGCACTGCGGATTTTCCGCGTTCCCGCGCCGGCGTGAGAGGATCGACTTAAAGAAACGGGTGCGCACGCGAAGTGAAAAAACGCTCCCGACCGGAGGAAGCCGCCATGGAACTGCGCAGCATCGAAGCCTTCGTGCGCGTTGCCGAACTCGGCAGCATCACACGGGCCTCTCGTGATCTCGGTATCGTCCAGCCGGCGCTCAGCCGGCACATCCAGCGCATCGAGACCGAGATAGGAACCCCGCTGCTGGTGCGCCTGCCGCGCGGCGTACAACTGACCTTCGCCGGCCGACGCTTTCTCCAGCATAGCCGACGCATCCTGCACGAAGTCGCCCGCGCCACCGAAGAGCTCCACATCGGCGGCGACGGGCCGTCCGGCAAAGTGGTGGTCGGCATCTCGCCGACGCTGAGCCCGCTGCTCGCGCCCGGCCTGATGGAGCGCTGCGCAGCCAGCTTCCCGGACATCAAGCTCACCATTGTCGACGAGTTCACGCGGCGCCTGCAGGTCGATGTGCTGAACGGCCAGGTCGATCTGGCGCTGCTCACCAACCCGCCGCCGAACCGCGCGCTGCGCTTCACCGCCGTGCTGACCGAGCCGATCGTCGTCGTGATGCCGCGCCAGTCGCGGGGGGTGTCGCCGGTGGTGACGCTGGATGAACTGGCCTCCACCCCGATGCTGGTGACGCGCGGCATTCGCGCGCTGGTCGACGAGCAACTCGCCTCGCATGGCGTATGCATCGAGGTCGATGTCGAGATCGACGCCATCGAGGCGATCCGGCGCCTGCTGCTGCGCGGGCGCGGCGTCTCGATCCTGCCGATCTCAGCGTTCCGCAAGGAGATAAATGACGGGCTGCTGACGGGTCTGGCGGTTGGTGGCGTCAATCTCAGCCGCACCATCATGCTGGCGCACGTCAGCGACCAGTTGAGCGCCGCCGGGCAGGCGGTGATGGGCTTGTTGCGCGCCGAAATCGACGCACTGGCGCAGCGCGGCATCTTCAGCGCGCTGTCGGACAACGCCTCGCACTGGCCGCAGCCGCAGGAGCGCACGCTCGGCGCCGCCTGAACGATCCGGCGCCACCCAAACGAAAAGGCCGGGCATCTGCCCGGCCTTTCTGATTCAGCGTGAATGACTTCACTCCGCCCCTTCTTCGAACGCCTTCTGCCGCGTCACCCGGATCATCGGAGCGACCAGCACGATGAGCAGGCCGAAGGCAAGGAGGAGGAAGGACAGGCTGATCGGCCGCTGCACGAACACCATCGGGTCGCCATGCGAGATCAGCAGCGCGCGGCGCAGCGTCTCTTCGATCATCGGGCCGAGGATGAAGCCGAGCAGCAGCGGCGCCGGCTCGCAGCGCAGCCGATGGCAGATGAAGCCGAACCCGCCGAAGATCGCCGCCAGCACCACGTCCAGCGCGTTGTTGTGGATGCTGTACACGCCGATGCAGCAGAACAGCATGATGGCGGGATAGAGCATCCGATACGGCACCGAGAGCAGCTTCACCCAGATGCCGACCAATGGCAGGTTCAGCACCACCAGCATCAGATTGCCCAGCCACATACTGGCGATCAGCCCCCAGAACAGGTCCGGGCGCTGGGTCATCAACTGCGGGCCGGGCGACAGGCCCTGCATCATCAGCGCGCCGATCATCAGCGCCATCACCGCGCTCGACGGCAAGCCCAGCGTCAGCATGGGGATGAAGGCGGTCTGCGCGGCGGCGTTGTTGGCGGCCTCTGGCCCGGCGACGCCCTCAATGGCGCCATGGCCGAAGCGCGAGGGGTCCTTGGCGAGCTTCTTCTCCAGCGCATAAGTCGAGAACGAGGCGAGCACCGGCCCGCCGCCCGGCAGCAGGCCGAGACAGGCGCCGAGTGCCGTGCCGCGCATCGCCGGCTTGATGATCGACTTGATGTCGGCCCAGGACGGCCACAGCCCGGTGACGGATTTGAGGAAGGTGCGGTTCTCCTCTCCGCGCTCGAGATTGGAGATGGTCTCGCCGATGCCGAACATGCCCATGGCGATGACGGCGAAGTCGATGCCGTCGCCGAAGGCCGGAACACCGAAGGTGTAGCGCTCGAGGCCGGTATTGGCGTCGATGCCGATGGCGCCCAGCAGAATGCCGACCAGGATCATGCCAACGGCCTTCACCACTGAGCCATGCGCGAGGATCACCGCCGCGATCAGGCCGAACAGCATCAGCGAGAAATAATCCGCCGGGCCGAAGTCGAGGGCCACCTCCGCCAGCGCCGGCGCCGCGACCGCGATGATCACGGTGGCGACGGTGCCGGCGAAGAAGGACGACAGCGCGGCGGTCGCCAGAGCCAGCCCCGCGCGACCCTGCCGGGCCATCTGGTAGCCGTCGATGGCGGTGACGACGGATGAGCTCTCGCCCGGCAGATTGACCAGTATCGCCGTGGTCGAGCCGCCATACTGCGCGCCGTAATAGATGCCGGCGAGCATGATGAGGGCGGCGGGTGCCGGCAGCGCGAAGGTGACGGGCAGCAGGATCGAGATGGTGGCGACTGGCCCCAACCCCGGCAGCACGCCGATGATGGTGCCGAGCAGCACGCCGAGAAAGCCATAAGCCAGGTTCGCTGGCGTCAGCGCGACCGAGAATCCGAGTAGGAGGTCGTTGAAGAGTTCCATGCGCGCCGCCTCACCAGAACCGTGTGTGGGGCAGGTTCAGCCCGAGCCCGTAGGAGAACAGCAGTGTGCAGAACACCACGAGCCCGACCGCGAGCAGGCTGGTCTCGATCGGCTTGAAGACACGGCCGGCAAGGCTGGCGCCGACCACGACGACGGCGCCGGCAAGCGGGAAACCCCAATCCTCGATCAGCAGTCCGAATAGCAACACGCTGGCCAGCATCACCAGGAACGGTCGAAGGTCGATCTCGCCGACTTCCTCGGTCTCGCTGACGAAGGAGCGCACCAGCAGGATGCCGCCGAGAATGATGAGTCCGACGCTGACCAGCAGCGGAAAATAGCCGGCCCCCATGCGGGCAGCGGTGCCGAGCGGGTACTTCGCACCGATGATGATGGCGGTGGCGCCCAACCCGCTGAACAGCAGGCCGGTGAGGAAATCGGTGGAGAGATGGATCTTCATGGAGCGCTCCGTTCATTCACCCCGCTTTGGCAAGCGGGGGCTGACACGAAAGACTGTCCCGGATCGCGAACCTGTCGCGTCCGGGACGATACGCAAGCCTGTCAGCTTCCGGGCGATCAGTCGGCCTTGGCGCCGATTTCCTTGATGACGGCACTCCATTTGGCCGCATCCGCCGCGATGTATTCCTTGAACGCGGCCGGCGAGGCGCTCGACACCGCAATGACGCCGGACTCTGCCATGCGGGCGCGAATCTTCTCGTCCTTCATGGCCTCGACGATGGCCGCGTGCAGCTTGTCGACGATGGGCTGCGGAGTGCCTGCCGGTACCAGTACGCCCTGCCAGGACGAGGAAACGCTCTTAGGGAAGCCCTGCTCGGTCATGGTCGGCACATCGGGCAATTGCGCGACGCGCTCCTTGGTGGAGACGCCGAGCGCCTTGAGCCGGCCGCCCTTCACATGGTTGATGCCGGACGAGATGGTCACGAACATCAGGCTGACATGGCCGCCCATGACATCGGCCGTGGCCGGGCCCGCGCCGCCCTTATAGGGCACGTGGATCATATCGAGGCCGGCCTCGCGGCGGAAGGATTCCATCTCCAGCCGGTTCACGCTGCCGGTGCCCGGGGAGGCGAAGTTCACCTGCCCGGGGCGCGCCTTCACGTACTCCACCAGCTCTTTCACATTGTTCGGCGGGAAGGCCGGATTGGCGATCAGCAGGCCGGGAGTGTCGGCGACGATGGAGATCGGGATGAAGTCCTGGAGCGGCTTCACCCGCAGGCTGGAGAAGATGTACGGGTTGATCGAGACCGTCCCGACATTGCCGAGGAAAAGCGTGTAGCCGTCCGGCTTGGCGCGGGCGGCCAGATCCATGCCGACATTGCCGGCGGCGCCGTCGCGGTTCTCGATGACGATCTGCTGGCCAAGAAGCTCGGAAAGCTTGGGCTGGAGCAGCCGGGCGGCGAAGTCTGAGGCGCCGCCGGGCGCGAACGGCACCACCATGGTGATGGGCTGGTTCGGGTAGTCGGACTGCGCTCTGGCCATGGGCGCCGCCAGAATACCGGCAGCAAGCATGGCTACGGTGCCGACGAGGTGTCGGACTCCAAGTCGAATGGCGATCATCGTTCCCTCCCAGGAAGCCGGCGCCGCATCGTTTTTGTTGCTGGCGCCGTTTTTGATGTTGGCATGCACTCAGGCCATTGCCGCCTCTCGCATCATTTCCCGTTCCTCTTCCACGTCGAGCGGCAGCGAGACGGGGCGTTTGAGCTTGGCGGAAAGATCAAGCGCCTTGGTCAGCATGAGGCGGTTATGCGCCTCAGCAGCGGTGGCGTGCTGGGTCGGCACCCCCATCGCCAGGCGGTTGAGCCAGGATTCGGTCTCGGTGCGCATCGGCCCGCGCAATTCGCCCAGCGCCATGTCGCCGGGGGGATAGCTGCCGAGGAAATCCACCAGCCGGCTCTGGTCGGGCATATAGCCCTCGCTCTGTGGGGCGGAGACGGCGAGCACCATGTCGCGGTGAGTGTCGTCGATGGTGAGCACGCCGGTGGTGCCGACGATACCGACCTCAAGGCTGTAGACCGCGCCCGGCCAGGTGACCGGCAAAGCCCAGGAAATATTGAGGTGATAGATCGAGCCGTCGCTCATCATGATCATGCCGGCGGTGCCGTCGATGCCGCCATATTCCGGACCAAGCACCTTGTCGACGGAGCGGGCATAGACCTCGACCGGCGTCTTGGCCTCCAGATACCACATGACGATATCGAGCGCGTGGGTGCCCGAGATCACCATGGGCGAGATCGTCCCCGGCGCGTCGGAGCGGCGGTAATTGTCGATCGCCACCAGCCGGTTCATGAACGCGCGGGATGTCACCATGGTGACATCGCCCAGCGCGCCGGTGCGGACCTTTTCCTTGGCGGCCAGCCAGCGGCGGCGGAAGCGCTGGGTGTAGCCGACCACGGCATCGACGCCGGCCGACTTGATCTCGCGCAGCACGCGGGCGGAATCGCCCAGATGCGTCGCCAGCGGCTTCTCGATCAGCAGCGGCAATTGCCGCTCCAGCGCGGCCATGATCGGGTCGACATGCAGATGCTCGTCGGTCGCGTCACTTCCGGGCGCCGGAGCAGTTCGCGATGGTCGGTGGTGATGAAGTCGGCGCCGATCTCGGCACCGATGCGCTGGCCGCGCTCGGGATTGATCTCGGCGAGCCCGATCCATTCGACGGCGGGGTGGCGCGCGGCAACCGCGCCACGAAACAGGCCGACGCGACCCGCGCCGACGATGGCCAGACCGATACCCTTGGGAGAACGCCGCATCCTACTTCCATCCCGCATCTGCTTGTTGGTTTGAGCCGAGCGGACCATGGCGGACGAGGGGGCGCAAATGCCGTTTCACCATCGGCCCATACTGCACCGGTATGGCCCGAGCGGCTCTCCTTCTCGACAAGGCCGCGTGTTGCCAAATGTCCGGACATATGGTCCGATCGCCGCCACTAGAACGTGGGGAGAGACGTGTCATGCAGCAAGTCGAAGTAGCGGTGATTGGAACGGGTTGGTGCGGTGGAATCCGTGCCGAAACCCTATCTCGGTCGGCACTCGTCGACAGACTGCACATTTGCGAGATACGCCCGGAACGGCTCGAGGAAGTCAGCAAGCTGACCAACCCCGCCACCGCGACGCTCGACTATCAGGACATCGTCCGCAACGACGCGATCAAGGTCGTCTACATCTCGACCACGCCCGAGCAGACCCATTTCCCCATCGCCCGCGACTGCCTGCGCGCCGGCAAGCATGTGCTGCTGGAAAAACCGATCGCATTGGAATTATGGGAGGCCGACGAGCTCATCGAGATCGCCCGGCGCAACCATGTGAAGTTCACCATCGGCTATTCGCAGCGCTTCAACCCCAAGATCGCCTACGCCAAGAAGAAGATCGCGGACGGCACGCTCGGCCGCGTCGTCAGCGTCATGGTCTCGCGCCATCTGTCGCGCAGCCTCGGCAAGAAGATCGCCTCGCGGGTGAAGCTCTCGCCGGCGGTGATGGAATCCACCCACGACCTGGATTTCGTGTTCTGGCTGATGGAGCCGGCCAAGCCGGTGCGGGTGTATTCGCAGGGCTCCTATGGCTACATGCAGGACGTCAACGGCTCCTATGACTGCATGTGGACCACCGTGAGCATGGACAACGGCATGCTGGTGGTGATCGGTGGAAGCTGGAACCTGCCGCCAGCCTATCCGAATTACTGCGGCACCTGGATAGAGATCACCGGCACCGAGGGCGCGCTCATCCTCGACGACACCCATCGCGACAACTGGCTGAGCACGGTGAGCGAGGGAACCCACTTCCCGATGTCCACCATGCCGGGCGAGCAGGTCGACCATGTCTTCGCCGGCCAGATGGGCCCGGAGACCATCCACTTCCTCGAGGCGGTGTTGCGCGACGGGCCGGTGATGGTGGCGCCGGAGCACGCCCGCATGGTGATGCAGGCCTATACCGCCGCCGACCTTTCCGCCGAGATCAACGAGCCGGTGGATCTGCCGCTGTCCAACCAGTCGATTGCGACCATCAATGATCTGAAGGGCGCCAAACTGCTAGCGGGCTGAGGGTCGGGCCGTCCGTGTTGACTAGCCACAATGACCGGCCTAGGCACGCTGAAGCGCGCGCAACACATTGTCCGCACAGCGAGGGGCCGATGACGGAAGTAAAGCCGGGCGCGACGACGTCGAAGCGCTCCTCGTCCGGACATGGCGCGCGCTATATCGAGATCGAGGCGGAGCTGCGGCGGGAGATCGAGAGCGGCGTCTATAAGCTCGGCTCCCATCTGCCGACCGAGCACGCGCTGTGCACGCGCTTTTCGGTCTCGCGCTTCACCGTGCGACAGGCACTGACGGGCCTGCGCGAGAAGGGGCTCATCGATGCCCGCCCCGGCGTCGGCACCATCGTGATCGCCAGCCACAGGCGCGAAGCCTTCGTCCAGACGCTCAGCTCGATGGAGGAACTGCTTCAGTACCCTTCCGAGACCTATCGCCAGCAGCTCAAGATCGAGCCTGTCCAGGCATCGCCCGAGCTGGCGACGATGCTCAAGTGCAAGACCGGCCAGAAATGGGTCCGCCTGAAGGCGCTGCGGCTGACCCGCACCTCGAGCGCGCCGATCGCCTGGTTCGACATCTATGTGCTGCCGGAATTCGCCAGCGTGCTGGATCTGCCGAACCCCACGGCGGCCCCCGTGGTGCGGCAGATCGAGGAGAACCTGAACGTCCGTGCCGCCCACGCCCAGATCGAGATCTTCGTCGGTCATGTCAGCGCCGAACTCGCCGGTCCGCTGATGGCGCAGGAGAACGACCCGGCGCTTATCATCATAAGGCGCTACAGGGGCCCGGACGGGGCGATATTCCTGGTGACCTATTCGGTCCACCCCGAGAACCGATTCACCCTCAATATCGAGTTCGAGCGCCGCTAACTCCTTAAGCGGTCACGCGCTGGAGCGCCACCACGGTGGCAAGGGCCAGCAGCAGCAGGCCGATGGTGATCGGCCGGGTGAGGAAGAAGCTCAGATCGCCGCCATGGATGACCATGGCGCGGTTGAGGTTGGCCTCGATGATCGGCGCCATCACGAATGCCAGCACGATCGGGATGACCGGGATGCGGATTTTCTCGAACCAGTAGGCCATCGCTCCGAGGATGAGGGCCATGACCACATGGGCCGAATAGTTCTGGTAGGAATAGGTCCCGATGATCAGCAGCATCAGCACGAAGGGCGCCAGAATATAGCGGGGAATGCGCGCGACCTGCGCGAATGCCCGGACGCCGGCGGCGCCCACCACCAGCATCAACAGCGCCGAAACGATAAGCCCGAGAAACACCGCCATCACCAGCGGGCTGTCCTGCGTGAACAGCAGCGGGCCCGGCACCACGCCCTTGCTGATCAGCAGCCCGAGCAGGATGGCGATGGCGCCGGATCCCGGAACGCCAAGCGCGAGCGAGGGGATGAGGGAGCCGGCGACCACGGCGTTGTTGGCGGTCTCGGGGGCGGCGACGCCCTCGTCGAGGCCGGTGCCGAACTTTTCCGGGTGCTTGGAGTAGCGCTTCTCCTCGCTATAGGCGAGCAGCGAGGAAACCGTGGCGCCGGGCCCTGGAATGGCGCCGACGGCGGTGCCGATCAGCGTGGCGCGGATCATGGTCGGCGTCAGGCGCCGCATGACCTTCCAGCCGACATGGTTGGCTTCCTTGTCGCCGCCGGTCATCTTCGCAAGTTCGGGGTCCTCGCCCTTGCGGGCCAGCATCAGATCGAACGCCTCGGGCATCGCCATCACGCCGATGATCACGACCAGCAGCGGCACGCCGTCCAGCAGGGCGGCCTGGCCGAAGGTGAAGCGCAGCCCGCTGAAGCCCGAACTGCCGACGGTGGCCAGGAACAGGCCGATTCCGGTGGCGATGAAGCCCTTCACCGGGCTGTCGCCGAAGAAGCTGCCAATGATGGACAGGCCAAATATACCGACCGCGAACATCTCGCTGGGGCCGAACTGAAGCCCGACCCACGCCAGGCTCGACGCCGCGAACAGGAAAATGAAGCTGCTCGCGACGCTGCCGACCACGCCGGTATAGAGCGAGATCTTGAGCGCGCGGCCGGCCTTGCCCTGCTGTGCCATGGGATAGCCGTCCAGCACGGTGATGGCGGCCGCCGTGGTGCCGGGCGTGCGGATCAGGATCGCCGGTATGGAGCCGCCATATTCCGCCGCCGCATAGATGGCGATGAAGAACAGCGTACCGGCCTCGGGCGTCATGGAGAAGGTAAAGGGGAACATCAATGCCAGCGCCTGCGCGGCACCAAAGCCCGGCAAGGCGCCCAATATCGTGCCGACGAAAATGCCGACCAGCATGATCAGCAGGTTTTCGGGCGACAGCACGAGGTAAAGCGCCGGAATGAAGTTGTCGAACAGAACACCCATTACCGTTCTTTCAGAAATTAATGTAGGCGGGAAGGAAGGCGAGCGGTAGGGAGACGTTCAGAAGCAACACAAAGACAACATAGCAAAAAATTGTGGTTATGAGCGAGGCGCCAATGACCATTGCGAGGCTTGAAAGCCGGGAATACAGCAGCACCACGAAAATCAGGAAGCATGTCAGCTCGAAACCGATCTGATCGATGCCAAAGACGAAGGCGAGGATCGCGACAGCGGTAACGAAATAGTTGCGGTACTCGAATTCGAAGCGCGCCGCATCCGCCACCAGCGGATCGGGATCGTCGATCGGAGTGGCGTGGCGGAACAGCAGTCCACCCAGCCAGATCGCCGTGAAGGCGCCGGAATAGATCAGGATCAGTCGCGGCATGAAGGCCGCGCCCGGGTAGCCGCGCATCGGCGAGGGCGCGAATGTGTAGGTGTGGATGTAGAGGAAGACGATGGCCGCCAGAAGCGCGAGCGCGGTGACGATTTCGGCCGTGCGTCTACGAATTTCGATCATGCCAACGACCCTTTTCCGGCTCGCTCGTGGTCAGCAGCCCGGCTTCCCGCGTCGGACGCTCACATCCGACGCGGGTCGCGTGTGAATGCGGAAAATCAGAGGATGCCGTTCGCCTGCATGAAGGTGCGGTAGTCCTTCAGTTCGGCATCGAACGACTTCTTCAGCTTGGCCTCGTCCGCCTCGAAGGTCTTCTCGACATGCGGGCTGTTCTTCAGATACTCGGCATATTCGGGGCCGTTGACCACCTTGGCGAACGCCTCGCGCAGCTTGGCCTTCACCTCGGGCGGCGTGCCCTTCTTGACGAAGATGCCCTGCCACTGGTGGGAGATCGGGTAGACATAGCCCAGTTCCACGATAGAGGGCACATCCGGGAAAGCCGGCGAGCGCTCCTCGCTGAGAACCACCAGCGCGCGAAGCTTGCCGGACTGGACGTGAGGCTGGATCTGGCCGATCGAGCCGAGCGCGACCGGCACATGCTTGCCGAGCAGGTCGCGAATCGCGTCGCCCGACCCCTCATAGGGAATGTGGTTGACTTCCGCCCCTGCGGCCTTGAAGGCCGAAATGACGTGCTTGTGGTGAATCGAGCCTATCTTGTTGCCGGCGACCGCGATGGTGCCGGGCTTCAGCTTGGCGGCGGTCACGACGTCGTTGAACGTCTTGAACTCGCTGTCCGACTGGGTGGCCAGCGCGTAGACGAACTTCTCGACCTTGACCAGGAACTCGAAATCGTCCGGCTTGGCGGTAAAGGTCGGCAGGTTCATGTAGCCGCTCCAGCTCGCATTGGCGTGGAGCAGCGTGTAGCCGTCTGCGGGCCGCTGCTGAACATAGACGGCGGCCTCGTTGCCGGAGCCGGCGCCCTTGTAGTTCACGTTCACCGGCTTGCCGAGCACGTCCGGCTTGGCAAGCACCTGGGCCATCAACTGACACCACTGCGCGGCGGTGGAGCCGGGCGAGGTGGAGCAAACGAGTTCGATCGGCTTGGTCGGATAGGTCTGGGCCTGCGCGCTGGGCAGCAGCCCGATCGTCACGACAGCGGCAACAAGGCCGGCGGCAAGTTTCATCATTGGCGTTTCCTCCTAAGCGTTGTCGATGGCGCCGGTTTTTGTGGCGCTCACCGATCCGTTCCGGGCTTCTGCGCGTGAACGTCGACTACTTCTTCGGGGCGAAACCCTCGTCATAGTGCGGGCCGGACATCGTGCCATCCGCCGCCTTGCCGACGATGCCGTAGGACAGGTCCTTGGCGACGAAGAACACGACATCTTCATCCGGCAGGGCGACCGTGGCGTGGATCTTGTTGGCGGGGAAGTAGAGAAGAGTGCCGGGACCGACGATCCGTTCTTCCTGGCCCTCGATGTAGACCCGCAGCCTGCCCTTGATCACATAGTTCCACTGTTCGTTGGGATGGGAGTGCGGCCGGGCGCCGGTGCCGCGCGCCTTGTTCATGAGGCCGATTTGCATGCGCTCGCCTTCCACCACCGGACCGAAGGCGGTGGAGTAGCCGGTCCCGGCGTCGAGGCCGGCGAGCTCGGCAAGCTGGAAAATGTATTCCCCGTCGCCGGCTTTGACGGCACCGACATTCCTGGTGGCCGCCTTGGTAGCGACCTCTGTAGCGGCGGGCTTTGCTTGGGCTGCTGCTGACATCGGCTTTCTTCCCTGTGTTGCGTTGTTGGAGCCCTGGACGGCTGAGGCGCACGGCCGGCGGGGCGTTCGCCGGTGAGGCATGGCACCGGACTCAAGCGGCCCCGGCACGATCACGGCACGCCCAAAGAGTCCGGTTGACGATGAGCCCTCGGACACGATGTTTCTTAATTCGAAGAATGTTCGAACATCTAGCGGGAGTCAATGCGCACGGTAGCCCTTGATACATATTTGTCTGGACAATATCATCTCACCGCATTGTTCGCCACGGCAGCACTTTGGCGGTGTGGGATGTTACGGTGCGACAGCCTGCTTACCTCCTGGCGAAGCCCGACGTGATTTCGCTGTACGGACAAGCTTCCCCCTAACCTCGCCCTCTACTGCGCCGTCCAGCCGCCGTCGATGCGCAGGCTGTCGCCGGTGATGAACCGTGCGGCGGGCGAGGCCAGAAAGACGATGGCCTGCGCGATGTCTTCCGGCTCCGGCAGCGCTTTCATCGGCACCATGCCGTAGACGAAGCTCTTGAATTCGGGATTCTCGAACATGCCTTCCGTCATCGGCGTGACGACGAAGGTCGGCGCGACCGAGACCACCCTTATGCCGACTGGGGCAAGCTCGACTGCCATCGCCTTGGTCAGCCCCTCCACCGCGTGCTTGGTCATGCAATAGACGGTGCGCTTGGGCGAGCCGACATGGCCCATCTGCGACGACATGTTGATGATGACGCCGCCCGAGCGCATTACCCGGGCTGCGGCGCGGGCGACCTGATAGACCGAGCGGACGTTGAGGTTGATCATCCAGTCGAGCGTCTCGTCGTCGACATCGACCATCATCTTCGGGCGATTGCCGCCAGCATTGTTGACCAAAATGTCCAGCGCCGGCATCGCCTCGATCTGGATGTGAAAGGCCGGATCCAGCACGTCGGCCACCAGCGGCGTCACCCGCCCCTGCGCCTCGACGGCGAGGCTTTCCAGATCGTCCTGCGTGCGCGCTACCGCCACGACATGCGCACCGGCCTTGACCAGCGCGAGCGCGGCGGCACGACCGATGCCGCGCCCGGCGCCCGTCACCAGCGCGATCTTGCCGTCAAGCGGGTCGGCCATTCACCGCTCCTCGATGTCGGCTTCGAGACCCGCGGCCGCCACGCCGGCGACGGCGCAGACCTCATCGACGTCGGAGGTGTCGCCGCTGACGCCGACCGCGCCAATGATCCGCCCCTTATCGTTCTTGATCAGCACGCCGCCGGGCACCGGGATCACCCGGCCGTCGGTAGCAGCGGCGAGCGCGGTGAAGAAGGAGCCGAACTTGGCGGCGCGGGCCGCCAGTCCCCGGCTGGAGATGCCCATCCCCAGCGCGCCCCACGCCTTGCCATAGGCGATCTCGAACCGGGCGATGCCGCTGTCATCCTCGCGCATCGCCGTCTTAATGTGGCCGCCGGCATCCAGCACCACGACGGTGAGCGGCTGGGCGTTCAACTCCCGCGCCCTCGAAAGCGTGACCGTTGCGATGGTGTTGGCCTGCGCCAAGGTGAAATCGGTCATGGCCTCACTCGTCCTTCATCGGCGTCGTCATGCCCTTGAGCACGGCGAACAGCGAGGCGGTGTCCTGCTTGCCACGGCCCTCCGCCAGCGCGGCGAAATAGAATGGCAGCGTGGCGGCCATCAGCGGCGTCGGGCTGCGCATCTCGCGAGCGAAATCGATGATGAGCTCGAGATCCTTCACATAGATGTCGTGCTTCATCGTAGCCGGCTCATAACGACCCTCGATCATCAGCGGCGCGCGCACTTCGAACATGCGCGAATTGCCGGCGCCGGAGCGGATGGCGTCGAACACCATGTTGAGGTCGAGCCCGGCCCGCTCGGCCAGCAGCAGCGCCTCGGCGGCCGCCAGATTGTGGATCGTGACCAGCAAATTTGCGATGTATTTCAGCTTCATGCCGGTGCCGAACACGCCGGCATAGCGGGTGTCGCGGGCAAAGCCCTTGAACGCTTCTTCCACCTTGCGGAACGCCGCCTCGTCGCCGCTGGCATAGACCACGAGATCGCGCACCGCCGCCTGCGCGCCAGTGCCGCTGACCGGGCAATCCAGCACCTCGACGCCGATCGCCGCGAGCGCGGTGCGGCAGGCTTCCTTGGCCTCCAGCGGCAGCGTGCCCATCTCGCACACCACCGTGCCGGGGCGAACGCCCTCGACCAGCGAGGCGGTGACGGCCTCGAGCGCCTTTACCGATGGCAGCGCCAGCAGGATGATGTCGGCGGCCTCCGCCACCTCGCGCGGCGAGGCCACGACCGTGCCGCCCGCAGCGGTGAGCTCGTCGAGCGCGGCCTTCGTGACGTCGGTGCCGACCACTTTGTAGCCAGCATCGATCAGATTGCGCGCATAGGCCGAGCCCATGATGCCAAGCCCAATGATGCCGACGGTCGAACCGCTACTGCTGTCTCTATCCGTCATTGCGCTCAACTCCATTGCCTAGCGGCCATTATCAAGGAAACCGGCCACCGCCGCATCGAAGCCGGCGACATCTTCCATATTGGCGATGTGTGCGACGCCCGGCAGGATTTCAAACTCCGCGCCGGGTGTCGCGGCGGCCATGGCGCGCATCGTCTCGGCGGGGGCGCCGGTGTCCTCCGCCCCGACGATGTAGAGCGTGTCCGGCTCCATGCTTGGGAGGCGGCGCAGATAATCGAGGCCCTTCAACGCCTCGGCACAACCGATATAGCCGGCCACCGAGGTGCCGAGCACCATGCGCGAGGCGCGCTCGACCAGCTCCGGCCGTCTCTGGCGGCTGGCCTCGGTGAACCAGCGCTCCATGGTGCCGCCGAGCACGGCCTGCATGCCGTTCGCGGTGATGGCGGCGATGCGCTGGTTCCAGCCCTCGACGAAGGGCGGCGGCGCATCGGCGCGCGCATCCGCGCAGATCAGCCGGCCGACGCGGCCGGGATGATCGAGCGCCAGGCCCAGCGCGGTCATGCCGCCGAGCGACAGGGCGAGAATGTCGGCGCTGGGAATCTCGAAATAGTCCATCACCGCCACCATGTCCCCGACCAGCATGTCGAAGCTGTACGGCCCCTGCGGTGCGCTGCTGCGGCCGTGGCCACGGGTATCGTAGCGCAGCATGCGATGGGTTTTGGTGAGGCTCGGTATCTGGTCGTCCCACATGGTGAGATCGGCCGCGAGCGAGTTGGATAGCACGATCCAGGGCAGATGCACCGCCCCGTCAACACGTACATGGAGGTCGGCATCGCCGGATTTGACCGTCGTTTCCATAGCCATCACCCAGCCGTCGTCACATCGATGGATATTGCCCGCCAGGCGCGTCGCAAGGGACGCTCTGGCCGCGTGGAGACGCCTATTTTCATTGCTTGATCCCCGCGAATTCACCCACTCGCGGCGAGACGCTAGCCACGCGCAAAAATCAAACAAAATGATAAAAACTAATCCAACCCATTACAAAACATGATGCCGACGCTCGCGCGGTATAGCTGGCACGCGCACATTCCGGCCATTCGGCCGCGACCGAAAATTTCACACAACACATTGATTACAATAGTATTTTATCCACAACCCGTCGACCCGATTTGCCGGCGCCGATTACCCGATCATCTGGTGCCGTCCGAAGACCGATTGACAAGGGTCGGAACCTCGTCAAGATTTATCACTTGATAAACAAACCGTCGAGCAAGACGGGACGGCCGCCGAAAAGGCGGCCATAGGAGAGACGCCAGTGAAAACCGCTCCGTTCGCCTTTGCGCGATCCGGATCGACCGCGCAGGCTGCTACCGCTGCAGCGCGACCGCACCATGGCGGCCATCGATCGATGCATCTCGGCCAGGGTCGGCCGGCGTCGCTCGGCACTCCCCATCACACCGCGATGCCCTCGGGCGCCATCAAACGGCGCTCGGGACGCTTCGCCTGAGCCAATCAGAAACGCGGGAAGAGCCCATGGATATCAAGGTCGGAAAAGCCGCCATCGCCGAAGCCTCCAAGACGCTGTCCAATTGGGGCCGCTGGGGCAAGGACGACCATAGCGGCACCCTCAACCACGTCACGCCGCAGGACATCGTCGAAGCCTCCAAGCTGATCAAGTTCGCACTCGGCATCCCGCTGGATCGCGAAGGCCCACAGAACGGCCTGTTCGGCGGCCGCTTCAACCCGATCCACCAGATGCTCGCCACCGGCACCGATGCGGTCGCCGGCCAGCAGGACTGGAACAACATCCGCTACGCCGATGACACGCTCAATCTCTGCGTCCAGGGCGCCACGCACTGGGATGCGCTCGGCCACATCTTCTATGAGGACTCGGCCTATAATGGCCACGACGCCAAGCTGATCGACTCGCGCGGCCTCAGCGTGCTCGGCATCGAGCACTCCAAGTCGAAGATGAACGGTCGCGGCGTGCTGCTCGACATTGCCCGCCATCGCGGCGTCGACTGGCTGCAGGATGGCGAGAGCATCTCCAATGACGAGCTTGACGCCTGCGCCAAGGCGCAGGGCGTGGAAATCCGCCGCGCCGACTTCGTCATCATCCGCACCGGCCAGATGGAACGTTGCCTTAAGGAAGGCGTCTGGGGTGGCTATGCCGGCGGCGATGCGCCGGGCGTGAAGTTCGAGAATTGCTACTGGTGCCAGGAGAAGGAGATCGCCGCGATCTGTTCCGACACCTGGGGCGTCGAGGTGCGGCCGAACGAGACCACCGAGGCCAACCAGCCCTGGCATTGGGTCGTCATCCCGGCCATGGGCCTGTGCATGGGCGAGATTTTCTACGTCAAGGAACTCGCCGAGGATTGCGCCAAGGACGGCGTTTACGAGTTCTTCTTCTGCGGCCCGCCGCTGATCATCACCGGCGGCACCGGCTCGCCGATCAACCCGCAGGCGATCAAGTAACTCCGAAGCTCGATATGGCGGCTACGCGCGCCGCCATCTTCTTCTGCTCATTCACGGAGAACATCCATGGCCGCCGCACGCAAGGTTATCGTCACCTGCGCCTGTACGGGCGCGATCCATACCCCCTCCATGTCGCCGCATCTGCCGGTGACGCCGGAGGAGATCATCGCCGATGCGCTCGGCGCGGCGAAAGCCGGCGCCGCCATCCTCCATCTGCATGCCCGCAACCCGGAGACCGGCAAGCCCGACCAGACGCCGGAAGCCTTCGGTCGGTTCCTGCCGCAGCTCAAGCAGCAGACCGACGCCGCCATCAACATCACCACCGGCGGCAGTCCCTATATGAAGGTCGAGGAGCGCGTGCTGCCGGCGGCGCGGTTCAAGCCGGAAGTCGCCTCGCTCAATATGGGGTCGATCAATTTCGGCCTGTATCATCTGCTCAACCGCTACAAGGAGTTCGAGTTCGAGTGGGAGCGCCAGCATCTGGAAGCCACCCGCGACCTGGTTTTCCGCAACTCTTTCAAAGACATCGAGTACATACTCGAGACCTGCTACGACAACGGCACGCGCTTCGAATTCGAGTGCTACGACATCGCGCATCTCTACAATCTCAAGCACTTTCTCGACCGTGGACTGGTGAAGCCGCCGCTGTTCGTGCAGTCGGTGTTCGGCATTCTCGGCGGCATCGGCACCCACCCGGAAGACATCATCCACATGAAGCGGACGGCGGACCGGCTGTTCGGCGACCAGTATAAATGGTCGGTGCTCGGCGCCGGCGCCTCGCAGATGCGGATCGCCGCCATGGCGTCCTCAATGGGCGCCAATGTCCGCGTCGGCCTTGAGGATTCGCTCTGGCTCGGGCCCGGCCAACTCGCAACGTCCAGCGCCGACCAGGTTCGCAGGGCTCGCCAGATCCTGGAAGGCATGGGACTGGAACTTGCGACCCCGGACGAGGCACGCGAGATGCTGCATCTCAAGGGCGCGGACAAGGTGAATTTCTAAGGGACGCGCACGATGATCAGGGCCGCAATCATAGGCATGGGGTGGTGGGGCAAAACCCTCGTCGATTCCGTGCAGGGTAAGAGCGACGCCATCACCTTCACGGCGGGCGCCACCCGCACCCGCGAGAAGGCGGCGGACTATTCGGCAAAGGCCGGCATCGACCTCAAGGACGATTATGAGGCGGTGCTGGCCGATCCGGCGATCGATGCGGTGGTGCTCGCCACCCCGCATCTCGATCATGCACGGCAGATTGAGGCGGCGGCACAGGCCGGCAAGCACGTCTTCGTCGAAAAGCCCTTCACCATGACCAAGGCGAGTGCGCAGGCGGCCGTCCAGGCGGTCAAAAGCGCCGGCGTCACGCTCGGCCTCGGGCATAATCGCCGCTTCCATCCCAACATGGCGCGGCTGCGCGGCATGCTGCACGGTGGCGAACTCGGCACCATCCTGCATTGCGATGGCGTGATGACCGCACCCAGCGGGCTGTTCCTGCCGAAAGGCGTCTGGCGCACCGATCCGGAGCAGTCGCCGGCCGGCGGCATGACCGGGCTCGGCATCCACATCATCGACGGCATGATCGAGCTGTTCGGCGAGATCGAGACAGTCGCGTGCCAGAGCGTGCATCGCGCCTCCCCTTCCGGCCTGTCCGACACCACCTCGGTGCTGCTGCGGTTCGCCAGCGGCCAGACCGGCTCGCTTCTCGCCATGACGACGACCACGCCGACCTACCGCTTCTCGGTCTATGGCTCGAAGGGCATTGCCGAGATCACCTCGCCCTCGCTCGGCAGCCTCACATTCTATCCGGCACCGGACGCCCCGGCGTCCGTCAAGCCGGCGCCGAAACAGAAGGTGGAGCACGAGGTCACGAATTTCGACACCGTCCGCGCCGAGCTCGAAGCGTTCGCGCAGGCGATCCAAGGTGGCCCGGCCTTCCCCATCACCTATGACCAGATGATCCACGGCGTCGCCGTGCTGGAAGCCATCATCGAAGCCTCCGGGCAGGATCGCGTCATCACCGTTGATCGAGGGTAAGCCCATGACCGACACCGCGCGAAAACCCGTTATGATCGTCACCGGCGGCTCCAAGGGTATCGGCGCCGCCATTTGCCGGGCCGCCGGCGCGGCCGGCTACCGGGTTGCCCTGACCTATAAGGGCGACGTCGCCGGGGCCGAGGCGGTCGCGCACGATGTCGAGGTGGCGGGCGGCAAGGCGCTGATCGTCAAGGCCGATGTCGCCAATGAGGCCGACATCGTGCGGCTGTTCGAGGCGGTCGATGCTGCTTTCGGCGCGCCCGACGTGCTGGTGAACAATGCCGGTGGGGTCGGTCGGCTCGGTCGGGTCGATGCGATCGACGCCGCCATGCTGGCCGAGTTGCTGGCGATCAACGTCACCGGCACGTTCCTGTGCTGCCGGGAGGCGGTAAGGCGGATGTCGACCAAATCCGGCGGGCGCGGCGGGGTCATCGTCAATCTGTCCTCGCGCGCGGCCGAGATCGGCGGCGCCGGCGAATGGGTCCACTACGCCGCCACCAAGGGCGCCATCGACAGCCTGACCGTCGGGCTGGCGCGCGAGGTCGCCAGCGAGGGCATCCGCGTCGTCGCCGTCGCCCCTGGCCTCATCGAGACGGGACTGCATGCGGCGGCCGGGGCACCGGATCGCCTTTCCCGTCTGGGGCCGGGCGTGCCGATGGGACGCGCGGGGGACGCCTCCGAGGTGGCCGACGTGGTGATGTGGCTTGCCTCGCCCGCCGCCTCCTATGTCACCGCCGCGATCATTCCGGTAGGCGGCGGCCGCTGACGCGGAGTTGATTCGGCAAATCCTTGGCCTGAAATGCTTTTGCCGAAACACTCATTCAGGATTCAAGGCAAGTTCCTGCCCACGCGATCATCCAACTTCGTTGACATGATCGAAAATCTAACAGATTATCTACCGATAAATAAGGGTCCGATACCGCTGCCTGAAGGAGCGGGAAATCGGAGCGCCAGACGACCGACAGACCTCCTGTGTCCGTCTGTGAAAAGGCAGCCAGGTCGAAAATCGGACGTACCCAAACAAAAGCATCGCGACATCGATCGCGCGCAAGGGAGACGACGACCATGGCTACAAGAAAGGGCGCTCTGGCGCTCGCGACAACGCTTGCCGCTGTCCTGCTCAGTGTTGCCACGCCGCAGCCGGCCAGCGCCGACCCGGTGAAGATTCGCATCGGCTGGTCCACCATGCCGGGCCATCTGATCCCGGTGCTCTACAGCAAGCCCGACATCCTCAAGCACTATGGCAAGAGCTACACGGTGGAGCCGATCCGCTTCCGTGGCAGCTCTCCGCAGATCACCGCCATGGCCGCCGGCGAAGTCGATATGGGCGCGTTCGGTCCGCTTGTGCTCGCGCTCGCCGTCAATAATGCGCATCTCGACGTCAAGGTGGTGGCCGACATCATCCAGGACGGCGTCGACGGCTATCACAGCGAGACCTTCCTGGTTCGGTCCGATTCCGGGATCAACAAGATCGAGGACATGAAGGGCAAGCGGATCGGCACCAACGCCATCGGCTCGGCCTCCGACACCGCCATTCGCGCGATGTTCCGCGCCAAGGGCATGCGGGACAAGAAAGACTTCACCATGGTCGAGGTGAACTTTCCGAACATTCCGCCGATGATCGACGAGGGCAAGCTCGACCTTGGGACCGTCCTCCAGCCGATGTCGAAGCAGTTGCTTGCCAGCGGCAAGTACAAGGTGCTGTTCACCTCCAAGGACGCGATGGGTCCCTCGCAACTGGTCTTCCTCACCGCGAACGGCAAGTTCCTCGAGGCCAACCGCGCCGCCGTGATGGACTTCTTCGAGGATCATGTGCGGGCGGTCCGCTGGTTCACCGATCCGAAGAACCGCACCGAAGCGGTGAAGATCATCGCCGACTTCATGCAGCAGTCGCCGGAGACGCTGACCCACCTCTTCACCAAGGAAGACTATTTCCGCGACCCGTTCATGATCCCGAACGTCAAGTCGATCCAGGAGAGCATCGATATTGCGGTCGATCTCGGCCTGTCGCCCAAGGGCATCAAGGTCGATCCGGACTATGTCGATCTGAGCTTCGTGCAGGAAGCCAAGCGCCGCATCGAGGCCGGCACACAATGATGGCCGCAACCGCAGCACGGATGGAGGATGCCAAGGCGGGGGCTTCCTCCGGCATCTCCATCCAGAACGTCTCGCACAGCTACGGCCCGGTGGGCCACGGCGTTCTCGCGCTGGATCGTATCAGCCTCGACATTGGCGATTGCGAGTTCCACTGCCTGCTCGGCCCCTCCGGCTGCGGCAAGAGCACCCTGCTCTATCTGCTCGGTGGCTTCATTCCGGTGCAGAGCGGTTCGATCATCACGCCCAAGGGACTGGTCACGGGGCCCGGACCGGACCGCAGCATCGTGTTCCAGAACTTCGCGCTGTTCCCCTGGAAGACGGTGCGCGACAATGTGTTGTACGGGCTGAAGAAGGCGGGGTTTGCGTCGGAGGAACGCGCCCGCCGGGCGCAGGAATATATCGATCTGGTCCACCTCACCGGCTTCGAGAACTCCTACCCCTCCCAGCTTTCCGGCGGCATGCAGCAGCGCGCCGCCATCGCCCGCACGCTGGCGGTCGACCCGCGTATCCTCCTGATGGACGAGCCGTTCGGCGCGCTCGACGCGCAGACGAGGCGCGTGATGCAGGAAGAACTCCGTGCCATCTGGCGGCGCAGCCGCAAGACCGTGGTGTTCGTCACCCATGACGTGCAGGAGGCGGTGTTCCTGGCCGACCGCATCTCGATCATGAGCGCCCGGCCGGGACGCATCGAACACATCATCGACGTCGACCTGCCCAAGGATCGCGGCGAGGAGATTCTCGAGGATCCCCAGTTCATCGCACTCAGCGAGCAGATCTGGCGGCTGGTGCGCGAGCAGGCCATCGCGGCGACGCGGGGGGCGCACTGATGGCGGCAGCTTCCCCAGCGGCCGGCTCCCACCGCGCCTACCATCTCGCCAGTGGTCTGCTGCGCTATGCGCCGGTGGCGGTGCTGTTCATCATCTGGGATCTGCTCGGACGCTCCGGGCTGATCTCCCGGCAGATGCTGCCGGACCTTGCCGACATCTTCGACGCCTTCATGACCATGCTGCTCTCCGGCGAGCTGCTCTATAATAGCGCCCGCTCGATCAGCCGCGCCGCCACCGGGCTCGGCCTCGCCATAATAGTTGGCGTCTCCGCCGGCCTGCTCATGGCCTCGTTCCGCCCGGTGCGCCTGATCGTCAATCCGATCGTGCAGCTGTTCTACCCGATGCCGAAATCGGCGCTGATCCCGGTCGTGATGATCTGGCTCGGCCTCGGCGACAGCTCCAAGATCCTGCTGATCTTCCTCGGCTGCCTGCTGCCCGTGGTGGTCGGCACCTATAATGGCGCCAAGGGCGTGAACCCATTCCTGCTGTGGTCGGCCTCCAGCCTCGGCGCCTCGCGGGCGCAGGTGATGCGCGAGGTGGTTCTGCCGGCGGCGCTGCCGGACATCCTCAATGGCTGCCGCACCGCGCTCGCCTTCTCCTTCATCCTGATGGTGAGCTCGGAGTTCGTCATCGCCACCGACGGCGTCGGCTACATGATCTCCTCGCTCGGCGATGGCGGGCTCTATCCGGCCATGTTCGCCGCCATCTTCTTTGTCGCTGCCATCGGCTTTGCCGCCGACCGCCTCTATGCGGCGCTGGTACGCAGACTGCTGCGCTGGAGGGAGGCGTGATGACCATGTCCCATGTCGGCCGCGCCACCAAAGCTCACACACCCGCCCCGGCTCCGCGCCGCCCAATTTCGCCGCGCACGTTCGACACCATCGTGCAGATCTCGGTGATCGTCGCGCTCGCGGCGTTCTGGGAGTTCGGCGCCCGCTTCCCGTTCCTGCTGCCGCCGCTCTCGACCGTGCTGATGCGGCTGTGGACCGACTTGCTGTCGGGTGTCGTGCTGGTCGATCTGGGGCTGACGCTCTACCGGGCGCTGACGGGCTTCTTCATCGCCGCGGTGATCGGCATTCCGCTCGGTATCCTGATGTCGCGCTCCAAGGCGGTGCGCTGGTTCTTCGACCCGCTGATCTCGGTCGGCTTCCCGATGCCAAAGATCGCCTTCCTGCCGATCTTCATCCTGTGGTTCGACATCTACGACACCTCGAAGATCATCATGGTGACCTTTTCCTGCTTCTTCCCGATCGTGGCTGCGACCTATGCCGGCACCACGGCGCTGGACAAATGGCCGATCTGGTCGGCCCGCTCATTCGGCGCCAAGGAGCACGAGATATTGTGGGAGGTGCATCTGCCGATGGCGCTGCCGCAGATCCTCACCGGTTTGCAGGTTGCGCTGCCGGTTGGCATGATCACCACCGTGGTCACCGAAATGCTGATGGGCGGGCGCGGCATTGGTGGCGCGATGATCACGGCCGGCCGCTTCGCCGACTCGGTCGGGGTGTTCGCCGGCATCGTCGAGGTCATCATTCTCGGCTTCACCGTGGTCAAGAGCCTTGAATATCTGCGCGCCCGGCTGCTCATCTGGCATCCCGAGACAAGGCGCTGAAAGCAACCCCATGCGGAGAACGATTCCCGCGACGCTGATCCCCTATGGCGTCGACAGCTGGTCGCCCGACCGCATGTCGCTCTCCCTGCTGACCGCCGACGGTTTCGAAATCGCGGCGGATTTCCCGTTCGCCCTCGTTGAGCGACCCGGCACGCCGCTGCGGCTGAACAATTGCGGGCTTGAACTGCCGGCCGCCGGCCCGTTCGAGGCGGAAGCAACGCCGGCCGAGCGGGTGGCAACCCACCTCACCCGGCTATGTGGCCAGTGGAACCTGATGGGCGCGCGCTTCATCGAGCGCTATTTCGCTTTCCTCGCCCACCAGATCGCCGGGCATCGCGGGGAGCTGGAGGACAGGCTCGCGCCGTTCGACGGGCTGTTCCGGGCGGAGGACTTCCTCTATTCCGCACCTGTCCCGCTGCCCCGCGCCTTCCTCCACGCGCCGGAGCCGGGGATGGCAGACAAGGGGGCGGATGACTTCGTGCAGGTCGACTTTGCGTTCTGGCTCGGCAGCTCGATGCTTGCCGTGCTCCCGGCACAGTCGACGCTGACGCCGGCGGCAACCCGGCGGCGCAAGGAGCGCCTCGCGGCGGCCGCCATACCGATCGTGACCTACGGTCCGGCCGACCTTGCCGACCCGGACTTCGGCCTGTACCGGGGAATATTGGGGCCGGAGCTCAGCGCCTTCTGGGAGGGCGAGACGCTGCCCTCCGCGCCCGGCCGGAACGGGCATGGATTGCTCTAGCGTTCAGGCGACGGTGCGATACCAGGCGGCGATTTCCTCGCCGGTCATGATCGCGGTCTGCTCGCGCGCCAGCACGTAGTCGAGCAATTCCTCGAAATAGCGGATGCGGTGCGGCACGCCGGTGAGATAGGGATGGGTGCTGATCGCCATCACCTTGGCGTTCTGCTCGCCCTC
>LNAP01002355.1_pt1 | contig 26608 bp, 22 predicted proteins | sample 602601 | NCBI WGS metagenome assembly LNAP01 (sample SAMN02440304, study PRJNA202911) | soil metagenome | biome: Subtropical and temperate rainforests or woodlands; isolation source: soil samples (1 kg each in a 20% v/v slurry with milli Q water) were... ... | reverse complement strand
GACAACGACGTCGGCATCCTGATAGGTCGCGACCACTTCGTAGCCTTCCATGCGCAGTTGAGTAAGGATGCGCTCGGAATCCACCAGGGCCTTCGGGCAACCCAGAGAAACAAAGCCAACCTTCGGGGCGGAAGGCGTGATAACGGTGGACATGGCGAACCTCGGCGTAAGTGGTGCTTCGGCACCGGCTGGGCGTTGGTATCCGGACGGGATACGTGCGCCTCTGGTCAAAAAGTGCGCAATTCTAGCGGCCAGCCCTGCGATTGACCAGCTTTATGCAGAGAATTACGACGAGTGCTGCGCTATGCTTCGCGGCGTTACGGGATATGTCGAATTAGCTGGTTTCGATGGCACCTGACAAGTGTCGACAGCTCAAAGCATCATCTTGTGTCGAGTGGCGCGAGGCCTTGGTTTCTGGAGTGGTAGATGAGTCAAGCAAGTAGTCAGGCTGAAACCGGGCAAAGCGCAGCCAAACCCTTGAGTTTGCTGATGGCGGCGGTGGGCGTGGTATATGGCGATATCGGCACCAGCCCGCTGTATACCCTCAAGGAAGTGTTTCAGGGTGGTTATGGCGTAGCGGTCACACATGACGCGGTGCTGGGCATTCTGTCATTGATCTTCTGGTCGTTGATCTGGGTCGTCTCGTTCAAGTACATGGTGTTCATCCTGCGCGCCGACAACCAGGGCGAAGGCGGCATCATGGCGCTCACGGCTTTGGCGCGGCGGGCTTCGGCGAGCAAGCCGAAGCTGCAGGCGGTCATGGTGGTCTTCGGCTTGTTCGGCGCGGCGCTGTTTTATGGCGACAGCATGATCACCCCGGCGATTTCCGTGCTGTCGGCCATGGAGGGCATGGAACTGGCTTTCGATGGCCTTGAACGCTGGGTAGTGCCCATGGCGCTGGTGGTGCTGGTCGGGCTGTTTCTGATTCAGCGGCACGGAACGGCGCGCATCGGCGTGTTGTTCGGTCCGGTCATGGTCACCTGGTTCGTGGTGCTCGGCTTGCTGGGCATTCATGGCATTTTGCGCCAGCCGGAAGTGCTGCACGCAATGAACCCGCTGTGGGCCGTGCGCTTCTTTATCATCCACCCGGGCATTGGCGTGGCGATCCTTGGCGCAGTGGTTCTGGCGCTGACCGGTGCTGAAGCGCTGTATGCCGACATGGGCCACTTCGGCCGCAAGCCGATTGCCCGTGCATGGTTCATCCTGGTGCTGCCAGCGCTGGTGCTCAACTATTTCGGGCAAGGCGCTCTGGTGCTCGAAGATCCGGAAGCCGCGCGCAACCCGTTCTATCTGTTGGCACCGAGCTGGGCACTACTGCCGCTGGTGGGGCTGTCGACACTGGCGACGGTGATTGCGTCGCAGGCGGTGATTTCCGGCGCGTTTTCGATGACGTTGCAGGCGATCCAGCTGGGTTACATCCCGCGCATGCAGATCCAGCACACCTCCAGCGATGCCCAGGGCCAGATCTACATCGGAGCGGTCAACTGGTCGTTGATGGTCGGGGTGATTTTGCTGGTGGTGGGCTTCGAGTCTTCCGGCGCGCTGGCGTCGGCGTACGGCGTAGCGGTTACCGGGACGATGCTCTGCACCACGATTCTGGTATCGTCGGTCATGCTGCTGTTGTGGAAGTGGCCGGCATTCCTGGCCGTGCCGCTGTTGCTGTGTCTGTTGCTGGTGGACAGTCTGTTCTTCGCCGCCAACGTGCCGAAAGTGATTCAAGGCGGGGCATTCCCGGTTATCGCCGGCGTGGTGCTGTTTATCCTTATGACCACCTGGAAGCGCGGCAAACAGTTGCTGGTCGAACGTATCGACGAAGGCGGGCTGCCACTGCCGATCTTCATCAGCAGCATCAAGGTCCAGCCGCCACATCGGGTGCAGGGCACGGCGGTATTTCTCACTGCTCGCGCCGACGCTGTCCCACACGCTTTGCTGCATAACCTGTTGCATAACCAGGTGCTGCACGAGCAAGTGGTGCTGCTGACCGTGGTGTACGAAGACACGCCGCGTGTACCGGCCCAGCGTCGATTTGAAGTCGAGGCCCATGGCGAAGGCTTTTATCGGGTGATCCTGCATTTCGGCTTCATCGACGAGCCGGACGTGCCCGCCGCGCTGAGCCTGTGTCATTTGAAAGAGCTGGACTTCAGCCCGATGCGCACCACGTACTTCCTGAGCCGCGAGACTGTGATCCCGTCGAAAATGGTTGGCATGGCGCGTTGGCGCGAGGCGCTGTTCGCCTTCATGCTCAAGAATGCCAACGGCAACCTGCGCTTCTTCAGGCTGCCGTTTAACCGGGTGATCGAGTTGGGGACGCAGGTGGAAATGTAATCGCTCCTACCTGAACATCTAACGACCGGTAGGAGGGGATTTGTCCGCGAATACGATGGTCCTGGCAACGAAAATCCAGAAGGTTAACGCTGTCTGAGGCTACCGCCTTTCGGGGACAAGTCCCCTCCTACAAGTGCGCTTGCTCGCGAAGGTATAAAAAAATCCCCGCACCTCAAATAGGGCTGCGGGGATTTTTTATGCCTTGCGCAGGCGTCTTACTTGCTCTCGGCCTTGCCCTGACGCTTGTCGATGGCGGCGATCAGGCGTTTGGCCAGTGCCGGGTAGTTCTCATCGAAGTGGTGACCGCCAGGCAGCTGCAGCTTCTCGCCCACGGCCGTGGGTGCGGTGCAGCCGCTTTCATCCTTCTCTTCGATGCCGTAAACGCACAGCACCTTCTCGGCAGGCAGTTTCGCCATCTCTTCGCCGGTAGTGGCTTCCTTGCCAGCAGTACCGAGCCAGCCGTCGACATGGATCTCGAAGCTGCCGGTGCGGGCAAAGGCAAGGAGGATGATGCCGTCGATGCGGTTCTGTTCTTCAGCAGCCAACCGGTTGTAGACCGCCGGCATCACGTCAGCGCCGAAGGAGTAGCCAGCGAGAATGAAGCGCTTGGTGCCCCACTTCTGCCGGTAGTGCTGCATCAGTTCGGTGAGGTCGGCGGCAGTCTGCTCCGGCGTCTTGTGTTCCCAGTAATAGCGCAACACGTCGATGCCTACCACCGGATAGCCGAGGTTGGCCATATCGCCGGCCACGACCTTGTCCAGGTCACGCCAGCCGCCGTCACCGGACATGAATAGCGTCACCGTGTCGGAGGGCTGCGCAGAGGGGACCTCCACCACCGGCACGCCGACGCCGCCGCCCTTGTCGTCTTCGCCGATGAGTTTACGGCGTAGTTCGCTGTTCAAAACCTGTGGCAGCTTGATGTCGTAGTCGCTGATGCTTGTATCAGCGTTGGTCTGGTCACGCACAAACGCCGCAGGCGCGTCGTCTGGCGCATCGTTCCATGCCACCATCCAGTGACCGTGAGGCGCAGTTTTTGGCAGCGCCACGTCGCAGATCACTGGAGCGGGTTCATCGGCCTCGACAACCGGTGCCGGCTGGGACGGGACTTCCAGGTAAAAGCCTACCGAAATTGCCTCTGCATCGTCGTTGTCCTGACCTGCAAGCCAGCGCCAGGCCAATGTCGCACCCGGGCCGATACCGCCGACGATGGTCGGTGCGTCGTCCAGCTGTTGCAGGGCGTCGTTGAAGGTCTTTTGTTGCAGGACGCAATTGTCCTTGGGCAGCACCACCTGAATGATCCGTGCGGCGGCATCCTGGCTCAAGGCCTGCAATTGTTTATCGGTGAGCAAGTCGTCAGCAGTGACCGCCAATGCAACCCGCACCTTGGTCCGGCTGCCCGGCGTTACATCGGTAAGCGCCGAGCCGTCAGCCAGGGCGGAGTGGACGACGGTTGCCGGCGGAGCAGGGCGGTTCCACACCCAGACCCCCAGCGCCACCACGAGAATAACCAGGGCTGCGAGCAAAAAGCGCCAGTAGCGTTGAATCATCAGCGTTTCACCAATCCAGTCAGGCCGCCTGCAATCAGGGCGGCAGTGTCAGCCAGTGCCACCAGCGGATCGAGTCCGGCGGGCACGGCCATATAGCGAGGTTCCCAGTCAGGCTGGAATTTGTCCTTGAAGCGCCGCAAACCCTGGAAGTTGTAGAGTTGCTCGCCACGGCGGAACACCATCGAGCCCAGACGCTGGGTCAAAGGTGCGCCACGCCGTGGCTGCAAGCCTGACAACGGCACCATGCCCAGGCTGAAGCGTTCGTAGCCGTGCTGTTTGTAATACAGAATCAGCCCGACCATCATGAATTCCATGGTCAGTTTTGGCGCATCCGGATGCGCGCGCATCAGGTCCAGGCTGGCCAGATCGTGGCGCGACGTCTCCAGCAGGTTGGCGAACGCCACCGGTTTGCCTTCAAAGTGAATGATGGCAATGCGGAAATGGGTGAGGTATTCCGGACTGAAGCGACCCAGGGAAAAACCCTTTTCCCGGACGTTCTTGCCGGTCAGCCAAGCGTCGGAGATCACCTTCAACTCATCCAGCGGTGCCTGACCTGCTTCGTAGATTTCCAGCGACAGACCGTCACGCCCGCCCCGGTTCCAGGTGTAGCGCAGGTCTTTCATTTCCTTGCCCTTGGCTTCGATGTCGAAGCGGCGCAAGTCGACCCGGGCTTCTTCGCCCAGCTTGATCGCGGTCAGGCCGATGTCCATGTAGAACGGCAGATTCTCGGCGCGGACCTGATAAAACACCGGGCGCGCGTGGTGCACGTCGCACAGGTCGCGGAACTGCCAGATGAGTTCGGCGCGCTGCTGGGTAGGTCCGATCGGGTCATACAAGGCCACCAGGCTGCGGCCACGGTGCGAGTACATCAAAAAGGCATCACCGCTGGGGTGCAGCAGGATCGCCTTGTCGCCGGTCAACACCAGCCCGCCATCGGGTTGTGATGAGGCGTTGACGATTTCAGCGGCCCTGGCCAGCTCTGTAGCATTGGGGAGCTTGATGACCGGCCGTGCCGTGCGCAGCAGCCAAGTCAGCGACACCACAACCAGCAGCACTGCGCTGCCCAGCGCCGAACGCAGGGCGCGCGGTGCATCGGCATCCAGAGTGAACTGCCACCAGAGTTGATGGCTGTACGGGACATCCTGATAGGCAAACAGCAGCAGCCAGATCGAGGCGCCCAGCACGCAGACGCTCGCCACCAGATACAGCGGCGAGAAAGGCAACTCCAGCAGGCGGCTCGGTCGGTAAAACGAGCGACGGAAAACGCCCAGCAGGCAAGCCGTGAGAATCAGCAAGACCGCTTCTTCCCAGTCGAACCCCTTGAGCATCGACAGCACTGAGCCTGTCACCAGCAAAATGGTGGTGAGCATCCACGCGGCCGAAAGACGTCGGCGCAGGCCTTGCGCCAGCAACAGGCACAGCACCCCAATCAGGCTGGCACCGAAGTGCGAAGCATCGATCAGGCGATGAGGGATCAGGAAACCTACATATTCCAGGCGGGTGTCAATTTCCGGAGTCGCCCCGGAAAACAGCAGCACCACCCCGGAAAGAAACACCAGCAGCGCCAGAATCGGTGCCGCAAGGCCCGAGGCGACGCGCATTGCCTGTTTGGTTGGCAACAGGCGCTGACTTTCGGTGAACAGCAGCGTCAGGCAGGCCAGCAGCAGCGGCAGCACGACGTAGATCAGTCGATACAGCAGCAACGCGGCAGCCAGCGGCGCTGCGCCCAGTTCATTGGCGAACGCCGCGAGCAGAATGGCTTCGAAAACACCCACGCCACCCGGAACATGACTGAGCACGCCCGCCGCCAATGCCAGCAGATAGACCAGCAGGAACGCACCAAATGGCGGGGATTGCGGCAGCAGCAAATACAGAACGGTAGCCGCTGCGGCAACGTCCAGCGCGGTGATCACCAGTTGCATCAGCGTCAGGCGCAGGCCTGGCAGACGAAGTGTTCTTCTGCCAGCGCGCACCAACAGCGTGTGTGGGATGGTTTGTTCCGGCAGCCGACGGCGATACACCGCCACGGTCAGCAGTGCGGTCAGAATCAGCACCCCGATTGCAATCGCCGCGAGCATTGCCACGGGCAAGTGCAGAGCCAGGGATGCACCGGACAAGTTGCTCAAGGTCGCGAGTGCGGCCAGCGGCGGCAGCGCGCAACCCAATGACAGGCTGGCGAACAGCGTCATGCGGGCGACTTCTATCGCACCTACGCCTTTGCGCGAATACAGCCGATAACGCACCGAGCCGCCGGACAGCATTGAAAGCCCTACTGCGTTGCCGATGGCGAACGCGGTAAAGCCGCCCATCGCCAGGGTCTTGTTGGGCAGATCAACTCCGGCGTAGCGACTGGCGGACCATTCGTAGCCCAGCAGGATGATAAAGCCGACAATCATTGCCAGCACGGCACCTGCCAGTGATGGCAATGGCACGCTCAGCAGCGAATCATGCAGCGCATAAAGATCCAGCTCGCTCAGCATGTGGCGGCAAGCGATCAGCGCGATGGCGAAAAGCAACAGCGTAACGGCCAGGCCGATGGGTTGGCGATACTTGCTCAGCAGCTCCAGCCATTGCAGGCGAGCAGGTTGAATGGGTTGATTCGCCGTGACTGCTTCTTTGGGTTCTGACGGGTTGGCGCGCATCAATCACTCCTTGGATCGTGCGCGACAGGATGGAGGTATGCAGCCAAGTTACCAATCCCTACGCAAAAAATATTTCGAGATGTTAGCGCGTCAACGTCTAACGAGCGAATGGAGCGGATTTTGTTCGTGTCTCTTAAGCGACTATTGAGTCGCAAAAGGCTATCGGCCGACCATGGGAAAACTGTCGCTTGCAGCAATATTACGTTACAGGCGTGAAAATGAGATGAAACCTGCAGCGCAAAATAGCCTTTTCTGACAAGCGCTTAGCGTCATTGAAACGGTACTTTTCGTGCGGACACAAAAAAGGCCACTCTTTGGTTGCGGGAGCCGGATTTGAACCGACGACCTTCGGGTTATGAGCCCGACGAGCTACCAGACTGCTCCATCCCGCGTCTGTGTGGCGGCATTCTACAGCCGAACGACGAGGTGTCAACCTTTAATGCGAAATGAGCGCAAATGAGTATCGGGAGAGAGCTTCTATGTAGGTGCCGACTTGTTGGCCAGGCATTGGTCCGGTGTGATCCGGAATATCGCCTCGCGAACAGGTTCGCTCCTCGTATGTCGCCAGCACGCTTCGTCCGGGTGACGACCCACGTTGTTGGCGCATGTTGAATCGTGTGGAACCAGCAGCATTCGCGGTGCGGCTTATTGAGGTTCCGTCCTGACGGCCGGGTCCATTTTGTTACGGCAAAATAGACGAAAACCATGTGCGCTGACGTCCGGCCCGACTTCGTCGGGTTCCCTCGCCCCACCCCACGACGCCTGCGCTCAGCCTCCCGACGCGCGTTTGGCGGCGTATGCCAGTTCGCGGCACGGAAAAGCAAATCCGATTTATGGTTTTTTTCTATCTGGCTCACCGCAAATCCGCGAAGCGGGACCGGACAAAGGAGCGAACGGTTTTTGCTCTGCCAGGATAAAGTGGCTTTTACAGTAAAGCGGCCGTAAGGGCGCGACCGTGAATTCGCGTCACCGTTGCCTCCGGACATATATGCGATTCCAACACCCGGCAACAGAGTATCTACAAAGGTAGCGAAAAATCACCAGACACAAAAAAGGCCACTCTTTCGAGTTTGGTTGCGGGAGCCGGATTTGAACCGACGACCTTCGGGTTATGAGCCCGACGAGCTACCAGACTGCTCCATCCCGCGTCTGTGTGTCGGCATTCTACGCCGGATCGCTGTGCTGTCAACCGTTAGTTTGAAAAAACTGCTTTTCCTTCAATCGCTTAGCAGCGTCGTTTAAGGGCTTGTGTGGCTGTGACGCCTTGCTGCGCGGGGTTATAGGTCGAGTTCGGGGGCTTTTCAGTACAGGTTTCATGACCATTCGCGCATCACGCCGTGCTACATCCTGATGCCAATGAGATACTGCGCGACCTTATCCCTCGCAAAACGCCCTACATGACGCAGCGAAAAATCATTCATGTCGACTGTGACTGCTTCTATGCCGCCATCGAAATGCGCGATGACCCGCGACTGGCGAGTAAACCACTGGCAGTGGGCGGCTCGGCCGATCGACGCGGAGTGATCGCGACCTGCAACTATGAAGCGCGCGCCTATGGGGTGCGCTCGGCGATGTCATCGCGGCATGCCTTGAAGCTGTGCCCGGACCTCACCATCGTCAAGCCGCGCATGGACGCCTATAAAGAAGCATCGAAGGAAATCCAGACGATCTTTCGCGACTACACCGATCTGATCGAGCCGTTATCGCTGGATGAGGCGTTTCTGGACGTGTCCGACGCGAGCCATTTTGGCGGCAGTGCCACGCGCATCGCTCAGGACATACGCCGGCGTGTGTCCAATCAACTGCATATCACCGTCTCGGCGGGCGTGGCGCCGAACAAATTCCTCGCCAAGATCGCCAGTGACTGGAAGAAACCCAACGGGTTATTTGTGATCACACCCGACCAGGTCGAGGATTTTGTTGCGCTGCTGCCAGTCAACAAGCTGCATGGCGTTGGCAAGGTGACGGCCGACAAGCTCGGCAGGCTGGGCATTGTCACCTGCACCGACCTGCGCGGCTGGAGCAAGCTGGCGTTGGTTCGGGAGTTTGGCTCTTTTGGCGAGCGCTTGTGGGGGCTGGCTCACGGTATCGACGAGAGGCCGGTGCAGAACGACAGCCGACGCCAATCGGTGAGTGTGGAAAACACCTACGACACGGATTTGCCGGATCTGGCCAGTTGCCTGGAAAAGTTACCGGAGCTGATGGAAACCCTGTCCGGGCGCATGGCCCGCATCGCCGACAACTATCGGCCCGGAAAACCCTTCGTCAAAGTCAAATTCCACGACTTCACTCAGACGACCCTTGAGCAATCCGGGGCAGGGCGGGATCTGACCAGTTTTCAGCAGTTGTTGACCCAGGCGTTTGCCCGAGGCGACAAACCGGTGCGGTTATTGGGGATCGGTGTGCGTTTGCAGGATCTGCGCAGCGGTCACGAACAGCTGGAGCTGTTCGCGCCCTGAGCGCGCAGCAGGTGATGTCAGGGTTTGGCGCCGGGATCGGCGACCAGACGACCCGCATCCTTGGCCAGGGATTTTACAAACTCATGCTGCAGTTGGGGATCATTGCGCGTCAGTTCGATCAGGCTCTGCTCCAGTTCGCTGGCTTCATCTTCAAGGCCCAGTTCCGAAAGACGCTTGACGCGATAGACCCACTGGCTGACCTCATCATCTTCCAGGTCATCGTAGATCAGGCTGTGCGCCTCAAGTAACTTGCCACGCAGCAGTTTGCTGATGGGCAAATCCGCATTGGCGTGAACCTTGTCCTGATCGTCTTCGACGCTGATGTAGATCCGCGTGACATGGCTCAGGTCCTGCTCGGCGAATGGACTGTCCAGCAGGCTCAGGCGTAGCACGCCATTGCGATCGGTGATCAATTCGTGGGTTTGCGTCCCTGATTTGACCAGCACCGGGCGTTCGTTCCAGGGCAAGGTCGAGTTCTCGATTTTCTTGTCCTTCTGGACTTCGTCGATGTGCGCCAGGTTTTGTTGCGCGCGGCCGTTGGAAGGCGCGTTCATGAACGGGTTGAGTCCGGCCACGCCATAGTTGATCCAGTCCTTGGTCACGCTGTCGGGCAGTTGGCCGAAGGCCAATACGTTGACCACGTTGGCGCCGACACCGGCCACCACCGCGACGGCGCCTAGCGGAATCTCGTAGATTTCCCGCCACGGCTGGTACGCGGTGTAACGATCGTAGCGGCGGGTGACTTCGAATTCGGTGACTTCAAAAGTCTTTTGTTCATGGATGCGCACACGGCGCTGAGGCAGCTCAAGGGTCTTGGGCTCGCCCATATCAATTTGCAGGGTATGTTCGAGCAATTTGCGTTCGACACGCTCTTCATGCTCGCTGCGCTGTGACAAGTGGTTGGCACAGCCGCTGACAAGCAGGCTGGCGCACAAGGCTGTACAGCCGAGGCTTAAGGATCTTCGCTTGAACATGGGATCTCTTGAGGCGGATAAGGCGCGGCGCCTGAAATGGGCGCGCTCGGTGCTCATTTTGGCGAGCGGCGAGCGCGCCCATGACTCAGCGGCGGATACGGGCCTGAATAAACGACAACACATCAGCAACGGGCAGGGCCTGGGCCTCAGGCTCGATGCGGCTCTTGTACTCAAGATTGCCTTCGGCCAGGCCGCGGTCGCTGACCACGATGCGATGGGGGATGCCAATCAGCTCCATGTCGGCAAACTTGTTGCCGGGGCTGGTTTTCTTGTCGCGGTCATCCAGCAGCACTTCGAAACCAGCGGCTTTCAGTTCGGCATAAAGCTTGTCAGTGGCTTCACGAACCGCTTCGGTTTCATAGCGCAACGGAACCAGGGCGATCTGGAAGGGCGCCAGGGTGTCATTCCAGATAATGCCGTTGGCGTCGCTGTTCTGCTCGATGGCTGCGGCAACGACCCGGGACACGCCGATGCCGTAGCAACCCATGGACAGGTTGACTGGCTTGCCGTTTTCGCCAAGGACCTGGCATTTCATGGCTTCGCTGTACTTGGTGCCCAGCTGGAAAATGTGGCCGACTTCGATACCGCGCTTGATCTCAAGCGTGCCTTTGCCGTCCGGGCTTGGATCGCCCGATACGACGTTGCGCAGGTCGGCAACGGTCGGAACAGGCAGATCGCGCTCCCAGTTGACGCCAAAATAGTGCTTGTCGTCGATGTTGGCACCGATGCCGAAGTCGCTCATCAGTTCTACCGAACGATCGATGATGCAAGGCAGCGGCAGATTCAGCGGGCCCAGCGAACCGGCACCGGCGCCAATGGCGTCACGCAGCTCGGCTTCCGATGCCATGACCAGCGGGCTCGCGACCAGTTCCTGCTGGGCCGCCTTGATTTCGTTCAGCTCATGATCGCCACGGATGATCAGGGCGATCAGCTTGCCTTCTTCAGCGGCATGCACCACCAGGGTCTTGATGGTCTTTTCGATAGGCAGATTGAAGCCTTCGACCAGTTGCGCAATGGTCTTGGCGTTCGGGGTATCGATCAGGCGCAGCTCTTCGGTCGGCGCGGCGCGAGAAGTTTCCCTTGGAATCGCTTCGGCTTTCTCGATGTTGGCGGCGTAATCGGAGCCATTGCTGAACACGATATCGTCTTCACCGGACTCGGCCAGCACGTGGAACTCATGGGAGCCCGCGCCGCCGATGGAACCGTTGTCTGCTTCCACCGGGCGGAATTTCAGCCCAAGGCGGGTAAACACGTTGCAATACGCCAGATGCATGCGGTCATAGGTTTCCTGCAGGGAAGCCTGATCGGCATGGAAGGAGTACGCGTCCTTCATGACGAACTCGCGGCCGCGCATCAAACCGAAGCGTGGACGGATCTCGTCGCGGAATTTGGTCTGGATCTGGTACAGATTGATCGGCAGCTGTTTATAGCTGTTGAGCTCGTTGCGGGCCAGATCGGTGATCACTTCTTCGTGGGTCGGGCCCAGGCAGAATTCGCGATTGTGCCGGTCGGTCAGGCGCATCAACTCAGGACCGTACTGTTCCCAACGGCCGGATTCCTGCCACAGCTCGGCGGGCTGGATGCCCGGCATCAATACTTCGAGCGCGCCAGCTGCGTCCATTTCTTCACGAACGATGGCTTCGACCTTGCGCAATACACGCAGGCCCATGGGGAGCCAGGTATAGAGGCCGGAAGCAAGTTTGCGAATCATGCCGGCACGCAGCATCAGCTGGTGGCTGACGACAACCGCATCGGAAGGGGTTTCTTTCTGTGTGGCGAGCAAAAATTGACTGGTGCGCATGGGAGGCCGTTGTCGGTTGCTGAGACTAGAAATGACTGGGCATTGTACGGGGCCGAATTACCCCCGTACAGCGCAAGGCCTCTGAGCGAGGCATGCTGATGACTTGTTGCCTGAATGAAAAAGCCCGGCATCAGCCGGGCTTTTTCCGTAACGAGTAGCTGAGGTGCGATTACAGGATCGAGATCGGGTAGTCGACAATCAGACGGAACTCGTTGATATCGCCTTCGCCCTGGTCAGCATTGGCGCGGTGCCAGGCTTGACGGATGCGGAACGACAGGTCTTTGGCTGGACCGGTTTGAAGCACATATTTGGCTTCAAGGTTGGTCTCGTGGTGCTTGCCGTCTTCACCATACAGGCCAGCATAGGTGCTGTTAGTAGGGGTGTTGGTGCCGTCGATGTCATAACCTTTGATGTAGCGGGTCATGAAGCTCAGGCCAGGAACGCCGTACGGAGCCATGTTCAGGTCGTAGCGAGCCTGCCAGGATTTCTCGCCAGGACCGTTGAAGTCGGAGTACTGGATGGAGTTGGCCAGGAAGATCGAGTCGCCGCCGCGATTGTTGTCGCCGATACCGATGTAGTCGAATGGCGTATCACCGTTGACCTTCTGGAATGCCAGGGTCAGGGTGTGTGCGGCCAGGAACGAGTAGGCTACGGAGCCGGAGAATGCAGTGTTGCTGATGTCGCCTGCTTTGGCGCTGCCTTCATCGACGGTGCGATACAGGTTGGCGTCAAATGCCAGCGACTGGGTATCAGTCAGCGGCAGGGCGTAGTTCACGTTCGCGTAGTACTGGTCCCACACGTCTTCAAGCTTGGCACCATAAAGGGCAACGCCAAGGTTGTCGGTAATCGCGTACTTGCCGCCAACGAAGTCTGCGCTCTTGGCTGTAACGCCGGCATAGGTAGCCCAGATGTTACCGCTGTGGCTGGTGTCGTCCTGGCTGGTGCCGGAGTAGAAGTGACCGCCTTCCAGATCCAGACCTTTGATCTCGCTGCTCTGCAGGCTGATACCGCTGGCAGTTTGTGGCAACAGACGGGAACCGCCTACTGCGAACACTGGGCTGGTAGGCTGCATGTCACCGAGTTTCAACTCGGTTTTCGAGAGACGGAACTTAACAGCGCCACCGGCTTTGCCGAAGCTGTCTTCGTTTTCGCCCTGGCTGTTGGTGACCAGGTTACCCGAACCGGAATATTTGTCCTGACCGTCAAGCTTCAGGCCGAAATAGCCGAAAGCTTCAACGCCCACACCGATGGTGCCTTGAGTGTAGCCAGAGCTGAACGTTCCCCAGAAACCTTGGGTCCAGTCTTTGTCATCAACGGCGCCATCTTTCTTGTCGCGATTGAAGTAGTAGTTGCGAGCCTTGAGGTCAAGCTTGCTGCCCTCAACGAAACCTGTTGCTTCTGCCTGATCGCTGACGAACGCTGCTGCCGTTGCCAGTTGGGTGCTGGCTGCAGTAACTGCCAGTGCGATTGCGCTCCACTTCATCACTCTCATCGTGACTTGCTCCTTTGGTTTTTAAGAAGAGTTGCTGCCGACCCACCTGTTTTTTTATCTGGGACGGCTCTTTCTTTTTTGTGTCGGCGAAACTTATATCACGCTGACAATGGTGGCGATAGTTACAGACCTATCCTTTCGAAATCTTTACGGCGGTGTCGCAAACTGCTCTGTCCATGTCGCAAAAATGCACTGTTTTCATATCGACTCTACAACTACCGCATTACTTTTTTACGACCTAAGCATAGGGTGAAACAGTTTAAACCCGGTTGCCAAGTAATGCCTGGGTAAGCCTTCACATTCTCGCGATGGCCGGCTCCTGTTTTCCGCCAGGGTCCGTGCCAACCTTGTGAGTGATATAGCAACAACCGTGCACAAAGCTTACACGAATGAGAAAAATTTGTGAAAAATGCAGTATTTACCTCGCTTTCATTGGTTAACATATTGATTTATATGAGTTTTAAAATTATTGAATTTCTTTCAGGCCGCTGCGGTTCGTGGCGTTGCGGCTCGAAAGGCTGCGCTAAACGTTACTTTCTGCCCCCCGGCATGGGTAAATTCTGGATAGGCAGGCATTTCGGCCAATCGGAGTGGGTTGTTTTGGTGCGTGCCCGGTTCTCACTGCTTGAAGGTGGCTCATGAATACGGTCTGTAACCTTCTTGGGCCTGGCAGGTGTTTCATCAGGCTCTCAGCGAAACCGGCTGGCGGAATTTGATGCCCCTGAATCGGGTCTGTGGGTAGCGATTTGTAACAACCGTAGCACTGCTGAAACTATTCAATCCACGTCCCAAATGAGTGCATTTTGTCAGTTGCCGGTCATTCCTGGTGCGGGCCAGCCTTCGCCGTTGCAGGATCCGGTGCTGGCCATCCCTTGCGGCAGGCCGCGCCAAGCGTCATGTAACTGAACCGGGCAGTGAACTTGAACTTATTCCCGAGTATCCTGCTGGGTAATGCGCCATACACTTAAACGAGGGTGCGCAAGAAACCTAACCTGACGATCAGGAGTTATACCGTGTTCGTTCTCGACTCACGTTTACAGGCAGATACAGTGCCCATTGGCGATTTTTCGTTATGTAGGCTGCTGTTATCCAACGATTCAAACTATCCCTGGTTTGTCCTGGTGCCCAAGCGGCCGAATGTTAGTGAAATATTTGAGCTGGCACTTGAAGATCAGTTGCAGTTGTGGCAGGAAACAACTGCGTTGTCAGTGATTCTCAATAAGATATTCGCGGCTGACAAAATCAATGTCGCAGCGTTGGGTAATGTAGTTAGTCAGCTACACATGCATGTTATCGCTCGGCGACACGGCGATCCGGCATGGCCGGCTCCGGTGTGGGGCAAGCACCCGGCGCAACCTTATACGGCGCAGCAGGTATCGGCCATCGTGCAGCAGCTGCGCAGCGAGCTGACCATTGGCTTTACCTTTGTGGAGGAATTGTCATGACTGTCGAAGCAAGAGTGACCGAGCTCGAAAGCCGGCTGGCTTTCCAGGACGACACGATTCAGGCGTTGAATGACGTGCTGGTGACTCAGCAGCGCGCACTTGACCGACTGCAACAGCAAATGGCTGCGATGCTCAAGCGCCAGGAAGAGCTGGGAAGTCAGTTCGACACCTTCGAGGAAGATGCGCCGCCACCGCATTATTAATAGCCGCTGGCGCAAAAAAAACCGCGATCTCCGGAAGGAGGTCGCGGTTTTTTATCAGGGCAAGCAATCAGCGGCGGGGAAGTGCCGCAATGACGTCTTCTGCCTGCAGGCCTTTGTCGCGGTTCATGACCGAGAACTCGACGCGCTGCCCTTCTACGAGGACCCGATGACCTTCGCCGCGAATGGCGCGGAAGTGAACGAAGATGTCATCGCCCGAATCCCGGGAAATAAAGCCAAAACCTTTGGAAGTATTGAACCACTTCACGGTTCCTGTATCGCGATTGGTCATGTCATGACTTTGCGCGGCTGGTGACGGCGATGACCTATAGAAGCTGATCCCGATGTGCAACGCGACGGCCAGTGTGGCGGCGATCAGGCCCAGCATGATTGCGGGTTGACCGGCGACGATTTCCAGCGGGACGAGCAAGGTGAGGATTTGAAGAACGACGGCAAGAATGAGCAACGCACTGACAAGGTTTTGCAATTGATGACGTGGACCCCGGTTCCAATAGGGGATCACTGGTGCAAGCAACAGATTGAGCAGGCCGAAGAGCGCCAGATAGAGCGCATCGGGCTGCAGGAGATATGAAGACAAGGCTTCACTGCGCAGGCTGGGGATGAAGGAAAGCAGCAGGGCTGCGGCTCCCGTTAGCAGGTGAACGATTTTCAACATGTTGATAACTCACATTAAGATGGATCACGAGGAAATAGCTGATGACACCCGGTACGCTTCTGGAAAAGTGGAGGCGTGCTGCACGAGCGAAGGTCAGCCTATGCGTTGCAGTAAAAGTCAGCAACGACACGCGGTGTATTTAACAGCAAAGCATGGGGCTTCTCAAATCAGCCGCCAGCAGGTCCGTCGGCATTGCTGGAAATGAGTCAAGCAAAACGACGAGCGGTGAGCGGGTGTAGTGTGTTGGTGCGGATTTTTTCTCGATGTGCCAGCGAACTGATGGCTGAAGCTGCTGCGTCATGGCCATTCTCTTGGTAGAGTGCCCGCTGTACCTGCTGAATAATCCATCTCTAAGGGGAAAAACATGGCAATCGATATTGGTATCAGCGAAGAAGATCGTAAGTCGATCGTTGACGGTCTTTCTCACTTGCTCGCAGATACTTACGTGTTGTATCTCAAAACCCACAACTTTCACTGGAATGTCAGCGGTCCGATGTTTCGTACGCTGCATTTGATGTTCGAAGAGCAATATAACGAACTCGCCCTCGCGGTGGATTCGATTGCCGAACGCATTCGCGCACTGGGTTTCCCGGCACCGGGTACCTATACAACTTACGCGCGCCTGTCGTCTATCAAAGAAGAAGAGGGCGTGCCAAGTGCTGAAGCCATGATCAGAAGTCTGGTTCAGGGTCAAGAAGCAGTTGTCCGCACAGCTCGTAGTATTTTTCCTTTGTTGGATAAAGTCAGTGATGAGCCGACTGCTGACTTGTTGACCCAGCGGATGCAAGTACACGAGAAAACAGCCTGGATGCTGCGTTCGATGCTCGAAACCCATTAAGGTACTGCCGAGCGACGCACCCGCTGCGTCGCTCATTTCACGAATCCCCGCCGCGTCCCTCGACCCCGTAGCTTCCTTTCCGGATCGGGTCGGCGTTCACAGATATTTTCCGTGACTACATAAATATTAAATACCTGCTAAGCCTTCAGGTCAGTTATCACCAGGCGGAAAGTCTGTTTCGCCTGTCAATTGTAGTGTTCTCCTACACAGTAAGAGTATTGGCTCTACTGGCTATAACCTCGGGATTCGGGCTTTATAAGCAGGCACATTTATTTATATTTAAATGTTTCTTCATGAAGTCTGAATTGATCTGTGTAGAGGAAATATCACCATGGTTCGAGGGGTTGAGCGCGACGTACAAGACTTAAACCGTCACGGGAAAATACGTAATGATCCTTTTGTCGAGGATTTCAACATGAACCTGGCGCAACCGCACTCCAAGTCGGTGCGCCTCAATGGGTTGGCAACTTGTCTGCGGCTGGAAAACGTTTACTGGAACATTCTTGGAAGCATTGCCCGCTCAAATAACTGTTCGGTCAATGCAGTGCTGTCCTACATCGACAGGGAAGTTCACTTACGCTACGGCGGTGTGAAAAATTTCAGCGGTCTCATCAGGGTGGTCTGTGTGGCTCATGTCCTGAAAGGCGATAACCTGGATCTGGTCCAGGCGTAGGTGGATACGCTCCCATTTTCTGCGGGCTCGCCAGCATGGCGGGCCCGCGCTGCAAGCTTCATGATGCTTGCGCTTGGTGACGCATGGGCGGCTGCGACGAACTTATCCTGCCCAGAGTGGTTCGTGCGGCTGCACGGCTTCGATTAACCCTATATAATCCCCCGCCTTGCCAAAACGGGCATGCTTCTGCGCAAACAGAGCGCCCAGCGATGAGCTGACAGCTTGAACTGCATGCCTGGGCTCTTGCACTATTGAGCGCAAGCCAAGAGCGAAAGCTCCACCGAATTTCGAATTACGGAAGTGAAACCACCATCATGATGCGCAGCCATTATTGCGGCCAACTGAACGAGAGCCTGGAAGGTCAGGAAATTACCCTTTGCGGATGGGTTCACCGCCGTCGTGACCACGGAGGGGTGATTTTCCTCGACATCCGTGATCGCGAAGGTCTGGCCCAAGTGGTCTTCGACCCGGATCGCGCCGACACCTTCGCAGCCGCCGACCGCGTGCGCAGCGAGTATGTCGTCAAGATCACCGGCAAGGTGCGTGCTCGTCCTGCGGGCGCAGTGAATGCCAATATGGCCTCGGGCGCCATCGAAGTACTCGGTTACGAGCTCGAAGTACTGAACGAGTCGGAAACCCCGCCGTTCCCGCTGAACGAGTACTCGGACGTCGGCGAAGAAACCCGCCTGCGTTATCGCTTTATCGACCTGCGTCGTCCGGAAATGGCCGAGAAGCTGCGTCTGCGTTCGCGCATCACCACCAGCATCCGTCGTTACCTTGACGACAACGGCTTCCTGGACGTCGAGACGCCGATCCTGACTCGCGCGACGCCGGAAGGCGCCCGTGACTATCTGGTGCCGAGCCGCACACATCCGGGCAGTTTCTTTGCCTTGCCGCAATCGCCGCAGCTGTTCAAGCAGCTGTTGATGGTTGCCGGCTTTGATCGTTACTACCAGATCGCCAAGTGCTTCCGCGACGAAGACCTGCGTGCCGACCGTCAGCCTGAATTCACCCAGATCGACATCGAAACCAGCTTCCTTAATGAAGAAGACATCATCGGCCTGACCGAGAAGATGATTCGTCAGCTGTTCAAGGAAGTGCTCGACCTGGAATTCGGCGATTTCCCGCACATGACCTTCGAAGAGGCCATGCGTCGTTACGGTTCGGACAAGCCGGACCTGCGTAACCCGCTGGAACTGGTCGACGTTGCCGATCAGCTCAAGGATGTCGACTTCAAGGTGTTCAGCGGCCCGGCCAACGACCCGAAATGTCGTATTGCCGCTCTGCGTGTTCCAGGCGGGGCAAGCATTCCGCGCAAGCAGATCGACGATTACACCAAATTCGTCGGCATCTACGGTGCCAAGGGCCTGGCGTACATCAAGGTCAATGAGCGGGCCAAAGGCGTTGAAGGCCTGCAGTCGCCAATCGTCAAGAACATCCCGGAAGCCAACCTCAACGTGATCCTCGATCGTGTTGGCGCGGTGGATGGCGATATCGTGTTCTTCGGTGCGGACAAGGCCAAGATCGTCAGCGAAGCCCTGGGCGCGCTGCGGATCAAAGTCGGTAACGACTTCAAGCTGCACACCTGCGAGTGGGCCCCGATGTGGGTCGTGGACTTCCCGATGTTCGAAGAGAACGACGACGGTAGCTTCACGGCGCTGCACCACCCGTTCACTGCACCCAAGTGCACTCCGGAAGAACTGGAAGCCAATCCGGCAACCGCGCTGTCCCGTGCCTACGACATGGTGCTCAACGGCACCGAACTGGGCGGCGGTTCGATCCGTATCCATCGCAAGGAAATGCAACAGGCGGTCTTCCGCTTGCTGGGCATCGCCGAAGACGAGCAGCAGGAGAAGTTCGGCTTCCTGCTCGACGCCCTGAAATATGGCGCGCCACCCCACGGTGGTCTGGCATTCGGTCTGGATCGTCTGGTGATGTTGATGACCGGCGCTCAGTCGATTCGTGAAGTCATTGCCTTCCCGAAAACCCAGAGTGCTGCGGATGTGATGACCCAGGCGCCTGGCGTGGTTGACGCCAAGGCGTTGCGTGAATTGCACATCCGTTTGCGCGAACAGCCCAAAGCCGAGTAATACCGGACGGGGCGTATCGCGTCGTTGCTGACGTCGATGCGCCCCGTTTGCGTTTTGGCCGGGCAAGCTTGTGTCGGTTGTGCTGCGACACACATGAACGTGTTGAAAAGAATCTGGAGCGAGATATGGCAGGTCATTCTAAGTGGGCGAACATCAAGCACCGCAAAGAGCGTCAGGATGCCAAGAAAGGCAAGATCTTCACCAAGTGGATTCGTGAGCTGACCGTCGCTGCCCGTCAGGGCGGTGGTGATCCGGGCACCAACCCGCGCTTGCGTCTGGCGCTGGACAAGGCGCTGGGTGCGAACATGACTCGCGACACCATCGATCGCGCCGTTGCGCGTGGCGCCGGTGCGGCCGAAGGTGACGATGTAGAAGAGCTGGGTTACGAGGGTTACGGGCCGGGTGGCGTGGCGATCATGGTCGAAACCATGACCGACAATCGCAATCGCACGGCGGCAGCGGTTCGTCACGCATTCGTCAAATGTGGTGGCAACCTGGGTACCGACGGTTCGGTTGCCTATCTGTTCGATCGCAAGGGGCAGATTTCCTTTGCGGCAGGCGTTGATGAAGACGCGCTGATCGAAGCCGCGATGGAAGCCGATGCCGATGACGTGGTGACCAACGAAGATGGCTCCATCGACGTGTTCACGTCCTTCGCCGGTTTTTATGCCGTTCGCAACGCCCTTGAGGCCGCCGGTTTCAAGGCTGCGGACGCCGAAATCGTCATGCTGCCGACCACCAGTGCCGTGCTTGATCTGGAAACCGCTGAAAAAGTTCTCAAGCTGATCGACATGCTTGAAGACCTGGATGACGTGCAGAACGTCTATTCCAACGCGGAAATTCCGGACGAAGTCATGGAACAGCTTGGCTGACAGCGTGTTGTCGGTGTTACATCCGGGGCCGGAGATCCGAGGCGGTGTTGATCACATTGCTATCGGCCTCCGGCTTCTGCCTTTATGCTGCGCTCTCTGGTATGCGTCACTTCTCAAGCTGCAGGCGTTATGACTCTTATTCTTGGTATCGACCCCGGTTCGCGAATTACCGGCTATGGCGTGGTGCGTGACACCGGGCGTGGTTGTGTCTATGTGGCATCGGGGTGCATCAGAACCGGAAGCGGCGAGCTGCACGAACGCCTGCAGATTGTCTATCGCGGCGTGCGCGAGGTTATTCAAACCTATGGCCCGATAACCATGGGCATCGAAAAGGTCTTCATGGCGCGCAATGCCGACTCGGCTCTCAAGCTGGGGCAGGCGCGGGGTGCAGCCATCGTTGCCGGTGCCGAGGAAAGCCTGGAAATTGCCGAATACACCGCGACTCAGGTCAAGCAGGCGGTGGCGGGGACCGGCGGTGCGAATAAAGAGCAGGTGATGATGATGGTCATGCATCTGCTGAAACTGACCCAGAAACCACAGATCGATGCGTCCGATGCCCTGGCGATTGCCTTGTGTCACGCGCACACCCGCTCCAGTCTGATTCCCCATGGGCTGGGCACGGCGAGAAGTCGTGGTGGCCGGTTGCGGTTATAGCGGAAGAGTATGGCTGTGAATTATTTTTTGCTTGCAGGGCGTGTCACGCCTGCAATGATTGCGACCACTGATTTGCCGTTGGCCCTGCGCGGGTTGGCGCTATGAAAGGATCCGATACGTGATTGGACGCTTACGCGGCTTTTTGGCCGAGAAACAGCCGCCGCATCTGGTGCTGGATGTCAACGGCGTCGGTTATGAGCTGGAAGTCCCCATGACTACCCTCTATCGATTGCCGCATGTCGGCGAGCCGGTGACGCTGCACACTCATCTGGTGGTGCGAGAAGACGCACACCTGCTCTACGGTTTTTACGAAAAGCGTGAGCGCGAGCTGTTTCGCGAGCTGATCAGGCTTAATGGCGTCGGCCCGAAACTGGCGCTGGCCTTGATGTCAGGTCTGGAAGTCGACGAGCTGGTACGTTGCGTGCAGGCTCAGGACACTTCGGCCTTGACCCGGATTCCGGGCGTGGGCAAGAAAACCGCCGAGCGTTTGCTGGTCGAATTGAAGGACCGGTTCAAGGCCTGGGAAACATTACCTGGCACTTTTACCCTGGTTTCCAATGGCCCGAACGCGCCGGAACCGGTAGCGTCAGCAGAGTCCGATGCGGTCAGCGCGCTGATTTCCCTGGGCTACAAACCTCAGGAGGCGAGTAAAGCCGTCTCCGCGATCAAGGAAAAAGACTTGAGCAGTGCTGATTTGATTCGACGTGCCTTGAAGGGAATGGGTTAAGTGATTGATGCTGACCGCCTGATAACCGCCACTGGCGGCCGTGATCGTGATGAACAACTGGATCGTGCGATTCGCCCGCTCAGCCTTGCCGACTACATTGGCCAGCCCACCGTGCGTGAGCAAATGGAGTTGTTCATCCAGGCCGCCCGTGGTCGCAATGAGGCTTTGGACCATACCTTGATCTTCGGCCCGCCGGGTCTGGGCAAGACGACGCTGGCCAATATCATTGCCCAGGAAATGTCGGTATCGATCAAAAGCACCTCCGGCCCCGTATTGGAGCGGCCGGGTGACCTGGCGGCGATCCTGACCAATCTGGAACCCAATGATGTGCTGTTCATTGATGAAATCCATCGGTTGTCGCCGATTGTCGAGGAAGTGCTGTACCCGGCAATGGAAGATTTCCAGCTGGATATCATGATCGGCGAAGGCCCGGCCGCACGTTCTATCAAGCTTGATCTGCCGCCGTTTACCCTGGTGGGCGCGACCACCCGCGCGGGGATGCTGACCAATCCGTTGCGCGACCGCTTCGGTATCGTCCAGCGCCTGGAGTTTTATAGCATTCCCGATCTGACGACGATCGTGACCCGCTCGGCAGGGATTCTCGGTCTGCCCATCGAGCCGGAGGGCGCGTTCGAAATCGCCCGTCGGGCGCGGGGTACGCCACGTATCGCCAACCGATTGCTGCGTCGCGTCCGGGATTTCGCTGAAGTGCGCGGTAACGGGCAGATCACCAAATCCATTGCCGATCTGGCGTTGAACCTGCTGGACGTCGATGAGCACGGTTTCGATCACCAGGACCGGCGCCTGCTGTTGACCATGATCGAGAAGTTCGACGGCGGTCCTGTGGGTGTCGACAGTCTGGCGGCGGCAATCAGTGAAGAGCGGCACACCATTGAAGATGTGCTCGAACCCTATTTGATCCAGCAAGGCTATATGATGCGCACACCTCGTGGCCGTGTGGTGACCCGGCATGCGTACCTGCACTTTGGTTTGAATCTTCCCTCGCGGATGGGGGAAATGCCGGTCGCGGAAGATTTTGTCGAGAACAATGACAATTAAAAAGCTGCGGACCACCGATTTATTCGGGGTTTATGTGGTCAGACTGGCAGTTGCGCCAATCCGACAGGGAATATCCTGCAAAACCTTGAAAAACAGTTGCCTGGCGGATTGGCAATCTGAGGAGTAAGCACTAGAGTATGCGCGCGCAAAACGGGGTTCAGTCGTTCGCACATCGTTGTCGGGTTTATTACGAAGACACCGATGCTGGCGGCATCGTCTATTACGTCAATTATCTGAAATTCATGGAGCGGGCTCGTACCGAGCGGCTGCGGGAATTGGGGTTCGCCCAATCCGCGCTGGCGGGGGAGAACCTGTTGTTCGTCGTGCATTCCAGCGAGGCGCGTTATCACAAGCCGGCGCGGTTGGATGACGAACTGCTGGTCAGCGCCGAAGTAATCGAATTGAACCGTGCCAGCCTGCGCTTCAAGCAACAGGTAAGGCGGGCCGCGGATGCAACGCTGCTCTGTGAAGGGCAGTTTTTGGTGGCGTGCGTACGCGCCGATAGTTTGAAACCCCGGGCCATTCCCGAAGCTTTGCGTGCGGCCTTTGCCGACCAGAGCGGCGCGGGTACACATTCAGAGCAGGAGATAAAGCGTGGAAGCTAACGTCGTCGACCATTCCTCCATGTGGAGTTTGGTCAGTAATGCCAGCGTCGTGGTTCAGTTGGTGATGCTGATCCTGGTGGCTGCTTCAGTCACTTCGTGGGTCATGATTTTTCAGCGCAGCAATATGCTGCGCGCTGGGCGGCGTGCGCTGGAGAGCTTCGAGGAGCGTTTCTGGTCCGGTATCGATTTGTCCAAGCTGTATCGTCAGGCTGGCAGCAACCCGGACCCGGATTCCGGTGTCGAGCAGATCTTCCGCGCTGGCTTCAAGGAATTTTCCCGTCTGCGCCAACAGGCCGGCGTCGATCCTGATGCGGTCATGGAAGGCGTGGCGCGTGCCATGCGCGTGGCTATTTCCCGTGAAGAAGAAAAACTGGAAGCCGGCCTGTCGTTTCTCGCCACCGTCGGTTCCACCAGCCCCTACATCGGCCTGTTTGGTACCGTCTGGGGCATCATGAACTCCTTCCGTGGCCTGGCTACCGCGCAACAGGCGACGCTCGCCACAGTTGCTCCGGGTATTGCCGAAGCCTTGATCGCAACAGCCATTGGCCTGTTCGCGGCGATTCCTGCAGTAATCGCTTACAACCGTTTCGCCGCTCGCAGCGAGACCTTGATCAGCCGTTACTACACCTTCGCCGACGAATTCCAGGCCATCCTGCACCGTAAAGTGCACACCAGCGAAGAGTGAGCAGGTAATTCCCAATGGCTTTAATCGCTCGAGATCGACGCAAAAAGCGCAAGCCGACCGCTGAAATGAACGTGGTGCCGTACATCGACGTGATGTTGGTGCTGCTGGTCATTTTCATGGTCACCGCACCCATGATCAATCAGGGCGTGAAAGTTGATTTGCCCAAAGTCTCCAGTGAGGCTTTGCCGCAAGACAACAACAATCAGGTCCTGACCATTTCGATCAAGGCTGACAAGACCTATTACTGGAATCTTGGCAGCGAAGTCGATACCGACAAGCAGATGGACAAGGCAATGACCCTGGCGCAACTGACCTCGGCGGTGACCAAGATCGTCGCCTCCGGTCGCGAAGCAGGCAAGCAGACGCAGGTCTTCATTCGTGGTGACAAAACCGTTGATTACGGCTCGGTGATGGGCACGATGGGCGGGTTGCAGAAAGCCGGGGTCGGCAATGTTGGTTTGATTACTGAGGCACCCTGATGCAGCCAATTCGAGAGCCTTCCGCCTCGGAAAGCTACTTCTGGCCTGGTATCTGGGCCGTGGCCCTGCACATCCTGATTTTTGGCCTGCTCTTCGTCAGCTTCGCCATGACTCCGGATCTGCCGGAATCCAAGCCTATCGTTCAGGCAACGCTTTACCAGCTCAAATCCAAGAGCCAGGCGACGACCCAGACCAATCAGAAGATTGCCGGCGAGGCGAAGAAGTCCGCTGCGCGCCAGACTGAAGCCGAGCAGCTGGAACAGAAATTAGTCGAGCAGAAAAAGCAGGAAGCTGTAAAAGCTGCGGAACAAAAGAAAGAAGAGGCCGCTCAAAAAGCCGAGGAACAAAAGGCTGAAGACGCGGCAGAGAAGGCTGAGCAGAAAGCAGAGGAAGCCAAAAAGGCCGATGACGCCAAGAAAGCCGACGATGCAAAGAAAGCTGACGAAGCCAAGAAAGTGAATGACGCTAAAAAGGCTGAAGAGAAACAACTGGCCGATATAGCCAAGAAAAAAGCCGAAGAAGACGCCAAGAAAAAGGCTGAAGAAGACGCTAAGAAAGCCGCCGCAGAGGAAGCCAAGAAACAGGCTGCCGATGACGCGAAGAAAAAAGCGGCAGAAGACGCGAAAAAGAAAGCCGCGGAAGACGCCAAGAAAAAAGCGACCGAAGACGCCAAGAAGAAATCCACAGCCGATGCGGCCAAGAAGGCGCAGGAAGCGGCGCGTAAATCGGCCGAAGAGAAAAAGGCTCAGGCCCTGGCTGACCTGCTCTCTGATAAACCGGAGCGGCAACAGGCGTTGGCGGACGAGCAAGGCGATGAAACGGCAGGTAGTTTCGATGATCTGATTCGTGTTCGAGCTTCAGAAGGTTGGAGTCGACCACCGTCAGCGCGCAACAATATGTCGGTAATACTGCAGATCGGGATGCTGCCGGACGGTACGATATCGTCTGTGTCGGTAGCCAAATCCAGCGGCGACGGTCCGTTTGACAGTTCTGCGGTAGCAGCGGTCAAGAATATCGGGCGTTTAACAGAAATGCAGGGCTTGAAGCCGGCTGACTTCGCTCCCTATCGTTCATTCAAGATGACATTCACACCTGGAGATCTAGCCTTGTGATCAAGCTTTTTCGAGGATTGCTAGTAGTCGTTCTCTGTTGTGCAGCCACATTGGTCGCCGCAGATGAAAAGAACATTCTGGTCACCAGCGGCAGTGACCGTGCCACTCCGATTGCTGTCGTGCCGTTTGGCTGGCAGGGCGGAGCGGTGTTGCCTGAAGACATGGCGGAAATCGTCAGCAATGACCTGCGTAACTCGGGTTACTACGCGCCGATTCCCAAGCAGAACATGATCAGCTTGCCGACCCAGGCCAGCGAAGTCATTTTCCGTGACTGGAAAGCGCTGAATGCGCAATACGTGATGGTAGGCAATATTGTTCCTGCAGGCGGACGTCTGCAGATTCAATACGCTTTGTTCAACGTTGCGACTGAACAGCAAGTGTTGACCGGTAATGTTTCGGGCACCAACGATCAACTGCGCGACATGGCGCACTACATCGCTGACCAGTCTTTCGAAAAACTGACCGGCATCAAGGGCGCGTTCTCTACCCGCATGCTGTACGTGACGGCTGAACGTTTCTCGGAAAACAACACTCGCTTCACCCTGCAACGTTCGGATTACGACGGTGCCCGTGCAGTGACGCTGTTGCAGTCCCGTGAGCCAATCCTGTCGCCGCGTTTCGCGCCGGATGGCAAGCGCATTGCTTATGTGTCGTTCGAACAGAAACGTCCACGTATCTTCGTTCAACACATCGATACCGGTCGCCGCGAGCAGATCACCAACTTCGAAGGCCTGAACGGCGCGCCTGCATGGTCGCCGGATGGCAGTAAGCTGGCGTTCGTGCTGTCCAAAGACGGTAACCCGGAAATCTACGTGATGAACCTGGCCTCCCGTGCCTTGAATCGCGTGACCAATGATTCTTCGATCGATACCGAACCGTTTTTCGGCAAGGATGGCTCGACGATTTACTTCACATCGGATCGTGGCGGCAAGCCACAGATCTATAAAACCAACATCAGTGGTGGCGGTGCCGAGCGAGTGACCTTTATTGGTAACTACAACGCTAACCCGAAATTATCGGCCGATGAAAAGACGCTGGTAATGATTCACAGACAGGACGGCTTCACTAATTTCAAGGTTGCAGTGCAAGATCTGGCCCGGGGAAGTGTAAAAATCCTCACAGATAGCAACCTAGATGAGTCGCCTACTGTCGCACCCAACGGCACCATGGTAATCTACGCCACCCGCCAGCAGGGCCGGGGAGTCTTGATGCTCGTGTCCATTAATGGACGCGTAAGGCTCCCGCTTCCTACC
>LNAP01001495.1_pt1 | contig 26612 bp, 26 predicted proteins | sample 602601 | NCBI WGS metagenome assembly LNAP01 (sample SAMN02440304, study PRJNA202911) | soil metagenome | biome: Subtropical and temperate rainforests or woodlands; isolation source: soil samples (1 kg each in a 20% v/v slurry with milli Q water) were... ... | reverse complement strand
CAGCGCCTCCCGGGTCTGCGCAGCCGCGCCGCTGGCCAGCGCGGGCCGTTCCCCGGGAGCCGCGGGCGGCAGGAAACCCAACTGCCCCGAGACGAAGATGAAACCGTTGGCGCGGACCGCCTGCGAATAATGGCCGGCGGGCGGCGTGGCCTGATGCGTATGGATGAGTTCCATGCATGCCTCCTCTTGAATGACGGCTACCAGCCGCGAAAGCGTTCCCAATGCGCCACCACTTCGTGCGAACCCGGGCGCACGACCTCGTAGGCTTCGTGCTGGGCGCAGGTGGCGCAGGCGTGGTTGGGCACGATGCGCAGCTTCGCGCCCAAGGGCAGTTCAGGCAGGGCCGCGCCGCTGCCGGGGCGCACTTTGATGATGCCCTGCTCCTGGTTGGTCTCGGCCAGCAGCAGATCGGGATAGACCTTGCCGCTCGCATCGCACACCAGGCCGTACAACTGGTCCACCCGCTGTCTTGCGGTGCCCCGGTCGCGCGACATGGCCATCCATCCGGCGTCAACCAGGATCCAGCCCTTGTCGGGCTGATGGCCGATCACGGTGGTCAACACAGTGGCGGCGATATCGTCCACCGAGCATACGCCCAGCCCCGCCATCACCAGGTCGAAGAACACATACACGCCCGCGCGCACTTCCGTCACGCCATCGAGTTTGCGGGCGAAATGCGCGGTGGGCGTGGACCCCACGCTGACCACCGGACATGGCAGGCCGGCCTCGCGTATCGCCTCGGCGCAACTGACGGCCGCCACGCGTTCCTGCTCGGCCATGTCGGCAATGGCCTCGACGCTGTCGCAGCCGTAGGACTCGCCGGCGTGGGTCATGACGCCCCTCAGGCACGCGCCCTCCTCGTGCAGGACCCGTGCGATCGCCAGCAGTTGCGTCGTGTTGCCCGGCTGCACCCCGGCACGGTGGCCGTCGCAGTCGATCTCGATCAGCGCGGGGATGGCGTCGCCTGCCTCCCGTCCCCGCTCGGCAACGGCGCGCGCCGCCTCCAGGCTGTCCACCACCACGGTGAGATCCACGCCGCGCCGCCGCAGCGCCAGCACGCGGTCCAGTTTGGCGGGCGACACGCCCACGGCGTAAAGCAGGTCGGTGACGCCGGCGGCCGCGAACTGCTCGGCTTCCTGCAGCGTGGACACTGCCGCGGGCCCCTGCGGCGTGGACATGAGCCGACGCGCGACGTCGATGGATTTGGGCGTCTTCAGGTGCGGGCGCAATTGCACACCGTGTCCGGCCATCAGCGCGTTCAGGCGCTCGATGTTGCGCGCCATGCGCGTTTCATCCAGCAGCAGGCATGGCGTTTCCAGGGTATCGAGGGAGGAAGGCGTGGCGTTCTGGTTCATGGCGCTCTCGGCATGGCGAATCGGAATGGCTGAAGTATGGCGCGGCAGCGGTTCCGCGTGTTTAATCTGGACTTAATCATCCATTAATCCACGCCTGCATGATTACCACCGAAGACCTGCGCTTCTTCCTCAGCCTGGCAGCGACCCGCTCGCTGGCCGAAGCGGCGCGCGCGCTGGACGTGACCCCGCCCGCCGTCACCCAGAGGCTGCACACGCTTGAGAAACGCCTGGGCGTGAGGCTGGTCAACCGTTCGGGACGCGGCACCGCGCTGACCGACGAAGGCCGGCTGCTGGCCTTGCGGGCGGAACAGATCTGCGGCGAACTAGGCGACCTGGCCGACGAACTGGCCGGGCGCCGGGGCGTGGTGGCGGGCCATCTGCGCGTGGTCGCCCCGTTGGGATTCGGCCAGCGCTACATCGCCGGGCTGGTTGCGGAATTCCGCAACCAGAGCGCGGACGTGACGGCCAGCCTGACCCTGTCCGACGGGCCGCCGCGGCTGGCATCCGACGACTGGGACGTAATGGTCCATATCGGCGAACTGCGCGATTCGACCCTGGTCGCCTACCCGCTGGCGCCCAACCGCCGGATCCTGTGCGCGTCGCCCGCCTACCTGGCGCGGCGCGGCGCTCCCGCCAAGCCCGAGGATCTGCGCACGCACGACTGCATCGCGCTGCGCGAAAACGATGAAGACGTGACCTTGTGGCGCTTCAAACACGGGCGCGGCCCGGCCGTGGGGGTGCGCATTGCACCGGCGCTGTCGAGCAATGCGGGGGAAACCGCCGTAGAGTGGGCCCTGGCCGGACACGGCATCATGGTCCGGTCGGAATGGGACGTGGCGGCGCACCTGCAAGCGCGCGCGCTGGTGCCCTTGCTGCCCGGCTGGAGCCTGCCGTCGGCCGATGTGGTGGCCCTGGTGAAATCGCGCCAGGAACTACCGGCTCGGACGGCGGGTTTCCTGGCCCACCTGCGCGCCGCCTTTGCCGCGGCGCCCTGGCGCGCCTAGTCCAGCATGGCCTCCGCCTCGATCTCGATCAGCCATTCCGGTAGCGACAAGCCGCTGACGATGACCCAGGACGACGGCGGGGGATCCTTCTTGAAGCGGTCGCGCAGCGCCTGGGCGATGACTTCCTGATCTTCCCTGGCCGTTTCACAGATGTAGATGCGCAACATGATGACCTGCGCCAGGGTGCCGCCGGCCGCGGCAAGCACTCGCTCGACATTGTCCAGCGCGGCCTCGGTCTGCTCCTGCAGGCCCGGCCCCGCCGTGCGTTCGTTGGCATCGACGCCAACCTGGCCGGAGAGCAGCATGCGGCGCTGCCCCGTGACGATGACGGCCTGGCTGAATCCGTATTGCACGGTATTGGGCACGGTATCGGGGTTGACAACGATTCTGGACATGAGCATCTCCGGGCGGCGCGCCTGAACAGGCGCCGAAGCTGCCATTCTATCGACCCGCCACCTCAGGCGCCGGCACGTCCCGTTACGGGGCCGCGCCCAGCCGGCAAGGCGGCCAGCAGCACGATCGCCCCCGCGCATACCGCCGTCCAGAACCCCGCGCCCACGCCATGGTGGTCGACCACCCAGCCTGCCAGCGCCGCGCCCGCCGCCACGCCTGCACCCAGGCCTGTCACCAGCCATGTCAGGCCCTCCGTCAGGCGATGGCCGGGCACGCTGCCTTCCACCAGCGCCATCGCGATGATCATGGTCGGCGCGAAGGACAGGCCGGCCAACAGCACGCCGAGCGCCAGGGTAAGCAGGTCGTTCACCAGCAGCAGCGGAACCGTAGTGAACGCCGTGACTGCCGCCGCGACCACCAGAAGGCGGGCAAGCGGCATCTGGAACTTCAGCACGCCGAACACCAGGCCTGCGACGCAGGAGCCCAGGGCATAGGCGGACAACACCAGGCTGGCGCCGGCCGGGAAGCCCTGCTGACGTGCGAACGCGACGCTCAACACATCAATGGTGCCGACGATGACGCCCATGGCCGCCATCATGGCAAGCAGGGAGCACATCAGCGGCATACGCAGGACGGACGCCTGACGCCCCTCCTGCCTGAACCGCACGGCAGGCGCCGTGGCACGCTGCACGACGAAGGCCGTGACGCCCACTGCAAGCAGCAATGCCGCGAACAACGGGCCGGCTTGGGGAAAGAACAGGACGCTCAGCCCGACGGCCAGCGGCGGACCGACAATGAAACTCAGCTCGTCGGCCACGGACTCCAGCGCATAGGCGGTGCGCAACTGCGGTTGGTCCCTGAAGATCTCGGTCCAGCGCGCGCGTATCATCGCCGGCATGCTGGGCAAGGCGCCCGCCAGCGCGGCAAAGAGGAACAGGGTCCAATCGGGCGTTCCCCATTGCACGCAAGCCGCCAGGCCGATCAGCCCCGCGACGCTGAGTCCCGCCGCCACCGGCAGCACCCTGCCCTGACCATGGAGGTCCACCAGACGGGAAATCCGCGGAGCCAGCAAGGCGGTGGCCAAAGCAAACGTGGCCGCGACGCCACCCGCCAGCGCGTAGGCGCCGCGCACTTCGGACAGCATGGTGATGATGCCTATGCCGATCATGGGCAAAGGCAGGCGCGCGACGGCGCCAGCCAGGACAAAACCCAGGGCGCCGGGCGCCTTGAACAGCTCGCGATACGGATTCGACACCGGAAACCTTTGAATGGCATGGACAGCGGCATCGTATTCACATACGATGCGTATGTCAATTTACATACGTATCGTATGTCTTTGGAGAGGAGCATGACGCGTTCCCGCGCCGAGATGATAGAAGCCACCCGCGCGAAACTGCTGGCCACGGCCAGGCAGGCCTTCCGCGAGGACGGCTACGCGGCCACATCGATGGACGATTTCACCGCGGCCGCAGGACTGACCCGGGGCGCGCTGTACCACCATTTCGGCGACAAGAAAGGCTTGCTCGCCGCGGTAGTCGAACAGATCGACGGCGAAATGGACCAGCGCCTGGCCGCCATCGCGGCGCGGGCGCCTGATGCCTGGACGGCCTTGCGCGGGCGCTGCCGCGCCTATCTGGAGATGGCGGCCGAACCCGAGATCCGCCGCATCGTGCTGCAGGACGCGCGGGCAGTGCTGGGCGCGGCGGCTGACGGTTCGCAGCAGCAGTGCATTGCTTCGCTGGGCGCGCTGTTGCAGACGATGATGGACCAGGACGTGATCGAGCAGGCGGCGCCGCAGGCGATGGCGCGGCTGATCAATGGCAGCCTGGTCGAAAGCGCTTTCTGGATCGCGCAGGATCCCGCGGATGGCCCGCGTCTGGCGCAGGCTTTGCAGGCGCTGGAACTGCTGCTGCGCGGCTTGCGCAAGCCCTGACCGCGGCCGCGAGAATGGCTGCAGCGCTGCAATACGGCGTTTGCGGTTGCACCCAGCCATGCGTATTATCCAATATAAATCTTGTTTAAATAATTTCTCTCGAAGGCGGAAGATCGCGTGAGCACCGGCACAACCCATGTTTCAAGCGCGTCCTGGGCAGATCTGCTGCATGGGACCAATGCCCTGCGTTCCATCGCGCTGGCGGGCGGCGTGGCGTTGCACGCCATCAACGTCTACATCGTCACCACCATCCTGCCCAGCGTCATCAAGGACATCGGCGGACTGGAGTACTACGCCTGGAACACCACGCTGTTCGTCGTGACTTCCATCGTCGGGTCGGCGCTGTCCGCCCGGTTGATCGAAACTTTGGGACCGCGCGCGGCCTATCTGCTCGCCGTCGCGGTGTTCACCGTCGGTTCGGTGGTGTGCGCGCTGGCGCCCAGCATGCCCATGCTGCTGGCCGGACGCAGCATCCAGGGCCTGGGCGGCGGCATCCTGTTCGCGCTCAGCTATGCCCTGATCCGCCTGGTGTTCGAGGCGCCGCTCTGGTCGCGCGCCATGGCCCTGGTATCGGGCATGTGGGGCGTCGCCACGCTGTGCGGGCCCGCCATCGGCGGCGTATTCGCCCAGACCGGGCACTGGCGGCTGGCGTTTTGGGCCTTGCTGCCCGTCGCCGCGGGCCTGGCCGCGATCGTGGCCCTCAAGGTCGGCGGCAAGGAATCGGTCCCGCCGGCCCGGCCCAGCCCCCTGCCCCTGACCACGCTGGGGCTGCTGGTGGCCAGCGTGCTGGCAATCACGCTGGCCAGCCTGTCGACGGATCTGCGCTGGAACCTTGCAGGCATTGCCGCCGGGCTGGCCATCGCCGCGTTGATCGCGGCGGTGGACAAGCGCGCCGTGAAGCGGCTGCTGCCTACCGGCGCCTACTCCATCGCTACGCCGCTGGGCGCGCTGTACGCGGTCATGTGCCTGGTGGTGGCCGCCATCACCACCGAGATCTTCGTGCCGTATTTCCTGCAAGTGATCCATGGCATGACACCCTTGGCCGCCGGCTACATGACGGCGGCCATGGCGGCGGGCTGGACTCTGGCGGCCATGCCCAGCGCCACCCGCAGCGGCCCGGCCGCCAATTTCCTGGTGCGGCTGAGCCCTGTGGTGATCCTGGCCGCGTTGGCCGCCCTGGCCTGGATGACGCCGCGCGCGGCGCAGTTGCAGTCCTACTCCGGGCTGGCGGTCTATGTGCTGGCGCTGGCCGGCGTGGGCTTCGGTATCGGCCTGAGCTGGCCGCATCTGCTGACGCGCATCTTCACCGCTGCGCCTGCCGGTGAAGAAACCTTGACCTCCTCGTCCATCACCACCGTGCAGCTTTACGCGACCGCATTGACGGCAGCGCTGGCCGGCGTCATCACCAACAGTGCGGGTCTGGCGGATCCCGGTGGCGTGGCGGGCGCGCAGCATGCGGCGCAATGGCTATTCGCGGCGTTCGCGCTGGCGCCGGCGGGGGCGCTGCTGCTGCTCGGCCGCATCACCCGCAACCACGCGCCAGGGGCCATCCAGAAATAGGATTCAGCCGGGCCGCCAGGTTCCGCCAAAGGAGGTATGGAAGGCCCTGGCCGCTTTTGCTACGCTGGACTTCATCTGCAAGAGGTCCTCGCCATGATCAACAGAATCCGCGTGCTGACCGTACAGCCTTCGTCGCTCTCTGCACGTTTTGCATTCCTGGGAATCGCCTTGCGCTGGACGCTGGGCGCAACGCCGCGCCCCTCCCGCCTGCTGATCGGACCGCACGATCTCGAGCCGGTGGGCTCCGAGGCCGCGTTCTGGCAATTCGCCTTGCGCCACGCCTTTGTCGGCCGTTCCTTCCTGGTGACGCGCGGCGACCGCTGGGACCTGGCGGCTTCCGTGGACGGCGACGAAGTCCGCGCTTTCGGCCGCAAATTCGCCTTGCGGCAATGCCTGTTCTGACTCGGCCGGCCCGGGCGCTGGTACGCTTACGCGCCCGCCAGCCCTGAAAGGACCCGCCATCTCTTATCCCGACACCACCGTCATCCACCTCAACGGTCCGATCAACAGCGGAAAATCCACGGTGGGCGCCGCCTTGGCCGCCCTGCTGCCCGCCGCGCGCTTCATCGACGGCGACGACCACGACGCCCCCAGCCATCTGCCATACCCCGAGCAATGGGCGCAGGCGCTGGCCCGCATCACCAATTTGATCGCCACCACGCAGGACCGCTATCTGGTCATCGCCTATCCCTTGGAACAGGACAGCTACGAACAGATACTGGCTGCGTGCCAACAACGTTCCGCCCTGCTGCGGGTGGTGACGCTGGCGCCCACGCTGGCGGCTGCCCAATCGGACCGGGGCGGACGCATACTGACCGACTGGGAGCGCCAGCGCGTCGCGCAGATGTACCTCGAAGGCTATGCCGCGCGTCCGTTCAGCGATCTGGTGCTGGACACCTCGGGCACGGATGCGCAATCCAGCGCCCGCCAGATTGCGCAGTGGCTGGGCGGATAGCCACGGCCTGCGGCACTGACGGGCCCTAGCGCGCCGGCTGGCGCTGGTACTGGGCGTCCGGCGCGCGGCCGCGCAGCAGCGACTCCGGATGCGCTTGCAGGTAGTCCGCCAGCTCGCGCAGGGACCGCGCCGTACGCGACAGTTCCTGCAGGACCGCGTTGGCATTGACCGGCAGGCCGGCATCGGGGCTCAGCACGCCTCCTACGGCGGCCAGCGATTTGCCAGCCTGGCGCAGCATGGCTTGGGCCTCGGGCGCCAGGCGGGTATCCAGGCGCTTCATCAAGCTGGAAGTGGCACGCAGCAACTGGCCCAGATCGGCCCCCAGACCTTCGAACGGCACTCTGTCCAGCTTGGTCAGGATGCTGTTGATCTGCTGCTGCAACTGATCGAGATTGTTCGGCACGGTGGGAATGAACGGATCCTCTTCCATCTTGAACGTCACTGGCTTGGCTTCCGGGAACACCGCCAGGGCGACATACAGCTGGCCGGTCAGCAGGTTGCCGATGCGCAGTTGTGCGCGCAGGCCCTGCTGGATCAAGGCAGCCAGCAACTTGCCGCTGGGATGCTCCAGGGTCGAACCCGAGTATTCCTTGATTTCCTCGACCGTCTGCGCGCCCAGGCGTTCGGGATAGACGGTAGCGCCGACCAGCGCGTAGAACTGCTTGATGGCCGGGTCGAACTCCAGGCGGATCGAATCCACCTGACCGATGGCCGCGCCATAGGCGTCGATGGGCGCGCCCACCACCAGTCCCCGCACCGACTGGTCAAAGCGCATGCGGATGTGCAGCGGCGCGCCATCGGGTTGCGCGCGAGCCGCGCCTTCCGACGGAAAAATGGTGAACTCCGCGTCGGCCTTGGCCGTCACGTGCGCGTGCTGCTCGATGGTGTCGAACGCGACGCCCCCCACGATTACCGACAGCAGAGATTGCGAGCGCACCTGCAGGCCGCGCGCATCGACGCTGAAGTCCACGCCGCTGGCGTTCCAGAAGCGCGTGGCGCTGTTGACGTAGTCGTCATTGGGCGCGTCGATGAACACCTGCACGTTGACGCCCTCGCCGCTGCTGTCCAGGTGGTAGGCCACCACCTGCCCCACCGCGATGCGCCGGAAGTATACGGGTGAGCCCACGTCCAGCGAACCCAGGTCGTGGGCCTTGAGGGTAAAGCGCTTGCCTGCGCGGTCCTGCGCCACTTCGGGCGGGATTTCCAGCCCAACGAAGCTGTACTTGGAAGCCCGGCTTTCTCCCTCCTGGCGGAACTGGTCGGACGGATCCACGCCGATGTACGCCCCGGAGAACAAGGTGCTCAGCCCCGACACGCCACTCAGGGTCAGCCGAGGCCGGACCACCCAGAACACGGTCCCTTCCTGCAGCAGGCTGGCGGCTTCCTTGTTGATGCGCACGGTGGCGACGATGCCCGAGCGGTCGGAATTCAAAGCCACGCGCTCGACCACGCCGACGTTGACTTCTTTGTAGCGGACCTGGGTTTTGCCGGCTTCGAGCCCTTCGGCGGTCTGGAAGCTGATGGTGGCCGTGGGGCCCGCCTCCATCCAGACGCGCACAACCAGCGCCAGCCCGCCCAAGGCTGCGATGAGGGGGACGAGCCAGATCCATGACAGGCGACGCCTTTTACGGCTTGCTGCAGGCGTGCTGGAGGTGGCGGAGCCAGACTCAGGCATGGGAGATGTCCCCTGTTGTACGCATTGGACTCGAGGGCAGAACGCTTTCAAGAATCGCCCCCGAGCGCCCAGCGCGCAAGTAAGGGTATTCCCGAAATCGGTGCGCCAGACAAGCATGCGCGCAGCCGGATTCACGGGTAGGATAAGGCCCCCCCAAAAAAAGTAGCAGGAAGTACCCGTGACTATCGAAATTCGTCCGGCCGTCGCCTCGGATGCGGCCCAGATCCATGCGTTCATCACCGAGCTGGCCGTGTACGAGCGCGCCGCCCATGAAGTGATCGCCAGCGCCGAGGACGTCGCGCGCACCCTGTTCGCCGAGCAGGCGCCGGCCAAGGCCTTGATGTGCCTGCTGGACGGCAAGCCCATCGGCTACGCCGTCTACTTCTACAGCTATTCGACTTGGCTGGGCAAGAACGGCATCTATCTGGAAGACCTGTACATCACGCCGGAACAGCGCGGCATCGGCGCGGGCCGCGACCTGCTGCGCCATCTGGCGCAAGAAGCGGTGGCCAATGGCTGCGGCCGGCTGGAATGGAGCGTGCTGGACTGGAACACGCCCGCCATCGATTTCTACAAGTCGATCGGCGCGCGGCCGCAAGACGAATGGGTGCGCTACCGGATGGCGGGAGACGCCCTGCTCAATTTCGCGCAGGGCCGGCGCTAAGCGCCGCCAGCCGACCTGCCCGGATCAAAATTCCGGCAGGTCGAACAGCGTGTACAGGGTTGAGCTGGGAACCGGCACGGACGCGAGATGCTCGCGTCCGTCGTCGTCCACCAGCACGCGCACCGGCCGCAGCGCCACGCTCATGCCGTCCTGGCTGATGGCGGTTTCGACTTCCGCTCCGTCCTTGATGGCCTCGATGACTTCGGATGCCGCCGCCGTCACCGGCTCGGTGACCCAGCCGGGGACGCCGCGTTCGGCCTGGCCCCAGCGCACATAGGCCACATGCCCGCTGACGGGCTCTTTTCGAACGGCGACGATCACATACAAAGACATCCCGGCCTCCCCAATGTTTGGCCCGGATCGTATAACAACTTTGCGCAGCCGTTATGACCGCCAGTCTCAGGGTTCGATGTCGATGGGGGCAAAGGACTTCACCAGGTCGTCCAGCCTCTTCAGCTGGGTCAGGAAAGGCTCCAGCTTGTCCAGCGGCAAGGCGCTGGGGCCGTCGCACTTCGCGTTCTTGGGGTCGGGGTGGGCTTCCAGGAACAGGCCGGCCAACCCCACGGCCATGCCTGCGCGCGCCAGTTCGGCCACCTGCTCACGACGGCCGCCCGAAGCGGCGTCCAGCGCCGAACGCTGCTGCAAGGCATGCGTGACGTCGAAAATCAGCGGCCGGTTGCCGGACACTTTCTTCATCACGCCAAACCCTAGCATGTCTACAACCAGATTGTCATAGCCGAAGCTGGTGCCGCGGTCGCACAGGATGAGCTTGTCGTTGCCGGCCTCGGTGAACTTCTCGACGATGTTCAGCATCTGGCCCGGGCTGAGAAACTGTGGCTTCTTGATGTTGATGATGCGCTCGGTCTTGGCCAGCGCCACCACCAGGTCCGTCTGCCGGGCCAGAAAGGCCGGCAACTGCAGGATGTCGACGACCTCGGCTACGGGAGCCGCCTGCCAGGGCTCATGCACGTCGGTGATGACGGGCACGCCGAATTCCTTCTTGACCGCTTCGAAGATCTTCATGCCCTCTTCCAGCCCCGGACCACGATAGGAATGGATGGACGAGCGGTTGGCCTTGTCGAAGGAGGCCTTGAACACGTACGGGATGCCCAGCTTGCGGGTGACGCGCTGGTACTCCTCGCAGGCGCGCAGCGCCAATTCCTTCGATTCCAACACGTTGATGCCGCCGAACAGCACGAAGGGGCGATCGTTCGCGCAGCTGATCGAGGAGGAGATAAACACTTCTGGGGCGGTCATGATGGGTGCATCCTGTGGAAGTAAGGCAGTGATAGTGCGTAATGTACAACCTGCCCGGCCCGGCTTTCACCCCCCGCCTTTGCCGCGCCCGCCTCAGCGGCTGGCGAGCATGCGGCGCAGCACCCCGTCGCGCAGGACGTAATGGTGGAAGAGCCCCGCCAACGCGTGCAGCAGCGCCAGCGCGATGATGCACCACGCCACGGTGTTGTGCAGTCCGCCGATGAAGCGGCGCTGCTCGTGGTCGATGGCGATCAGCGTGGGCACGTCGAACAGGCCGAAGAACGCGAACGGCTCCCCCTGCGCCCAGCGGAACAGAAAGCCCAGCACGATCTGCGTCGCCATCAACAGGTACAGTAATCCGTGTACGCCCGTACTAGCCGCGCGCAGCCAGCCGGTCGACGCCGGCGGCAAGCGCCTGCCCTCGGTGAGGCGCCAGACGGCGCGCAGCACGAACACCGCAGCAAACAGCAGGCCGAACGAAATGTGCAGGTGCTGCAGCAGGCGCCGCGTAGGCGTGCCGCGCGGCAGGAAGCCCCAGATTTCGGCCAGGGCGAACAGACCCACCACCAGCACGGCCGTCAGCCAGTGAAATGCGATGGTGATGCGGTCATAGTGCGCAAGGCCGGCGGGCGCGGCGGAAGGAATCGGTGTCGTCACGGAATACGCTCATCATCTGGAAGCAGGTGTGCAAGCGTATTGACATCGGACTTACGGCGTCCTGATTACCGAGGGCATCAGGCGTTGCCGGTGTCCGAGGTCCATCTGGCCGAATAGGTCTGCGGCAGCAGGCTGAGGCTGCCCACCAGTTGCTCCACCCGCTCGTCTTCCTGGCGCATGGAATAGACCACCGCGGTCACTTCGGAGCGGCCGCCGTCGCGCTGCTGGCTTTCCACGCCGCGCAGGCGCAGGCTGTGCTTGCCCAGGGCGTTCAGCAGTTCCGCCCGTACCAAGGCTTCGTCCGTGGAGGCGCAGGTCAAGGCGATGTTGTAGTAGCGCTCCTCGGTTTCCGCTTCGGGCACGTAGCGGTCCACCAGCCTGGCGCCGCGCCGCAGCAGCACGTTGGTGACCAGGATCAGCGCCGTCACCGCGCTGGCTTCGGCCAGGAAGCCGTAGCCAGCCAGCACGCCCACCGCGCCGGTGGCCCAGATGGTGGCCGCCGCGCTCAGGCCGCGTATGGTCAGGCCGTCCCGCATGATCAGGCCGGCGCCCAGGAAGCCGATACCGGTCACGACCTGGCTGCCCAGGCGCATATCGTTGCTGGCGTCCAGCAGCGCGGGCAAGGCGGTATAGGCGGCCGCGCCCAGCGAGACCAGGGCATGCGTAACCACGCCCGCGTAGTTCTGGCGCCATTGGCGCTCGACGCCGACGGCGGCGCCCAGCAGCATGGCCAGCGCAAGATTGATGGCAATCGTGAATTCACTCATGGGACGGATCGGGGTTCTTTTTCTTCTGAGCCCGGCCCGGCAAGGCGCCGGGAACAACAACCGGGGACTCGGCCCCATTATCGCCCGGCCGCGAGAGCGGGGGCTTCGATGCTGGTCGCGGGCATTGCGCAACCGCATTGCGCGGCGGCGCCGCAGGCATGAAACGGCCGGGCCGTGCCGGGGATGCGGTCCCGGCACGGCCCGGCCAAGCACCTGTGCTAGGCGCGTTCCTGGGCCGGATCGCTGACCAGCCGGTAGGCGATGGCGCCGACGATCGCCCCGACTATCGGCGCGACCCAGAACAGCCACAGCTGCTCCAGCGCCCAGCCGCCCACGAACAGCGCGGGGCCGGTGGAACGGGCCGGATTGACCGAGGTATTGGTCACCGGAATGCTGATCAGGTGGATGAGCGTCAGCGCCAGTCCGATCGGGATTGCCGCAAAACCGGCGGGCGCGCGCTTGCTGGTGGCACCCAGGATCACGAAGATGAAGCCCGCGGTCAGCACGACTTCCGTCACCAGGGCGGACACCATCGAGTACTTGCCCGGCGAATAGGCGCCGTAACCGTTGGCCGCGAAATGGCTGCCCTTGAGGTCGAAGCCCAGCTTGCCGCTCGCGATGCAGGCCAGCACCGCCGCGGCCACGATCGCCCCCAGAACCTGGGCGATGACGTAGGGCAGGATTTCCTTGGCGGGAAAACGTCCGCCCGCCACCAGACCGACCGTGACGGCAGGGTTGAAATGCCCGCCGGAAATATGGCCAACCGCGAACGCCATGGTCAGCACGGTCAGGCCGAAAGCCAGCGCCACGCCCGCGAAGCCGATGCCCAGCTCAGGGAAACCAGCGGCCAGCACCGCCGCGCCGCAGCCACCCAATACCAGCCAGAACGTGCCAAAGAACTCCGCGCCGCAACGCTTAGAAAGCGAATACATGTCGACTCCCCGAAAAACGAAAATGCAACGGTATCGCGGGGCGGGAGCGGCAACTTCAAAGCAATGTAAATCTTGACAATTCTTGAGCGCAGCCGGACGCCGGCACCCCTGCCGCAACCACGGTAACGTCGCGGGATGGGCCGGGGGATCGCCCTGACCGGCTAGACGGAAAGGTGCAGGCGGGAAAGGCTCGGTAGATATCGGCTGGGCCGGGCGCGGGTCTGGCGCATGGCCAGCGTGGTGGCCGCGAACGCGCCTAGCCGTGCACCGGCGTGCAAAGCTCCACCAGCGTGCCGTCCGGACAACGCACATATGACACGACCTGCCCCCAGGGCTTGGGCGCGGGCGCGCTCATTTCGGTTGCGCCGGCCGCAAGCGCGCGGGCATGCGCGGCGGCAACGTCGTCCGTCACGAATGCCACTTCCATGCCCAGGGGCTCGGCCGAGGAGGACGCCGCCACATGGCCACCATGGAAATTCGCCTCGCCCAGTTCATGCGCGGCGAACGATAGCGTGGTCTCGCCGGTTTCGAGTTCGCCGTAGGTCTGGGATTCATGCAGGAAGCGCCTGGTGAATCCGAACGCCTGTTCAAAAAAGGACAGCGATGCGGCGACGTCGGGCACGTAGATGATGGTGTATCCGAATTTCATGGTTCGTTCTGGTCGTGGAGGTGGGCGGCGTGGCCCGGGCGGGCGTGGCGGGCCTGGCCCGGCGCATGGTCAGATTGAACCAGATTGCTGTATTTTTATCCAGTATTTCAATGGACCGCCCGAGCCTAAGCCGCGATTTCTTCCAGCCCGGCGCTGGACCACCGGTCGACGTCGCGAATCAGGCAAAGCAGGAATTGGGTGTAAGCCGTGTCCAGCGCCAGCAGCCACGCTGAGTTGTCCTGGCGGGCGCAAGATGCGCGGATGGCGCATTCCAGCGTTTCTGCCAAACGGCTGACCGTGGCGCCAGACATGCGGAAACAGATCGGCGCCTGGCAGGAATGCCGATGCGCATGCCGCAGCGCATTGTCGCGCGCCTGCGCCGTGGCCTGCGCATTGGCCACGTCCCGCAACAGGCGGTTCAGGATTTCGCACCAGTCGGCCAGCAACTCATGCACGGCTCACCTCGCAGGGAACGCGTAAGGGCAGGATTGGAGGAATTACTCGGCGGCGGCGTGCAGCACCGTCACCAGCACGGTGGCGTCGCGCACACCCAGCAATGCGTGCGGCTCGTGGGCGGCCAGCGCCATGAGCTGGTCTTCGCGCAATTGGCGGATACCATCGCGCGATGTCACGCTCACCTCGCCGGTGATGCACTGGATGGTGATTTCGCCCGCCACGGCGTGCTGCGGGAGGCCCTTTCCGGCTGGCAGTACCAATTGCAGCAATTGCATGTGCGCGGTCTTCATCAGGCTGACGCTGACGGCCTCCCCGTGTTCGCGATGCGGGGTGCGCAGATCGATGACATCCAGAAATGCAGCGTGCTTGAGCGCCATGGGAGGCTCTCCTTATAGTGCTGTTTTGGGTGCTGTGTTTGATGTGGCCGAGGCGCCGTATGGGAGGCCGCCTGCCACGTCGCCTGCCAGGAAGCTTTTACCGCGCCTACCGGCAAGCCTTTACCGAAGAGCGCGAAGATATATCAAAAACCTGCTTTCGGCACGGGAGGTTATCCCTAAGCGAAAGACCCGTGCCGGCAAAAGAAAAGCCCCCAGGCACGAATACCGGGGGGCTTTCAGGGCGCTGTTGGCGATATGCCAAATCACTGCCCAAATAGGGTTGGTGCGAAGGAGGGGACTCGAACCCCTACACCTGTTACGGCGTCAGGACCTAAACCTGGTGCGTCTACCAATTTCGCCACCTTCGCTTTAAGCCAAGCCCGCTATTGTAGCTTGCTTGTTAAAATCTTGCGTCATGAATCCGCGCCTCGATGCCCTACACCCCTATCCGTTCGAAAAACTGCGCGCTTTGCTGGCTTCGGCCAGCCAGCAGTCGGACGGTCTGACGCCCATCAATCTGTCGATCGGCGAGCCCAAACACGCCGCGCCCGAGCGCGTCGCACAGGCCATCCGCGACAGTCTTGCGGGCCTGTCCGTGTACCCGTCCACCAAGGGCGACCCGGCGCTGCGCCGGGCGATCTCGGAGTGGCTGGCGCGACGCTACAGCATCCCTGCCCCCGATCCGGAAACGCAGGTGCTGCCGGCGCTGGGCTCGCGCGAGGCGCTGTTTGCGTTCACGCAGACCGTCATCGATCCGGCCGCCGGCTCGGTGGTGATCTGCCCCAACCCCTTCTATCAGATCTATGAAGGCGCGGCCCTGCTGGCCGGCGCCACACCCTACTTCGTCAACGCCGATCCGGTGCGCAATTTCGCCAGCGACTGGAACCAGGTGCCGGACGACGTCTGGAGGAAGACGCGCATGGTGTTCGTCTGCTCGCCAGGCAACCCGGCCGGCAACGTCATGTCGCTGGACGAATGGGAAACGCTGTTCGAACTGTCCGACCGCCACGGCTTCGTGATCGTCTCGGACGAGTGCTATTCGGAAATCTACCTGGACGAGGGCAATCCGCCGCTGGGCGGCCTGCAGGCGGCGCGCCGCCTGGGCCGCGATACCTACCGCAACCTGGTGGCGTTCTCCAGCCTGTCCAAGCGCTCCAACGTGCCGGGCCTGCGCTCGGGCTTCGTGGCGGGCGACGCCGCGCTGATCGGCCGCTTCCTGCTGTATCGCACGTATCATGGCAGTGCCATGAGCCCGATCGTGTCCGCGGCCAGCATTGCGGCCTGGACGGACGAGGCGCACGTGAAGGACAACCGGCGCCTGTACCGCGAGAAATTCGACGCCGTCGTGCCCATCCTGCAGAACGTGCTGGACGTGTCCCGCCCGCAGGCCTCGTTCTATTTGTGGGCGGCCACGCCCGGCTCGGATACGGCCTTCGTGCGCGACCTTTTTGGCCGTACTGGTGTTACCGTGCTGCCGGGCAGCTTCCTGGCGCGCGAGGCGCACGGCGTGAACCCCGGCCAGGGCCGCATCCGCATTGCTTTGGTGGCGCCTTTGGCTGACTGCGTGCAGGCAGCCGAGCGCATCGCCCATTTTGTGCATACTTCCGTTTGATCAACCTTTAAAAGCTGAGCCGCTATGACTCTCGACCTGCAGACCACCATCGAAAAAGCCTGGGACGACCGGGCCAACCTGTCGCCCGCCGACGCCAGCGCCGAAGTGCGCGAAGCGGTCGAGCGCACCATCGACGGCCTGGATCTGGGCCGCTTGCGCGTGGCCGAGAAAATCAACGACGACTGGGTCGTGCACCAGTGGATCAAGAAGGCCGTGCTGCTGTCGTTCCGCCTGAACGACAACGCCATCATGGGCCAGGCTCCGCTGCAGTTCTACGACAAGGTGCCGCTCAAGTTCTCGGAATACGGCGACAACGCCTTCAAGCAAGGCGGCTACCGCGTGGTGCCGCCGGCCGTGGCCCGCCGCGGCGCCTATCTGGCCCGCAACGTGGTGCTGATGCCGTCCTACGTGAACATCGGCGCCTACGTCGATGAAGGCACCATGGTCGACACCTGGGCCACGGTGGGCTCCTGCGCCCAGATCGGCAAGAACGTGCACCTGTCGGGCGGCGTGGGCATCGGCGGCGTGCTGGAACCCCTGCAAGCCAACCCGACCATCATCGAAGACAACTGCTTCATCGGCGCCCGCTCGGAAGTCGTGGAAGGCGTGATCGTCGAAGAGAACTCGGTGCTGGCCATGGGCGTGTTCCTGTCGCAAAGCACCAAGATCTATGACCGCGCCACTGGCAAGATCACCTACGGCCGCGTGCCCTCGGGTTCGGTCGTGGTGCCGGGCTCGCTGCCTTCGGCCGACGGCTCGCACAGCCTGGCTTGCGCGGTCATCGTCAAGCGCGTCGACGCGCAGACCCGCGCCAAGACCAGCATCAACGACTTGCTGAGGGCGTAAATGAGCAATGCCGTACTGGATCTGGTCAAGGACCTGATTGCCCGCCCTTCGGTCACGCCGGCCGATGAAGACTGCCAGGCGACGCTGGCCGCGCGCCTGGAACGCATCGGCTTCACCTGCGAGACCATCGCCCAGGGCGGGGTCACCAACCTGTGGGCGCGGCGCGGCAGCGCGGCGCCGCTGGCCGTGTTCGCCGGTCACACGGACGTGGTGCCTCCGGGTCCGCGCGAGAAGTGGGACAGCGATCCTTTCGTTCCCACCGAGCGCGATGGCTACCTGTACGGTCGCGGGGCGGCCGACATGAAGAGCTCGATCGCCGCCTTCGTGGTGGCGGCCGAGGAATTCGTGGCGGCCCACCCGCAGCATGGCGGCTCGATCGCCCTGCTGATCACCTCCGACGAGGAAGGCCCGTCCATCGACGGCACCGCCATCGTCTGCGACGCGCTGAAAGCGCGCGGCGAACAGATGGACTATTGCATCGTCGGCGAGCCCACCTCGGGCGACGTGCTGGGCGACACCTGCAAGAACGGCCGCCGCGGTTCGCTGTCGGGCAAGCTTACGGTCAAGGGCATCCAGGGCCACGTGGCCTACCCGCACCTGGCGCGCAACCCCGTGCACCAGTTGGCGCCGGCCCTGGCCGACATCGTCAACATCGAATGGGACCAGGGCAACGAGTACTTCCCGCCCACTACGTTCCAGGTGTCCAACCTGAACTCGGGCACTGGCGCCACCAACGTGGTGCCGGGCGAGGCGGTGGCGCTGTTCAACTTCCGCTTCTCGACCGCCAGCACGCCGGAAAACCTGCAGGCGCGAGTACACGAAGTGCTGGACCGCCATGGCCTGGAATACACGCTGGACTGGGACCTGGGCGGCGAGCCCTTCCTGACCCCGCGCGGTTCGCTAACGGATGCGTTGGTCTCGGCCATCCGCGACGAAACCGGGGTGACGGCCGAGCTGTCCACCACCGGCGGCACATCCGACGGCCGCTTCATCGCCAAGATCTGCCCGCAAGTCATCGAATTCGGCCCCTGCAACGCCACGATCCACAAGGTCAACGAACGCGTTGAAGTGGCGTCGCTGGATCCGTTGAAAAACATTTATCGGCGCACGCTGGAAAACCTCCTGCTGCCGCCCAAGTAAAAGCCTTATATGTATCAATCCGCCCGCCAAGAACTGCTGACCCTGCGCGACCTGATCCGCTATGGCGTGTCGCGCCTGAACGGCGCCCAGGTGGCGCTGGGGCACGGCAGCGATAACGCCTGGGACGAGGCGGTCTACCTGACGCTGCACGCCTTGCACCTGCCGCTGGACACGCTGGAGCCCTTTCTGGACGCCCGCGTGCTCAGCGAAGAGCGCAACCGCGTGCTCGAACTGATCGACCGCCGCGTGACCGAGCGCCTGCCCGCCGCTTACCTCACCAACGAGGCCTGGCTGCGCGGCCACCGCTTCTACGTGGACCAGCGCGTCATCGTGCCGCGCTCGCCCATCGCGGAATTGCTGGACCAGGGCCTCGCGCCCTGGGTGCAGGATGCGCTGGCGGTTGAGAACGTGCTGGACATGTGCACAGGCTCCGGCTGCCTGGCGATCCTGTCCGCGCTGGCCTTCCCCTACGCCCACGTGGACGCGGTGGACGTGTCGCCCGACGCGCTGGAAGTGGCGCGCCGCAACGTCGACGACTACGGCCTGGCGGACCGCCTGGACCTGCACGCAAGCAATCTGTTCGACAACCTGCCCGAACGTCAGTACGACGTGATCATCTGCAACCCGCCTTACGTGAACAGCGGCTCGATGGACGCGCTGCCCCAGGAATACCGCCACGAACCGCAGCTGGCCCTGGCCGGCGGCGACGACGGCATGGACCTGGTGCGCCGCATCCTCGACGCGGCGCCGCGGTTCCTGACCCCGGAAGGCGTGCTGGTGCTGGAGATCGGCCACGAGCGCGACTTCTTTGAAGCCGCGTTCCCGCAGCTGTCGCCCGTGTGGCTGGATACCGAAGAAGCTTCCGACCAGCTTCTGCTGCTTACCCGCGAGCAACTGAGCCTGTGATACGCGCTACTGGATTGACCCTGCGCCGCGGCACCAAGGTGCTGCTGGACGGCGCCGAATTCGTCGTGCATCCCGGTGAACGCGTGGGCATCGTCGGCAAGAACGGCGCGGGCAAGTCCTCGCTGTTCGCGCTGCTGACCGGCGTGCTGGACCTGGACGCGGGCAACCTGGCGATGCCGGCCGGCTGGCGCATCGCCAGCGTCAAGCAGGAACTCGAAGCGGACGAGCGCCCGGCGCGCGAATTCGTCATCGACGGCGACACCCATCTGCGCGAACTGCAGGCGCGCCGCGCCGAACTGACGGACGAGCAAGGCACCCAGATCGCCGAAGTGGAAGCGGCGCTGGTGGAAGCCGGCGCCTGGAGCGCGGCCTCGCGCGCCGAGCAACTACTGGCCGGCCTGGGTTTCAAGCCGGCCGAATGGATGCAGCCGGTAGAGAGCTTTTCCGGCGGCTGGCGCATGCGTCTGGCGCTGGCCCGCGCGCTGATGGCCCCGTCCGAATTGCTGCTGCTGGACGAGCCCACCAACCACCTGGATCTGGACGCCATGCTGTGGCTGGAGAAATGGCTGGCCGCCTATCCCGGCACCGTCATGCTGATCTCCCACGACACCGAGTTCCTGGACGCGGTCGCCAAATCCATCCTGCACTTCGACCACGCCAAGCTGGTGCGCTATCGCGGCGGCTATGGCGACTTCCTGACGCAGCGCGCCGAGCGCCTGCGCCAGACCAGCATCGCCTACGAACGCCAGACCCGCGAGGCGGCCCGGCTGCAAGGCTTCATCGACCGCTTCAAGGCCAAGGCGTCCAAGGCCAAGCAGGCGCAAAGCCGCGTCAAGGCGCTGGCCCGCATGCAGGTGCTGGCGCCCTTGCACGCCGAAGCGGGCATCGACATCCGCATCCCCTCGCCCGATCAGGTGCCGGATCCGCTCCTGACCCTGGAACACCTGTCGGCTGGCTATACGGATGCCGACGGCAACGCCGTGCCGATCCTGCGCGACGTGACGCTGATGGTGCGCGCCGGCAGCCGCGTCGGCGTGCTGGGCGCCAACGGCGCCGGCAAGAGCACGCTGATCAAGACCCTGGCCGAGGAACTGCCGGTGCAGGCGGGCGAACGACGCGCGTCGCGCGGCCTGGCGATCGGCTATTTCCATCAGCACCAGCTGGACATGCTGGACGTGGACAGCACGCCCATCGCTCATCTGGCGCGCCTGGCCCCCGACGCTCGCGAACAAGAACTGCGCAACTACCTGGGCGGCTTCGGCTTTTCGGGCGACACGGTGACCAGCAAGGTCGGCCCCATGTCCGGCGGCGAAAAAGCGCGCCTGGCGCTATCCCTGATCGTCTGGCAAAAACCCAACCTGCTGCTGCTGGACGAACCCAGCAACCACTTGGACGTGGAAACTCGCGAGGCACTGGCCGCGGCGCTGGCGGACTTCGGCGGCAGCATGCTGCTGGTCTCGCATGACCGCCATCTGCTGCGCACCACCGTGGACAGCTTCTGGATCGTGGCCGATGGCGCGGTGTGCGAGTTCGACGGCGACCTGGAAGACTACCGGGACTGGCTCGCCGCCCGTAACGCCGGCGAACGCGCCGAGGCCGCGCGCGAGAACTCGGAAGGCAACGAGCCGGTCGTCGACCGCAAGGCCCAGCGCCGCGCCGAGGCCGAGCAACGCCAACGCCTGTCGGCCCTGCGCAAGCCGCTGGAATCCAAGCTTGCCAAGGTCGAGTCCGAAATGGAGAAGCTGCGCGCCAAGCTGCACGCGCTGGACGCCGTCATCGCCGACCCGGACCTGTACTCGGACGCGCGCCGCGCCGAACGCCAGAAGGTCATGGCCGAACACGGCGAACACGGCAAGCGCATGGACGAGCTGGAAGAACAGTGGCTGGAAATCCAGGGCTCGCTGGAAGAGATCGAACAGTCCGAGGCCTGACGGCTTGCGGCGGGCACCCTGCCCGCCGCTGCTCACCTTAGCCTTCTTGCTCGTGGGCCTGACCAGCAACGAAACTACGAGTACGGACGCTCGCGCAGGCGGGTGTGGTGGTCAATCACGGTGTCGATCACTTCACGCAGTATCGTTTCGCCAAGAGCGGGCGGTACGCCCGCCTCTTGCGCCAGGCGGCGGATGCGCTCGACTTGCTGCTCCTCGCGCTGGGGATCCACCAGGTCCATGCCCAGGTCGCGCTTGAGCTCGCCTATCATGTCCGTGCAACGGAACCGCACGCCCAGCAACAGCATGATCTGCTGGTCGATTTCATCGACCTCGGCGCGCAGCGACGCCAGCTCGGCTTTGGGAGAATCGTTGTTGGCCATGTCTGTCAACCCTGAACAATATCGAGTTTGGCGATGCCCAGCGCCAAGGTCTTGGCGCCCACGTCGCGGAACTGGATTTCAGCCTGGGCGTCCTGCCCTGCGCCGCTCAAGCCGACAATCGTGCCCTCGCCAAACCGCGCGTGGAGCACGCCCTGACCCACACGATACTGCTTGTCGCCCACCGTGACGCCAGTGGTGACGCTGCGCGCTTGACGCGGCGCAATGGTATTGGTGGCCTTGCGTCCGAAAGCGTCGCCGCGATTGCCGCCGCCCCAGCCCGCGCCCGTGCCGCCGACCTGGGCCAAACCAGCCTTGGGCGACAGCCACTTCAAGTGCTGTTCCGGAATTTCGTCCAGGAAGCGGGAACGCATGGCGTAGCGCGTCTGGCCATGCAGCATCCGGCTTTGCGCCAAGCTGATGTACAGGCGCTGGCGCGCGCGCGTGATGGCCACGTACATGAGGCGGCGTTCTTCCTCCAGCCCGGAAGCTTCCAGGACGCTGTTCTCGTGCGGGAACAGCCCCTCTTCCAGGCCGGTGATGAACACGGCGTCGAACTCCAGGCCCTTGGCCGCATGCACGGTCATGAGCTGCACGGCGTCCTGGCCCTGCTGGGCCTGGTTGTCGCCGGCTTCCAGCGCCGCATGCGACAGGAACGCCGCCAGCGGGGTCAGGCCGTCCGACGCCACGATGGGTGCGTCCACCACGCCTGCGTTGAGCGTGGACGCCGTGTCCTGTTCGGGCACCACGCCGGCGGGCATGCCGTCGTAGTTTTCCTCGGACGCGAACACGGCCGCGGCGGTGATCAGTTCGTTCAGGTTTTCAAGCCGTTCCGCGCCTTCGCGTTCGGCCTTGTAGTGCGCGTTCAGGCCGCTGTTCTCGAGCATGTGCTCGACCATTTCCGGCAACGGCAGGTCGCGCGTCTCTTCGATCAGGCGATGGATCAGCTGCGCGAACTGCGCCAGATTGGAGCCGCCCTTGCCGGGCACCAGGGCCACGGCCGCGTACAGACTGGTGTCGTGCGCGCGCGCGGCATCGCCCAATTGCTCCAGCGTGCGCGCGCCGATGCCGCGCGTGGGAAAGTTGACGACCCGCATCCACGAGGTGTCGTCGTGCGGGTTGGCCATCAGGCGCAGGTAGGCCAGCGCGTGCTTGATTTCCTGGCGTTCGAAAAAGCGCAGGCCGCCGTAGACCTTATAGGGAATGCCAGCGGAAAAGATGGCGTGTTCCAGCACGCGCGACTGCGCGTTGCTGCGGTAGAGCACGGCGATCTCGCGGCGCAGGCTGCCTTCGCGGATCAGGGAGCGGATCTCGTCCACGATCCACTGCGCTTCCATGCCGTCGGACGGCTGCTCGATGACGCGCACCGGTTCGCCATCGCCCTGCTCGGTCCAGAGATTCTTGCCCAGCCGGCCGGTGTTGTGGCCGATCAGCGCGTTGGCCGAATCCAGGATGTGGCCAAAGGAACGGTAGTTCTGCTCCAGGCGGATCACGGTGCCGCGCGCGTAGTCGCGCTCGAAGTCGGCCATGTTGCCAACGTTGGCGCCGCGGAACGCGTAGATGGACTGGTCGTCGTCGCCCACCGCGAAGATCGCGGCGCCGCCGCCAGCCAACAGGCGCAGCCACTTGTACTGCAGCGTGTTGGTGTCCTGGAACTCGTCGACCAGGATGTGGCGGAAGCGGCGCTGGTAGTGCTCGCGCACGGGCGCGTTGCGCGACAGCAGTTCATAGGCGCGCAGCAGCAACTCGGCGAAGTCCACCACGCCCTCGCGCAGGCACTGGGCCTCGTAGAGCTGGTAGATCTCGATCAGGCGGCGACGATGGGCGTCGTAGGCTTCGACGTCGGCCGGACGCAAGCCCTCTTCCTTGGAGCCGTTGATGAAGCGCTGCACATCGCGGGGGGGATACTTTTCGTCGTCGACGCCGTTGGCCTTCATCAGCCGCTTGATCGCCGCGAGCTGGTCGGTGACGTCCAGGATCTGGAAGCTCTGCGGCAGACCGGCATCGCGGTGATGCGCACGCAGCATGCGATTGCACAGGCCGTGGAAGGTGCCGATCCACAGGCCGCGCGTGTCGATCGGCAGGATAGCCGACATGCGCGCGAGCATCTCGCGCGCCGCCTTGTTGGTGAACGTGACCGCCAGAAGCCCAAAAGGCGAGGCCTGGCCGGTTTGAATCAGCCAGGCCATGCGGGTGGTGAGCACCCGGGTCTTGCCGCTGCCCGCCCCGGCCAGGACCAGGGCGTGCTGCGGTTCTAACGTTACTGCGGCGCGTTGTTCAGGATTGAGCTTCTCTAGCATCATGCCGCGTAGCGGCGCAGACGTTGAGCGAATTGCTCGAGCCCGGCGATGCCGCTTTGCTGGGCGCGCTGGCACCAGGCCTGCAGGTCATGAAGGAGCTGTTCGCTGCTGGCGCTGGAGCTTTCCCAGATGCGGCCGAGTTCGCGGCGCATCTGCACCAGCGTGGCCAGCGACTTGTTCTGGGCGATGGCCTTGTCCACGGCGGCGACCTGTTCCGGCTGGAGGATGTCCTCGTTGCGGTGGATCGCGCGGCGCACGCTGTGCAACTGGGTCCAGTCGCATTCGGCGCTACCCTTGTTGCGCGAATCCTTCAACTTGGCCAGCTCTTCGCGGGCCGCGCTCTTGATCACGTCCGCATAGCGGGCCATGACTTCGTAGCGGTGCGTGATCACGCCCTGCAGGGTGCGCAGGTCGATGCCGGTCTTGCTGTCGTCCAGCTTGAGCTTGGGCGCAACCTTCTTGATCTTGGCCAGGCCGAAGAACTTCAGGATGTTGATGTAGCACCAGCCAATGTCGAATTCGTACCACTTGGCCGAGAACTTGGCCGACGTGCCGTGGGCGTGGTGGTTGTTGTGCAGCTCTTCGCCGCCGATCACGATGCCCCAGGGGAACACGTTGGTGCTGGTGTCCGGGCTGTTGTAGTTGCGGTAGCCCCAGTAGTGGCCGATGCCGTTGACGACGCCGGCGGCCCAGAAGGGAATCCACGCCATCTGCACGGCCCACACCGTGACGCCCATGGCGCCGAACAGCGCGATGTCGATGGCGAGCCCACAGGCTGTGCTTGCTGTAGACGTTGCGCTCGAGCCAGTCGTCAGGCGTGCCGTGGCCGAACTTGGCCATGGTTTCCTTGTTGTTCGATTCTTCGCGGTACAGTTCCGCGCCGCGGAACAGCACCTTCCAGATGCCGAACAGGATGGGCGAATGGGGATCGCCTTCCTTTTCGCACTTGGCGTGGTGCTTGCGGTGAATGGCCACCCATTCCTTGGTGACCATGCCGGTCGTCATCCAGAGCCAGAAGCGGAAGAAGTGCATGACGGCCGGATGCAGATCCAGACCACGGTGCGCTTGGCTGCGATGGAGGAAGACCGTGACCGACACAATCGTGATGTGCGTCACAACCAGAGTGAACACGACGACCTGCCACCAGGTAGCTTGGGTCAGACCGCCGGCAATGAAGGAAAGGATGTAATCCATAAAGCTGTTAGGAGCCTCGCTAGAGAAGTGCCTGGAGTTTAGCTTACCTTGACCGACTTATGACAAGGTAGTTTCAAAATAGTTTTTGAGCGAAATCAAGGACTAAGCCCCGGTTTTTGAGGGCAAAAAACCACTCTCGCCGCCGGAAACGAAGGTTGCGAGACCGAGCCTTGCGGCACGCGGCGCTAGGGCCGTCCTCCCCAGGGAACGTGGGGGGCATACGCGAAGGCGCAAGGTTTGGGCTGGATTTCGCCGTTAAAGTTCCTGTCAGCAAGGCATCCGGTCTTGAAGCGGACTTGCGGCTGGCGCACACTGCGGGTGCTTTACTGACCAAACTGTCTCTTTTGCCCCACTGATGTTGCCGAAAAAAATACGTCCCCATTTAATTTACGCCCTGGCCGCGCTGGGAATGGCGCTGCCCTCCTCCGTTCCTGCGCAGACGATGAAATCGGGCGACGTCGCCGTGCTGGCCTCGTACTACGAGATCCGCGGATCGGACTGCCTGGCGCTGCGCGCGCCGCGGGTATCGCTGACCATGATGCCGCGCCTGGGCAAGGCCAACATCATGCAGACGCGCGGCCAGTCCAGCGATTCCGGCCGCTGCGCGTATCAGACCGTGCCGGTGTCCCAGGTGGTCTACCAGGCGGACCAGGCGGGCAGTGACGCCCTGGCCTGGGAGGTGAAGTACCAGAACAAAACCCTGGGCACGAGGCGCTACAGCGCCACGGTGGTGGTGACGCCGGGTCCCTGACCCGGCGCTCCCGTTCAGGCCGGCTGATCCTGCGGGCCGGCCGCGGCTTCCTCGGCCGGCGCGTCGGCAGGCGCATCGTCGGCAGACGTTTCAGCCGGAACGTCTTCGGCGTTCGCCGCCTCACCGTCCTCAGCCCCGGCCGCGGCGCCCTTCTTCCTGCGTTCGAACACCGCGGCAAAGAAGCCGTCGGTGCCGTGCACGTCGGGGCGCAGTTGCACGTAGGGTCCTTCCAGCTTCAGGGTTTCGCAGCGGGCAGCCAGGATCTCGGCGGCGTCCAGGCGTTCGAAATCGGGGTGGCTGGCCAGGAAGCGCTCGGCCTGCACCTCGTTTTCCTCGGCCAGCAGGCTGCAGGTGGCGTAAACCAGGCGTCCGCCCGGGGCCACGCAGCGCGCCGCGCTGTTCAGGATGCGTTCCTGGAGCTGGCCCAGTTCGGCCAGCGCCTCGGGATGCTGGCGCCATTTCAGGTCAGGGTTGCGGCGCAGGGTGCCGATGCCGCTGCACGGGGCATCGACCAGCACGCGCTGGGCCTTGCCGGCCAGGCGTTTCACGCGAGCGTCGTTTTCGCTGTCGATGACCACGGGCACCACGTTCGACAGGCCGCTGCGCGCGAAGCGCGGCTTGGCGCGCGCCAGGCGCGCCGCCGACACGTCGAATGCGTACAGGCGGCCGGTGGAGCGCATCAGCGCGCCCAGCAGCAGCGTCTTGCCGCCCGCGCCGGCGCAGAAGTCGACCACCATCTCGCCGCGCTTGGCGTCCAGCAGCAGTGCCAGCAGTTGGGAGCCTTCGTCCTGCACCTCGATGGCGCCGCGGGCAAAGGCGTCCAGCTTGGCCAGGGCCGGCTTGCCGTCGATCCGCAGCCCCCAGGGCGAGAACGGCGTCGGCACCGCCTTGATCGACGCCAGCCCCAGTTCCTTCTGGACG
>LNAP01001313.1_pt1 | contig 26624 bp, 29 predicted proteins | sample 602601 | NCBI WGS metagenome assembly LNAP01 (sample SAMN02440304, study PRJNA202911) | soil metagenome | biome: Subtropical and temperate rainforests or woodlands; isolation source: soil samples (1 kg each in a 20% v/v slurry with milli Q water) were... ... | reverse complement strand
AACGCCACCGAGTCGTACGTGGCCCGCTCGATCGCCCGGCTCGAATACACGCCGGTGGCATAGCCGGCGCCGGCGGCGCCTGCGCAACTGCTGCGCCGGACGCCGCCATCAACGCACATGAGAGAAGCAGTGGGTGTGTTATCCGCATGCCGGGAAAACGGCCCGCAGGCGCGGAAGTTCCCGGCGAAAGCGTTACGGTTTTCAGGATTTGCGGTAACGGATCAGCGAGAAATGTCCCATCGGCGGCATCGGACGACGCTCGGTCAGGCTGACGCCACCATGCTTGGCGGCCCAATCGGCCAGCCTCGCCCACGGGAATTCCGGCCGCCAGCCGAGCCGCCGCGCCAATGGCGCGAACGCCAGTTCGAACACGCGACGCGGGCCGCTCTCGGCGCCGATATGATTGACCAGGATGAGCTCGCCGCCGGGCTTCAGCACGCGGATGAAATCATCGAGCGTGGCTTCGGGATCCGGCACCGCGGTAATGACATATTGCGCCACCACTGCGTCGAAAAATGAATCCGGAAACGCCAGGTTCTTGGCATCCATCACCGCGAGCGTCTCGACATTGTGGAGCCCCAGGGCGCGCACGCGCTGCTGGGCCTTGCGCAGCATCGGCTCGGAAATATCGACGCCGCACAATTTCGTGGTGGGCGAATAATCCGACAGTGACAATCCGGTGCCGACGCCGACATCGAGAATCCGGCCGCCGATCTTGTCAGCCTCCGCGATGGTCGATTGGCGGCCCTGGTCGAAAACCTTGCCGAATACCAGATCGTAGACGGGCGCCCAGCGCTCGTAAGCCTTTGCGACCCCCGCGCGGTCGATGTCCCCAGCCATTCCCCTGCCCTGAAAAATCTTACCCGCGCATCGCCTCGACCAGCGGCGGCGGCGGCGTTTCGCGCAATGCCATCTTCGCCGCCGCGCTCTTGATGAAGCCGCCGCCGAGCACGCGCGCTTGCCCCGAAGGCGCGTCGTAGAACACGCAGGCCTGGCCCGGCGATACGCCCTCTTCGCCGGCGACAAGCTCGACCTCGTAACCGCAATCGGTCGCGCGCAGCCATGCCGGCTGTGGCGTACGGGTCGAGCGCACCCGCACGAAAATCTCGAGACCATCTCCGACCGCCCGATCGAGCGCGCCGTCACCGATCCAGTTGATGTCGCGCAGCACGATGCGGTCCATCCGCAGTGCCTGTCGCGGGCCTACCACGACGCGCCGCGTCGCTGCTTCCAGCCGCACCACATAGAGCGGCGCGCCGGAAGCGATGCCCAGTCCCTTGCGCTGGCCGACGGTGAAATGAACGATGCCCTGGTGGGTGCCAATGACACGGCCATCGAGGTCGACGATGTCGCCCGGCTCGACCGCGTTCGGCCGCAGCCGGCCGATGATGTCGGTGTAGCGTCCGGTCGGCACAAAGCAGATATCCTGGCTGTCCTGCTTGTCCGCAACCGTCAAGCCGAAGCGCCGCGCCAGCTCGCGCGTCTGCGGCTTCGTCATGTCACCCAACGGGAAGCGCAGGAAATCGAGTTGCTCGCGCGTGGTCGCAAACAGGAAATAGCTCTGGTCGCGATCGGCATCGGCAGCACAGACCAGCGCACGCGATCCGTCGGGCAGACGGCGCGAAGCGACATAATGGCCGGTCGCAAGCGCCGAAGCGCCGAGTTCGCGCGCGGTCGCCAGCAGGTCGCGGAACTTGATCGAGCGGTTGCACTCAATGCATGGCACCGGTGTTTCGCCCGAGGCGTAGCTATCGGCGAAATTGTCAATTACCGACTCGCGAAAGCGGCTCTCATAGTCCAGCACGTAATGCGGGATGCCTATTCTTTCAGCGACATCGCGGGCATCGTGGATGTCCCGCCCGGCGCAACAAGCGCCCTTGCGGTGGGTGGCCGCGCCATGATCGTAGAGTTGCAGCGTAATCCCGACAACGTCGTAGCCCTCGGACTTCAACAAGGCAGCCGTCACCGACGAATCGACCCCGCCCGACATGGCGACGACGATCCTAGTGTCCTGCGGACGGCCCTTGAGATCCAGACTGTTGAGCATAATTCCGGTCATCGATGCGATCCGCGAAGGCATTGAACGCTTCGCGATCAAAGTTGGAAAGCCTTGGTTTTTAGAAGGCCTTGAAGCGGTTCCGGAAGGCGGGCTGGCCTTATCGGCACGGCTGAAAAGCTGCTCTTTAATATAGGCCGTATTCTCGCGAGGCAATCAGCGAAGCGCTTTCGCACGGGCGGACGGCAAATCTTGCCGCCGGGCAGAAAAGGGGATTGCCGTGGCTGCCAGCAGGACATCCGGGACTACCATAAGCTATTGAAAGATATCGATGTTTTTCAAGATAGACGATGGCCCGGTCCTTGCTGATCTCTGGGCCAGTTCCATTGCAAGAGGCCGCCTGTGTTCAGCGCCACGACAGAAGCAGCGACAAGTATCTCTTTTCAGGCTGCGCCGCCGAAGCCGGCAAGGTCCGACCCGTCGCCGGGAAACGATAGCTTCGCGGCCCTGGTCGACAGCAACAGGCCGGCCGATACCGGCAACGATCGGGCGGAGCAGCAATCGGCTTCGCAGCGCCGCTCCAACGACGCGGCCGCGGCAGCAGCGGACGACAGGCGATCGCGTGACGACGCGGCGGCCGATCGAGCGGCACAAGGCGCTGCAGACGATCGCGACGCCGCTGCCAGGCGCCGCGACGATGACGATGCAGTCTCCAACACCAAAACCAGGTCCGGCAAGTCGAAAACCGACGACGCCAAATCATCCCGCCAGTCTTCCGACGACCCGAAAGGGGCATCCGCCAGCGATCCGGCCAATTCGGCGCAGCAGGACAGTCAGGTGCCGGCGACGCCGGACGCAACCGCTGTTCCTGTTCCTGTTGCCGTCACGCCGGCACCTGTTTCGGCTGCAACGCCGGCATCCGACAAGGCGACGGCGCCGCTTGCGATCGCCGCGGCAGCCATTGCTGCCAGCTCAGCCATTGCTGCCGACGGCGCAGCACCCGCGACATCCGGACCGAAGACCGATTCCGGCACAACGGCCGCAACAAGCGCAAGTGCGACTGCTGCCGGCGTAACCGCAAAGATCACGATCGCGACGGCAAACGAAACGGCGGCCGCCTCCGCGAATCAGCCGGCCACACAGACCGGCGCAACCGCTGCGGCCAATGGAGCAGTCGCATCGACTGTCGCCGCGACGACGCCCGTCACACCGAAGGCCGCGTCCCCCAAAGGCGCGACCACGGTGCAAACGGAGACTGCGGCAGCCGATGAGTCAGGCACCGCCCAAGGCACGGCCGATCCAACCGCGACCGCAACATCGACGGGGATTCCCGCCAACAACGCGGCGCAACAGCCGACCGTTGCAAACAAGCAAAAGGCCGCCAACGGCGTTGCCGACGCGGCAAAGGCGGATGCAACCGCCAACCCTGCGTCGCCTTCGACCGCCAGCATATCGGCCCATGCGCATGCCGCAGCGCCCGACGCGGGCCAAGTCCCGACCGGCACATCGGATGCGAGCCTACAGGCCACGGGCGCAATGCAGCCGCAATTCCAGGCGGCGGGTTCGCTCACCACCGCCCAAGCCAGCACATTGAATGTCACGGCGACAACAGGCGCGGCCGTGCCGCTAAGCGGGGTCGCGATGGAGATCGCCGCGTCGGCCAAAAGCGGCAAGAGCCGCTTCGAGATCCGGCTCGATCCTGCCGACCTCGGCCGCATCGATGTCCGTATCGATGTCGATCGCAACGGCCACATGACGTCGCATCTGATGGTCGAAAAGCCGGAAACGCTGTCGATGCTGCGCCAGGATGCGCCGCAATTGCAGAAGGCGCTCGACGATGCCGGCTTTCGGACCGGCGACGGCGGCCTGCAATTCAGCCTGCGCGATCAGTCATCGTCGGGCCAGAACAATGACAACGGGTCCAGCCGCAATGGCCATCGCCTGATCGTCAGCGAAGAAGACAGCATCCCCGCTGCGGTCGCGGGACGAACCTATGGCCGGATGCTCGGTTCGAGCAGCGGCGTCGACATCAAAGTCTAGAGGAGCTCGCCATGTCAGTCGATTCAACCACGGCGGCATCGCCGGTCTCAGCGCCAAATCCGAATTATGTGCCGACAACCTCCGGATCGAGTACCGGCACGACTTCGCCGGGGATCGCGGACAATTTCCAGACCTTTCTAACGTTGCTGACGACGCAGCTGCAAAACCAGAATCCGCTGGATCCCCTCGATACCAACCAGTTCACCCAGCAGCTGGTGCAATTCGCAGGCATTGAACAGCAGATGAAAGGCAATGATGCGCTGGCATCACTGGTGAACATCGAGAAATCCGCGCAATCCACGCAAGCGCTGGTTTACGTCGGCCAGGTCGTTGCAGTCGACGGCAGCACCGCGCAGTTCGACACCTCGGCAACGTGGAACATGCATGCGGCGGAAGCTGCCAGTGCCACGATCAGCATCACCAGTTCGACGGGCGCAACGGCTTACAGCGGGCCCTTTTCGCTGACCTCCGGCAATTCGAGCTTCGTCTGGGACGGCAAGGGCAATGACGGCTCGCAATGGCCGCCCGGAGCGTACAAAATGACGGTGGTCGGCACCAACGCGGACGGCGAAAAGGTCGCCATATCGACCGAAGTTCAGGGCGTCGTCGACTCGGTCGATCTGACGGCAAGTCCGCCACTGCTCTCGATCGGCGGACAGAACTACACAACCGATCAGATCAAGCGGATCGTCCGTCCGTCCACGCCCGCTCCGGATACCTCGACCTGAAGCGGCATTCCCGCCGCCTTCTTCCGGGTTGATCGTCAGTCCGCCCCGACGCTCCAGCGTTGGCGCCGAAAGATTACAAGCATTTTCAACGAGATTCGTATTGAAGCCTTGGGCTTAGGCAAATTTTAAGTTGAGGAGCGTAAATTGCGAGAGTGAGTTCAGTGGTTGAGAGTTTGTGAGTACGCCATGACAGAACCCCATCGCCCGAGGGTAAAATACGTCATCGGGCCCGACGGCAGTCCGTTAACAATTGCGGATCTGCCCGCGCCCGGAACCAAACGGTGGGTTATTCGCCGGAAGGCCGAGGTCGTTGCCGCTGTCCGCGGCGGCCTGCTCTCCCTCGAGGAGGCTTGCAGCCGCTACACGCTGACGGTCGACGAATTCCTTTCCTGGCAGTTTTCCATCGATCAACATGGCCTTGCGGGACTGCGTACGACACGCATCCAGCAATATCGCCAGTAAACCCTCTTCAAAACCAACTGTATTTGATAAAAATCGGCTTCGTTCTACGAAGTCGATTTTTTTGATGTTGAACTTTTGCCACGCTTCTTAATCTTCGTTAACCATATCGAAACCATCCCATAGGCAATAATTGCCCAGTCGGTCCCTCTCGGGCCGAATCCCTTGGGGCGGTTGGTTTTGCAGGGTCTCGTAGCTTTCCTGAAAGGTCTGGGCGCAGCGCGCCTGATGGCGATGGTGGCGGTGACAGCCGCGCTGATCGGCTTCTTTGCATTCGTCATCATGCGCGTCACCACGCCGCAGATGACCACGCTGTTTACCGACCTCAGCGCCGAGGATTCCTCCGGAATCATCAAGGACCTCGAACGCCAGGCGATCCCCTTCGAGCTGCGTAATGACGGCGCCGTGATCATGGTGCCAAAGGACAAAGTCACCCGGCTGCGCATGAAGCTCGCCGAGGGCGGCCTGCCCAAGGGCGGTGGGGTCGGCTATGAGATCTTCGACAAATCCGACGCGCTCGGCACCACCAGCTTCGTCCAGAACATCAATCATCTGCGCGCGCTCGAGGGCGAATTGGCCCGCACCATCCGCGCCATCGACCGCATCCAGGCCGCGCGCGTCCATCTGGTGCTGCCGGAACGGCCCCTGTTCTCGCGCGAGACGCCGGAGCCGTCGGCCTCCATCGTGGTGCGGGTGCGGGGATCGCTCGAACCCCAGCAAATCCGTGCCATCCGCCACGTCGTCGCCTCCGCCGTCAATGGGCTGAAGCCGCAGCGGGTGTCGATCGTCGACGAAGCCGGCCAATTGCTGGCGGACGGTGCCGCCACCGACACCGAAAACGCCGTCGGTGACGAACGCCGCGCCGCCTTCGAAAAGCGGATGCGCAAGCAGGTCGAGGACATCGTTTCCTCCGTGGTCGGCGCCGGCCGCGCCCGCGTCCAGCTCACCGCCGACTTCGACTACAACAAGATCACCCAGACCTCGGACAAGTTCGATCCCGAAGGCCGGGTGCTGCGCTCGACCCAGACCCGGGAAGAATCCTCGCTCACCGGCGACAATAACGGCCAGGTCACCGTCAACAACGAATTGCCGGGCAACCAGAACCGCGACAATGCGGCCACCGCGCGCGACCAGAGCAAGAAGAGCGAAGAAACCAACAATTACGAGATCTCCCGCACCACCAAGACCGAAGTGACCGAGGCCGGACGGGTCAACCGCATCTCGGTCGCCGTGCTGGTCGACGGCGCCTATGTCAAGAACGACAAGGGCGAGATGGTCTATCAGGACCGCAACAAGGAACAGCTCGATCGCATCGCCACCTTGGTCCGCTCCGCGATCGGCTTCGATCAGAAGCGCGGCGACCAGGTCGAGGTCGTGAACCTGAAATTCGCCGAAGCGCCGGCCATTGTCCCGGTCATCGAGCCCGGCGGGTTGCTCGGCATGCTGCAGTTCACCAAGGACGACGTCATGTACGTCATCGAGCTCGGCGTCATGATGCTGCTCGGCCTCGTGGTGCTGTTTATGGTGATCCGCCCGCTGGTCAAGCGCATCCTCGCTTCCGACGAAGCCCCCGCCCTTGCCGAAGCCCCGCTGCCGGCGCTGACCGACGCCAGCGCGCAAGCCGCTCCCGGCCAGAATCTCGTGCCCGGCGGCAACGCCGCCTTGATCGATGTCGCCCAGGTTCAGGGCCAGGTCCATGCCCAGTCGGTTCACCGCGTCGGCGAGCTGGCCGAACGAAATCCGAACGAGACCGCTGCCATCGTCCGGCAATGGCTAACCGAGCCCGCGACCTGACATGTCCGTACCGCAAACCACAAACGCCAACGACATCACCAGCGTCATCGCTTCGCTGGCGAGCCGTCAGAGCAATCGTCCGAAGGGCAAACCGCTGAGTGGTCCGAAGCGGGCCGCGATCCTGATGCTGGCGCTCGGCGAACAATATGGCGGCAAGGTCTGGTCGCTGCTCGACGACGACGAGGTGCGCGAACTGTCGATGCATATGTCGACGCTCGGCACCGTCGAGGTCGACGTGGTGGAGGACCTGCTGCTCGAATTCGTATCGCGGATGTCGGCATCCGGCGCGCTGATGGGAACCTTCGACGCCACCGAACGGCTGCTGCAACAATATCTGCCCGCCGATCGCGTCAGCGGCATCATGGACGAAATCCGCGGGCCCGCCGGCCGCAACATGTGGGAGAAGCTCTCCAACGTCCAGGAAGAGGTGCTCGCCAACTACCTGAAGAATGAATATCCGCAGACCATCGCCGTGGTGCTGTCCAAATTGAAGCCGGAACACGCCGCGCGGGTGCTCGCGATCCTGCCCGAGGACATGGCGCTCGACGTGGTCGGCCGCATGCTGAAGATGGAAGCGGTGCAGAAGGAGGTGATCGAGCGCGTCGAACAGACGCTTCGCACCGAATTCATGTCGAACCTGTCGCAGACCCGTCGTCGCGACGCCCATGAGGTGATGGCCGAGATTTTCAACAATTTCGACCGCCAGACCGAGACCCGCTTCATCACCTCGCTGGAGGAAGAGAACCGCGAATCCGCCGAACGCATCAAGGCGCTGATGTTCACCTTCGACGACCTGGTCAAGCTGGACTCCGCCTCCGCCCAGACCCTGATGCGCCATGTCGACAAGGACAAGCTCGGCATTGCGCTCAAAAGCGCCAACGAGGAGGTCCGCGGCTTCTTCCTCGGCAACATGTCGTCCCGCGCCGGCAAGATGCTGCTCGATGACATGGCCGCGCTCGGGCCGGTACGGTTGCGCGACGTCGACGAGGCGCAGGCGCTGCTGGTCAATCTCGCCAAGGATCTCGCGGCCAAGGGCGAAATCATGCTGACCAAGAACCGCGCCGACGACGAACTGGTGTACTGATGGCCGCCCCCGCAAAATTCCTGTTCGACACGGACTTCTCGGCGCCGGACAAGGCCCGCGAGCGGCCCGCCACGCCATCGGAAATCGCGCAGAAGATCGCCGCCGCCGAGGCGCGCGCCTATCGCGACGGCTATGAGGCGGGACAGCGCGAGGCCAAGGCGGAAAGCGATCGCCGCACCGCGCTGGCGCTCGAGGAGATCGGCATCGCCATCAAGGGCATCGCGACCCGCTTCTCCGGGATCGAAACGAAGATGGAGACCGAGGCCGTCGACGTCGCGGTCGCGGTGGCGCGCAAGCTCTGCAGCGAACTGATTTCCGGCGAGCCGCTCGGCGAGATCACCGCGCTGGTGCGTGATTGCTTCTCGCATCTGGTATCGACGCCGCATCTGGTGGTCCGCATCAACGACACGCTCTATGAGGCCGCGCGCGAGCGGATCGAACGGCTGGCGAAACAAAGCGGCTTCGAGGGCCGCCTCGTGATCCTGGCCGAGCCGGAACTCGAGACCGGCGACTGCAAGATCGAATGGGCCGACGGCGGCGTGGTGCTGGAACGCGCGGCGATCGAAGCCAAGATCAACGAACTCGTCGGGCGCTATATGGCGTCCCGCAATCAGGCTGGAAGCCAGCCGTGAGGACTGAACCATGAGCGACACCGACGCACAGGTCCCGCTTCCCGATCTCAACGCCGCCGACGCCCCTGGCGCCGATGACGTGGCGTATCACGAAGACGAGCAGGCTTCGCGCATCGCCGCCGATCTGGAGGCCGTGTTCGACGTGCCGGTGCAGGTTTCCGCCGTGCTCGGCCGTTCCAAGATGGAGGTCGGCGAGCTGCTCAAGCTCGGGCCCGGCACCGTGCTCGAACTGGACCGCCGCGTCGGCGAAGCCATCGACATCTATGTCAACAACCGGCTGGTTGCGCGCGGCGAAGTGGTTCTCGTGGAAGACAAGCTCGGCGTGACCATGACGGAAATCATCAAGGCGGAACGTACTTGAAGCCTTTTCAACGATACGGCGCCTAACGGGCGCGAACAGACGAACAGGAGAACATCATGCGGCTTCTCATCGTTGGCACATTGAAGGGCCAGCTTACGACGGCGACCAAGATCGCCATGGAGAACGGCGCTTCCGTAACGCATGCCGAAGGCCACGAACAGGCGATGCGGGTACTGCGCGGCGGCAAGGGCGCCGATCTCCTGCTGGTCGATGTCGCCCTCGACATCCGCGATCTGGTGATGCGGCTGGAGGCCGAGCACATTCACGTGCCGATCGTCGCCTGCGGCATCTCAAATGACGCCCGTGCCGCGGTCGCCGCGATCCACGCCGGCGCCAAGGAATACATCCCGCTGCCGCCCGATCCGGAACTGATCGCCGCGGTACTCGCCGCCGTCGCCAACGACTCACGCGATCTGATCTATCGCGATGAAGCCATGGCCAAGGTTGTCAAACTGGCGCAGCAGATCGCCGGTTCAGATGCTTCCGTCATGATCACCGGCGAATCCGGCACCGGCAAGGAAGTGCTGGCGCGCTATGTGCACACCCGCTCCAACCGCGCCAAGCGGCCGTTCATCTCGATCAATTGCGCGGCAATCCCCGAACATCTGCTGGAATCCGAATTGTTCGGCCACGAGAAGGGTGCGTTCACCGGCGCCGTGGCGCGGCGGATCGGAAAGTTCGAGGAAGCCACCGGCGGCACGTTGCTGCTGGATGAAATCTCCGAAATGGACGTGCGGCTGCAATCCAAATTGCTGCGCGCGATCCAGGAGCGCGTGATCGACCGCGTCGGCGGCACCCGCCCCGTCCCCGTCGACATCCGCATTATCGCGACCTCGAACCGCAATTTGGCCGAAGCCGTCCGCACAGGCACCTTCCGCGAGGATCTGCTGTTCCGGCTCAACGTCGTCAACCTGAAGATACCCCCGCTGCGTGAACGTCCGGCGGACATTCTCGAACTCGCGCAGCACTTCGCCAAGAAGTACGCCGACGCCAACGGCGTGCCGTTGCGACCAATCTCCGCGGATGCGCGGCGCGTGCTGACTTCCAACCGCTGGCAGGGCAACGTCCGCGAACTGGAAAACACCATCCACCGTTCGGTACTGATGGCGCAGGGCGACGAGATCGGCGCCGATGCCATCCTGACGCCGGACGGCGACAGGCTCGACCTCGCCAAGACCGCGCCGGCGGTGGCGCACGCCACTTTCGCCGCCGAACAGGTCACGCGCGCTCTGGTCGGGCGGACTGTAGCCGACGTCGAGCGCGATCTCATCCTGGAGACATTAAAGCATTGCCTGGGCAACCGCACCCACGCCGCGAATATCCTCGGCATCTCGATCCGCACGCTGCGCAATAAGCTGAACGAATATGCCGACGGCGGATTGCCGATCACCCCGGCAGGCGCCGGCGACTATCAGCGTGTCAGCGCGACGGCGTGACGTCGCCGCCGTCATTCCGGGATGGTTCCGAAAGGACCAGACCCGGAATCCCGAGATCCCGGTTCGATGCTTCGCATCGCCCCGGAATGACGTCTCATCACGAATAACTCGGCGCGTCGGGCTTGCGAAAAATGTGGATAGGGTCGCCCGGCTGCAAATCGCGTCCGGTGAACGTCGCATAGGCATAGAGCGCGAGATAGCCGATCGCGAGCGCGCCGATTCCGTAGAAAATCCAGACTGCGATACGTTTCATCGGCTCAGCGTAAGCCGCGATCGAAGAAAAGGCTACCGCTCAGGGACGGCGACGGCGGGACCGACAGGCTGACCTTTGCGAGGTTGCCCGCGTCCGAAGACAACCGCCGCTGTCCCAAGTGACAATCTTACACTTCCCCATGCTTCATTGCTATCTTCAGTCTTCCGACAAGGATGTCGCCACTGCGCCATCATTCGTATGAGGGATGACGGTATTGCCTGCGAAAGGTGTCGAGCGCTCTGCAAAAACAGCAATGACAACACTGCCCTATGGGGCCGGTGCCTGGATTATTGCCGAATCGCGATCTGTTGCTGCGCATTTTTCTTGACGCCCGCGGCAAACTGTTAATCCTAGCTTATGCAGAGGAACCCGATTTGCATACCGATGCATTGACGTCCGATCGGTGTATCCCCCACGCCCCAGCCTGAGACTGACAATCAGAGTTCGACATGCCCGCACCCAAACCGCCTGCCTTTGAGACCCTGAGCCTGCACGCAGGCCAGCATCCGGATCCCGTCACCGGCGCGCGTGCGGTCCCGATCTATCAAACCACATCCTACGTCTTCCAGGATTCCGAGCACGCTGCGGCGTTGTTCAATCTGGAGCGTGCCGGGCACATCTATACCCGGATTTCAAACCCGACCACGGCGGTGCTCGAAGAACGGCTCGCCGCGCTTGAAGGTGGCGTCGGTGCGATCTGCACCGCGAGCGGCATGGCCGCGCTGCACCTGGCGATCGCGACGCTTCTGAATGCCGGCGACCATATCGTCGCCTCTTCCTCCCTTTACGGAGGTACCATCAACCTGCTGGCGCATACGCTGCCGCGCTTCGGCATCACGACGAGCTTTGTGAAGCCCCGCGCGCTGGACGAATTTCGCGCGGCTATCAAGCCCAATACCAGGCTGGTCATCGGCGAGACCATCGGCAATCCCGGTCTCGAAGTGCTTGATATCCCGAACGTCGCTGACATCGCGCATGACGCAAAAATCCCGCTGCTGATCGACAACACGTTCGCGACGCCCTATCTCAGCCGCCCGATCGAGCTTGGCGCGGATATCGTCATGCATTCAGCCACCAAATGGATCGGCGGCCACGGCATCGCGATCGGCGGCGTCATCGTTGATGGCGGCCGGTTCGACTGGCGCGGCTCGGCCAAGTTTCCCGTCCTGACCGAACCCTATGCCGGATATCACGGCATCGTCTTCGACGAGCAATTCGGCCAGGCCGCGTTCATCATGCGGGCGCGCACGGAAGGCCTGCGCGATTTCGGGGCCTGCCTCTCGCCGACCAATGCATTCCAACTGCTGCAAGGCGTTGAGACGCTGGGCGTGCGCATGGACCGCCACGTTGCCAACACTCATGTGGTGCTTGAATTCCTGGCCGCAAACAAGGCGGTCGAGTGGGTCCTGCATCCCTCATTGGAGAACCACCCGGACTATCAACTAGCCAAACGATTGCTGCCCCGCGGCGCGGGGTCGATCGTCAGCTTCGGCATCAAGGGCGGCCGGCCCGCCGGCAAAAAGTTCATCGAGGCGTTGCGGATGATCAGCCATCTGGCCAATGTCGGCGACGCCAAGACACTGGTCATTCATCCCGCCAGTACCACCCATCAGCAGATGGACGCGGCGCAGCTCAAGGCCTCGGGCATTGGCGAGGAACTGGTGCGGTTGTCGGTCGGTATCGAAGCCGCCTCCGACATCATCGACGATCTCGGCCAGGCGCTTCGTATCTCGCAGAAGGCTTGAACCATGCAGTTGTCCGTGAACGGCATCGACACCTTCGTGGCCACCGGCGGCCGGGACTTCGACAAATCGCAACCGACCATCGTGCTGCTGCACGGCGCCGGCTTCGACCATACCACCTGGGCGCTGCACAGCCGATGGTTCGCCCATCACGGCTACAGCGTGCTGGCGCCCGATCTGCCCGGACACGGCCGCTCATCCGGCGCGCCTCTATCTAGCATCGCCGATATGGCCGACTGGACCGCGGCGCTGATCGAAGTGGCCGGCGCGGCAAAGGCGAAGCTTGTCGGCCACTCCATGGGATCGCTGATTGCGCTGGAGACCGCCGCACGGCATCCGGCGAAAGTCTCGGCGCTCAGCCTGATCGGCACCGCGGCGACGATGACGGTCGGGCCCGATCTGCTTAAAGCAGCCGAAGCCAACGATCGCGCCGCCATCGACATGGTTTCGATCTGGGGTCTTGGTTTTCAGGCCGAACTCGGCGGCAGCCTCGCGCCCGGCCTGTGGATGCACAGCGGCGCGCAGCGCGTGCTTGAACAGTGCCGGCCGGGCGTTCTCTTCAACGACCTCTCCGCCTGCAATGCCTATCAGGGCGCGCTCGCCGCCGCCGCGCAAATCACGATTCCCGTCACGTTCATTCTCGGCGAGCGCGACATGATGACGCCCGCACGGGCCGGCAAGACGCTGGCAGCCGCGCTGCCGAATTCCCGGACAGTGGTGCTGCGCGGCGCCGGGCATATGATGATGGTCGAGCGGCCCGACGAGCTGTTGGCGGCGTTGCAAAATTAGCCAGTCACAGTTTCCAGAAACTGGCGTCGCTTGGACTCGCCGAAGTCCGCTAGCGGATGCGTCTCCCGCGCGAACACGGCTACATCGGTAACCCGACCCTCCACGCCGGAAATCGGACCGTAGCCTGCATCGTCTGGACTTCCTCCCTGCAAAGGGAGGCGCGCGTCATGAACCTTATGAAGGCGGTTCCTGCTTCGATCGTAACCAGTGTCGAGCCGGCCGATACCGAGCGAGCCGTCGCCATCCTCTTCCGCGCCTTTAGCGCTGACCCGATGGCGCGTTGGATGTATCCAGTCGAAGCGCAGTACCGCACGTTTTTCCCGGCCTTCGTGCGGGCGTTCGGCGGCTGCGCTTTCGCGCTAGGGACCGCGCGCCACGTCGAGAACCACGCCGGGGTGGCGCTATGGTTACCGCCGGGCGTCGAGCCCGATCACGCGGTGATCGGGGCGTGCTTGCCGGCAGGACGCGAAACCGAGATCGCCGCAGTCTTCGAAGAGATGGCCTGCTGCCAGCCGGGCGAGACCCACTGGTATTTGCCGCTGATCCGCGTCGATCCGGCCCATCAACGCGAGGGCCGTGGCGCGACGCTGCTGCAAGATACGCTTTGCCAGTGCGACCGGGATCACGTCGCAGCTTATCTCGAATCGGCGAACCCAGCCAACATAACGCTCTATCAACGGCATGGCTTTGAGCTCCGCGCCACCATCCAGGTGGGATCGGCGCCGCCGCTGTTTCCGATGCTGCGCGCAGCTCGCTGAACGAGCCGGCCAGACAACCGGATCAACCAACGTCGGTGCCTTGGTGAACCGGCGGGGCCGCTCCTTGCTAGCTCGCTCCGCTCTCGGCTTCATCTGTATCGATCAACCGCTTCCGCCTATGCTCCTGCAAGGAACCGACTCGCGGTGCGGCGCCCCTGTTGTCGCCGAAACCCGTCTTGATTCGCCGTTCAACGGATCGTAACTGCCGTCATCCCGCCGCCGCGACCTTCGGTGCCGGAGGCACGACACTCAATGCCAGCTTGCCGTAGCGATCCCTGAACGCCTCAGTGTCAATCTCCTCGAGCTGGATCGCGCCGCTCATCACGCCAGCCTTCCAGGCGTCGTGCTCGGGATCTTCACGGAATTCCGGCATCACTTCCTTCGCAAACAGTTCGAGCGAGTCGCAGATATGCTCGTGGCTGTTCTTGCCGGCCTGGTTGAGCAGGATCACCTGGTCGATATGCGAATTCCGAAACCGCCGCAGCTTCCTGGCAATGGTTTCGGGCGATCCGATCAGGCCGCCGCGGAGTGCTGCTTCCTGCGCCTCCGGATTTTCGCGCTTCCACTTGTTGTATTCGTCCCACATGTTGACGGTGCCGGGCGCCGGACGCTGGCGGTTCTGCGATGCACCGTAGAAGCGTAGCGCAAACTGGAAGAAGGTCGCGCCGTCGGCGCGCGCCCGCGCCTCCTCGTCGGTCCTGGCGCACATGAAGAACGACACCAGCGCCATGTTCGGATTGATCTGGTAATCCGCGAGCTTCCTCAGCCGTTTTGTCATCGCGTTGTAATAAGCGTGCACCCAGGCATGTGCCGCGTCGGCGCTGACGAACTGGAATCCGAGCGCGCCAAAGCCGTGCTGGCCGGCGCGCTCGATGGTCGGTAACTGCGAACACGCCATCCACAGCGGCGGATGCGGCTTCTGCACCGGTTTCGGAACCACGTTGCGGAGCGGAATATCAAAGTACTTGCCGTGATGTTCGCTGCCGCCATCCCCAAACATCGGAAAGATGGCGCGGACGGCTTCCTCGAACACTTCTTTCTTGGTTTCCATGTCGCGGCCGAACGGCGTCAACTCGGTGATCGAGGCGCTTTCGCCCATTCCGAATTCGCAGCGGCCGTTGCTCAGGAGGTCGAGCACCGCGACACGTTCGGCGACGCGGGCCGGATGATTGGTGGTGAGCTGGAAAATGCCGTGGCCGAGCCGGATGTTTTTGGTGCGCTGGCTGGCGGCGGCGAGAAACGATTCCGGTGACGGCGAATGCGAATATTCCTCCAGGAAATGGTGTTCCACCACCCAGGCATGGTCGTAGCCAAGCCGGTCGGCGGTTTCCAGTTGCGTCAGCGCATCCTGATAAAGCTTGAGTTCGTCGCCGTTTTCCCACGGGCGCGGCAATTGCAGCTCATAGAAGATGCCGAATTTCATGACGTTCTCCCCACGATCGGCTTGTTGTTATTGGCATTGTAATGAGCGGAAGAGCCGAGTCCACTGCCAGGCCAATTCCGCGTTACGAAAGCAAGGAACTCGTGCTAGGTTGATCCAGATCAAAGTGTCCGGTGAGTCGAAGTTCGACACTGATCGAGGTAGCGGCCCTGATGCCGCCCAGGCAGCGGCACTGACGCCGGTCATCCCATTCAAAATGAGACACACAGCATGTCCGCCGCTGGCGACGACAGGTATGGACGGCCGCGCCGCAGGCGCATGGAAATCTTCGCGTTCCTGTTTCTGACCGCAGTGCTGATGCCAGCCTTGGCGATCGCGACGGTCGGAAGCTACGGCCTTGCCGTATGGATCTACCAGATGGCGGCCGGGCCTCCCGGCCCTCCGACGCGCTAACCACCGCCTTTTCGGGAATAACCATCATGGCCAGAGCACACACAACAATTGACCGCCGGTCCCTCATCACGGGTCGTCTGCTCAACGCAGACCGCGTGGTCGCGCCGCCTGGTGGCGAAATCGCCAGCATTCTGGTGCAAGCGCGGCCGGAGCGGCTGGCCGGTGTAGAGACTGCGATCGTGGCGCTGGTCGGATGCGAGATCTACGGCCGCGATCCCATAGGGAAGCTGGTGGTAGTGGTTGATGCACCGGACGCGGGCACGCTGGGAGCCACGCTCAACACCATCGCGCTGTTGCCTGACGTCTATTCCGCCTCACTCGTCTTTCACGCCATCGACGCAAGCTGAACCTTGACGTTGGGAGAATTAACATGACCACCCCCAAACTCGACCGTCGTCAGGTTCTGAAGCTGGAGGCCGCCGCAATGGCGGCGCTGGCGGGCGGAATGCCAACCGCGGCCGTTGCGGCAAATCTTGTCACGGAACGTGCGCACAGTGAATTGAAGTGGGACAAGGCGCCGTGCCGGTTCTGCGGCACCGGCTGCAGCGTCATGGTGGCGACCAAGGAAAACCGCGTGGTCGCGACCCACGGCGACATCAAGTCCGAGGTCAATCGCGGCCTCAACTGCGTGAAGGGCTATTTCCTTTCCAAGATCATGTACGGCCACGACCGTCTCACCCAGCCGATGCTGCGCAAGACCGCCGGCAAGTACGACAAGAACGGCGAGTTCACGCAGGTCACGTGGGACGAAGCGTTCGACATCATGGCGGAGAAATTCAAGGCCGCGCTGAAGAAGCGCGGACCCAGCAGCGTCGGCATGTTCGGTTCCGGCCAATGGACGATCTGGGAAGGCTATGCCGCGTTGAAGCTGATGAAGGCGGGCTTTCGCTCCAACAATCTCGATCCGAATGCGCGGCATTGCATGGCCTCCGCCGCGGTCGGCTTCATGCGCACCTTCGGCATCGATGAGCCGATGGGCTGCTACGACGACATCGAAGCCGCCGACGCCTTCGTGCTGTGGGGATCGAACATGGCCGAAATGCACCCGATCCTGTGGACCCGCGTGGCCGACCGCCGTCTCAGCAACCCGCATGTGCGGGTCGCCGTGCTCTCGACCTTCGAGCATCGCTCATTCGACCTTGCCGACATTGGCATGGTGTTCAAGCCGCAGACCGACCTCTACATCCTCAACGCCATCGCCAACCACATCGTCAGGACCGGCCGGGTCAACAAGGACTTCGTCGACAGGCACACACTATTCAAGCGAGGGCAGACCGACATCGGCTACGGCCTGCGCCCCGAGCATCCGTTGGAGAAAAAAGCGACCGGCCGGGCCAAGGCCAATGATTCCACGGATATGACGTTCGAGGAATACACCAAGTTCCTCGCCGACTATACGCTGGAGAAAACCGCCGAGATGACCGGCGTTCCGCTCAACCGGCTGGAAGCGCTCGCCGAGCTCTATGCGGACCCGAAGATCAAGGTCACGAGCTTCTGGACCATGGGATTCAACCAGCACACCCGTGGCGTCTGGTGCAACAACCTCGTCTACAATATCCACCTTCTGACCGGAAAGATCTCCGAGCCTGGCAACAGTCCGTTCTCGCTCACCGGCCAGCCCTCGGCCTGCGGCACCGCGCGCGAAGTCGGCACCTTCTCTCATCGCCTGCCCGCGGACATGGTCGTCACCAACAAGGCGCATCGCGACACGGCCGAGAGGATATGGAAACTTCCCGAAGGCACCATTCCCGACAAACCAGGCTACCACGCGGTGCTGCAGAACCGGATGCTAAAGGATGGCCTGCTCAATGCCTATTGGGTGCAGGTCAACAACAACCTGCAGGCTGGAGCGAATGCCAACGAGGAGACCTGGCTCGGCTATCGCAACCCCGAGAACTTCATCGTGGTTTCCGACGCTTATCCTACGGTGACCGCGCTCGCTGCCGACCTCGTCCTGCCGACCGCAATGTGGGTCGAAAAGGAGGGCGCCTATGGCAACGCCGAACGGCGTACCCATTTCTGGCATCAACTGGTGTCGGCACCGGGCGAGGCGCGATCCGACCTCTGGCAACTCATGGAGTTCTCGAAACGTTTCAAGACCGAGGAAGTGTGGCCTGAAGAGCTGCTTGCGAAGAAGCCCGAATATCGCGGCAAGACGCTGTTCGAGGTGCTCTACAGAAACGGCCAGGTCGACAAGTTTCCGGTGTCCGATATCGAAGCCGGTTACGCCAACGACGAGTCGAAGGCGTTCGGCTTCTACGTCCACAAGGGCCTGTTCGAGGAATATGCCACCTTCGGCCGCGGCCACGGCCACGATCTTGCACCTTTCGACACCTATCATCAGGTGCGCGGACTGCGCTGGCCGGTGGTCAACGGCCAGGAGACGCGCTGGCGATTCCGCGAGGGCCTCGATCCCTATGTGAAGCAGGGCGCCGGCGTCCAATTCTATGGCTTTCCCGACGGCAAGGCCCGCATCTTCGCCCTGCCCTATGAGCCGCCGGCCGAATCTCCCGACAGCGAGTATCCGTTCTGGCTGTCGACCGGTCGCGTGCTGGAGCACTGGCATTCCGGCACCATGACGCGCCGCGTCCCCGAACTCTACAAGGCGTTTCCGGAAGCCGTGTGCTTCATGCATCCCGACGACGCGGCCGAACTCAAGTTGCGGCGCGGCGACGAAGTCAAGGTGCAGTCCCGCCGCGGCTATATCCGCACCCGGGTGGAAACCAGGGGCCGCAACAAGACGCCGCGCGGGCTGGTGTTCGTGCCGTGGTTCGACGAGGCGCAGCTCATCAATAAGGTGACGCTGGATGCTACCGACCCAATCTCGATGCAGACCGATTACAAGAAATGCGCGGTGCGCATCGAGCGGGTAAGCACGACATGATCGGAAAACCAGGACTCCTGCTGTTGGTCATCGCGCTGGCGGCGGGATCGAGTTCGCTTTTGGCGCAGACGTTCAATTCCGGTCTGCGCGGCTCCACGCCGCTTAATGAAGAAGGACCCGCCGCGCCGATGACGCCGATGCGCAACACATCGGAGAAGGAGACGCGAAACTATCCCGAACAACCACCGGTCATCCCCCACACGATCGATGGCTACCAGATCGACATCAACGGCAACAAATGCCTGTCGTGCCACGCCCGGGCCCGTATCGGCGATTCGCAGGCGCCGATGGTCAGCATCACCCACTTCATGGACCGCGACGGCCAGTTCCTCGCCTCGGTTTCGCCGCGCCGTTTCTTCTGTACCGAATGCCACGTTCCGCAGAACATGGCGAGGCCTCCCGTCAGCAATGATTTCGTCGATATCGATACATTGCTGAGCCGCGCAGCACCGGGTGGCCGCCGATGAGCACGGTCGACCCGGCCGCGCCGCGCCCATCCTGGTTGAGGCGGATCTGGGCTTTCATTGTCGAACTCTGGGACGTGCTGCGCCGCCCGAGCTCGGTGTTCGGACTGGGCGTGCTGGTGCTCGCCGGCTTCGTCGCCGGCATCATCTTCTGGGGCGGATTCAATACCGCGCTCGAATTGACGAACACCGAAAAATTCTGCACCGGCTGCCACGAAATGCGCGACAACGTGTTCTCCGAGTTGAAGACGACCATCCATTTCTCGAACCGTTCCGGTGTCCGCGCGAGCTGTCCCGATTGCCACGTCCCGCACAACTGGACCGACAAGATCGCCCGCAAGATGCAGGCCTCCAAGGAAGTCTGGGGACATCTGTTCGGCACTATCGATACCCGTGACAAGTTTATCGATCACCGGCTCGAACTGGCGCTACACGAATGGGCGCGGTTCAAGGCCAATGACTCGCTAGAATGTCGCAACTGCCACAGCGCCGAATCGATGGACATCACCAAGCAATCGCCGCGCGCGTCGGTTGCGCATCAGCGCTTCCTGTTCACCGGCGAAAAGACCTGCATCGACTGCCACAAGGGGATCGCCCACCACCTGCCCGACATGCGCGGTATCCCCGGCTGGCAGTAGGCGCGCCGTCCCCAGTCCGGCGGCTTGCACTGACAGCTTGAATGGTTAGTTTGGAGGCGGCGAGTCGCGGCCGATCACCGCGCTCCATCCCCATTCGAGACCCCATGACCACCTTTACGCCGCATCAGGATTCCGCGCTGAAGGCCGTTGCCGACTGGCTGAAGGCAAAACCGGGCAAGAACGGCACCCCGCCGGTGTTCCGCCTGTTCGGCTATGCCGGAACCGGCAAGACCACGCTGGCACGGCACATCGCCGACGGCGTCGCTGGCGAGGTGAAATTCGCGGCTTTCACCGGCAAGGCCGCATTGGTGATGCGCAACAAGGGTTGCGACAACGCCTCCACCATCCATTCGCTGATCTACCGCGCCCGGGAATCCGGCGTCGAGCAGCCGAGTTTTGAGCTTTGGGACGACGCACCGGCATCGAAAGCAAAACTGATCGTGATCGACGAATGCTCGATGGTGGACGCCGAACTCGGCCGCGACCTGATGTCGTTCGACTGCCCGCTGCTGGTGTTAGGGGATCCCGCGCAACTGCCGCCGATCCAGGGCGGCGGCTTCTTCACCGACTGCGAACCCGACGCGATGCTGACCGAGGTGCATCGCCAGGCGCAGGACGATCCGATCGTGCGGATGTCGATGGATATCCGCGAGGGCCGCGAACTCGAAATCGGCCGCCATGGCGAGAGCGAGGTCGTCGCGCGCGCCGAGCTCGATCCGGAGCGGGTGATGAGTGCCGACCAGGTGCTGGTCGGACGCAACAACACGCGGCGCGCCTACAACATGCGGGTGCGGCAGAAGCAGAACATCGAGGATCCCTTGCCGGTTGCCGGCGACAAGCTGGTCTGCCTGCGCAACAACCGCAAGAAAGGCCTGTTCAACGGCGGCCTGTGGCGGGTGAAGTCGCGCGCGCAATCGAAGTCCAAGATCATCACCATGCGGCTGACACCGGATGAAGACTTCGGCCACAAGGTGACGAAAGTCTCGGTGCGCGGTGACTGCTTTGGGGGCGCGATCGAAACCATCCCGTGGGAACAACGAAAACCCTATGACGAGTTCGACTACGGCTATGTGCTCACCGTGCACAAATCGCAGGGCTCGCAATGGGACGACGTGGTGCTGTTCGACGAGAGCTTTGCGTTCCAGGAAAGCCGCGCCAGGTGGCTCTACACCGGCATCACGCGCGCTGCGAAACGGCTGAGCGTGGTGGTGTAGCTCGGCACGTCAGAGAGAATGAAATGACGGAACGCTTCAAAGTCGGCGACCACGTGAGCTGGAATTCCGAGGCCGGACGTGTCAGTGGCAGGATCATCAAGGTCCATATGCAAGACGTCGACTACAAAGGGTACACACATCACGCCAACCCTGATGAACCGCAATATGAAATCAAAAGCGACAAGACCGACCATATCGCGATGCATAAGGGATCGGCCTTGAAGAGGCTCGGCGGAAAGTGAGCCATTTAGACTTCAGACCTTGAATTGCATTCTGAAGCTCCCGCCAGGCCGGTCGTGCAGCTTGGAAATCACAATAGTTTCCCTTGCTCGGGCGGATAGGTAATTCGCATTCCTTCGACATGCGCGAATGGCGTGAGTTTGTGCGGGCGATAACTGCTCTCCGATAAAATCTCTATCACCGACACGGCCCGCGCGCTCAGCGCGTCGGCGACCAGGGAGCGATGGCATCTCCATGGCACCGCTTCGGCGCACATAATGGCGATGCGCTTTTGACGACTCATCTGAATCAGTGTTTCGAGCGCATCGCGAAACTGCTCCGTTTGCATATAATCGGCGTAACCGCGAAAGCTTGCGTTGCGCCACCCCGTATTCGTGGAATCCTTACGGGCGTGCCGCAAACCGCCCAGTGTTTGCATAGGCACATATTCGATGCCCTCGGCGGCCAGCGTCCTGCCGAGCGCGATGTCGTTGAATTGCGGGTTGTATCGCGAACGAGGCACCGTGCGGATGTCCACGAGACGTTCAATGCCGTAGGCTCGCAGTACGGCGATGAAACGCTCAATGGGCAACGTCGAATGACCCAGGGTAAAAATAGTGCCTTCCGGCCAATGCGCGGCCTGCGGGAGGGGATGTTTGCTCATGGCAGTCTGCATATATGCAGCAACTTGGACAGCCGCAGCCATCATCGGGTCGCATGCTGCGCGGCGCGGCCCTCCTGCTTCGGGCTCCTGTTCGCTTAACGCCATGGAGTTACGCAGTTTTTATTCACGAACTCGTGTGAGCGAGGCCGTAACAACCTCGCTTCCGCCGCGTAATTTGAACGTCCGGGAGAGCCGCGCCGATTGCGAAGCCCAACGCCCGCTCTAAACTGCCGTTAGCCTGCTCACCCCCCAGAGGAAGCCCCAAAGGAAATCCCATGTCCCGTCGCCAACTTAGCCTTTCGCTTTGCGCCGCCGCACTCGGGGCGCTGGCGATCACCACATTCGCGGTTGCGCCCTCCCTTGCCGCGGAGGAGGCCGTGATCATCCCGGCTCCCACGAGTGACGCCCAGGCTGCCAACGGCATCCAGACCGCCGTGCTCGCAGGCGGTTGTTTCTGGGGCGTGCAGGGCGTGTTCCAGCACACCGCAGGGGTCGTCAACGCCGTGTCCGGCTATGCCGGGGGCAGCAAGGCCACCGCCGACTACAACATGGTCTCGACCGGCACGACGGGACATGCCGAGTCCGTCGAGGTCAAATACGATCCGAAAAAGATCAGCTATGGCAAGATCCTGCAGATCTACTTCTCGGTCGTGCACGACCCGACGCAGTTGAACCGCCAGGGCCCGGACTCCGGCACGCAGTATCGCTCGGCGATCTTCACCACTTCCGACGAGCAGAGGAAGGTTGCGGATGCCTATATCGCGCAGCTCAACGCCGCCAAGGTGTACAAGAAGCCGATCGTGACCAAGGTCGGGCCATTGGAGGCATTCTATCCGGCCGAGGCCTACCACCAGGACTACCTGACGCTGCACCCGAACCAGCCTTATATTGCGTACAACGATATCCCGAAGGTCGAAAACCTGAAGAAGATCTTCGCGGAAAACTATATCGAGAAGCCGACACTGGTGAGCAGTGCCAGGGTCACCAACTGACGGCGGCTCTCCATTGAACAAGGAGACTTCATGACCGACACAAAAACCATGACCGGCAAGGTCGAGAAGAGCGAAGCCGAGTGGCGTAAGGAATTGACGCCGATGCAGTATGCCGTGCTGCGCGAGAAGGCGACGGAGCGTCCGTTCTCCGGCGAATATGAGCACGAGCATCGGCCTGGAACTTACACCTGCGCCGGCTGCGGCCAGACCCTGTTCGAATCCGACGCCAAGTTCGATTCCGGCTGCGGCTGGCCGAGCTTTACCGCGCCCGCCGTGGACAGCCATGTCGACGAGGAGCGCGACGTCAGCCACGGCATGATCCGTACCGAGGTGCTGTGCTCGAAGTGCAACGGCCATCTCGGCCACGTCTTCGACGACGGCCCCGGCCCGACCGGGCTACGCTACTGCATCAACTCGGCCGCGCTGAAGCTGCAGCCGAAATAGACCTGCAACCCTATTCGAATTCGTTATCCGCCCCGCGCGACCAAGCCACGGTTGCGCGGGGTTTTTCTTTGTTTGGTCGTCAGTTCGTGCGTGTTCTCGGCTCACGCTGCACACGCCGAGGTTCCCGGCCGGGAACCATGGCCCGGGATATGCTTTGGTTCAGGTCGACGGCGGATTCCATTCGCCCGCGGCCTCTTGAAGGAGGGTGTCATGTCGCTTGGAATGATCCTCGTCATCATCCTGATTATTTTCCTACTCGGCGGCTTCAGCGGCCGGTTCGGCGGTTACGGCTACGGCATGGGCCATTCCGGAATGGGCCTGGGCGGGGTGATTTTGATCGTCCTGCTCATTCTGCTGCTGCTCGGCAAATTGTGATCCAGGCAACCCCTTGAAATAACACAATTTATCCCACGGTAACTGCCGCCACGCCCGGATTCATCATCAAGCCCGGGAGGAGTCGCATTTCCGTCAAACGAGCTTATATTAAAGGCTGTCCTGAAATGACGTGTGCCGGCGCGCCGCCGCCTGATGGCGGGCCCCGCCTATCCGTTCGCGATTTTCGAGATCGCGTTCTCACTAAAAAGATCAGAGGTCCCTGACCATGGCTTCCTTCAGCTACAACACTGCCGCCGAATTGTTCCCCGCCGCGATCCGCAAGAAGAAGCGCGCCGGCTTTGCGTATCGGCGATTTGGCACCGCGGCCGAGGCAGTCCGCTTCGCGATCGAGGAATTGCCGGCGGATTCGCTGAATGGCGCCTATTTGCAGGTCGATGAAGCCCGCTTCGACCAGAGCGGCATCCGCACTCTCTATGAGAGCCAGGATTTTCCGCTGCCGCGCCGCCCGCGTGCGCCGGAACCGGAGCCCGCCAGCAACGACACCGACGCGGACGCCGCGTAACAGCCATCACATCGAAAATCGTGCGCGCTAGCGCGGCTGCTTGTCCATCCAGCGCCGCAATAGCCGCACGTTGCGGACGTTGGCGCGGAACATCACGTCGAAGGCATCGCCTGCGAGCGGCACTATTCCCACCACGCCATCAAGTGCGACATTGCCGAGCATCCGCGCCGTGACATGCCACGGCGCGCCGAGCGCACGCGCCTCACGCACCAGCCACAGCGAGATCGCCGTGGTGATGATATCGCCGACCACCGGGATCAATCCGATCAAGCCGTCGATGCCGTAGCGGATCTTGGTGCCCGGCACGATAAAGGCGACGTCGAGAAGTTTTGCCAACGCCTCGAGCCGCGCCAGCCGCTGTTCCCGGGTGAGATTGGCGAAGGGATTGGCAGTGGAACTTCCGAAATGGAACTGGAAGCCTTGGAATTGTGCCCCCAGGGTTTCAGCCGGAATCTCGCGCCCGTCCTGATCGATGACCTTGGCGCGCGCCTGAGCGCCGCGGAACGTTCCCTGGGAACGCGCGGTGCTCGGTGAGAGAATTTCTTCGTTCGACATTTTCATCACATGGTAACGCGCCTGCCGGGCGCAAGTTGCGTCACGCAGTCGCGTTCAACTTCGTCCCAGCGAAACGCCGGGATCATACCGAAGCGCTTATGATGACGGCAACGGCTGCGGCTCTTCAACCCATCGGTGCGCCACCCATGACGAGACCGTTGCGGGCACAAATCCAACCAGACCATACAGGATGAACTGGACGACGCCGCTGTCCGGTCCCCGTGAACCATAGAGCAATTCCGCCGCGACGAACCCGATCGCGCCGACGATCAGCATCCGGACAGGCCAGCTGATCCTCCTGACATGAAAAAGAATATCATCAATCGCGCCGAGCATCAGCGCAGGCACGATGCCGAACAGGTAGCTGTATTGCAGCGTCTTGGCGAACACCACAAACAGCTTCGCCACCTCCGCCGCATTGGTCTGGGTCCAGTAGCCGGATGTATAGGTGGTGGCGAACAGCAGCAAAAACCCGCCGATGAGCGGGCTCAGCACCGCGAAGATCAGGTACCGCTTCATGCCTTGCCTCAGAGCCAGTTCCGACGGTTCTGTCTTACGACGGTTCTAGCGGAAATTCGACAGGCCTCCAGCGCGGCCGTGGTATGACGCGGCGACGGTTGCTCGCCGGAACACTGGGCACGAAGAAAGATCTACGTGCCCTACTCGCCCCAGGCCGCGAACGCTTCGTTGAAGGCGCGCTCGCCGGGGGCGCCTTTTTCGATCGCGATGATGGCGCGGCGCTGGTTGACGTAGACCAGCGGCACGTCGAACCACGAGCGCTCCTTCAGCAGTGGCAAGTTGCGCGCGCGGTCGGCGTCGGTGTTGGACAGCGCCACCAGGAAGAAGCCGTCGGTGACCTTCACCGATTGGCCCGCGAGAGGGGCGCCGCGCGCCTGCTCGTTGGATTTCATCAGGATGCCGGGCACGTTGGCAATGCCGCCGCCGGCAAAGTCCGGCGGCAGGACGAATGTCAGTTCCGCAGTGTGGCTCGCCGGCAGCGAGGTGTCGGTATTGCGGCGGAACGACATCGTCATCTTGAACTTGCGGTCCGGGATCTCGATGTCGGCGCGCACGGCGATTTCCGGCGGCTGGCCGGCGGCGGCCGGCTTCAGCGTTTCGGTGCGCCAGATCACCGAGCCGACATATTGCTTGCCCTTGGGATCGGAGGGATCCTCGTCATACAGCACCACGCGCTGCGCCACCGGCGCAACCTGCTCCGACGATGGCTGGCCGACGCGATCGGGAATCTTCGGTTTTGACACCGGGGCGGAAGCATCCTTTGGCGCTTCCACCGTCGGCGATGACTTGAACAGGCCGCTCACCATGGTCAGCGCCTGTTTGCCCCACAGGATCCCGGCGCCAACCAGGATCAAGACGATGCCGATCGCGATCGCGCTCTTGAACGGGAATACCGTGCCGGCGCGGATCGGCTTCTTCGGCTCCTGCCCGAGGCGCGAGCGTGGCGCGAGTCCTTGCGGCGGCGGCGCGTAGCGCTCGGCCTCCTCGGTGCCTTCATCATAGGAATAGGGCGCGTCGGGATCGGCGCCGCGGTTCTCCATGCTCGGCTCGAGCCGGTCGAATTCCGGCGAAGGCGATGGCACGTTGGCATAGGTCTTTCGCGCGGCACGGTTGGCCTGCGCGGCGGCGCGGCCGAGATCGTCGGCGTCGGCAGCGATGTCGCGAAAGCCGCGCATGCCAGGCGACGGCGGAGCGCCATTATCAGCGCCGCGGCGGGGCGGACCCGAT
>LNAP01011061.1_pt1 | contig 26656 bp, 24 predicted proteins | sample 602601 | NCBI WGS metagenome assembly LNAP01 (sample SAMN02440304, study PRJNA202911) | soil metagenome | biome: Subtropical and temperate rainforests or woodlands; isolation source: soil samples (1 kg each in a 20% v/v slurry with milli Q water) were... ... | reverse complement strand
TCTCAAGAGCCTTAACCGTGATGGCTTTACCTTCGTAAATCATCAACTGATCTCCACGGTATGGAAGCTGAACAGTACACGTCGGACGCCAAGCAGCGGGCTTACCCGCAGCAGAACCGTCGAGAATAGTCTCGAACAGCCTGACATACCCGCCGACGCGATATTCGGGCGGCCTATGAATCAGGCTGCAACAAAGCAAACACTTGATTCATACGCCCGTTTGATTCGGGTGCGCACACCTTCATGCAAAAGGATGCGCTTGTCAATTGGGGCGCAACGACCTGTTGCGCCATCAGATGATTTTGACTGCTGCGTAGGGGAAATCATTCAAACAGCTCTAGATCGGGCTTACTTGGCTGTAGGGGGAATGCCATCAAAGTGATGCTGGTCACAGCTAGCTAAAGTGAAAGCGTGCAGGTACAGTCGTCTCAACACGCCAGAAGTGCGTGAAAAAACAAAAACAAGAACAGCACATAAGTCCCACGGAGTACCCATGACGAGCCGTCTGCTTGCCATATCGCTTAGCGCCCTACTCGCCCTACTCGCTCCGCTGCATAGCGCATCTGCAGCCACCCCCGCCGTCCCACCCAGCGACAACCTGCTCAAGCTGCATCAGTTGCGCCTGGCCGCGCAAAAGAGCCTTGGCGATTTTTATATGTACAACAGCATGGATGGCGATCAGCGCTACGCGCGACAGATTGAAGAATCCGTACACGACGCCAGCGCCCGCCTCGCGGAACTAACCGATTTGCCAGGCGACGCGTCCAAGGCCATGCGCGCGCAGTTGGACCAGCAACTGACCGCCTATGAAACCGAACTGAAAAACCTCACCACCGCCATGAAGACTCAGGGTTTCACCGACCTGCAGCCGGTGGCCGACCTCGCCACCCGCAATCAGCAGCTAATGGCCCTCAGCAATGAGCTGTACGCCAAAATTCAGCAGGAAAGCGGCCAGATTGTTCCGCCCATGACTCAACAGAGCCGTGAGCAAAGTCTGCTGATGCAAGCCATCGCGGTGGACTATGCTTCGCGCAGTGCGTCGGTGGGCGGCACCTTTATTGGTAGCGCTGCGGGTGAAGAACACACCATCGACGACCTGGTAACCCAGTTCGCCGGCAAGCTCAGCAGCATGGAGAGCGCACCGCAAAACACCGCGCAAATTCGCGAGTCGTTGAACGGCATCAACACCAAGTGGCGCTATATCGAAAAATCGCTGAAGAATTACAACGAGAACTCTGTACCATTCGTGGTCAGTAAGTACTCAGACAGCATTATCGACGGGTTGGAAGGGGTTTCGGCGCAGTACTTGGCCGCTAAACTTTGATCGAATCGTCCAGCATGACCCACCGTTTTCCGGCCTGCCTGGCCAACCCCGGCCCGATTTGTTCGGGCCTTTTTATGCCTGTTCGCAAATGGCCTAAAGCCCTACGCCAGGGCTTTCAACACCGCCGCTACCGGCTCGAGGCTTTGCACCTCGCCCCGCTCGCCCCAACACAACGAAACCATTTGCTTACTGGCCTCCACTTTGTAGACGTCAGCGGGCAGGGTTTGCAGATGCGGGATGAGGGCAGTATCGGCGCACGGCTCGCGCCATTGATTGACCCACTGCCCGGGGCTCATTTGCCAATAACACCAGGTGTTTTCAGCGCCTTTGCGCCGCGCGCGGTGGTATTGCGGGCACGGGCTTGGCGGCTCGTCGGGCAGCCAGTGCGGCCACTCTTGCTTCGACAATTGCATGCCCACACCTTGGCTGCGCGCGGCCATGCGGATGGCCATGCGGCCTTGTTGGCGACGCGATGGGCGCAGCCAAACAAGCGGGCTGAGGACAACAACGGCAAGCAGTAATACGATCCACACGGTCATACGATTAGTCCCACAACATTAGGGCTGCCTTTAGCCGGCAATCACAGCCATACTTCGAGGAGGAGTCACCATCATGCTTTATCAGCACATTCTGGTTGCCTTGGATCTTTCCGAAGAATGCGACCCGGTGATGAAGCGCGCTTATGCGCTCGCCACCGCCAATCAAGCCAAACTGTCGCTGGTGCATATTGTTGAACCAATGGCCATGGCCTTTGGCGGCGACGTACCGATGGACCTTTCCACTCTGCAACAACAGCAATTTGAACAAGCCCGTGAGCGCCTGGATGCCTACTCCGCCAAGTACCCCGAACTGGGCGCCGACACGCGCCACCTGGTTTACGGCCAGCCGCGCCAGGAAATTCACCGTTTAGCCGCCGAGCAAGGTGCTGACCTGATTGTGGTCGGCAGCCATGGCCGCCACGGCTTAGCGTTGCTGCTCGGCTCTACGGCAAATGACGTGCTGCACGGCGCACCGTGCGATGTGCTGGCTGTGCGCCTGAAGAAGCCGGAATAACACACTGTCGTCCCCGCGCAGGCGGGGACCCAGAATTTCCCGTCGTACGCAGACAGCGTGCCACCCCACGATTCTGAATGCCCGCCTGCGCGGGAATGACGGAAATCAGCGCTACTCGGGCAAATCCCCTGCGCTCATCACCATCGGCCGAATCTTCTGCAACTGGGTTTCCAGCGAGTGGGTGATGCTGGTCGACATCGAGAAAAAGGTCAGAAACGCTTTGAGATTCGAGTCGCCTTCACACACGTCGTGAATGCGCTGCCAGAACGCCTGGTTCACCAGCTGCAACTGCTGGAACAAACGCACCAAGCCCTTCAATTCCCAGTCTGCATGCCGCCCTTCACGGAAGTTGAAGTACTGGCGCGACAGATACAACGACACCGCCCGCAGAATAAATTCCTGATTGTTGGCAAACGGCAGATGGTTAAACGCCATCGGCTTTAGCTTGCTCAGCACCGGGCAGGCGCTGGTGGGCATAATCAGCCCGAGTAAGGCGCGCAAGCCCTCCTCCAGCCCGACCTGTTTGCTGTATTCGCGCTCCGGCGTGCGCACCCAGAACTGCGCTTTCTGGAATGCCGGCAACCCCTGGAAATCCTCAATCACCCGGTGCAAATCCACCGCCGCCGGGCAGTGGCTGAACTGCTCGCGCTTGAGCGGGCAATTGCTGCACTGGTGATATTCCAGCCGCGTCCAGGCCGGCGCCAACAGCGCGCGCTCCTGGTCATACTCGCGGTCCAGCTCAATGCGATAGCCAAACTCGTGACTATCGTCGAGGGAAATTCGGTACTCGATGGCCATTCAGTTCTGCGCCCCGCAATCAGTCGTCCAGCTCGGCCCAGCGCTCCAACAGCGCGTCCAGCTCTTGTTGTGCTGAATCCAGCAGCGCCATTACCGCAGCGCTTTCAGCCGCCGGGCGTTGGTAAAACGTCGGGCCGGCAATTTCTTCATTCAATTCAGCAATTTTGCTTTCTTGCGTATCGATCAGCGCCGGCAAGCTTTCCAGTTCACGTTGCAATTTGTAGCTGAGCTTCTTCTTCGCCACCGGGATTTCTACCGGCGCAGCAGGAGCAGCAGACACTGGCGCGGGGGCAATCGCTTCCGGCTTGCCGGACTTGCTTTCACCCACACCCAGCAAACGCGGCGAGCCGCCCTGACGCAGCCAATCCTGGTAACCGCCGACGTACTCACGCACCTTGCCTTCGCCTTCGAATACCAGGGTGCTGGTCACCACGTTATCGAGGAATGCCCGGTCGTGGCTGACCATCAGCACGGTGCCGGCGAAGTTCGACAACACTTCCTCCAGCAGCTCAAGGGTTTCCACGTCGAGATCGTTGGTCGGTTCGTCCAGCACCAGCAAGTTGGCTGGCTTGCTGAACAGCTTAGCCAGCAACAGACGGGCGCGCTCACCACCAGAAAGCGCTTTAACCGGCGTGCGAGCACGCTGCGGGCTAAACAGAAAATCGCCCAAGTAGCTCAATACATGGCGGTTCTGGCCATCAATCTCGATAAAGTCGCGGCCTTCGGCGACGTTGTCGATCACGGTTTTTTCCAAATCAAGCTGATGACGCAACTGATCGAAGTAGGCCACTTCCAGACGGGTGCCGACTTCTACCTTACCGGCGGTAGGTTGCAGGTTATCGAGCATCAACTTGAGCAAGGTGGTCTTGCCGGTACCGTTGGCACCGAGCAGGCCGATACGGTCTTGGCGCTGCAGCACCATGGAGAAATCTTTGATCAGGGTTGGGCCGCCCGGGTGAGCGAAGCTGACGTTTTCCAGCACCATCACCTGTTTGCCGGATTTTTCCGAAGTATCTAGCTGAATATTGGCTTTGCCAGTGCGCTCGCGGCGTTCGCTGCGCTCAACGCGCAAGGCCTTCAACGCACGTACACGGCCTTCGTTACGGGTGCGGCGGGCTTTGATGCCCTGACGAATCCACACTTCTTCCTGAGCCAGGCGCTTGTCGAACAAGGCGTTGGCGGTTTCTTCAGCGGCCAGTTGCTGCTCTTTATGCTCAAGGAAGCTGGCGTAGTCGCCGTTCCAGTCGATCAAACCACCACGGTCGAGTTCGAGGATGCGCGTAGCCAGGTTCTGCAAGAAGGACCGGTCGTGGGTAATAAACAGCACGGCTCCTTGGAAGTCTTTCAGCGCATCTTCCAGCCAGGCGATAGCGCCGATATCCAGGTGGTTGGTTGGCTCGTCGAGCAGCAGCAAATCGGGCTCGGAGACCAGCGCCTGGGCCAGCAACACCCGGCGCCGCCAGCCACCCGATAATTCAGCCAGGGTTTTGTCGGCCGGCAATTGCAGGCGGCTAAGGGTGCTGTCGACCAACTGCTGCAAGCGCCAGCCGTCTTTGGCTTCGAGGTCTTGCTGCACATGCATCAGTTTGTTCAGGTCTTCGTCAGTAACGATGTTCTGGCTCAGGTGGTGGTACTCGGCGAGCAAGGCGCCAACGCCATCCAGGCCCTCAGCGACCACGTCGAATACGGTACGACCGTCGGCTACAGGTAGCTCTTGGGGCAGTTCGCCGATTTTCAGACCCGGCGCACGCCATACCGAACCTTCGTCCCCCAGGCGGGCGCCCTTGACCAGGCCCAGCAAGCTGGATTGCGGCCAATGATGCACACCCGCTCGCCACGGGCGATCTGCCAGGAAATCTTGTCCAGCAGCGGCATTGCGCCATAGGCCAGGGAAACATCGGTGAACTTGAGCAGCATGGTCGCCTCGAGGGGAATAGCTGCGGCCGTTTGCGCTGGGCAGAACAACCGCTGGAAATCTCTTCGCCGGACGCTTTTGGCATCGGCAAAACTGGGCGCGCATTCTACCGAGTTGCGGCCCTGGCCGGTTGGGCTTTTTTGGAGGCGCGGTGGATTCGTTGGGCTTCGCTGCGCTCAACCCAACCTACAGAGGGCTCGTAGGTTGGGTTGAGCGCAGCGAAGCCCAACAGTCTTGATACAACACGCTCGCCGCTTTCGCTTTCTCCAGCGCCCGCCAAAAGGCTAAGCTAGCGACCTTTAGCGCCGAGCTAACCCTTGGCGCCTTTTAGAATTTTCAGCTCGGAAGTGTCATGCGCGGTCGTCTGCTCTGCCTGTTTTCCTGCCTGCTCCTCTCCTCCGTTACCGTCGAAGCCACTGCGGCCGCCAGCCTGGCGCAGCAGCGGTTGTTCTACGACGAGGCCAAACGTGCGCTCGCCAAGGGCGATAGCGGCCCGTACCGGATGTATTCCAACGCCCTGGCCGACTACCCGCTGGAACCTTATCTGGCCTATGACGAGCTGACCGCCCGGCTAAAAAGCGCCAGTAATGCCGAGATCGAGAAATTTCTCGCCGAGCATGGCGACCTGCCGCAAGCCAATTGGATGAAGCTGCGCTGGTTGCGCTGGCTGGCTGAACGGGGCGACTGGAAGCCGTTCGTTAAGTACTACGACCCGAAAATGAATTTCACCGAGTTGGACTGCCTCAATGGCCAGCACCAACTGATTTCCGGGCAAACCGCTGAAGGCTACGCCAGCGCCGAGAAGCTCTGGCTGGTGGGCAAGTCCCAGCCGGACGCCTGCGAGCCGCTGTTCACGATGTGGGCTAACGCCGGCCAAATGCCGGAGACCATGGTGTGGAAGCGCCTGAAATTGGCCGTGCAAGCACGTAATTACAGCCTGGCGACCCACCTGACAGCCTCCCTGCCGACGCTGAGCAACCAGGCCAAGCTGATGATCGACGTGGCGCAGAAGCCGACCATGTTGAGCAACACCGTCCGCTTCACGCCCCCTAGCCAGACCATGGCGGATGTTGTCAGCCTGGGCCTGCGCCGCCTGGCCAAGGACGATCCAGAAAAAGCCATCAGCCTGCTTAACGATTACACCCAGCGTCTGCCGTTTTCGGTGGAGGAAAAGGTCGCCATTGCCCGCGAAATTGGCCTGACCCTGGCGAAACGTTTCGATGATCGCGCCCTGCCGATCATGACCCAGTACGACCCAGAGCTGCGCGACAACACCGTGACTGAATGGCGTGCACGCCTGCTCCTGCGCCTGGGTCGCTGGAGCGATGCCAACCAACTGATTCGCCGCATGCCAGCCGACCTGGCCAGCACCAACCGCTGGCGCTATTGGCAAGCCCGCAGCCAGCAACTGGCCGAGCCGAACAATCAAGGCGCCGCTCTGCTGCTGTACCAGCCGGTTTCCAAGGAACGGGATTTCTACGGCTTTATGGCTGCTGACCAACTGAAAACCCCGTACCAGTTGACCAACAAGCCGCTGATGCTGGCTCCCGCATTGGTGCAAAAGGTGCGCAACACCCCCGGCATTCGCCGCGCTCTGGAATTCCACGACCGTGGCCAAATCGTCGACGGGCGCCGCGAGTGGTACCACGCCAGCCGCCTGTTTAGCCGTGATGAATTGGTCGCCCAAGCGCGCCTGGCCTTCGAAAAGCAGTGGTACTTCCCGGCGATTCGCACCATCAGCCAGGCGCAGTACTGGGACGATCTGGATGTGCGCTTCCCCATGGCCCACCGCAACACTCTGGTGCGCGAGGCCAAGGTACGTGGCCTGCATTCAAGCTGGGTGTTTGCCATTACCCGCCAGGAAAGCGCCTTTATGGATGACGCCCGCTCTGGCGTAGGCGCCAGCGGCTTGATGCAACTAATGCCCGGCACCGCTAAGGAAACTGCACGTAAATTCAGCATTCCGTTTGCGCCGCAGCAAATTCTCGACCCGGACAAGAATGTGCAACTGGGTGCGGCGTACCTGAGCCAAGTGCATGGCCAATTCAACGGCAACCGCGTGCTCGCCTCGGCCGCTTATAACGCGGGTCCAGGCCGTGTACGCCAATGGTTGAAAGGCTCTAACCACCTGGCCTATGACGTGTGGGTGGAGACCATTCCGTTCGACGAAACCCGCCAGTACGTACAGAACGTGCTGTCTTACGCGGTGATCTACGGCTTCAAGCTCAATGCACCACAACCGTTGGTGGATTGGCATGAGCGGTTTTTTGATGACCAATAATTGATAGGTAGGTGGGGTTGAGCCAACGGCGAAGCCCAACGGGCCGGGCTAACATGCCGCGACGCAATCGTTGGACCAGCCTGTTGGGCCGGCCCGTTGGGCTTCGCTGGCGCTCAACCCAACCTACTAGTGGAGCGGGAACCCAGGTTCGCGAGCGCCCGTGACAGCGTGAAAAACGCTTTTATTCCAGCACTTCTACTTCCATCCCCACTGCCAACTCCCCCACGCCCTGGTTAATCAGGTTCTGCCCGAAATACACCTCACCCTCGCGCTCGCGGTAGGTTTTCAGCGTGGCCAGCGGTTCACGGTCCGGGCTGCGTTCGCCGGTTTGTGGGTCGATGGTGGTGAGGATGCAGCGGCTACAGCCCTTGGCTACGCGAAACTCCACGCCGCCAATGCGGATACGCTTCCAGCTGTCTTCGGCATAAGGCTCGCTGCCTTCCACCACCAGGTTGGGGCGAAAGCGCAGCATTTCCAGCGGACGGCCAACGCGCGTGGACAGGTCGTCCAACGACGCCTGGCCAATCAGCAGCAGCGGAAAACCATCGGCAAAGCCGACTTTCTCGTCCGAGCTCAGGCTGCCGGGAACATCCCGTGCCCGCTCCAGCGGCACATGCACCAGCCGGCACGCCTTGCCGAGAAAGCGGCTAAGCCATTCGGCCGCTTCGTCGCCAGCGTCTGGCACAAGCATGTTGTCGCTCCAGATAAACGCGCCGCGCATTGGCGCCTCAGGGCCCGGGACGGGCACATCAAGCGGCTCGAAGCCGGCGGCCTTGAGCGTCAATCCGCCTTGGGCATTCCACAGCGCCGACAACTGCGACATATGCGCCATCGCCCGCTGGGTAAAAAACCGTCCATTGCTGGCATCCACCAGCATCCAGCGGCGGTCACCGAGCATGCCCAGGCTATCGAGCTGGGCGCGCGGCAAACGCTCGCCAATCGCAGATTTCATGGGGAAACGGTAGAGAGAAGAGAGTCGCAGCATGCCCGGCGTCCTGGTCAACGGATGACAAAGGACCGTTATACGGAATTGCCGGGCGGGCACTCAAGCAGTTCTAGGATAAGAACCCGGCCTAGGGGTTGGGCGCAGCGTCCGCCGTCGCGTCGAGAGTCTGCGCCGGGACCACGCAGGGCGCTATAAAGAACAAGGTCTTCCCCGCGCAGGCGGGGATGCAGAGTGTTGAAGAACACGGTGGTCCGCTGCGCGCCCCCTAGGTGCAATAGGCTGATTACTCGTCGAGCATCAAGCGCTCACGAATCACATCAACCAGCTTGTCCGGCTGGAATTTGGACAGGAAGTTATCGCAGCCGACCTTCTTCACCATGGCTTCGTTGAAGCTGCCCGACAGCGAGGTGTGCAGCACCACATAGAGGTCTTTCAAGCGCGCATCGCTACGGATCTCGGTGGTCAGGCGGTAACCGTCCATCTCGGGCATTTCGGCGTCGGTAAAGATCATCAGCAGTTTGTCGGTCATGACATGACCTTCATCCGCCCATTTCTTCAGTTGATTAAGGCCTTTCAAGCCGTCGGTGGCGATGTGCATTTTCAGGCCGAGCTGGGACAAGGTGTCGCGCAACTGAGCCAACGCCACACTGGAGTCGTCCACCAGCAGCACTTCGCGGCCACGGGCTTTTTCCAGTACCGGGTCGCTAAGGCGGTCGCCGGAAATGGTGGCGTTGTACGGCACAATTTCGGCCAGCACTTTTTCCACGTCGATGATTTCCACCAACTGCTCTTCCACTTTGGTGATCGCCGTCAGGTAGTGCTGGCGGCCAGCGCCACCGGGTGGCGGGAGGATGGAATCCCAGTTGAGGTTAAGAATGCGGTCAACACCGCCAACCAGAAAGGCCTGAACCGAGCGGTTGTATTCGGTGACGATAATGGTGCTTTTTTCATCCGGCACAATCGGGCGCATGCCGATGGCTTGGGACAGGTCGATAACCGGGAGGGTCTGACCGCGAAGACTGACCACACCGCAGACGAAGGGGTGGCGATGGGGCATCAGGGTCAGCTTGGGCATTTGCAGGACTTCCTGCACTTTAAACACGTTGATCGCGAATAACTGCCGCCCTGCCAAGCGAAACATCAGAATTTCTACCAGCTGTGTGCGTTGGTCCACTGAGTCGAGAATGCCGGCCATGCTGTGCTCCTGTCGTGTCTATCGAGTCTAGCTAATGCTTGCAACCTTATCGGCCAACGATAGAACAACTGAAAAAATGGGCTGAAAAATAAAGTGCCATCATGCCGTGCCAGCATGACAGGCACAATCGCACAAGAGGGTTGCGTATGTACGCCAGCAGATTCTGGGTCCCCGCCTGCGCGGGGACGACGGTAATTTCTCACACACCCTCGTCATTCCCGCGTAGGCGGGAATCCAGAATCACCGCAGCAACAGTTATCCGCACGTGCTCAGGCAGTCTGCGCCGGCTTTTTTCAGGCGTCCATGGCCAACAGCGGCGAGCCCGGCGGCAGATGCACGCGCAATGCGCCTGGGCGGGCGTTGAAGCGCAGCGCTTTGCTTTCCAGCGGTTCGCCGTCGAGGTTGAGGTCCAAGCCCTCCGGCGCTTCGATCTCGATCCATGGCAGACGCGCTTTGATCGACACGCTTTCCAGCCCAAGAATGCCGCCAGACAGCAAGGTACCCAGTGTGCCCACCACATCCTGCGGCGCCGGAATAATGCAGATATCCAGCAGCCCATCGTTTACGCAGGCCTGCGGGCACAGCACATGGCCGCCGCCGGCCTGGCGACCGTTGCCGATGCCAAGGGCAAGAAAGTCGCCTTCCCAAGAAAAGTCCGGGCCGCTAAAACGGCCAAACGCGGCATGCACATCAGAAAAACGCGTAAGCCCAGTGAGGAAATACGCCGCCCCGCCCAACACACGCTTAAGGTCTTCCGAGGTATTGGCGGTAATTTTTGAGCCAAAGCCGCCGGTCGCCATATTCAGGAATAACTGGCCGTCGACCTCGCCCAAATCAATCGGTAACGCCGGTGCATCAAGCAGCGCCAGGGCTTCCAGCGGCACCAGCGGCACCCCGGCGGCATGGGCGAAGTCGTTGGCAGTGCCCAATGGCAGCAAAGCCAGGCTGGCATCGGCCTCAGCCAGCGCCATGGCCTCGGCCACATCGCGCAACGTGCCATCGCCGCCGCCAGCAATAATGGTCGGGTAGCCGGCGGCCAGCGCTTCATTTACCAGCCGCTGGGCGTCGCCGCCTTCCCACGTCACGCGCACGGCCAGTTCCCAGCCGTCATCGCGACGCGCTTGTACAGCGGCGCGCACCTGTTCGTTGAGGGCTTGTTTGCCGTGCAAAATCAGTAAGGCTTTGCGCTCGGTCATCACTAAATCCTTTAGTCGCTGGAGCAACCCTAGCAGCGGCGACAAGGTGTGAGGCCGCTAGGCTGGGTAGCCGGTTGGTACAGCGGTTTGAGCTGCTTATACATGCGTTGGTACACCTCGCGGTACAAGCGTTCATAGATTTGTTGCGCAGGCGGGTTGGGCTGGAATACCTGACCGACGCGGGTCATGGCGGCGATGGCGCTGGGGAAGTCCGGGTGCAGCCGCAAACCGACCGCGCAATCAATCGCCGCACCCAGCCCGGAGGTTTCATAGACATGCGGCCGCTCAGCCGGCAGGCCGAAAATATCCGCTGTCAGCTGCATCGCCGCATCGCTTTGCGAACCGCCGCCAGACACCCGTAGCCGGGTAATTTTGCTGCCCGAGCGCTTTTCAATCTGCTCTTTGCCCTGGCGCAAAGCGTAGGCCAAGCCTTCGAGAATGGCCCGGTAGATATGCGCACGGGTGTGTACATCGCCAAAACCGATAATCGAGCCCTTGGCTTCCAGCCCTGGCTCGCGAATGCCAGGCGTCCAGTAGGGTTGCAGCATCAGGCCCATGGAACCAGCCGGTACGCTGTTGACCAACTCATCAAACAACGCCTCCGGCTCGACCCCCAGCTCCTTGGCCCGCTGCATTTCCCGTAGGCCAAATTCCTGCTTAAACCAGCTGACCATCCAGAAGCCGCGGTAAATCATCACTTCGGTGTTGTAGTGATCCGGAATCGCGGCGGGAAACGGCGGAATCAGCGGCACGGTCTCCAAGTAGGTGCTGCGCGTGGTGTTGATGGTGGCCGTGGTGCCATAGGACAAACAGGCCGTGCTCGGCGCTACCCCGCCCGCCCCCAGCACTTCACAGGCTTTATCGGCGCCGGCGGCAATCAGCGGCAGGCCTTCGGGAATACCGGTATGGCGGCTGGCCTCGGCGCTGATCGTACCCAGTCGCTCACCGGGCTTTACCAACTCCGCCAGTTGGTTCGGGCGCACCGGCATGGCTTGCCACTTCCAATCACTGCGCGCCGCCCACTTCAAGCGTTTGTAATCGAAAGGCAGATAACCGACGCAACAAGCCACTGAGTCGACAAAACGACCGCACAGCCGATGGGTCAGAAAGCCTGAGAGCAGCAGCACTTTATCGGTCTTGGCCCACAGTTCCGGCTGCTCCTGCGCCAGCCAGTTGACCTCGGCCTGGGCGCGAAAGTAATCCACCGTGGCCTCTTCACGGATCAGTTTGAACAGCCAACCCCATGGCCCTTTGATTTTGCCGCGCACCTCAGCCCGACGCTGGTCGAGCCAGAGAATCGCCGGGCGCAGCGGCTTGCCCTCGGCGTCCACGGTAATAATGGTGCCGCGCTGGGTGGTCAGCGATACGCCCTTGATCAGACGCTTGTCGATATCCACCTGCTGCCAAAGCAGCTCACAGGCTTGGCCCAGGCTCTTCCAGTAATACTCAGGATCTTGCTCGGCCCAGCCCGGTTGCTGGGAGTAATAGGCCTGAAGATCGACCTTACCCTTGCCGAGCAAATTGCCCTGCAAGTCGAACAGCAAGGCGCGCACGCTCTGGGTGCCGTTATCGATCGCCAGCAGGTAACTTTTTTCGCTCATGGCGTGGGCCTTCTTATTGTTGTGCTGGCGCTGTGGGCAGGCTGTAGCAGCGGTGCCATAACGTTTGGTAGTTCTGCTGTTCCTGCTCCCAGCGCTCGTCGCTCCAGGCCAGACGTGGCTGACACAGTTGGCGAATGCGTGGCAGGTAAGCGCTGGCGCCATTGGCCAAGAGCAGACCCAGACGGGTGCGGCGTAGCAGCAAATCGTCCAGGTGCAGCACCAGCTCATGCTCGGCGGCGAAGGCCAGTTCGGCCCACAGCGTATCGGTGGCGCCTACGCAGTCGTTACCGAGCTGTTCGAGCAACGGCAGCAACAGCGGCAGTTGCCCGCCGTAGCGACCGGCCAGGCGGCGCTGTTGGCTAGCCGTCAGATCGGCAAGCACGGGCACAGCCACCGGACGAAACACAGCGCTGCCGTGGTCGCTGATGGTTTTGCCAAGCATTGGTGCGCAGGCATTTAGCACTTCCAGCGCCAGCAAACGAAAGGTGGTCAGCTTGCCGCCGGCCAGGGTCACGTTGCCGGGTTCGGTCCACAGCACATGCTCGCGCTTTTCATCGGACGGGTTTTTGCTGGATGCAGCGCTGGCGACCACCGGACGCACGCCAGCCCAAGTCGAGAGCACGTCGCTGGCGTCGATGTGGGCCTGCGGAAACTGCTGCGCGCAGGCGCTTAACAGGTACGCCACCTCATCCGCGCTGATGCGTGCTTCCAGGTCGATATCATCGCGGTGGTCGAGGTCGGTGGTGCCGATGACCGTGGCGCCCTCCCAGGGAAAAACAAACACCGGGCGACGGTCGCTGGCATGCATAAAGCTAAAGGCATGGGCCAGCGGTAGACGCCAGGCCGGCAGCAACAAGTGGCTGCCGCGCAGTGGGCGGATATGTTCGCCGCCCTGCTGCTTACGCAAACGATCAGCCCAGGCGCCGGTAGCCTGCGCAACAACGCCGGCGGTAAATTGCAGGCGCTGGCCGGTCTCGGCATCCTCGGCCAACAGGCCGGTTACGCGGCCATCGGCACGGATCAGTTCCACTACTTTTAAACCGTTGAGCGCCTCGCCGCCGTCCGCCCGCGCTTCACCCAATACACGCATGACCAAGCGCGCATCGTCGGTCACCGCATCGAAAAAGCGCGTGCCGCCCAGTAGCTCGTGCGCCTTTAAGCCAGGCGCCAAATAGCTCAGCGACTGCTTGGGGTAAAACTCATGGGCGCGTTTGCCGGCCAGCGCGTCGTATACCCGCAGCAACATGCCGAATACCTTGGGGCCGGGAAATTGGCCCTGGTAATGCGGCATGACAAAGCTCAGCGGATCGACCAGCCCCGGTGCCTCGGCCAGCAAACGCTGGCGTTCATGCACCGAATCGCGCGTTAAAGCGAACTGGCCTTTGGCGATATAGCGCAGGCCGCCGTGGACCATTTTTGAAGAGCGGCTGGAAGTGCCCCAAGCAAAGTCGCGCTGCTCGATCAACAGGCAGCGCCAGCCACGGCGCGCCGCTTCACGCAAAATGCCGGCGCCGCTGATGCCGCCGCCGACCACGATCACGTCCCAGTCACGGGCGGCCAGGTCGGCCAGGGATCGCTCGCGCCAGGCGGCGTTCCAGGCAGCGCTCACGGCAGCAACACGCCGGGGTTTAGGCGTTGGTCGGGGTCGAAATGCTCGGCGAGAGCCTGTAACGCCGCCATGCCCAATTCGCCCTTTTCCACTGCCAGGTACGGCGCGTGGTCACGGCCCACGCCATGCTGATGGCTGATGGTGCCGCGGTTATTCACCACGGTGCTGCTGGCCAGGTGTTTGAGTTTCTGCCAGCGGGCATGGGTGGTGGCGTAGTCGGGGCCTGGGCGAAATACGTAGGTGGTGTAGATGCTCGACCCTTGGCCATAGACGTGGGACAGATGGGTAAACACATGCACCCGCTCGCCCTCTTCGCTCAGGCCCTGGCGCAGGCTGGCTTCGATTTTATTCAGCAGGCTGTCGACGTTGTTCCAGTCGGTGGCGGTTTCCAGGGTGTCGACGGCATAGCCGGCCTGCCACAGGCCTTCACGCAGGTACGGAAAACGAAAGCGCCCCTCTGCCCACTTTTTCCCCAGCAATGTGCCGGTAAACACCCCGCCAAAGCGTTTCAGCAGGGCCTTGGCTTGCTTGAGCGACAGCGCGTTTTGCGCGCGGTTGCCGGTGACGCCAAAGGTCAGCATGCATTTGCCCGCCTTGGCACCGCGCAAGGCCAAGTATTTTTCCAGCCAGGCGATCTGCTCGGGGTGGCCAGCCAGAGCCAGTTGGGTTTCGGTTTCGATGGCGTTGGACAGGCGCAGCATCGACAGCGGCACCCGTGCCTGGCCGAGGGTACGAATCGCTTCCAAGGCCTTGGCCCAGGATGGCAGGAACACGGCGTAAAACTTTTCTTCCGCGGCCAGCTTAGTGACCCGCACCTGCACGCTGGAAATCACCCCAAAACGGCCTTCCGAACCCAGGACGATTTCGCGCAAATCCGGGCCGGCTGCCGAGGCGGGAAAGGTTGGAAGCTGCAAGGTGCCGGCGAATGTTTCCACTGTGCCGCCAGCAAACAGCTGCTCAATCCGCCCGTAGCGCAGCGACTGCTGGCCGCTGGACCGACTGGCCACCCAGCCACCCAAGGTCGACAGCTCCCAGGACTGGGGAAAATGCCCAAGGGTGTAACCGCGCGCGCGCAATTGGCTTTCCACTTGTGGGCCATTGGCGCCGGGGCCGAAGGTGGCGATCAGGCTGGTTTCGTCCAGCTCCAGCAGGCGAATCATCCGTTCCAGCGAGAGGGTGAGTACCGGCTTGTCGCTGGCCTGCGGGTTGATATGGCCGGCCACCGAGGTGCCGCCGCCGTAGGGAATGACCAACACATCGTGCGCGGCGGCCCAGGCCAGCAGTTCACGGATTTGTGCCGCAGTTTCGGGGTAGGCAACGCCATCGGGGAATACCTCGAAACGGCCTTCGCGCATGGCCAGCCAATCCGGCAGGCTTTGGCCACGGGCGTGGCGTACACGCGCTTCGGCGTCGGTGCTAATCAGCGGATGCACGGCCAGACGCGAGGCAGGCACCTGCGCCAGCACCTGTTCAAGGCTGGCGTCGGGCAGTTGCTGGCCGGGGCCGATCAGCTGCGCCAGAAACGCGCCACCATGGGCGGGCAACTCCACCACCTTTGCTTCATCACCCCAACCGTTCCAGCGCCGCATGGCCTTCCCCTTATCGTTATGCTTGGCCAGTTTCGAACCGGCTTCCTGGCTGCCTATACTAGTCGGCCGCTGCGTGCCGTCACTGTCGGATAAGGACAGCCACGGTGGCAGATCAAGACAGTCCCTCAAAATAAGAACAACGCCATGCAAGCACTTGGCTACACCTCAGTTCCCGCGCTGCTCAAGTACCTGCGCCATGCCGAACAGCTTGGCGTTGAGCAAGCTGCCGCCCTCGCCGCCGCCGGCCTGACTACCAGCGACTTGGAAGACAACAGCCGGCGCCTGCCCAGCGAAGCCCATGAAAAGCTGCTGGCGTTTTTGCTGCGTGAGTCCAACGACCCGCTCTTCGGCCTGCATGCCGCCCACTTCACCCAGCCCGGTTCATGGAGCGTGCTCGGCTACATCACCATGAACTGCGCCACCCTGGGCGAGGCCATGAGCCGCATCGTGCCGTATGAGAAATTGGTCGGGGATATGGGCGTCAGTCGCCTGGAGCCGGCAGGCGATCATCTGCGCCTGATCTGGAGTTGCCGCCATGAGCCGGTGGAGATTCGTCGGCATATGGTCGAGAACGTGCTGACCTCCTGGCTGCTTTATGCCCGCTGGATCGCCGATATGCAGGCCTCGCCGCGCGAGGTGTGGTTTGAGCACCCGCAGCCAGCCAACACCGATATCGCCGAGTACGAGCAGGTATTTGGTTGCCCGGTGAAGTTCGAGCAGCCGGTGAATGCCTTGCTGGTGCCGATGGAATACCTCGCCGTGCCCCTGCGCCAGGCAGATGCCAACCTGCTGCGCACCCTGGAAGAACATGCCCTGACCTTAATGGCCGGTTTAGACGAAGGTGAGCCGCTGCCGCTGCGGGTAAAAAACGCCCTGCGCTTGCTGCTTAAAGATGGTTTGCCGCGCAAAGAGCGGGTGGCGGAAAAATTCGACATGACCGTGCGTACCCTGCAGCGGCATTTGCAGCAGGCGGGCACCAGCTATCAGGAAATTCTCGACCAGTTGCGCCAGGAATTGGCCGAGCATTACCTGACCCGCAGTACCTTGCCGGTGCAGGATATTGCCTACTACCTGGGGTTTACCGAAAGCCGCTCGTTTCATCGCAGCTTTAAAGCCTGGACCGGAATGACGCCGGGGGAGTATCGCGAGGCGCATCACCGTAAGGGCGGCGACGCGTAAATTGCACGGGCCACATCCCCAGCGCGGGGACGACGGTGATCATTCAAACAACACCGTCATCCCCGCGCAGGCAGGGATCCAGGTTTGGCCTATTCGACAGAAGCCGTCGGATCAGTTGAGCACTTCACTCAGGGGAATGAAGTTCACGCTCTCCCCTTCGCTCAATGTCCGTCCCTCGGGCACTTCCACTAACCCTTCAGCCCACGCCGCGCTGCGTAACACGCCAGAGCTCTGGTTGCTGTAAAGCACCGCGCGACCTTCTTCGATGCGCGCGCGCAGGTATTCGCGACGCTCGCCAGCGGTACGCCAAGTAAAGCCCGCCGGCACAGGAAAACGCAGCGGGGTGACATCGGCCACGCCCATACGCCGCAGCAAATAAGGCCGCGCCAGCAAGGCGAAGGTCACCAGGGTCGACGCTGGATTGCCGGGCAAGCCAATCACCGGCACACCGCGAAAATGCCCAAAGGTCAGCGGTTTACCAGGCTTGATCGCCAGCTTCCACAGCTCTTCGCGCAGGGCGTGGCCAAGGAAGTCCGCCTCGCCGACAGAAACGCCGCCGGTGGAAAGAATCAGATCGACGCTGGCAAAGCTGCCCAAGCGTTGACGGGTGAGTTCGAGGTTGTCCGGCAAAATGCCGCCGTCGAGCACCTCGCAACCGACCTGGCGCAGCCACTGAATCAACAGGGTGCGGTTGCTGTTGTAGATCTGCCCTGGGCCTAACGGCTGGCCTGGTTCAATCAGCTCGTCGCCGGTAGACAACACCGCCACGCGCGGGCGGCGCACCACGTTTAACTCGGCCACGCCGAGGGTAGCGCATAGCCCGAGTTTGATCGCGTTCAGGCGTGTGCCGGCGACCAACACGGTTTCTCCGACACGGGTTTCCTGGCCTTGCGGGCGAATATTCTGGTCGACCTTGATGGCCTGGGTAAAACGCACACGGCCGTCTTCCAGCACTTCGGCGTTTTCCTGCATTTCCACCGCATCGGCGCCGGGCGGAACCGGCGCGCCGGTGAAGATGCGCGCGCAGGTGCCAGCTTGCAGCGGCGCGGGCGCCTGGCCGGCAAAAATACGCTGGGTAACCACCAGCGGTTCGCCCTGCCAGTCGGCTTGGCACAGGGCATAACCGTCCATGGCGCTATTGGGCCACGGCGGCAGGTCAAGGGTGGCAACCAGCGGTTCAGCCAGCACGCGGCCATGGCCATCGGCTAAGGCGACCGTTTCAACTCCGCTGATTGGCGCGGCCTCGGCCAGCGCCAACAAGCGCTCCAGCGCCTGCTCCACCGGCAGTAAACCGGGGCGTTTGGCCTCGCTCATCCGCGCGTCTCGCAGGGCACTGCCTGTTTCAGGTGCGGCACGAAGTTGCACGGGCGATGGCGGTTATCCAGTTGCTCGGCAAGGATGCCGTCCCAGCCAGTGCGGCAGGCGTTGGTCGAGCCTGGCAGGCAGCATACTAACGTGCCATTGGCCAGGCCAGCGAGGGCGCGGGACTGAATGGTGGAGGTGCCGATATCGGGCACGGAGATCTGGCGGAACAGCTCGCCAAAGCCGTCGACTTGTTTGTCCAGCAGGCAGGCCACCGCTTCCGGGGTGCTGTCGCGGCCAGTGAAGCCGGTACCGCCGGTGATCAGCACCACTTGCACGGTGTCTTCGGCAATCCATGTGGCGACCTGAGCGCGGATTTTGTACAGGTCATCTTTAAGCAACACGCGGGCGGCGAGGTTATGGCCGGCAGCGGTGAGGCGATCAACAAACAGCTGGCCGGAGGTATCGGTCTCCAGCGAACGGGTGTCGCTGACGGTCAGCACGGGGCACAAAGGGTGCATCAGCCTTGGTGTTCATAGGCTCAATCCGGTTGTGGGGGAGGCAGGTCGGTGTTTATATCACAGCCCTCGCCTTTATCGCGCCGGGAGCGCCCATGACTGATTCGATCACCCTGCCCGCCTGTTCCATTTTGTTGTTAGCCGGTGGCCGAGGGCAGCGCATGGGCGGCCTGGACAAGGGCCTGGTGGACTTTCATGGCCTGCCGCTGATTGCCCATTTGCAGAGGCTGACGCGGCCGTTGACCGACGATTTGATTATTTCCTGCAACCGCAACCAAGACAGCTACGCGCCGTACGCCGATCAACTGGTTAGCGACGACAACCCGGATTTTTGCGGCCCATTGGCGGGCATTCGCGCAGGCCTGGCGGCGGCAAAACATGCGTGGTTGTTGGTGCTGCCGTGCGACGCGCCGCTGGTGGATTTGCCGTTACTGCAGGCCATGCATCGCCTGGCTCAGCAGGAGCAAAAACCGTTGATGCTGCGCCGTGGCGCGCAATGGGAACCGCTGTTTAGCCTGTTGCCGACGCGCATTGCGCCGGCGGTGGAACTGGCGTGGCACGCTGGCAAGCGCAGCCCAAGGCAGGTGTTTGAAGCGCAAGGGGCGATCTATCTGGACGTGGCCGAGGACGATCATCGCTTGGCCAATCTCAATACCCCGCAATTGCTTGCACAAACAGCAGCGCGCGCCAGACAAATCCCCGGTCAGTGAACTTGACGGGTAGGTTTCCGTCTCATGCACCGCTAATAGCTGAGCCAATACGCAGACGCTGTCTGCCCATAACGGAGAAAAAACCATGAATAAGCGGACTCTTCCCGCCTTTGCTTTGGCCTTTGGCCTTGTTGCCCTCGCCGGTTGCTCCTCGCCCTCGGTTATCACCCTGAACGATGGCCGCGAGATCCAGACCGTTGACCAACCGCAATACGATAGCGACTCCGGTTTCTATGAATTCGAGCAACTCGACGGCAAACGCACCAAGGTCAACAAAGACCAAGTGCGCACCGTAAAAGAGCTCTGAACCAAAGCAGAAAAGGGGGTTAGCTATGAGAAGAAAATTTTCTACCTAACCCCTTGTGCGCTAAAACTTTTTCAGTAAAATCTGGCTCCATTCGGAGTGTAGCGCAGCTTGGTAGCGCGTCTCGTTCGGGACGAGAAGGTCGCAGGTTCGAATCCTGTCTCTCCGACCAATCCCAGAAAAACCCGCCTCTTGGCGGGTTTTTTATTGGCCGTGATTTAGCCTTTACTCAGTACTATTTACCCCTTATCGAGAGCAAACAATGAGCGCGGAAAAGACCGTAAACGGTTATGCGATCAAACAGATCAGCGCCGGCAACTGGTGGGTTGTTGCCACGTCGGGCGAGCAGGTTGCAGGGCCTTTCCCCAGCGAAAAACTGGCTTGCGAAGTTGCTGAAGTGTTTGAAGACACCCCGCCGCCCCCGCCACGTCGTGGCGAAAAACGCGATTGAGTAAGTAACTAGCGCTAGCTGAGAAACGCCGCCACTTGGTCGGCGTCGAAGGGCCAATTCAATTCGGCGCCAGTGTCGTCGCGACGCAGCACCGGAATGCGCAGGCCGTAGATTTCCACCTGCGCTTCGCTGTCGCCGATATCCACCAGCTCGACCAGTAAACCGTGCTCAACGAACGGCATGAGTACGGCTTCGGCCACTTCACACAGATGGCAACCTAGGGTGCCGAACAATTGGCATTCGGGGAGCATGACTGCGCCTCAAGCAAAAAGATGAGGCGCAGTTTAGCCGACTCACACGTCGCTGGCTGCGGCGGTGGCGTTGGTTGGCGTGGCGGTTTGCGGGGTAATCAAGCCTTTCAGGCCTTCGAGCAGACGGTCATTGAGGTCGCGAGCTTTGTCCAGACTGCCTTGGTCGAAGCGCTCATCGAGACTGAAGGCGCCTTTAAGCAGGTCCGACATGGTTTTCGCCGGGTCGCTGGAAAGGTTGCTGGCGCTTTGCAAGCCGTCCACCAAACTCTTCGCATAGTCCTGCAATGCACTATTGCTGGCCGAGGCTTTGCTGCCGCCGGCTACCGAACCGTAGGTGTCAGTGGCGCGCAAGCTAGCGGTGGTCATGTTCAGCGACATGCTGGCCAATTGCGTACCGTTGATATCCAGCTTTACCGCTTGGTCAAAAGCGCCCTGCAAATCGCCGGAATAAAACTTGTCGGAAATGTCGGAGACTTTGCTGAACAGGTCTTTGAGTGAGGCCATTTCCTCGTCGTTAAGATCGCCGTCCACTTGCACCGAATACCCGGCAACCTGAATGGTCTTGGTCGATGACGAACTGCCATCGGCGGACGAGGTGCTATCGCTGGACGAGGCATTGGCGGCGCTGATGCGCACCTTATCGCCTTGCAGCGTCGTCAGGTCCAGCTCAAAGCTCTGTGCCTGGGCCACGTAGTTACGGCTGCTGTAATCACCGGAAATCGAGGTGGTATCGCCGCTCGACGAGGGCACGCCCAAACTTTCACCGAGCTTGTCCAGGCCTGCAGTGATTTTGCTGTAGGTTTCGTCGATGTTTTTCGCGATATCGCCGCCAAGAACCCCCAAACCATCGAGAATTTTCCTCGCCTCGGCAAAGCCCTTTTCCACGCCTTTGCGCGCTTGCTCGAGCATGTCTTGCAGCTCGGCGGGGTCTGCGCCAGAGGCGGCTTTAGCTTTAATACTGCCCTCAACAAAACCGAGAATGCGCTCGGACACTTTGTCGGGGGTGTAGTTGCTGGCGTTGTCATTTAAGTCGCCGGGTTTCAGGCCCAGGCGGTCGGCCAAGCGATTGGCCAGGGTTTTCTGGGGGTCGATAGTGCCCCCAGTACTCGATGAAGTACCCACATTGCCAGTACGCAAGTTGGTCGGCAGAAAGGCAGTAGAAGACGTAGTCATGGCGGTTTTCCTCGACAGGAACATCTGCAGGGTTGACGGCAGCCCCCGACAAAAGTTGAGGGCAATTCGCCATAAGCCCGACCGATGGTCTTACGGTTTTTCAGCCCCTGCCCTATTCACCCCCGCCGCCTCCAGCAGTATTAGCGCGGCGGCGCGGGCTTCCAGCGCCTGGTCTGCGGGGCCGTACAAATGGGCCATATCTACCGCGCCCTCAAACAGAAACTGCAGCTGTCGCGCCAATACGCCAGGGTTGGCGACGTTAAGGCGCTGCAAGGCATGTTCGAAATAATCGGCGAGGTGGCGCTTCTGCTGCGCCGCTTGCTGGTGCACCGGGTGGGAGCGGTCGGAGAACTCCGCCGCCGCACTGGCAAACAGGCAGCCGCAAAAGTCGTCCTGCTTGAGCCATTCCTGCAAACCGTCGAAAGCGCCCAGCACCGCAGCGCGCGGTTCGGCGTGTTCGCGGGCGTAATCCAGGCGCTGGCGAATTTCCGCAAAGCGCGACTCCAAGGCGGCTACGATCAACTCGTCCTTGGATTTGAAGTGGTTGTAGAGGGTCATTTTGGCCACGCCCGACTCGGCCAGAATGCGGTCGATGCCGGTGGCGTGATAGCCGACGCGGTTAAACAGCGTCAGGGCGGTTTCAATCAATTGCTCGCGCTTGCTTGCTGCCATGTAAGGCCTCCTGAGGGCCGCCATTATGCGCGGGCCTCGCCGACCGCCGAAAGACGCAGGCCGTTTGTGGGAAAAATCTTGCTTGTACTATACAGACCTGTCTGTTTACTATCCATCGCACACCTCAACCACACGAGCGATATGGTTATGCGTCTTTACGATATGGAGCTGTCCGGTAACTGCTACAAAGTGCGCCTGTTCCTCAGCCTGATCGGCCAACGTGCCGAGCTGCGCAGCGTGAATATTCTGGGCGGTGAGCACCGCGGTGCGGCGTACTTGGCAATCAACCCGCGTGGTCTGTTGCCTGCGCTGGAGGATGACGGCCAGACCATCGTCGACTCCCAAGCCATTCTGGTGTATCTCGCTCGCCGCTACGCCGCAGAAACTTGGTATCCGCTGGACCCGCTGAGCCAAGGCCGCATTGCCTCGTGGCTGAGTTTCGCCGCCCATGAGCTGTATGACGGGCCAAACAAAGCACGCCTGCATAAGAAGTTTGGCGTGCAGATCGACGTTGCCACGGTAAACACCGCTTCGTTGCGCGCCCTTAGCCTGATGGACGCCCATCTCGCCCAGCATGCCTGGCTGGCCGAAGGCGATGCGCCGAGCATCGCCGATATCGCCGCTTACCCTTACGTCGCCCTGGCTGGCGAAGGCGATCTGGACCTTCGCCCCTATCCGCACCTGCGCGCCTGGTTCGGTCGCCTGCGCGAACTGCCGGGCTATATCGGCATGCCGGGTCTATAAGCCATGCGCCCTCTTCACTTGCTGCTGGTCATGGCGCTAAGCCTGGCCACTCTGCCCAGCTACGCCACCAACGTACGCTTTAGCCTGGTAAAAACCGCACAGACCGAAACCCTCGACGCCTTTACCTACGAAGGCGGCAGTTGGACCGAAACGGTCAAGGTCAACCACACCGCCGTATTGATCCAGCATCACGCCGCCACCTTGCTGTTCGATACCGGTTTGGGTCGACAGGTGGATAGCCAGTTCGAGGAAATGCCGGCCTGGGACAAACCGCTGCTGCAATACGGCCCGGTGACGCCGGCGCGCGACCAGTTGGACCGAGACGGCATTAAGGTCGACCGTATTCTGCTGTCCCACGTGCACTGGGACCACGCCTCGGCGCTGGTGGATTTTCCCGAAGTGCCGGTGTGGGCCACGGACGACGATATCGACTTTAGCCATATCGCCACGCCGCCTGCCGTGCTGCCCAGCCAGTTCAAGCACAACGTGCTGTGGCGCCCTTACACGCTCGAGCCGCAAGCCTTTATGGGCTTTAACGAAAGCCTCGACCTGTTTGGTGATGGCAGCCTGGTGTTGGTGTCGCTGCGTGGCCATACGCCGGGCTCAGTGGGCCTGTTTCTGACCTTGGACGACGGACGGCGCTTCTTCTTTACCGGTGACGCGAGCTGGCGCCTGGAAGGCTTTACTGGGCCCCATGAAAAATTCTGGTTTAGCCGCAACATGGTGGATAACGACCGCGAAAAGACAGCCAATGTGCTGCAATCCGTACACGATCTTGCAAAAATCCACCCCGAGCTGATCATTGTTCCCGCCCACGATGCAGCCGTGCAGGACACCCTCGGTTATTACCCGCAATGGGTGCAGTAATGCCCTGCCTGCGCCCCGCAGACTAAGGTCTAAAGGGCGTAAGACAATTCCCCGTGCTTACATTCACCTCGCTGTAACCGTTCGGTCACACCACCACCGACCGACTACCACACGAGGAGAAAACAATAATGAGCAAAGCTCGCCTCGCCCACGCTGTAGCCCTAGCTGCCGTTGGCGCGTCTTCAACCCTTCCGACCTTGGCCCAGGCCGACTTTATCAACGACAGCAAAGCCAGCCTTGAGCTACGCAACTTCTATATGAACCGCGACTACCGGCAGGACGGCAGCCCCAACCCGCCCGGCGTCACGGGTAAAGCCGGCGAGTTTCGCAGCAAGTCAGAGGAATGGGCGCAGGGCTTCTTACTGCGTTACGAGTCGGGCTACACCGACGGCAGCATTGGCGTAGGTGTCGATGCTATTGGCACCTTGGGGGTGAAACTGGATTCCGGCCGGGGCCGCACCGGCACCAGCCTGCTGCAAGTCGATCGGGAAACCGGCAAGGCCCAGGACAACTACGGCGACCTCGGCGTTACGGCGAAACTGAAAGCCTCGAAAACCACGCTTAAAGTCGGCGCCCTGATGCCCAAAGTGCCGGTGCTGCAGGCGAATGACTCACGCCTGCTGCCGCAAATCTTCCAGGGCGGGCAAATCAACTCGCTGGATATCGACAAGCTGACCCTCGACGCTGGCCAGCTCAAGCGCGTGAATTATCGCGACTCCTCCGACTACGAAGAAATGGTCATTAACGGCGGTGGCCGTCGCGGCATTGTCAGCACAGCAGGCCTGACCAGCGATGAATTCAACTTTGCCAGCGGTAGCTACAAGTGGAATGACCAGCTCACCACCGGCTACAGCTACGGCAACCTGGATCAGTTCTACAAACAGCACATCGTCAACCTGACCCACGTGCTGCCGCTGGCGGACAAACAATCGCTGAAATCCGACATCCGTTACGCCCGTTCCCGCGACGACGGCGGCACAAACGTCGACAACAATGCCTTTGGCGCCATGTTCACCTACGCCTTGGGCGGCCATGCCTTTGGTGCCGGCTACCAACGCATGAGCGGCGACACCGGCTTTGCCTACGTCAACGTTACCGACCCGTTTCTGGTCAACTACGTGCAAATCGGCGACTTTGCCAACAAAGAGGAAAAATCCTGGCAGCTGCGCTACGACTACAACTTCGCCGCCATCGGCATTCCCGGCCTGACCTTTATGACCCGTTACCTCAACGGTGACGACGTCGAGCGCGTCGGTGGCGCCAACGACGGCAAAGAGTGGGAACGCAATATGGACATCGCCTACGTATTCCAAGACGGCCCAATGAAAAACCTCGGCCTGAAATGGCGTAACGCCACGGCGCGCTCGAACTTTGGTAATGACCTGGACGAGAACCGCTTGATCGTGAGCTACACCCTGCCGTTGTGGTAGGCCAATGATCGGCACGTTGGGCTTCGCTTTGCTCAACCCAACCTACGGAATTACACCGACCCTGTAGGTTGGGTCGGTCCGCGTTCGGTGAGCCAAAGGCGAAGCCCAACAAAGCCCAACAAAGCCCCAATAAAAAGCCCGCCAAATCGGCGGGCTTTTTATTCAAGCGCGAACCATCAGTCAGCCAAACGCCAGGTGGTGCCGCCCTTGCCGTCTTCCAACACCACGCCCATGGCGGTGAGTTGGTCGCGGATGCGGTCGGACTCGCCCCAGTTTTTATCGGCACGCGCTTGCAGGCGCGCGGCGATCAAGGCGTCGATCTCTGCTGCATCAACCTTGCCTTCAGCCCCAGCGCGCAAGAAGTCGTCGGCGTCCATTTGCAGCACACCGAGCACACTGGCCAGCTCTTTCAAGCGCGCGGCCAAACCGGCAGCAGCATTGATATCACTGTCTTTCAGGCGGTTGATTTCACGTACCAGCTCGAACAACACGGCGCAGGCTTCGGGGGTGCCGAAGTCGTCGTTCATCGCCGCAGTAAAGCGCTCAACCAGCGCTTCGCCACCGGCCGCCGGCACAACGGGCAAGCCTTTCAGCGCATGGTAGAAACGTTCCAACGCGCTTTTGGCTTCCTTGAGGTTGTCTTCGGAATAGTTGATTGAGCTGCGGTAGTGGCTGGAGACCAACAGGTAGCGCACCACTTCCGGCTGGTACTTTTCCAACACATCACGAATGGTGAAGAAGTTGTTCAACGACTTGGACATCTTCTCGCCGTTGATACGGATCATGCCGCAGTGCATCCAGGCATTGGCGTATGGCTTGCCGGTGGCTGCCTCGCTCTGGGCGATCTCGTTTTCGTGGTGCGGGAATTCCAAATCGTTGCCGCCACCGTGGATGTCGAAGGTGTCACCCAGGCAGCAGGTGGACATCACCGAGCACTCGATATGCCAGCCCGGCCGGCCAGCGCCCCAGGGCGACTGCCAGCTTGGCTCGCCCGGCTTCACGCCTTTCCACAGCACGAAATCCAGCGGGTCTTCCTTGGCTTCGTCCACTTCAATGCGTGCGCCGATGCGCAGGTCTTCGACCTTTTTGCGCGACAGCTTGCCGTAGCCGAGAAATTTATTGACCCGGTAGTACACGTCACCGTTGCCGGGGGCGTAGGCATAACCCTTGTCGATCAGGGTCTGGATCATAGCGTGCATGCCGTCGATATGGTCGGTGGCGCGCGGTTCCATGTCCGGCTTGAGGATGTTCAAGCGGGCTTCGTCTTCGTGCATGGCGTCGATCATGCGTGCGGTCAGGGCATCAAAGCTCTCGCCGTTGTCGCGGGCGCGGTTGATGATCTTGTCGTCGATGTCGGTGATGTTGCGCACGTAGGTCAGTTCATACCCGCTGAAACGCAACCAGCGGGTAATCAGGTCAAACGCCACCATGCTGCGGCCATGGCCCAGATGGCAGTAGTCGTACACGGTCATGCCGCACACGTACATGCGCACCTTGTTGCCATCCAGCGGCTTGAAGGCTTCTTTGCTTTTGGTCAGCGTGTTGTAG
>LNAP01001366.1_pt2 | contig 26670 bp, 14 predicted proteins | sample 602601 | NCBI WGS metagenome assembly LNAP01 (sample SAMN02440304, study PRJNA202911) | soil metagenome | biome: Subtropical and temperate rainforests or woodlands; isolation source: soil samples (1 kg each in a 20% v/v slurry with milli Q water) were... ... | reverse complement strand
AACTCAGCAGTGAAACGATGCATCGCCGATGGTAGTGTGGGGTTTCCCCATGTGAGAGTAGGTCATCGTCAAGATTGAATTCCGAAACCCCTGTCTGCTTATGCAGACAGGGGTTTTGTCTTTCTGGGCTATAGAAACCTCAATCTGGAATGGGGCACATCCTGCTCTTACGTGCCTTGCTACTCCTTCGAGCCAGCAACTTGCGCCACCAGATATAGATTCCCGTCACTGACAATACTGCAATCAAAACACCTAGCACCGCGATCATGACTTGCCCGGTGAGCCCAATGATCCGCCCTCCGTGTATCGGCAATTGCAGCCGATAAAAACGCTCTCCCAGGGTGCCTTGCCCTGCGATTTCCTGCCCCAGTAAACGCCCGTCCGTGCCATGGAAGAACAGCCAGGACTTTCCATGGGCCTCGGTATCATGTTGCCCAAACCCTGCCCCATAAAAGTTGTACTCAAAGCTGTAATACAACTCCCCGATTGCAGCGGTCAGCCCTAACTTTTGCCCTTCCTGTAACGCACGTTCATAAGCCTGTTGATAACTCAGCCGCGTAACTCCCAGCTCCTCAGCAGGCATGCGTCCGCGGGCCTCGTAAACGCTCGGCTCAATCGGCGAAAACAGTGAAACCACAGGCTTGAAGACCTGACTCGGCAGGTTCATGGCGACACTGCTGACCGCAATCGGTAGCAGCAACAACCAAAGCCACAACCCACCCGCCCGATGCAGGTCAAAATTCAGTCGGTAGGCATGTCCACCCTTGATCATCCAGGCCGTCGACCATTTCTTCCAGAACGGTTTCCCACGTGGAAGCGTCAGCCAAAGCGCAATGAAACAATCGACAACCCAGGCGATCGCGACCAGTCCCATTAACAACAATCCCCAGTTATTCGGCAGGACCAGGTTGTAGTGAAACTCCAGAATGAACGGAATGAAGTTCTCCCGCTGAAAGCAGCATTCTCCCCAGAACCGCTGCCCTTTCTGCTCGCCATTGACCGGGTCCAGATAGAACACCTGATTGGGCTCGGAAAGAGGTTTTCCGGTCGCAGGATCATTACGCGGTACCGCAGCCAGCAATGCGGTATGAGCCTGTTCTGACGGGTACTCCATGTACCAGACTTGTAGCCTCGGATGCTCCGTTTGCAGCTTGTCGACCAAAGCGCCGGGCGGCAAACGCTGACCTTCGGCAGACGCTGCATAAAACCCCGGATTGAGCCACTCATCCAGCTCATGGTTGAACGCCAGGATGCTGCCCGTAAGCCCCGCCATCAGCAGAAACAACGCAGTCGCCAAACCAATGTAGCGATGAAGTAAAACCAGAAATGCACGCATGGAATTTTCCTGCAGAGACGACAAAGCCAGCCCCTGAATTCAGGGGCTGGCTTTTTTGGATAACGAGTCGTTAGAACTGGTAGCTCACGGTAGCGGCGACGTTGCGCTCTTCACCCAGGTAGCAGAAGTTCAGGCTGGCACAGGAGGCCACGTAGGACTCGTTGGTCAGGTTGTTCGCATTCAAACGTACGTCCACGCCCTTCAAGCCCACCTTGCCCAGGTCATAGCCGACAGACGCATCGAACAGCGTGTAGGACGGCACCTTCAGGGTGTTTTCCGCATCGGCCCAGCTGTAGCCGACATAACGCACGCCGCCGCCCAGACGCAGGCCATCAAGTGCTGCGCTGTCGAACTTGTAGTCCGCCCACACCGATGCCATATGACGTGGCGCCTGAGTCGGCGAGTTGCCCTTGTTTTCGATCACGTCGGTTGCAGTGCTCAACGTACTGATCATCGACTTCGAATACTCGATGTCGGTGAAGGTGTAGCTGCCGAGGACTTTCAGGTTATCGGTCAGCTGCATGTGCGCTTCCAGTTCCAGACCTTGGGAGCGGACGGCGCCTACAGCGCGATAGAAGTTTTCCTGCGGCAGTTTGGTCGCCAGGTTTTCCTGATCGATGCGGAACAGCGACGCCGTGAACAAGTTGTCGGTGCCTGGTGGCTGGTACTTCAGACCCACTTCCCACTGGGTGCCATCGGTCGGTGCCAGAGGATTGCCGGCGCTGTCCGCGTAGGAATTCGGGTTGAACGACTCGGAGTAGCTGATATACGGCGCAATGCCGTTATCGAACAGGTACAGCGCCCCAGCCCGGCCCGTCAGCTTGGTGCGTTCGTCACTGATTTCCGTGCCTACAGGGCGTCCCGTTTCAGCCAGCCGATTTTCATCGGAGGTTTCAACCCAGTCCTGACGCAGGCCCAAAGAGAAGCGCCACTTATCCATCTCGATCAAGTCTTGCAGGTAGACCCCGGTCTGTTCCAGGCGACGCAGATAGCTGGTCGGGCTGTAGAAGTCGATGGCCGAATGGCCGTACACCGGATTGAACGCATCGATCGGCGCAAGACCGCCACTGGTCCAGTCGACCACCGTTTTGCGCCACTGGTAGTCCGCGCCCATCAGCACGGTGTGTTTGGTTGCGCCGGTGAAGAACTCGGCTTGCAGCATGTTATCGACGATAAAGGCGTGGAGCTTTTCGTCGCCGCCGGTGTAATAGCGGTTCAACTCGTTACTGGTGGGTGTGGTCCAGCCATAGGCATACACCTGATCGATCTTCACCTTGGAGTCGAGATAGCGGAGGTTCTGCCGAGCGGTGAAGACGTCGTTGAAGCGGTGTTCGAACTGATAACCGAAGGACTGTTGATCACGCTGGAAACCATCAACACCTGGTTCGCCTTCGAAGAAGTTGGGGGAGATCCGATTGCCGTTGCGCTGATGGATCGTGCCATCAGCCGGGACGCCGCCGTGATAGCCGCCGTCGGGATCGTGTTGCAGATAGGCTTGCAGCGTCAGCGAGGTATCTTCGGTGAAATCGATGCTCACCGTCGGCGCCAGGGCGAAGCGCTTTTCCTTATTGTGGTCGAACTGTGTGTCGGACTGATCCGCCAACCCTGTCAGGCGATAGGCGATACGCTTGTCGTCATCCACCGGCCCGCTGAAGTCGAAACCCATGCCGCGCTGGCCTTGGGTGCCCACCGTGGCCTGGACCTGATGATAGGGCTCATACAACGGTTTCTTGCTGGTCAACGCCACCAGCCCGCCCGGCGAACTGCGACCGTAGAGCACTGACGACGGCCCTTTGAGAATATCGACTCGTTCGAGGAAATAGGGGTCTACCTGCATGGTGCTGTAGGTGCCGCTGTCGCCCATGGATTTGAGGCCATCGAGATAGATGTTATCCACCGAGCCGTCGTTGAAACCGCGCATCGCCACGTAGTCGTAACGGTGGGTCGCGCCGTAAGGGTTGGTCAGCACGCCCGGGGTGTAGCGCATCGCCTGGGACACGGTTTGCGAGCCTTGGTCGTCCATTTGCTCGCGGGTCACCACGGACACGCTCTGTGAGGTTTCCAGCAGCGCGGTACTGGTCTTGGTGGCGATCTGGCTGTGCGTTGCGTTGTAGCCATCCATGCTGCCCAGCGCGTTACCCAGGGCGAAGCCTTTGATGTCGGTGGTGGGCAGCGCCAGGGCTTCAGTTTCAGCGATGGGCCGCAGCACATAGCTGCTGCCATCCTGACTGACGGCCCCAAGCCCTGTGCCGTTGAGCAAATGGCTCAACGCCTGATCCGCCGAATAGTCGCCCTGTAATCCAGGCGATTGAAGGCCCTGAGTTTGAGCTGGGGTCGTCGACAGCGTGATGCCCGCCTGACGCGCGAATTGGTTGAGCACATCGCTCAAGGGGCCGGCGGCGATGTTGTAGCGGTGGCTACTGGCTTCACTGCCCTGTGCAGCAACGCCAAGTGTCGGCAGCAGGCCGACACCCAGTGCGGCAGAGAACAGCGCCGCGCGGACGGCGTGGCGCAATACGCCTGATTCCCGGGCGAAATGGAGAGGGGTCTTACTGATGGCGCGCACAGTCATTGTAGGTTTCCGTAGGAAGTCGCTGAAGGCAGAGTTGAAGTGCTTACTGACTAAGCCGGACTTGTTCGGAAAACCCGCCAAAAATAATTCAGGCCTGCCGCTCCAGCGTCACCCAATAGCGAGTGCGATAGCGCAGTTGCACCGCCAGGGTTTGCGGCAGGATGGCCAGTAGTTTGTCGGTGTCTTCGAGACGGAAAACCCCGGACAACCGCAAGTGGGCAATGTCCGCCGCGCAGGTCAGATAACCGGGACGGTAACGCCCGACTTCATTAATGAAATCCCCGAGGCGCATGTTGCGAGTGACGATCAGGCCATCCACCCAGGCGCCCGCATCCATGTCCTGCGGCGGTGCCAACTGCGCTCGACTCCGATCGATCAGATAACTCTGCCCGGCCTGCACGTGGATCGGCAGCCCATCGGCGGCCCGTGGCGAATGGATTGCGACCACGCCGCTGGTGACGCTGAGCCGCGTGCAGTCGGCGTCCTGACGAACGATGAAGCGCGCCGCCACACTTTCGAACACACCGTGACGGCTTTGCACCCGCAACGGTCGATCAAACGAAACCCCTTCACTTGCCCCACCGCACGTCACGACGATCTCGCCGCGGGTCAGTTTGATCAGGCGCTGCTGCGCGGTGTAGTCCAGATCCACCGCGCTGGCGGTGTTGAGCTCCAGGCGCGTGCCATCCGGTAACTGGAAACCGCGTCGCTCGCCCGTGGCAGTGGCGAAGTCGGCGGTCCACTGTTGCCAGCCGATCGTATCCTTGCCCAGCCATGCCGCCGAACCCATCAATAACGCGCCCGACAGCAGCTTCAATGCCTGGCGCCGCCCGAGTCCCTGTGCGCTGTTTTCCAAAGTGTTGAAAGCGACTTGAGCCCCGGGCACCGCGCGCAGATTACTGCTCAACTCGGCTTGCAGGGACTGCACCCGTTGCCAGGCCAGTTCGTGTTCATGGTGCTCCGCCCGCCAGACGTTGCACTGCTGGCGCAGTCTGGAGTTGGCCGCGTTGTTACGCAGGCGCAGCAACCAATGGATGGCTTGTTTAACCACCTGCTGATGCGGCGCGCCGCGGCGGTTCAGTGCTGAGTTATCCGCAGGCATCACGCTTCATACCGCAGCACATAGCAGTGATAAAGCGCGTCAGCCACATAGCGTTCCACCGAACGCAGGGATAATCCCATGTGTTCGGCGATCTGCTTGTGGGTAAGTCCTTCGCACTGGGCCAGCAGAAATGCCTGACGCACTTTCGGCTTCAGGCCTTCAAGCATACGGGCGATGCTTTCCAGCAACTCGAGCACCAATGCCCGCGCCTCGGCGCTCGGGGTTTGGGCCTCAGGCAAATGGGCGATGGTTTCCAGGTAGGCACGCTCGATTTCCTCTCGACGCCAATGGTCGATCACCAGGCCGCGGGCAATGGTTCGTAGAAAAGCGCGGGGGGCCTTGAGCTCCAGGCGTTCGGTTCTTTGCAGCAGCCGGACGAACGTGTCCTGAGCCAGATCCGCCGCATCGGCTGCATTGCCCAATCGCGCACGTAGCCACGTGTTGAGCCACCCGTGATGGCTGCTGTAAAGCGCCTGTACTGCAAACTCAGGTGAAGACATGAACGCGACAGCCCGACGTCACAAATGATAATTAGTCGCATTGTCATCAAGGGTCGGAAAATTTGCAACTGCCGTTCGAGCAACCGTCAGTAAACACCCCTGCTTGGGCGCTCTAGCACGCCGTTCGGCGGGTATCTGACGGGTTTCGTACAAATCCCTAAGATTTCTCCCGCTCGTGCCGACAGATTGGTGAGACATGCGTGCACCAAAGTAGAGCGGCCCAAGAATGCCGTCTGCGCGGTTACATGGAATGTTGCAACCCGGAACGCATCCCCACTTTTTGCATAAGAAGCCCATGAAATGAATCTCAAGTTCAGCCATAAAATCCTGCTGGCCGCTTCAGGCGTCGTGGTGCTGGCTTTTGCGTTGTTCACTTTGTACAACGACTATTTGCAGCGAAACACCATCCGCCAAAACCTCGAGTCTTCCGTTGAGCAAGCCGGTGAGCTGACCGCCAGCAGCGTGCAGAACTGGATGAGCGGCCGCGTATTGGTCCTGGAAAATCTCGCGCAGAACATCGCTCATCAAGGCGCCAATGCCGATTTGCCGGGGCTGGTCGATCAACCCGCCCTCACCTCGAACTTCCAGTTCACCTACGTCGGGCAGGCCAATGGTGTGTTCACCCAGCGCCCTGACGCGAAGATGCCGGACGGCTACGATCCGCGTCAGCGGCCTTGGTACAAACAAGCCGTGGTTGCTGACAAGACCATGCTGACCCCGCCTTACATGGCCGCGGTCGGCGGGTTAGTGGTGACCATCGCCATGCCGGTGAAAAAGCAAGGCGAACTGCTGGGCGTCGTCGGCGGCGACTTGAGTCTGGAAACCCTGGTGAAGATCATCAACTCGGTGGACTTCGGTGGCATCGGTCACGCGTTCCTCGTCAGCGCCGACGGTCAGGTGATCGTCAGCCCGGACAAGGATCAGGTGATGAAGAACCTGAAAGACATCTATCCGGGCTCCAGTGTCCGCATCGGGAAAGGCAATCAGGAAGTAGAACTGAACAAGCAGGACCGCATCCTCTCGTTCACGCCGGTGAGTGGTTTGCCAAATGCCGAGTGGTACATCGGTCTGTCGATCGACAAGGCCAAGGCCTACGCACCACTGAGCCAGTTCCGCACCTCGGCGCTGATCGCGATGTTCATCGCCGTGACCGCCATTGCAGTGTTGCTGAGTCTGCTGATCAACGTACTGATGCGACCGCTGACCACGATGGGTCGTGCGATGCAGGACATCGCTCAGGGCGAGGGCGATCTGACCCGGCGTCTGGTGGTAGAAAGCAAAGACGAGTTCGGCGAGTTGGGCGGCTCTTTCAACCAATTCGTGGAGCGGATTCACGCGTCGATTTGCGAAGTGTCCTCGGCGACCCGTCAGGTTCATGACCTGTCGCAACGGGTGATGGCATCGTCCAACGCTTCGATCGTCGGCTCCGACGAACAAAGCGCCCGCACCAACAGTGTGGCTGCGGCGATCAACCAATTGGGCGCCGCCACCCAGGAAATCGCCCGCAACGCCGCCGATGCTTCGCAACACGCCAGCGGCGCGAGCGAGCAGGCCGATGACGGTCGTCAAGTGGTGGAAAAAACCATTCTGGCCATGACTGAGCTGTCACAGAAAATCAGCCTGTCCTGCACGCAGATCGAAACCCTGAACGCGAGCACCGACAACATCGGTCACATTCTTGATGTGATCAAAGGCATTTCCCAGCAGACCAATTTGCTGGCGCTCAATGCGGCCATCGAAGCGGCCCGTGCCGGTGAGGCCGGTCGTGGTTTTGCGGTGGTGGCGGATGAGGTGCGCAACCTTGCTCATCGCACCCAGGAATCGGCGGAAGAGATCCACAAGATGATCAGCTCGCTGCAGATCGGTTCTCGCGAAGCGGTGACCACGATGAATGCCAGTCAGGCATCCAGCGAGCAGAGTGTCGAAGTGGCGAACCAGGCCGGCCTGCGTCTGGTCAGCGTGACCCAGCGCATCGGCGAAATCGACGGCATGAACCAGTCGGTGGCCGCAGCGACCGAAGAGCAGACCGCTGTGGTGGAAACCCTCAACGTCGACGTCAACCAGATCAACCTGTTGAACCAGCAGAGCGTGGCCAACCTCAATGAAACATTGAAGGATTGCGATGCGTTGTCTCAGCAGGCCAATCGGTTGAAGCAGTTGGTTGATAGTTTCAAGATCTGATTGAGGTCAGCTCTACCGCGTTATCGTTCTTCGCGAGCAAGCCCGCTCCCACATTTTGACCGAGTTCTTCCAGGCGGAACGCAGTCGAATGTGGGAGCGGGCTTGCTCGCGAAAGCGGTGGTTCAATCACCACCCCATCAAGACCCTACACAAACAGCTTCAACACATTCCCCATCGCATCATCGGCAAACCCCTGAAGGAAATCCTTGAAGCCCGACAGGGCTTGCTCACCGCCCTGAGCCGGTTCGGCGATGATGGTCCAGATAGCCCGCGATTTGTCTGCGCCGATGGATTCCACCCTCATCGCCGCCCACAAATTGCCGATGCCCAAGGTGTTGTAGATGAGGGTCCAGGTCATGTTCATTGCCTGGTCGTCCCGAGAGTTGAGCTGCTCGACCACCAGGTGGTTGTCGTCCTTGAAGAATTTCTTGCGCAGCGACGACACGCCTTCGCCCGTCATCTCGATGTGCGACAGCGCTGGAATGAATCGATCGAAGCCGGCAAAGTTGCCGACCACCGCCCAGACTTGCGCCGCATCAACCGGTACTTCCACCGAAGACTCGACGTGGCAGCCGTGAGGATTTTTGATCAGGGTATCGGGTTGCAGAGTATTCATGGTTTTGCTCCGTGCAGGATTAGGGTGAATCAGATGAAGTTGATTTCTTTGAGGTAGTCGCAGCCGCGCCGCAGCAGCGCCGGGGATTTTTCCGGGTAGTGCGCGCCCATCTGCCGCACGCCGGCCTGGGCGTTGTCGTGGCCGATCATCGAGATGTCGCCGATGTCTTCCTCGAAGCCGTTGAGGTAAAAACCCAGCACGCCAAACAGCGCGTTATCGCTGTCGACGCGGCCCAGTTGCTGCTGCCAGTCAGCGACGCTGACCATGGCGAACTCCCGGCCGGCCTCGCGAAATGACGCTATGTAGTTATCCCAGCTCAGGGGCTCGGGGTTGTGCAGGTTGAACACTGCTTTTTCGGCCTGATATCGGCTGGCATGGAAGGCGATGAAACGGGCAAGAAAATCCACCGGCATCAGGTCGAAGTTCAGCGCGAACTCGGGCACCTGACCGAGTTGGATCGAGCCTTTGAGCATCAGCATCAAGCGATTCTTGTGGGGCTGGCAGACGCCGGTGAGGCTGTTGAAACTGATGTTGCCGGGGCGAAAAAGATTGACTCGCACCCCACGCTCGCGTGCCCGTTCGAGGATCCGCTCGCCGACCCACTTGGACAGGTTGTAGCCATTCTTGATGTAGATCGGCGGTGTCTGCGCGGCGGGCAACTCCAGCACCCGGCCATCGTCGGAAATCGTGCTGGACGCCGAGAGCGTCGAGACGAAGTTGAAGATCTTCTTGCTGCGCCCTTCACACAGGCGCAAGCACTCGAAAATCGGCTCGACGTTATCCCGCGCCAACGACTCGTAATCGAGGACGTGATTGACGTTGGCGGCGTTGTGCACCAGCGCGCCGAAGGTGCGGTCGATGCGCGCGTAAACGTCGTCCGGCAAACCCAATTGCGGTTGGGTGATGTCGGCGGCGTAAACGCTGACCCGGCTCAGGTCCAGGTGGGTGAGACGGTTATCCCGCAGGGCCTGAGCGAAACGTTCGGCCGCGCTTTGTCCGCCGGATTCGCGCACCAGGCACGCGACCTCGGTGGCGCCCCAGGCCAGCAAAGCCTCGACGATATGCACCCCGAGAAAGCTGTTGGCACCGGTCACCAGCACTTTATGCACATCACCGCACTGGCTGATCGGTAGCGGATCGAGGTTGAGTTCGGCTTCGGCATCGATGAAGGCCTGGGGGCTGAGCGTCGAAGCTGCGCTTTGCTCGGGGCCATCGAGCAGCTTGGCGAGGGTCAGCAACGTGGGTGCTTCGATGAAGCGATTGATCGACAGGCTGCGACCGAACACCTGGCGGATGCTCAGCAGCAGCTGCGACAGCAGAATCGAATGCCCGCCCAGGTTGAAGAAGCTTTCATCGGTGGCGATCTCCTCGACCGGCAGCTCAAGCAATTCGGCCCACAGCTGGCGCAATTGCATCTGCAACGGGTTCTGCGGCTGGCGCCGCTGACTGGCGACCTGGACCTGTCCCGAGGTCGCGAGCAGAGCCCGTCGATCGACCTTGCCGTTACTGGTGTAAGGCAGGCGTGGCAGTTCAATGTAGGCGCCGGGGTGCATGTAACCGGGCAGCGCGTTTTGCACATGCTCGCGCAAGGCCGAGAGGGCGGTGCCGGGCTGCTCTTCCCTGGGGTGAACCAGGTACGCCAGGATCCGCCGCCGTTCATCGACCACCACCGCCACCTGACGAAACAGCTGGCTTTCGCGCAGGCAATGCTCGATTTCCTCGGGCTCGACCCGAAAGCCCCGGATCTTCACCTGGTTATCACGACGGCCACTCAGCTCGATCCCCTCGTTGGTCCACTGGCCGATATCGCCGGTGCGATAAACCCGCAACGCCTGCCCGTTGGGCAGCGTCAGGTTGAGGTAGCGCGCCGCCGTCAGCGCCGGGTCGTTCAGATAACCCAGGCCGACACCCGGCCCGGCGATATACAACTCGCCGGGTGTGCCTTGAGGCACTGGTTGCAGTTGCTCATCCAGAATCAACACCCGGCCATTGGCGATGGGGATGCCGAGGTTGCGATTGCTATCGCCGACGCAAAATTGCCGCGTGGTGGCCAACACCGTGGTTTCGGTCGGGCCATAAATATTGTGGAATCGACATTGCGGTGCGAGCTGCGCGATCACGAACGGCTCGCAGACATCGCCACCGGTAATCAAGTGCTCAAGGCCCAGCGGTGCTTGCAGCGGCATGACGCTCAGCAGCGCCGGTGGCAGGAAGGCGTGGGTCACTTGCTGCCCGCGAATCAACTCGACCAATTGCTGTGGATCGCGGCGCTGGTCGTCGCTGGGCACCACCAGTCGCGCGCCTTGGATAAAGGTCGGCAGGATATCCAGCAGCGACGCGTCGAAATTGATGGTGGAAAACTGCAACGACCGACTGCTGCGCTGCAACCCCACGTGGTCGGCGTACCAGGCACAGAAATGGCTGAGGTTGCGATGGCTGAGCAACACGCCTTTGGGCTGGCCGGTGGTGCCGGAGGTGTAGATCGCCACGGCCGGTTCGTCGATGTTCACCGTGCGGCGGATCAGCGAGGCCGGGAGGCCGGGCTTGGGCGAAGGCAGACGGCGAATGTCCAGCATCGGCAGCGAGACGTCGCCCAACTCGCTGGCGCCGTCGTGCAACAGCAGGTCTGCGTTGGCGTTTTCCAGAATGAAGCGCCGACGTTGCGCCGGATGCTGCGGGTCCAGCGGCAGGTACACCGCGCCGCAACCCAGCACCGCCAGAATCGCCGCGTACAGCTGCGGCGACTTGGGCAGGCACACGCCGATCACCACCGGGCGGTCGGTTACGCCGCGATGGCGCAGCATGTCCAGCATCGGTTGTTGCAAGCTCAACGCCAGGCTGCGCAAGGCCTTGTAGTGGACAAGCGAGTCCTCGACCCATAAGGCCGGCCGCGTTGCGTCATCGAGCATGCGCTGCTCAATGCTGTGCATCACCGGCACTTGGGCGGCGGCCAGCAGCCACGGCACCGCAGGCGCATTGAGGCGGTGTTCGAAGGCCAGCATCTCCAGTGCATCAAGCCCATGCAATAGTGACTCGGCAGCGCCGACCTCCGCCGTGGGCCAATGATCGAAACAGGCCTCATCCCGGGAAAACTGGCTGACCAGCCGTGCGCCGCTTTCGACTACCGCTGCCAGTGTGCGCAGGCGCAGGGACTGGCCGTTGCCGCCGCTTTCAGGAGCGATAACCTGCCGCAATAACAGTCGCAGCGCACCGTCGCGAAAAACCACCACCGGCTGCGGCAACGTCTCGTCCGCCAGGGCATCAAGTGCCACGCGGACTTCCAGGCGAGACCGGGCCTGGAAACCGTCGCACGGCACCGTTCCGTCGTCGATCAACAAATCCACCGGGCCGTGACTGCCCGGCGATTCAATACGCACGACACCATGGCCGTGCAGTTCAAGTTCAAGGGTCAGATCAGCCATTGCCTGGCTGCTGCCAGACACTGCAATTTCAAGGCGTCTCATGGACGGATCCTCAAGGGGTCAGGTAATCGGCCAGGGCATCGCGCACGCAGGGGGAGGCGAGCATTGAACTGCTGCGAAAGAAGCGCGTGATGTTGCCCACCAGCGGATGAAATCGGTTGATGGGGTAGGCCAGCGCACTGGCGTCTTCACGCAGCGACTGGCGTACCGATTCATCGACGGACAGGTGCGCGATCAGCTCGAAATCGAACGCCTGCTGCAGATCGCTCGCCAGATACTGGGCGATGAAACCCGGCATCAATCGCGCTATCGCATGGCGATCCTCTTCGGGGGCGGTGCGCCAGTAGATCTGCACCAGCCGCGTCCAGAAACCGGCGTGACGTCCCTCATCCATAAGGTGGTCGGCCATCAAACCCTTGATCGAAGCCTTGACCGAATCATCCCGGGCGAAGGCCGCCACTTCATTGGTCACGGTGTTTTCGGCAATGGCGATGCAGATCAGCTCTACGGCGCTGAGCAGGTGCTTCGGTGCCTGGGCCAGCGTCGCCGGTATCGCGCGGCTGAGTTCGATCTGCATGGGCAACGGGATCGGTGCGATACCGGTCATGTCGATGGTCTGCTGCATGAAATCCATCGCCACCAGTGCGTGGTAATCCTCGTCTACCACGACCGTCATCGCGTCGTAGCGGCAGGCGAACGGGAACTCAATGCCGAAGCTGTTCTTGGCGATGCGGCGGGCGGTGTTGTCCACCAGCTCGGTCTCGAAAATCACCACGTCGTTGATGAACTTGTACAGGCTCTGCACCAGCACAAAGTCGCGCAGCTGCGGGCAGTGGCTGAGAAAGGTCTGGCTGTGGACCAGAGGTTGGCGGCTCATGGGGAAGATCAGTTTGTCGTCGTCTTCGAGCCGGCGCCGTGGCCGGGTGCGTATCGTGGCGCGGCTTTCCCAGGCGTCAGCGAAGGATTGGTAGTGGACGGCGTTCATGGCGTCACCTGCGCAACCGGTTGGGTCATGCTCTGGCGCAGGCCGTCCCACAGGGCGGCGCGGCTTTGGACGGCGGCGAGCGCGGCGGCCAGAACTTCGGTTTCGCGCTGCGGGTCGCCATCGATCAGCCGTGCCAGCAGTTTTTCCGCCGCCGGGCCGTGGTCTTCGGAATCGACTTCGATGTGCCGTTGCAGGTAGTAACGAAACGTCGGGGCTTGATCCAGGCCAATGCCCCAGGCATCCAGCATGCGCTGGAACATCTGTGGAATGACGCTCTCGCGACCATGCACAAACGCGGCAGCCACGCTGTGCGCCGGGGCGTGCAGGGCGGTGTGCAGGGTCTGGCGGACGAACCGGGCCGCCGCCGGTTCAACCTCGACACTGTCCAGCGCGGTCTCGGGGCTCACGCCCTCCTGTTGCAACGCGATGAATCGCTCAATGGCCCGGGTGTCCGCGCCGACTTCACGCATGGCGTCCAGATACAGTTCGAAGTGGCTGCAATACCCCGCGCCCGGGCGGTCATCCGATTCTTCGCCCAGCACGATTTCGTTGATCAGGCGTGCAGCGTGCGGGTCCGCCGGCGGCAGCCAGGGCAGATGGACACAAGTGAGTTCACGTTGCAGCCGTTTGGTCAGCGACATGAAGTCCCACACTGCGAAAACATGGCTTTCCATAAAACGGCGCAATAAGTTAATTGATGTTATTTCGGAAAAAACAGGATGTTGACCCAGTTCGCGTTTTTTCAGAAAAAGTTGTTCTTTAGTGGGCTGCATATGAACGTCCTCATCAATGTTGTTTGGCGGCAAGGTCACCCGCTTTTTATAAAGACGAGCGGGCGCCTGAACCGAAATCCATGAATGCCAAAGTTGTTTAAATATTCGCTCTGAATGCCCGTGCCGACTTTGCAGGTCTTGCCTGGTGGGGCTTTGCCGGAAGCAGGAGCGGTCGATAACGACTCGACGAAGAAAAAACTAATACACGAAACAAGTAGGCGGCAAGCAATATTTTAATTATTTGAAGTGGGCGGTTTATTGGGCGTGAAGTGGCCTTGTAAAACTTTTTATATAAGTTTTATTCAGGCGAAGTGGCTCCTTCCGATTTGTATTCATCAGAATTGAATAGATTGAGTGAATGCCTCACTCAGAGCACTTCAGGGAACAGGGAATCAAGATTTGATGTTTTATGGGCGGGACATCGGTCGGACTTCCGATTATCCCGCCTGTTGGCGCCGCTCCTTGCGTATTGGCTTCGATTCGCCTGGTTTTCTGTCAGGCGCTGACTTCTTTTGGTCTGTTTGAATCGACAAACGCAAGAGTGAGCCTAAATCAATGGCAGTGCCATTGAACTGATGGCGGCGAGAGGAGGTGGCCACGGCCGAACGCCGCGCCAGGTAGGTGCGAAGAGGAAGGGAAGGGGGAACGATATGTAAGAAAGTGATACGCCGGCCAGGTCGCCGGCGAGCGGTCAACGTTTCGTCTGTTCCAGATACCGCCGCATGGTGGCGGAGGCTTTTTCCAGATGCTGCTCCAGCAAGGCAACCGCTTTATCGATGTCTTTGGCGCTCGCGGCCTCGAGCAGTGCACGATGGTCGTCTTGGGTGAGTTTACCCAGCCCCATGGACGACAGATGAAAGCGCAGGAAGCGCTCTTCTTCATTGAGCTCGCGTTCGATCAGGCCCAGAAGCTTGCGGTTAGGTGCCTTGTGGTAAAGCGACATGTGAAACAGCCGATTGAGCTTGCCGATCTCGGCGTAATCGGTTTGCGCTTCCAGTTGCTCGATATATTGGGCCGCCCGCGCCAGGTCGCTGTCATCGAGCAGTGGAATGGACAGGCGCAAAGCGAACGACTCCAGCACCGAGCGCAAGGCGTAGGTCTCGACCGCATCGTTGTCGATCAGCGGGGCCACTACGGCGCCTTTGTGCGGGACCACATTAAGCAGTGATTGCGCCTCCAACTGGCGCAACGCCTCGCGCACCGGCATGCGGCTTACGCCGAACAGATCAGCCAGTTCCTGCTGGCGCAGAGCGGTACTGCGCGGCAGGCGTCCGTCCAGGATGGCCGCGCGCAAGGTTTCTTCGATTACCGAGCGTGCCAGATGAGCGGGAATCGGCCCGTTGACCTTGATACTGCTGAGAGGGCTAGGCTTCTGTGTCACAACAAACGCACCCTGATTGGCTGATAAATTCTGGATCCAAATGGACCCTAGTGACTGGCTGACAGGTTGTCAAACGGGCAAAAGATCGCATTACCTTAAAGTCTAGCGTGCCGACGGTGATCTCACCGTGCCATTGTTTTTTACCGGGCTAACCTGCACCATCAACCGACTTCCACCTGCCTACCCTGGATGCCTCGCATTGGCGGTACGTTTCGCGATCCCTCGGACTTTGCGCTGGCTAGGCTGCGCGCTGCTGCTGGCCGGCGTCATGCTGGGCGGGCTGCATGCCGACTGGGATTTTTCGTTGATCAGCCGCCGCGCGCAGGCAGTGTACGGGCCTTTGGGTGAAGGGCAGCAGCGCATCGATGCCTGGCAGCAATTGCTGGCCACGCAGAAGCAGATTGGCGAGCTGGAACAGCTCAACGTGGTCAACCGGTTCTTCAACAGGCAAATGCGCTACGAAGAAGACATCGACCTGTGGCACGAGGTCGATTATTGGGAAACACCGATCGAAGGCTTATGGAAAGGCGCCGGCGACTGCGAAGACTACGCCATCGCCAAGTATTTCAGCCTGCGCCATCTCGGTGTCTCCAGTGACAAGCTGCGCATCACCTACGTCAAGGCTTTGCGCCTGAACCGTGCGCACATGGTCCTGACCTACTATTCGAGCCCGGAGGCCATGCCTTTGGTGCTCGACAGCCTGATCGACGGGATCAAGCCTGCCAGCCAGCGAACCGATTTGCTGCCGGTCTACTCTTTCAATGCCGAAGGGTTGTGGTTGCCGGGTGCCAAGGGCAACAAAAAGGTCGGAGACACCAAACGCCTGTCCCGCTGGCAGGATGTGTTGAAAAAAATGCAGGCCGAAGGTTTTCCGGTCGAGACGACTAACTAGGAGCACGCGCTCAGATGTCTTTGTTCAAACAGCTGTTGATCGCTATCTGTCTGTTCCTGGTGGTCGCCTTCACTGGCAGCTTCATGGTCAGTCTGGAAAGCTCGCGTACCCAGTACGTCAACCAGTTGCGCTCCCATGCCCAGGATGCCGCGACAGCATTGGCGCTGTCCCTGACGCCGAACATCGATGACCCGGCGATGGTCGAGCTGCTGGTCAGTTCGATCTTCGACAGCGGTTATTACGCGAGCATCCGTGTGGTCGATCTGGCCAACGACAAGACGATTGTCGAGCGCAGCGGCATCCCGGCGGTCACCAACGTGCCGGACTGGTTCGTCAAACTGATCGGCCTGGAGCCGGCCGGTGGCGACGCGCTTGTCAGCCGTGGCTGGGAGCAGGCCGCGCGGGTCGAGGTGGTCAGCCATCCGATGTTCGCGTTGGCCAAGCTGTGGCAGAGCGCATTGGGCAGCCTTGGCTGGCTGCTGATCTGCGGCGCGGTGAGTGCGGTGCTGGGCGCGCTGTTGCTGCGCCGGCAACTGAAACCGCTGGATTACATGGTCAAGCAATCCCACGCCATTGCTCGCCGCGAATTCCTCAGCCTGCCGGAACTGCCGCGCACCCCGGAACTGCGGCGGGTGGTGCAGGCCATGAACCAGATGGTCGAGAAGCTCAAGGCGCTGTTCCAGGAACAGGCTGAACGCAGTGAAAAACTGCGGGCCGAGTCCTATCAGGACAACCTGACCGGCCTGGCCAACCGGCGCTATTTCGAAATGCAATTGAACGCACGAGTAAGCAATGCCGAGCAGGCCAGTTCCGGCTATTTGCTGCTGCTGCGGGTCAAGGACCTGGCTGGTTTGAACCAGCGGCTGGGCGGTCAGCGCACTGACGAATTGCTCAAAGCGGTTGGCGAGCAGTTGTCCCGTGAGTGCGCCAAGTACCCGGAAACCCAGAACCTCGTCACGCGCATTCGTGGCGGTGAATTCGCCGTGCTGGCGCCGGGGCTGGTGCGCGAAGAAGCGCTGCAACTGGCGAGTAACCTCGATAGCGCCTTGGCGAGCCTGCATGCGACGGGCGCCACGGACGTGGCGTCGGTGGCCTCGATCGGGCTGGCGCCGTTTGCCCATGGCGACTCGCCGCAAGCAGTGATCGGGTTGGCGGATCAGGCGTTAGCCCAGGCGGAAAGTCAGGGCGAACCGAGCTGGGCGTGCCTCGATCACAGTGCATCGGCCCGGGTTGGCGATGACCACCATGCCTGGCACACCTTGCTGGATCAGGCGTTGGATCAGCAGCGTTTCGAGTTGTACTTCCAGCCGGTGGTGGCCAGCCACGACACGCAGGTGGTGCTGCATTACAAAGTGCTGTCGCGCTTGCTCGACGAGCAGGACCAGACCATTCCCGCCGGGCGTTTCTTGCCCTGGCTCGAGCGTTTCGGCTGGACCGCGCGGCTGGACCGTTTGATGCTGGAACTGGTGCTTGAACAGATGGCCGAGCATGACGAGTCGCTGGCGCTGAACCTGTCTTCGGCGACACTGGCGGATCCGCAGGCGCTGAACAAAGTGTTCGACATTCTGCGTCAGCATTCGAATCTCGGGGAACGACTGACCCTGGAAATCGGCGAAGAGCAATTGCCCGAGCAAGCGGTGTTGGAACAGCTGACGCGGCGTCTGCGCGAGCTTGGATTCTCGCTGAGTCTGCAACGCTTTGGTGGGCGCTTCAGCATGATCGGCAATTTGGCGCGGCTGGGGTTGGCGTATCTGAAGATCGACGGCAGTTACATCCGGGCGATTGATCAGGAGAGCGACAAGCGTCTGTTCATCGAGGCGATTCAGCGGGCGGCGCATAGCATTGATTTGCCGCTGATTGCCGAGCGGGTCGAGACCGAAGGGGAGTTGGCGGTGATTCGTGAGATGGGGTTGTATGGGGTTCAGGGGCAGTTGTTTGGTGAGCCGAAGCCTTGGCAGTAGGGTTTTGGTGCAGAGGTGTCAGTCAGTCCGTCTTCGCGAGCAAGCCCGCTCCCACATTGGACTTGTGTCATACCACAATCCTGCGGTTAGCCCCGATCAACTGTGGGAGCGGGCTTGCTCGCGAAGGCGTCAGCACAGACACCGGAAAAGATCTGATAGCAAGATCCTAGGAGATTTCCTTCAAGTTGTAGCGGTTTTGGTGAACTTGTCCGGGCTCAGGCTCAAGGCTAGTCTGGCTTTTGGCGGCTGCGCGCAGGAAATTCTCGGATCTGCTGGGTGTCCTAAACAGTCCCGGTCTTGCACACCTGCGCACGGCCGCCACCTCTTTACCGTGTCCCCCGACATCGACACCGAGGCCCCGAGCATCAACGCTGTGCAGTTGTTGGTGGAACGGGCGCTGGATCATCTTGAATCGCCACAGATGCAGGCTCGGGCCGAGGTTTAGCAGTTAAATCTGCGGTGAGCTGAAGGCCGCCATCGCGAGCAGTAAAGGCAACAATGAAGGCAGAGACTAGATCAACCCCGTCTCATCATCATCGATCAATTGGCTCAACCCGCCCAACGCTTCACGGGCCTGGGTCCGGTCCATCAGCTTGGCTTGCGCGGCGGCCGGCAGATCGGTAACGCGGATTACGCCTTTTTGGGTCAGCACCTGAATCAAGTCGTCGAGTACCCGGATCATTTCCAGGTCGCTCTGCTTGAGCTGCTTGAGGCTGGTCTCAACCACTTCGTGGGCAAACCAGGCCTGGATTTCATGGTGGTCGGCCGGCAGCGTTTCCGTGGCCTCGGCGTAGGCCGTGGCTTCCACGCGCACTAACTGACCTTGCGCATCGCGTTGCACGTAAAACATTGAGCATCCCTCGGAAATGGACCAGCGTCGTGCTGTCAGCAGCATAGGCCAACGCAGTCGAGTATGCGGTGCGACGACGAAATCGTCACCCGTGAGGTGGGCGCAAACGTGACGGCCGCCCGGTTTGGGCGGCCGTCAGCCTGCTGATCAGCTGTTGTTGTGATCGACCTTGATGGTCGGATCACTGCCGGCGATCAACGAGTTGATGCTGGCGCTGGACCAATTGTTGCCTTCCAGTTTGATCGTCACGTCCGGGGCGGCCGCTGCTGCGTCGGCGCCGTTGAACTTGCCGCCAGAACTGACTTGCAGGGACGACACACCATCCACCGTGGTGATCTTCAAGAAGTTATCAATGGTGCTGCCGGTTTCGCCCTGCAACAGATCACGCAGGTCGATGCGGTCGCCTTCGCTGGCTTTGAAGTCCTTGATCACGTCGCTGCCGGTGTCGCCAGCCTTCCAGATGAAGGTGTCGGCACCCGAACCGCCAATCAGCATGTCGTTGCCTTGACCACCGATCAACGAGTCATTGCCGCTGCCGCCGAGCAGGATGTCATTGCCCTTGCCGCCGTCGAGTAGGTCGTTGCCACCCTGGCCGAAGAGAATGTCGTTGCCCGCGCCACCCAGCAGCGTGTCGTTACCATCGTGAGCGCCAGAGACGTCGAACTCGGTGTAGTGCTCGGTGATGTACTGGTGCACGTTGCTGGTGGTGACTTTGCTGACATCGACGCCGGTTTGTTGGGCCACGAACGCCTGCATGGCCTGATAACCCTCGCCGGCAACGCCGCTGAAACTCACCAGATCGCCGAACAGCAGGTCGTTGCCATCACCGCCGTTGACCGTATCGGCGCCCGGCATCGTCGCTTCGGTATGGCCGATGATCGAGTTGGCCAGGTCTTTCGGGTCGATGTTGGTTTGTGGCGTTTGATCCGAATCGTACGGCTTGAGGTCGCCGAGGGTGACGTCCTTGTTCAGGCCGATGGCTTCCACCGTCGACACGTTGCTCAGCAACGTGAAGCTGCTGGTGGAGTTGTCGATGGCGGTGGAATCGGTGCTGTAGCCAGTGCCATCGCGATAGGACAGTTCGTACGTGCCGTTACCCTCGGCATGGAGGGTGCCCAGTTCGTCACTGTGCCAGCGACCCGATGAGTTTTTGTACGTCTGCAGCGTGACATTGCCGGCACTGTCGATGGTCAGGTAGTGAGTGTTGTCCAGGTAGCCGGAATAAGTCTGGCCCAACTTGTAATTGGTGGTGGTGATGACGTCATCGAGCTTCACGTTGCCGAATAGGGTCGGGTTGGTTTGCTCGCCACCCTGGTAGTAGGTCGGCTTGCCATCGGTAATGAAGTACGTGAGGTTCTTCGCGCCGGTGTTGGCCATCGCATCGGCACTCTGGAACCAGTTGGCCGTGGTCTTGAACACGTCCTCGTAGTTGGTGCCGCCGCCGGACGACATCGAGTCCAGCACGGATTTGAGCAAGGTCAGAGCGTTCGGGTCGTTCAGGTTCACCGACACCGATTTGTTGACCTGGTTATCGAAGTCCGCCAGGAAGATGTTCACCGTCCCGGAGTTGCCGCCCATGCTTTGCTTGAGGGTGTTGAACACCGCGGTCAGCGAGTCCTTGGCGGCGCTGATCGAAGAAGCGCTCATGCTGCCCGAGCTGTCGACCATGAAGGCGATGTTGTAGTTGGTGCCCGGCACCACGGTCAGCCCGCCGATGTCGGCGATCATGATGTCGTTGCCGTCGGTACCGGTGATGGTGTCATCGGCGGCAGTGGCGGTGACGGCGTTGTATACCGCCGGGTACACCGTGACCGGGATCTGCGCGGTACTCGGTGCCGAACCGCCATGGGCTTCGGTGGATGTCGATGTCACGGTCAGGGTGAACTGGCCGTTGTAGTACGGCGGCGGGGTGACGGTCAGCGTGCCGAGGTTCCAGCCGGTGACGTTGGCTTCACCGGAGGTGGCGCTGGCGGTGAAGGTATGGCCCGCACCGTCGGTGAGCACCGAGCCTGCCGGGATGCCACTGATCTTCACGCTCAGGCTTTCAGAGCCGTCGGTGTCGGTCAGTGCCGTTTTGATCGCGGACAGGTGAACGCTGGTGCCTTCGGCGCCTTCGTTGAGTTTGTAGCCGTCGTAGTAGCCTTCGCCATTGGTGCCGTGCAGATCGGAAACCGTCACACCAGAAGCGGCCAGATCCGCCACGCCGGTGTACAGCGGCACGCCGGCACTGCTCAGGTCGACCGCCGCACCGCCATTGACCGACAGGTTGACGTCATAGCTGCCCGGGCCACTCTGGTTGTGGTGGTAGATGTCCAGGGTGTAATAACCGCTGGTGGTCGGGATGAACGAACCGTTCAGGTTACCGCCCGCGCCCCAAGTGATTGCGGCCACGTTTTTACCGCCGATGGTCACCAACAGACTGTCGTCACCGGTACCGCTGAAGGTGTACGTCTTGCCGGCTTCAAGGTAAATCAGGCCAGAGGTTTTCGAGGCGGTGCCGGCCGTGACACTGCCGTTGGACTGCACATTGGTCACGGTGCCACTGGAGTTCGGTGTACCCGCGCCGTCGATGACCGATTTCAGCGTACTGGAAGATGCGCCGCTGCCATCGGTGCCAAGGCCCGACAGACCGGTCCAGACTTCCTTGATCAGGCCGGTCGACTTGACGCTGTTGTCCGCGACGCTCAGGGATGGCGCGTCGGCAACCGGTGTGATGTCGATTTTCACCGTGCCGGTGTTGCCCAGCAGTTGACCGTCGGTGGGCTGGAACTTGATCTGCGCGTAGTCAGCCTGTTTGTTGCCCAGGCCGCTGCCACCGTAACCATCGATGCCCGATTCGTTGGCATCTGGCGTGAAGCGCAACTTGCCGGCGTCGATGTCGGCCTTGCTGACGGTCTGGTTGGTCGCCACGTCTTTCCAGGTCGCACCGTCCAGGTACTGCAACTTGCCCTCGCCCGGCAGCTGAGTGATTTTCACCCCCAGGTTGGCGGTTGCGCTGTCGACATCGCTGACGCCGAAGGTCGACCAGCCGAGGATCAGCGGGGTGTCTTCGGTGCCGGTGACGTTAACCGGTGCGGCGGTCGGCGCGTCGTTCACGGCCACCACGTTGACGGTGGTGGTCGCGGTGTTGGAGTAGTTGCTGCCATCGGTCACCGTCACGGTGATGATCCGCGGCACGGTGCTCGGATCTTCACTGCTGTTGGTGAAGCTGATGTTTTTGATCTGCTGCATGTAGTCGGCCAGCGTCGCGTTGCCCGACAGGGTCAGGGTGACCGTGCCGTCCTGGCTGTTGGCGTTGATGCTGATGCCATTGACGCTGTTGCCCAGGTTCAGCGCATCGCCCGGCTGACGGTTGGTCAGCACGATGGTCGCGCCGGTCAGCATCGTGCTGTCCGGGTCGGTGATTTTCAGGTCGGTATCGCCGATCGACACGCCCTGGCCGGTGGTGCCTTCGGTGAAGGTCACGTTGTAGTTGGCCCCGGTGGCGCCGCTGGAGTTGTTGGCGTCCAGGTCGAGGACCGGCGCGGCGTCGTTGTCGATGATCGAAGTGCTGACGCTGCCGTTGGAGGCGCTGACTGCGAGGTTTTCGAAGTTGCCGCCGGTGGCCGAGTCGATCTTGACCACGAAGTTTTCGGTGCCTTCGGTGAGCTTGTCGTCCAGCGTCGCGACGTTGAAGCTTGCGCTGCTGGCGCCCGCCGGGATTTTCACGGTGTACACGCCGGTGAAGTCCGAACCGTCGGCGGCGGTGCCGCTGTAGACGATTTTCAGGGTCACTTCGGTCTGTGCCGGGTGGGTCAGGCTGACGGTGTAGCTGGCGGTCTGGCCTTCGGTGACCGAGGTGCTGCCGCTGATGCTGACTTCGGTTTTGTCGATCGTGTCGGTGACAGTCGTGGCCGCAGCGGTATTGCTGGTGACCAGGTTTTCGAAGTCGCCGCCGGTGGCGCCAGTGATGGTTGCTTCGACGGTGCCGGCGTCTTTGTAGACGTCGTCCTTCGGCGCATCGACAGTCACGGTGCCAGTGGTTTTGCCAGCGTCGATGGTAATCACGGCGCCATTGCTCAACGTCACGGTCACCGGAGTGCCGGCGGCGTTGGTCAGGGTCGCGGTGTAAGTGATCTGACTACCTTCGGCGACCGAGTTGGTCGCGCTCAGGCTGAGGGTGGTGGTGTCGACGATGTCGGTCACGGTGGTGCTGACCGGCGTTTTATCCGCTACCAGGTTCTCGTAGTTGCCGCCGCTGACGCTGGTGATCGAGTTGGTCAGCGGAGCATGACCGGCCAATGCGTCGTTCGGTGCGGCGGTGGTCACGGTACCGGTGGTTTTACCGACGTCGATGGTGATCGTCTGACCGTTGGCCAAGGACACGGTGACCGGGCTGCCCGTCACGGGCGCACCGACAGTCGCGGTGTAAGTGACGGTGCCGCCTTCAGTTGCCGAAGCGGTGGCATTCAGGGTAACGGTCGAGGTGTCGAGGGTGTCGGTGATGCTGGTTACTGCCGGGGCAGTGCTTGGCACCAGGTTTTCGAAGTTGCCACCGGTGGCAGTGGAGATGGTTGCTTCGACGGTGCCGGCGTCTTTGTAGACGTCGTCTTTTGGTGCGTCGACGGTCACGGAACCGGTAGTTTTACCCGCTTCGATGGTGATGACGGCGCCATTGCTCAGCGTGACGGTCACGGGTGTGCCGGCGGCGTTGGTCAGGGTCGCGGTGTAGGTGAGCTGGCCGCCTTCATCCACTGTGCCGGTCGCGGTCAGCGACAGGTTGGTGGTGTCGGCGGTGTCGGTCACCGAGGTGTCGGCTGATTTGCCGTCGATTTCCAGTTTCTCGTAGTTGCCGCCTTTGGCATCGTCGATCTTGACGCTCAGGGAGGTGCCGCCGGTCAGGGCGTCGTTTGGTGCGGTGAAATTGATGCTGGCGCTGCTTGAGCCGACCGGAATGGTGATGGTCTGGCCGTTGGACAGGGTGACGACCACTGGCGAGCCGGTGACCGGTGCGGAGACGGATGCGGTGTAAACCACGGTGCCGCCTTCGGCGACGCTAGACGTCGCGGTCAGGTTCACGGTTGAGGTGTCGATAGTATCGGTCACGTCGGTGACTGCAGCCGCGGGGCTGGTGATCAGGTTTTCAAAGTTGCCGCCTGCGGCATCTTTGATGGTCACTTCGACTTGGCCGGCATCTTTGTAGACGTCGTCTTTCGGTGCGTCGACAGTCACGGAGCCGGTAGTCGCACCGGCTGCGATGGTGATGATCGCACCGTTGCTCAGCGTGACGGTCACTGGTGCACCGGCGGCGTTGGTCAGGGTGGCGGTGTAAACGATGGAACCGCCTTCAGCGACCGAATCCGTAGCGCTCAGGCTGAGGATTGTAGTGTCCGCAGTATCGGTAACCGAGGTGTCCGCCGATTTGCCGTCGATTTCCAGTTTTTCGTAGTTGCCGCCCTTGGCGTCGTCGATCTTGACGTTCAGCGAACCACCGCCGGCCAAAGCATCGTTCGACGCGGTGAAGTTGACGCTGGCGCTGCTTGAGCCGACCGGGATGGTGATGGTCTGGCCGTTGGACAGGGTGACAACCACCGGCGAGCCGGTCACCGGAGCAGAGACCGAAGCGGTGTAAACCACGGTGCCGCCTTCAGCCACAGTGCTGGTTGCAGTGAGGTTCACGGTCGAAGTGTCGATGGTGTCAGTCACCTCGGTGACCGCCGCTGCCGGATTGGTTGCCAGGTTTTCGAAGTTGCCGCCCGCGGCATCTTTGATGATCACTTCAACTTGGCCGGCATCTTTGTAGACGTCGTCTTTCGGCGCATCGACGGTCACGCTGCCGGTAGTCGCACCGGCGGCAATGGTGATGATCGCGCCGTTGCTCAGCGTGACGGTCACTGGTGTGCCGGCGGGGTTGGTCAGGGTGGCGGTGTAAACGATGGAACCGCCTTCAGCGACCGAATCCGTAGCGCTCAGGCTGAGGGTTGTAGTGTCCGCAGTATCGGTAACCGAGGTGTCCGCCGATTTGCCGTCAACTTCCAGTTTTTCGTAGTTGCCGCCCTTGGCATCGTCGATCTTGACGCTCAGGGAGGTGCCGCCAGCCAACGCATCATTTGGCGCAACGAAGTTGACAGAACCGCTGCTTGAGCCGACCGGGATGGTGATGGTCTGGCCGTTGGACAGAGTGACGACCACTGGCGAGCCGGTGACCGGTGCGCTGACGGACGCGGTGTAAACCACGGTGCCGCCTTCAGCGACACTCGAAGTGGCACTCAGCGAAACGGAGCTGGCATCGATGGTGTCATTGACGGTGGTCACCGCAGGCGTATCGCTGGCGACCAGCTTCTCAAAATTACCGCCGGTCGTACCTGTGATCGTCGCTTCGACAGTGCCGGCGTCTTTGTAGACATCGTCTTTTGGTGCGTCGACGGTCGCGGAGCCGGTGGTTTTACCTGCCTCGATGGTGATGACGGCGCCGTTGCTCAGCGTCACGGTTACCGGAGTACCGGCTGCATTGGTAAGGGTAGCCGTGTAGGTGATCTGGCCGCCTTCATCCACGGTGCCGGTCGCGGTCAGCGACAGGTTGGTGGTGTCCGAGGTATCGGTGATCCAGGTGTCGGCCGACTTGCCGTCGACTTCCAGTTTTTCGTAATTGCCGCCCTTGGCATCGTCGATCTTGACGCTCAGGGAGCCGCCGCCAGCCAGGGCATCGTTTGGTGCGGTGAAGTTGACGCTGGCGCTGCTCGACCCGACCGGGATGGTGATGGTCTGGCCGTTGGACAGGGTGACAACCACTGGCGAACCGGTCACCGGAGCAGAGACCGAAGCGGTGTAAACCACGGTACCGCCTTCGGCAACGGTAGACGTCGCGGTCAGGTTGACCGTCGTAGTGTCGAGGGTATCGGTGACGTCGGTAACCGCAGCCGCCGGGTTGGTCGCCAGGTTCTCAAAATTGCCGCCTGCGGCATCCTTGATGGTTACTTCAACTTGGCCGGCGTCTTTGTAAACGTCGTCCTTCGGTGCGTCGACGGTTACAGAACCGGTGGTGGCACCGGCAGCAATGGTGATGATCGCGCCGTTGCTCAGCGTGACGGTCACTGGTGTGCCGGCGGCGTTGTTCAGGGTGGCGGTGTAAACGATGGAACCGCCTTCAGCGACCGAGTCGGTTGCGCTCAAACTGAGGGTGGTGGTTTCTGGAGTATCGGTCACCGAGGTGTCCGCCGATTTGCCGTCGATTTCCAGTTTTTCGTAGTTGCCGCCCTTGGCGTCGTCGATCTTGACGCTCAGGGAGGTGCCGCCAGCCAGCGCATCATTTGGCGCAACGAAGTTGACAGAGCCGCTGCTTGAGCCGACCGGGATGGTAATGGTCTGGCCGTTGGACAAGGTCACAACCACCGGCGAACCGGTCACTGGAGCCGACACGGACCACGGTGCCGCCTTCGGCGACGCTCGAAGTGGCACTCAGCGAAACGGTGCTGGTGTCGAGGGTGTCATTGACGGTGGTCACCGCCGGGGTGTCGCTGGCGACCAGGTTCTCGAAGTTGCCACCAGTCGCGTCTTTGATCGTCGCTTCGACGGTGCCGGTGTCTTTGTAGACATCGTCCTTCGGCGCATCGACAGTCACAGAGCCGGTGGTTTTGCCCGCTTCGATGGTGATCACTGCACCGTTCGACAGGGTCACGGTCACCGGTGTACCGGCTGCATTGGTCAGGGTTGCCGTGTAGGTGATCTGGCCACCTTCATCCACGGCACCGGTCGCGGTCAGCGACAGGTTGGTGGTGTCCGCGGTGTCGGTCACCGAGGTGTCCGCCGATTTGCCGTCGATTTCCAGTTTTTCGTAGTTGCCACCCTTGGCGTCGTCGATCTTGACGCTCAGGGAGCTGCCACCCGCAAGGGGGCTGTTTGGCGCGACAAAGTTCACGCTGCCGGTGGTTTCGCCGACCGGGATGGTGATGATCTGACCGTTGGACAGGGTGACGACCACTGGCGCACCGGTGACGGGCGCGCTGACCGTCGCGGTGTAGACCACGGTGCCGCCTTCGGCGACGCTCGAAGTGGCACTCAGCGAAACGGTGCTGGTGTCGAGGGTGTCATTGACGGTGGTCACCGCCGGGGTGTCGCTG
>LNAP01001311.1_pt2 | contig 26670 bp, 20 predicted proteins | sample 602601 | NCBI WGS metagenome assembly LNAP01 (sample SAMN02440304, study PRJNA202911) | soil metagenome | biome: Subtropical and temperate rainforests or woodlands; isolation source: soil samples (1 kg each in a 20% v/v slurry with milli Q water) were... ... | reverse complement strand
CCATGGTCTGTTGACCAAGTATGTTGACGTATGCCGGACGAGCATGGCGCTCGTGGGAGACTACTCCCCTAGGACGGAGCGGATTCTGCCTAGGCAAAACCCGTTAGGCAAGCACTTATTTTTCAGCCTCGTTTGGCCCGATAAATTCTGAAACCCTGTCCTTCGGCCTTGATCGCGCACACGCCCAAGTGCTCTTCGATCAGCGGCTGATACTTCAGGAAGCTGTTCGCAACCAAGCGCAGTTCGCCGCCGTTTTTCAGATGTTTGGCTGCTTTTCGCAGCAAGTTCTCGGTGGCGAAGTAGTCGGTGTGAACGCCGACATGGAACGGTGGATTGCTCAGAATTGCACTTAAACCCATCGGTGCCGCGTCAATGCCGTCACCGGTAATCACGTCCGCTTCCAGGCCATTGGCAGCCAGCGTCATACGGCTGCTGGCGGCAGCGAAGGCGTCCACGTCAAGCAACGTCACCTGATTGTGCGGATAACGACGTTTCACCGCCGCGCCCAGTACACCGGCACCGCAACCGAAGTCGAGCAAGTGGCCGCTCGGCAACTTGTCCAAGTGTTCCAGCAGCAATGCGCTACCGCGATCCAGCCGGCCGTGGCTGAACACGCCCGGCAGGCTGATGACTTTCAGCGGACCTTCGGCCAGCGGCAATTCATAGGTCTGGGCCAGGCTTTCCAGCGACTTGGCTTCTGGCGCGTTGGCCACGGTGACCAGCCAAAGCTGGCAATGCCGCGCGCTGTCGAGCTTGCGTGGCTTGCCGAACGGGTTCAGTTGCTTGGCCGCGCCTTCGATGCCGCTGCGTTTTTCACCCACCAGGTACAACTCGCGACCGGCCAGGCGAGAGGCGAGGGCGTTGAGAATGTAATCGGTCAGGTCCTTGGACTTGGGTAAAAACACCACCGCCGTCTCGAACTCACGCTCGGGTGCGGTCACACCAAAATGGCTGCGCTCGGCAAAACGCGCCTCCAGCGCCGCTTGATCACCGGCATGCCAGCACCAGCCATGGGCGTCGGGCAGACGGCCAAGCAAGTCGTCGGCGGGCAAACCGGCCAGCAGCACCGAACCCTGAAATAAGTCGGCCTGACGAAGCAGTACTTCACTGCGCGGATCCATAACTGCTCCTGTGAAAAAAAGTGCCGCAGTCTATCAACTGACGACCCGCAGCGCTTTACCGCTGAAGTATCCCTGCGCGTTTTCGGTCAACTGACCGACGATCCTTTGCCGCGCCTCGCGACTGCCCCAGGCGTTGTGCGGCGTGACGATCAGCCGTGGAATATCGTGGGCCAGCAACGGATTGCCGGCGGTCGGTGGCTCGACGCTCAGCACATCGGTCGCCGCGCCGCCCAGATGACCGTTGCGCAAGGCATCGGCCAGTGCCTGTTCATCGATCAAGCCACCGCGTGCGGTGTTGACCACGAACGCGCCAGGTTTCATCAAGGCCAGTTCGCGGGCACCAATGAAGTGGCGGGTGTGTTCGTTGAGCGGGCAGTGCAGGGTAAGCGCATCGATTTGCGGCAGCAGTTCATCCAGCGGTAAGCGATCCGGCCGGGCAGGGCGCCCCGGAATCTGTCCCAGCAACACACGCATGCCGAAGGCTTCGGCCAGCCGTGCGACGGCGCCGCCCAGTTCGCCATGGCCGAGCAGGCCGAGGGTTTTGCCCTCGAGTTCGACAATCGGGTAATCCAGCAGGCAGAACTGTTTCGCTTGCTGCCAGCGGCCTTCACCCACGGCTTTCTGATAGTCCGCCAGGCGCGTGGCCAGGTTGAGCAGCAACATGATCGTGTGCTGCGCCACCGACGGTGTGCCGTAGCCCTGGCAGTTGCAGACCGTGATGCCGTGGGCACGAGCGGCCGCGAGGTCGACGTTGTTGGTGCCGGTAGCGGTGATCAGGATCAGCTTCAGATCAGGGCTGGCGGCGATGGCGTTGGCGTCGATCAGAATCTTGTTGCTGATGGCCACGGTGGCGCCCTTGAGGCGTTCGATCACCTGCTCCGGCGTGGTCTGTGCGAACAGCTGCAAGTCGTCAAAGCAGTCGCGCAACGGGCTGAGATCGAGGTCGCCCAGGTCCAGGGAAGGGTGGTCGAGGAAAACGGCGCGGCGAGAGTTCGTCATCAACTGTACCTTTTGTGCGGTGAACTGAAGGCGTAATCTGCCGAGCCTACCAGATGAAACATATAGTTACGCATTGCAGGCCAGGTGCGAAACCTGTGGGAGTGAGCCTGCTCGCGATGGGTCATTAACATTCAACACCTTTGTTGAATGTCAGATCGCATCGCGAGCAGGCTCGCTCCCACAAGGGTTGGCGTTGACCTGTGAATTTCATTTTGATCGATCTACCCCAAAGGAGCCCCCATGTACTGGACAGAGTTCTTGACCGTTGCCCTGATTCACTTGCTCGCCGTCGCCAGCCCCGGCCCGGATTTCGCCGTGGTGGTGCGTGAAAGCGTGACTCATGGCCGTCGCGCCGGGACCTGGACCGCGCTGGGCGTCGGTACGGCGATTTTCCTGCACGTCGGCTATTCATTGCTCGGCATCGGCCTGATCGTGTCGCAGTCGATCGTGCTGTTCAACGCCTTGAAATGGGCGGCTGCCGCGTATCTGCTGTACATCGGCTACAAGGCCTTGCGCGCGCAACCGGCTAAAGCCGTCACCGACGACTTGCACAAGGAAGCCGGCGAGCGCACACCGCGCGGTGCCTTCACCTCAGGTTTCGTGACCAACGGCCTGAACCCCAAAGCCACGCTGTTCTTTTTGTCGCTGTTCACCGTGGTGATCAACCCGCACACGCCTTTGGCGGTACAGGCAGGCTACGGGCTCTATCTCGCGGCGGCGACGGCCGTGTGGTTCTGCCTGGTGGCGCGGCTGTTCAGCCAGCAGCGCGTGCGCGCCGGTTTTGCGCGGATGGGCCATTGGTTCGACCGGACCATGGGTGTGGTGCTGATCGCCATCGGCGTCAAACTCGCTTTTACCGAGATGCATTGATCGCGCAGAGCCCTGGATCACGAATCCCTGCAAATGCTGGCGCAAAGCTAGCATTTGTACGGCTCTGCAAATCATTCCTTTGGCTGATTTGGCCGGCGTATAAGGGTTCTAGAGTGGTTGCCTCTTGAAGCCAACACCGTGCAGTCAGAAAAGGGATTCTTATGTTGCAGACTCGCGTTATCCCCCCAGCCGAAGGCGCTTACCAGTATCCGTTGCTGATCAAACGGCTGCTGATGTCCGGCGCTCGTTACGAGAAAACCCGCGAGATCATTTACCGCGACCAGTTGCGCTACAGCTATCCGACCCTGATCGAGCGGGTCGCGCGGCTGGCCAACGTGCTCACGGCGGCCGGGGTCAAGGCCGGCGATACCGTGGCGGTGATGGACTGGGATAGCCATCGGTATCTGGAATGCATGTTTGCCATCCCGATGATCGGCGCGGTGATTCACACCATCAACGTGCGCCTGTCACCGGAACAGATCCTCTACACCATGAACCACGCCGAGGACCGCTTCGTGCTGGTCAACAGCGAATTCGTCGGGCTGTACCAGGCGATTGCCGGGCACCTGACCACGGTCGAGAAAACCCTGCTTCTGACAGACCTGCCGGAAAAAACCGCCGACTTGCCGAACCTGGTAGGCGAGTACGAGCAGTTGCTGGCGGCCGCGAGCACGCAGTACGACTTCCAGGATTTCGACGAAAACTCGGTCGCGACCACGTTCTACACCACCGGCACCACCGGCAACCCGAAAGGCGTGTACTTCACCCACCGGCAACTGGTGCTGCACACCATGGGCGTGTCGACCATCATGGGCGCCATCGACAGCGTGCGGCTGCTGGGCACCAACGACGTGTACATGCCGATCACGCCGATGTTCCACGTGCATGCCTGGGGCTTGCCGTATGTGGCGACCATGCTCGGGCTCAAGCAGGTTTATCCCGGCCGTTACGACCCGGAGTACCTGGTGGAGCTGTGGCGCAAGGAGAAGGTCACCTTTTCCCACTGCGTGCCGACCATCCTGCAGATGGTCCTCAATTCCAAGGCGGCGCAGAGCACCGATTTCGGCGGCTGGAAAATCGTCATCGGCGGCAGTGCGCTGAACCGTGCACTGTACGAAGCGGCCAAGGCCAAGGGCATTCAGCTGACCGCCGCTTATGGCATGTCGGAAACCGGGCCGTTGGTGTCCTGTGCCCACCTCAACGATGAGCTGATGGCCGGCACCGAAGACGAACGCACCACGTATCGCATCAAGGCCGGCGTGCCGGGGCCATTGGTGGAGGCGGCGATCGTCGACACCGACGGCAACTTCCTGCCCGCCGATGGCGAGACTCAGGGCGAACTGGTGCTGCGTGCGCCGTGGCTCACCGAGGGCTACTTCAACGAACCGCAAAAGGGCGCCGAGCTCTGGGCCGGGGGCTGGCTGCACACCGGCGACGTGGCAACGCTGGACAGCATGGGCGTGATCGACATTCGTGATCGCATCAAAGACGTGATCAAGACCGGCGGCGAGTGGATCTCGTCCCTGGACCTCGAAGATCTGATCAGCCGTCACGTGGCGGTACGCGAAGTAGCAGTGGTAGGCATCGCCGATCCACAGTGGGGCGAGCGCCCGTTTGCGCTGCTGGTGATCCGCGAAGGGCATGAGATCGGGGCTAAAGAGCTCAAGGAACACCTCAAGCCATTCGTAGAGTTGGGCCACCTGAGCAAGTGGGCGATCCCGAGCCAGATCGCCCTTGTTACTGAAATTCCCAAGACCAGTGTCGGCAAACTCGACAAGAAGCGCATCCGCCTAGACATCACTGAATGGCAGGCCAACAACAGCACCTTCCTCTCGACGCTTTAAGCGCCTTCTGGTGTGCCCGAAAGGGCACGCCAGCCCCACCAAGCAAGCGCTTGGCTTGTGAAATCCGAATTTTCAGCCATCCTTGGCATGCCGACATGTGTCGGACTGGCGAAAGGACTGTTCCAGAGTGGCCGGCAGCTGCAAATCACACTTTAGAGGGATCAAGCTCTACTACCTGCTGGCTATAGTCCGCTCAAGGATTTTTAAGAACGGAGCGCACGCACAAAACGGGGCGATGCAATTTGGAGTGACTTCGGGACGCCTTGGCTCCCCGTCATCCACAACGTTTTTAGAAGTGCTAACTGCCATAACAATAATGCACATGGAGTAGCGTCGATGACATCAGTAAACACGTTCTGGCGCCGGGCGAAATTGCCCCTGGCGGTCAGTCTCGCCTCTTCGCTCGCCGGGCCTGCATTCGGCGTCAGTTTCAACGTTGGTGAAATCGAAGGTCAGTTCGATTCTTCCCTCTCGATCGGTTCCAGCTGGTCTACCGAGAGTGCCAACAAGAACCTCATTGGCGTGAACAACGGTGGCAGCGGCCTGTCCCAGACCTCTGATGACGGTCACCTGAACTTCGAAAGCGGGAAAACCTTCTCGAAGATCTTCAAGGGCATCCATGACCTTGAATTGAAATATGGCGACACTGGCGTTTTCGTCCGTGGCAAATACTGGTACGACTTTGAACTGAAGGACGAAAGCCGTCCGTTCAAGGACATCAGCGACAACAACCGCAAGGAAGGCGCCAAGTCCTCCGGCGGGCAAATCCTCGACGCCTTCGTCTACCACAACTACTCCGTTGCCGATCAGCCGGGTTCCGTGCGTCTGGGCAAGCAGGTAGTGAGCTGGGGTGAAAGTACCTTCATCGGCGGCGGCATCAACTCGATCAACCCGATCGACGTGTCTGCGTTCCGTCGTCCGGGTGCCGAGATCAAGGAAGGCCTGATCCCGGTCAACATGTTCTATGTGTCCCAGAGCCTGACCGAAAACCTGTCGGCAGAAGCCTTCTACCAGCTGGAATGGGACCAGACCGTTGTCGATAACTGCGGCACGTTCTTCTCGCAGCCGGACATCGTTGCCGATGGTTGCACCGACAACCTTCGCGTGCTGAACAAGCGTTCGCAGATTCCAGCCGTGGCGTTGGGTCCATTGGCCGCCAACGGCGTCAATGTCAACGAGGAAGGTGTGCTGGTCCAGCGTGGCGGCGATCGTGATGCTCGCGACAGCGGCCAGTGGGGCGCGTCCCTCAAGTACATGTTCGAGCCGCTGGACACCGAGTTCGGTGCCTACTTCATGAACTACCACAGCCGTGCGCCGATCTTCAGCGCCACGGGTGCGCCGCAGTCGGTCTATAACACCGCGGCTTCTCTGCCAGGACCGTTCGCCGCACTCGCGCCGCTGCTGGTGGCAGGTAACTCGAAATACTTCATCGAATACCCTGAAGACATTCGCCTCTACGGCCTGAGCTTCTCTACCACCCTGCCTACCGGTACGGCGTGGAGCGGTGAACTGAGCTACCGTCCGAACGCACCGGTGCAGCTCAACTCCACCGACATTCTGTTCGCCGGTGTACGACCTCTGGGCGGTGCCCTGGGTAACGCTTCGCTGCTCTCTGCCGGCCCGGGTCAAGACCTGCACGGCTATCGTCGTAAAGAAATCACCCAATTCCAGACCACCCTGACGCACTTCTTTGACCAGGTCATGGGCGCAAGCCGTCTGACCCTGGTGGGCGAAGTGGGCGTGACTCACGTCGGCGGCCTGGAAAGCACTTCCGACCTCCGTTATGGCCGCGATCCGGTCTACGGTCCGGGTGCATTGCCAGCCACTGGCGGGGCGAATACGTGTGTGGCCCTCAACACCAGCACCATCAACGGTGCCGGCCCAGGCACTCCAACCAACAACCGCAGCCGCAACTGCAACAGTGACGGCTTCACCACGTCGACTTCGTGGGGCTACCGTGGTCGCGCCATCTGGGAATACAACGACGTGTTCGCCGGTGTGAACCTCAAGCCGAACGTGGCTTGGTCCCACGACGTGGACGGTTACTCGCCAGGCCCTGGCGGCAACTTCGAAGAAGGTCGCAAAGCGGTGAGCCTGGGTGTCGATGCCGAATACCAGAACACCTACACCGCGAGCCTGGCCTACACCAACTTCTTTGATGGCAAGTACACCACCGTCGATGACCGCGACTTCGTTGCGCTCAGCTTCGGCGTGAACTTCTAAGCACTGTTTTTTCAGGACGAACACACATATGAAAATAACAAAGAGTCTGTTCCACGCTGGAGTTCTGGGGCTTTCGCTGCTGGCGACCAGCGTCATGGCGGCAGTGCCTGCTGCCGAAGCGGACAAACTGGGCAAGAGCCTGACGCCGATGGGCGCCGAGATGGCGGGCAACGCTGACGGTTCGATCCCGGCCTGGAAACCGATGGCGAAAAACGCCGGCACCGTCGACGGCAAAGGCTTCCTGTCTGACCCGTTCGCCAGTGAAAAACCGCTGTTCACCATCACTGCGCAGAACGTCGACCAATACAAAGACAAGCTCGCTCCGGGCCAGTACGCGATGTTCAAGCGCTACCCGGAAACCTTCAAGATGCCGGTTTACCCGTCCCATCGTGGCGCGACCGTGCCGGATGCCGTGTTCGCCTCCATCAAGAAAAACGCCACCAACACCAACCTCGTGTCTGGCGGCAACGGCCTGGAAAACTTCGAAACCGCCGTACCGTTCCCGATTCCAAAAACCGGCGTTGAAGTCATCTGGAACCACATCACCCGTTATCGCGGAGGCAGCGTGACCCGCCTGGTGACCCAGGCGACGCCGCAACCGAACGGTTCGTACAGCCTGGTGTACTTCCAGGATCAGTTCGTGTTCCGCGACAAGATGAAGGACTACGATCCGGCGAATCCGGGCAACATCCTGTTCTACTTCAAGCAGAAAGTGACCGCGCCGGCACGTCTGGCCGGTGGTGTGCTGCTGGTGCACGAAACCCTCGATCAGGTTAAAGAGCCACGTTCGGCGTGGGTCTACAACGCCGGTCAACGTCGCGTGCGTCGTGCGCCACAAGTGTCCTATGACGGGCCGGGTACTGCGGCTGACGGCCTGCGGACCTCCGACAACCTGGACATGTACAACGGTGCGCCGGATCGCTACGACTGGAAACTCGAAGGCAAGAAAGAGATGTACATCGCCTCCGACAGCTACAAACTCGATTCACCGCAACTGAAGTACGACGACATCATCAAGGCCGGTCACATCAACCAGGACCTGGCTCGCTACGAGCTGCGCCGGGTCTGGCATGTGGTGGCTACCTTGAAGGAAGGTCAGCGTCACATCTACGCCAAGCGTGACTTCTACATCGACGAAGACACCTGGCAAGCCGCGGTGATCGACCACTACGACGGCCGTAATCAACTGTGGCGTGTGGCGGAAGCTCACTCCCAGAACTACTACAACGTGCAAGTGCCGTGGTACACCCTGGAAACCCTGTACGACCTGCAATCGGGCCGTTACCTGGCACTGGGCATGAAGAACGAAGAGAAGTCGGCGTATGACTTCGGCTTCACCGCGACCACCAGCGATTTCACCCCCGCTGCGCTGCGTCAGGACGGGGTTCGTTAACCTGCACTGAACAGAGGCCGCATCCTCGAAAAACGCCCCGACTGGTTCGGGGCGTTTTTTTTTGCCCGGATTTCTCACTGTGAATCTTCAGTGTCGATGACGGCCTATCGCGAGCAAGCTCACTCCCACAGGTAACGCGCTCTTCCATGAGAGCGCCGTCAACTGTGGGAGCGAGCCTGCTCGCGATGGACGCGACACGGGCTGTCAGGAAAACTCCATCTCAAGCCCCGCAACTTCTGCTTGTATTCTTTTTGTAGCCATTTGTAGCAATAACCTTCATTCCCTCTTCGTTTACCGATAGTCTGCGGACATCTGCAACGCCGCCACCCGCAATTCAAACAAGAGCCGGCCATGACTGATCTGTCCCCACTCCCGGGCCCTGCAAGCGTTGCCGTCGCGGCACTGGACGGGCGCTTTTTTCGGCCCCCGTTGCCCGACGGCCATGTGCTGCGGCCTCGCCTGTGCGAGCGCCTGAGTGCTGGCCTCGGTGGCAGGCTGTTGCTGGTCAGTGCACCCGCCGGGTTCGGCAAGAGCTCACTGGCGGTGGAGTTCTGTCAGGGGCTGCCGGCCCATTGGCACAGTCTGTGGTTGGGGTTGAGTCCTCGAGACAGCGATCCGGGGCGTTTCCTCGAGCGGTTGCTCGAAGGTCTTCAGGATTACTTTCCGAAGCTCGGCAGCCAGGCCCTGGGTCTGTTGAAAATGCGCCAGCGCCATCAGCCCTTCGCCTTCGAAGAATGGCTGGACGGGTTGCTCGATGAACTGGCCATCCACCTTTCGCCGATGACACCTTTGCTGCTGGTGCTGGATGACTATCACCTGGCGCAGGGGCCTGTGCTGGATCGTTGCTTGCAGTTTTTCCTCAATCATTTGCCCGATGGCTTGCTGGTCATGGTGACCAGCCGACAGCGTCCGGACTGGCATCTGGCGCGTTTGCGCTTGTCGCGGCAATTGCTTGAGTTGCATGAGCAGGACCTACGACTGACCCACGATGAAGCCCTCACGTTGCTCGATCGACACAGCAGTTCATTGCGTGGCGAGGCACTGGAAAACCTGATCCAGCGCAGTGAAGGCTGGGTCGCCGGCCTGCGTTTCTGGTTGCTGGCGGCGTCCGAAGCCGGTACCGACGGAGCATTGCCGCAGTCGTTGCACGGCGGAGAAGGGCTGATTCGCGATTACCTGCTCGAAGAAGTCATCGATTGCCTGCCCGCCGAAGTGCAGTCGTTCCTGTACGACACCGCGCCTCAGGAACGTTTTTGCAGCGAGCTCTGCGACGCGGTCCGCGAGGCCCATGACAGTGCCGAAATCCTGCGTTTCCTTCAGGCGCACCAAGTGTTTCTGGTGCCGCTGGACGAACATGGGCACTGGTATCGCTATCACCATTTGTTTTCCGACCTGCTGCGTACCCGGCCCGCCGCCCAGTCAATCGTGCCGGCCGCCAGCCTGCATCTGCGCGCCTGTCGCTGGTTCAATGCGCAGGGGTTGCTCGACGAAGCGGTGGAGCAGGCACTGCGCGCCGGACACCTGGACGTTGCAGCGAACCTGGTGCAAAACCTCTCTGAAGAACAACTGCTCGCCGAACAGAATGTCGGCATGCTGCTGCGCTGGAAGATGGACTTGCCCGACAGCCTGCTGATCAGCACGCCGCGCCTGATTGTGCTCTACAGCTGGGCGTTGGGACTGGCCTGTCAGCTGGACGCTGCCGAGGAGCTGGCGGCGCACTTGAGTCGTTTCCTGCCAGCCCCGTCGGCCACTGCGCAGAAGTCCATGCTGGCGCAATGGTTGGCCCTGAGTGGCATCATCGCCCGGGGGCGCGGCAATCGCGCGCTCACGCAACTTTACTGCACCGAAGCGCTGGATAGTCTGCCGGCCAAGCGCTACGGGCAACGGCTGATGTGTCTTTCGACGCTGTCCAACCTGGCGATCGCCGACGGCGACCTGTGGCGTGCACGCAGCTTGAACCGCGAATCGCTGGAATTGGCGCAACGGGTCGGCAACCCACTGTTCGAAGCGCTGGCCCATTACGACCGCGCACGTGTTCTGCAAGCGCGCGGGGAAATTCTGCGCTCGTTGCAGGAGGTCCGTCAGGGGCTGCAACGCCTGCAAGGGTTATCCCCGCAACGGCTTTACGCCGTGCGTGCACGCCTGACCTTGTACGAGGGCTTTTTGCTGGCCGTGCGCTTGCAGCCGCAAGCCGCGCGGGTGCGTCTACAAGCCGGCTTGAATGAAGCCCGAGCCTGTCGCGATATCAGCGTGTTGATCGGCCACTGCGTGATCGCCCGGCTCGAGGGCAGCAGCGGCGAGTTCGCCAAAGCCTTCGCCGAACTCGCCGAAGCCGAACGCCTGATGCACATCTGGGACGTGCCGCCGATCTACTACCTGGCGATGATCACCCTGGTCAAATGCGAGCTCTGGCTGGCCCAGGGCCGTACCGATCTGGCCGAAGCCTGGCTGGCGCGATTGGGACAGACCTACAACGGCGAGCACGCGGCAGCGCCGCCGGAATTCCATCCACAGCTGCCGCTGCATATCGAATTGCAGCAAGCCTTGCTGGAGGTGATCCAGGGGCAGCCGATGCTGGCCGAGGGGCGTTTGAACGCGCTGCTTGAGCATGGGCAGAAATCGGGACGGCAAATGCTCAGCGTGATGGCGCTGACTCAGAAAATCACCCTGTTGCTTTCGGTCGGGCGTGAGCCCGAGGCGCGCAAGGCGTTTGCCCAGGCACTGGAAGCGGCAGCTGGTGGCGTCCTGCAACCGTTCGACCGATTGCTGGCCGAACACCCGGACTGGCTGCGCGGGCAACTGCAACTATGCGCTCCTACAGTCGTTTCGCAGGAACTGACCGAAAAACTACCAGCCATGGCCGCTCGCCCGACACTGGAAGTATCCCCCGCAACAGAACAGCTCAGCGCGCGTGAACTGGCCGTTCTGCGTCTGATCGCTCAAGGTTGCTCGAACCAGGAAATCAGCGATCAGCTGTTCATCTCGCTGCACACGGTCAAGACCCACGCCAGTCACATCAACAGCAAACTCGGGGTTGAGCGAAGGACGCAGGCGGTGGCGCGGGCTAAAGAGTTAAGGGTGCTGGAGTAGCGCATTTTCAAGATCTACCGGGTCCGCTAAATGACGGAATACGGTTTTGTGCCAAAATTGCCCATCCCTGTTTTCCGAGCATGCCCCGATGTCCCAGCAGCCCACCCTGATCCGCGAAACCTTCCCTGTCGGCCCTTTGCAGTGCAACTGCACGATCATCGGCGACCCGATCACCAAAAAAGCCATCGTCGTCGACCCAGGCGGCAACCACGAACTGATCCTCGCGCGCCTCGATGCCTTGGGCCTGAAGGTGGTGAGCATCATCCACACCCATGCGCACCTGGATCACTTCCTGGCCTCCGGTCAGCTCAAGGAGAAAACCGGCGCGACCCTGCATCTGCACAAAGAAGATCAGTTCCTCTGGGACAATCTGGAGATGCAATGCCAGATGTTCGGTGTGCCTTACACGCCGGTGCCGTCGCCGGATCGCTGGTTGGCCGACGATGAAGAGCTGGCTTGCGGTTGCGGCGTGGCGTTGCACACGCCGGGTCACACGCCGGGTTCCATGAGCTTTTGGTTTTCCGAGGCCAAGCTGCTGATTGCCGGTGACACGTTGTTTCGTCGCGGGGTAGGGCGTACGGATTTGTGGGGCGGCGATCAAGCGACCATCGTGCGGTCAATCAAGCAGCGACTCTATACGCTCGACGAAGAAGCAACGGTCGTGACCGGGCATGGTCCGGACACGCGCTTGGGCGATGAAATGCGCGAGAACCCGTTTGTGCGGGCTTGAAGGCAATCGACGGAATTTTCGTCGGCCAAAACGATCCAACACCCGCAAAGGTCCATTGCCTTTGTCCGTTGCACCCCAGAATGCAAAAAGTAGGAGCTCTTCATGTTCACCAAGCAGCGTTTGATTATCGTCGCTACGGCTGTGGCCTTGCTGTCTGGCTGCGCCTCGCCTAACCCTTATGACAACCAGGGCCAGGCTGACAGTGGCTCCACGGGCATGAGCAAAACCGCTAAATACGGTGGCCTCGGCGCTCTGGCTGGCGCCTTGGCTGGCGCCGCCATCGGTCATGATAACCGTGGCAAGGGCGCGCTGATTGGCGCTGCCGTGGTGGGTGCTTCCGCTGCCGGTTACGGTTACTACGCTGACCAGCAAGAGAAAAAGCTGCGGGCCAGCATGGCCAACACCGGTGTCGAGGTGCAGCGTCAGGGTGACCAGATCAAACTGATCATGCCGGGCAACATCACGTTTGCCACCGATTCGGCAAATATCGCCTCCAGCTTCTATCAGCCGCTGAACAATCTGGCCGGCTCGCTGAAGGAGTTCAGCCAGAACCAGATCGAAATCGTCGGCTACACCGATAGCACCGGCAGCCGCCAGCACAACATGGACCTGTCGCAACGTCGTGCGCAGAGCGTGGCGACCTACCTGACCTCGCAAGGTGTCAGCGGCGCCAACCTGTCGGCGCGCGGTGCCGGGCCGGATAATCCGATTGCCAGCAACGGCGACGTCAATGGCCGGGCGCAGAACCGCCGCGTTGAAGTCAACCTGAAGGCGATTCCGGGTCAGCAGTACGGTGGTCAGCAGCAGCCGGGTACGGTTCAGCAATACCCGTAACATCTGCGCAATAAAAAACTGTGGGAGCGAGCCTGCTCGCGAAGGCGGCGTGTCAGACAACAATCAGGTTGGGCTGACACGCCGCCTTTCGCGAGCAGGCTCGCTCCCACATTTGGTTTTGGCCTGTCGCGACTTTCCTAGTTGGCTTCTTTTACCGCGCTGAGAAACGCGCAAGTACGTTCCTGTTGCGGGTGCTCGAAGATCTGCTGCGGCGTGCCTTGTTCATGGATCTGGCCCTTGTAGAAGAAGCACACGCGATCAGCGAACTCCCGGGCAAACCCCATCTGGTGTGTGACCATCAGCATGGTCAGGTTGTGCTCGGCACCGAGTTTGCGGATCACGTTGAGCACTTCGCCGCACAATTCCGGGTCGAGCGCCGAGGTGACTTCGTCAAACAGCATGACCTTGGGCCGCATCGCCAATGCCCGGGCAATCGCGACCCGTTGTTGCTGCCCGCCCGACAGCTGCGAAGGGTAGTGCCCCAGTTTGCTGCCCAGCCCGACCAGTTCCAGCAAATCTGCCGCCCGTTCCCGCGCTTCGGCCGGTTTCATGCCGAGCACCTGCACCGGCGCTTCGATGACGTTTTGCAGCGCCGTCATGTGCGGGAACAGGTTGAAGCTCTGGAACACCATGCCGATCTTGCCGCGAACGCGACGGATATGCCGATCATTGGCCGGTACCAGCACGCCATTGCGGTTAGGCATGTGGGTCAGCAGGTCATCCTCGATGCGGATCAGTCCGTCATCGATGCCCTCAAGCGTCATCAACACCCGCAGCAGCGTGGATTTGCCGGAGCCACTGGGGCCGATGATCGCGACTTTCTCCCCTGGCGTAACGTCCAGGTTCAGGTGGTCGAGTACGGTGAAATTGCCGTAACTCTTGGTGACGTCCTGGAAGCTGACAATCGGCTTGACCGGATTGGGTTCATGCATGGCCGTGGCCTCCTGCGGATGCAGCGGTGACGGATGGCTGCGCCGGGAAAGGTCGGTAGGTGTCGAGAGTGGAGAAGTCATTAGCGTAGCTCCAGGCGCACTTCAAGGCGCCGTACCAGATAAGCCAAGGCGATGCTCAGGGCGAGGAAAAACAGACCGACCATGGTGATCGGCTCCAGGTAGCGGAAGTTCTCGGAACCGATGTTTTTGGCCTGTTGCATGATTTCCACCACGGTAATCGCCGACAGCACCGGTGTGTCCTTGAGCATCGCCACCAGGTAGTTGCCCAATGGCGGCAGGATCGGCCGCAGGGCCTGGGGCAAGATGATGTTGCGGTAGGCGCTGTAGGGCGCGATGTTCAGCGCCGTGACCGCTTCCCATTGCGCTCGCGGCACGGCGTCGAGGCCACCGCGATACACCTCGGCGATGTAGCAGGCGTAATGCAGGCCGATGCCGAGAATCCCGACTTGCATGGCCGTCATGCTGACGCCGTAATTGGGCAGCACGTAGTAGAGGAAATACACCTGGATCAGCAGCGGCGTGCTGCGGATGAACTCGATCACCCCGGTTGCCGGCCACGACAACCAGACTCTGCGGCTGCGTCGGCCAATCGCCAGGAACAGCCCCAGGACAATGGCGATCAGGAAACCGATCAGGGTAATCCCCACGGTGTTGAGCGAAGCGCGCAGCAAATCGGGGAGGATTTGCCAGGCGTAGGTCCAGTCGAACAGTGTCATGACAGACCTCCACGCATCCGCCCGCGAGCCAGACGCCGCTCTATCTGGCGCATGCCGATATTGATGGCTTGCGCCAGGACGAAGTAGATCACCAGCGCCAGGCTGAAGATTTCCAGGGTCTGGAAGGTTGCCTGATCGAGTTGCCGGGCACGAAAGCTCAGGTCCGACAACGTGATCAGCGACACCAGCGAGGTGTTTTTCAGCAATTCGATCAGCAGGTTGGTGCCGGGTGGGATGGCCGCAAGTAAGGCCTGCGGCAGGATGATCCGCCGAAAGCGTTTGTAGCCGCTGAAGTTCAGCGCCGTGGACGCTTCGTACTGACCTTTGGCGACCGAGCTGATCGCGCCGCGCATCACCTCGGCGCCGTAAGCGCCGATGTGCAGGCCGAGGCCGACAATGGCCACGCTGTAGGGGCTCAGCTCAATATTGAACGGCGGCAACGGCAGCACAAAAAACAGCCAGAACAATTGCACCAGCAACGACGTGCCGCGGAACACTTCAATGTAAGCAATCGAAAACCAGCGCAGTGCCCGCCATGGCGACATGCGCCCGAGTGCCGCCAGAATGGCGGCGACAATCGCCAGCAGCGAGCCGAAGAATGTCACCTGGAGGGTTACCCAGGCGCCTTGTATCAACAGCGGAAGTAATTCACCCATGATTCAACCTGGCCATCCGGAGTAAGCAGGGGAAATAGGCATCGCGCCGTGGCGCCATGCCTGTTTCGACTATTGAGCGCAGAGCTCGGCAGCCGTTTTGCTTGTCACGTTGGATTTGTCGAAGCCGAAAGGGGCGACCGCCTTGAGGTGCTCTTCGGAGCCCAGCCACTTTTTCATCTCGGCGTTGACCGCATCACGCAGGTCCTTGTCTTCCGGGCGGAAGGCGAGGGCGCCGTAGCCGATGTGCGACGGATCGTCCTTGAACTCAGTGACGGCTTCGACTTTCTCGCCGCCCTTGGCGGCCAGGCCTTTCATGGTCAGTTGCGTGCCCACTGCCGCGTCGGCACGGCCGGCGCGCACGGCTTGCAGCTGCGCGGTGGTGTCCGGCACCTGAAGGATTTGCGCATCCTTCACGCCGGAGTCACGCGCATAGGCCAGGTTCACCGTGCCGGCCATGATCGCCAGCTTCACATCAGGGTTCTTGGCGATGTCTTCATAGCTGTGCAGGTTCTTCGGGTTGCCTTTGGCCGTGAGCAGGGCGTCCGGCAGCTGGTACTGCGGATCAGTAAACAGCACCTGCTTGCAACGAGCCGGGGTGATGTACATGCCGGCGGCAATCACGTCGAATCGCCCCGCGCGCAGTCCCGGGATCAAGGAGCCCCATTCGGTCAACACGCCGTCGACTTTCTTGATGCCCATCTTCTCGAAGATCGCTTTGGCGATTTCCGGCGATTCGCCGGTAACCTTGCCGTCGGTTTCGGTATAGGCGAAAGGGGTTTCGTTGGCGTAACCGATGCGAATGCTGCTGTTCTGTTTGACGGTTTCCAGCGTATTGGCGGCGTGGGCGCTGGCAGCCAGGCCGAACAAGGCACACGCCACGAACAGACGACGCAAAACATGGGGGGTGCGGGTGGGGAAATTGCTCATCGATAAAATCTCCTGTTTCTTGTGGACCCGTCTGTGACGGCTCTGTGGTAGGAGGCAGTGTGACAAGAGCAAAACGTATAAGGACTGATCCATGACGCGGGACGCAGTTCCGATACAGGTCGATTGGTTTTGTTGTAGGGGCTTGAAACGTGCCCGGGCATCGACCTTGAACCGAGCATACAAAAGCCTCGGGCATCGTGGCATTGCACTAGGACAATTGCTTTGCATGTATTCTCGCGGGATGCTGTGCGCACTGGCACCTACGCGGGTTTTAGCGCCGATGGATAAGTGGAAAGCAGCATTGGACGTCGCCCGCAGCGGTGAGTCCAAATACAAGATCCTGGTGCAGGCCATCGCCGACGACATCGAGCAAGGCGTGTTGGCCAACGATCAGCGCCTGCCGCCGCAACGGCACGTCGCCGATGCGATGGGCATCAGCGTGCAGACGGTCACCAACGCCTATAAGGAGCTGGAGCGCCAGGGCCTGGTGCGTTGCGAAGTCGGGCGCGGCAGCTTTGTGTCGCGACGCATGAGCGATCGGGTCGCCACCTATATTCTCGACAGCCCCGAGCGGGCCCTGGTGGATTTTTCCATCACCCGGATCATGCACACCCGTGAGCATGACCAGTTCTGGCGCGAGACCTGCCGCGAACTCAGCACCGAAGAGGATCAGCCGTGGATTCATGCTTTTCGTCCGATTGCCGGGTTCGAATCGCACCGGGAAGCGGCCATGCACTGGATCGGGCGACAAGGGTTACGGGTCGAGCGTGACGACATCCTGATCACCAACGGCGCGGCCCACGGCATCTTTCTCGCGCTGGCTTCCTTGGCCGGCCCGGACGATGTGGTGCTGTGCGAGGGCGTCACCGACCACGGTGTGATCGGCAATTCCCAGGTGCTGGGGTTTACCCTCAAAGGCCTGGAGATGGACCGTTACGGCATTGACCCCGAGCATTTTGAAGACATGTGCAGTAACGAGCGCATCACCGCGCTGGTCTGTACACCGAACCTGAACAACCCCACCACCAGCCTGATGCCGGATAGCCGCCGGCGTGAAATCGCCGAGATCGCCCGGCGCTTCGGTGTGCACATCATTGAAGACGATGTGTACGGCCCGTTGCTCGATGAGCGACGCGCGCCGCCGATCAGTCATTACCTGCCGGAGCTGTCGTTCTATTGCACCAGCATGACCAAGTCGGTGCTCACCGGTTTGCGCATCGGTTATCTGGTCGTGCCCAAGCGGCTGGCGCTGCGCACCGAGAGTATCTTGCGGGTCAACAGCTGGATGGCCACGCCCATGGTGTCCGAGATCGCGGCGCGCTGGATTCGTGATGGTCGCGCCGACACCCTGGTGGGCCTGCAGCGCAAACTCCTGGCGGGCCGCCAGGCGCTGGTCACTGAGTATCTGGACGAATACCTGATCGCCCAGCACCCCTATGCCTTGAACGCCTGGATCGGAATTCCGCCCCATTGGGAAATCGACAGCCTGGTCCGGGCATTGCGCCACAAACACATTGCCGTCACTTCACCTGACCCGTTCACCGTGCGCGGCACGCCTCGGCCGCGAGCGGTGCGGGTCTGTGTGGGCGCCGAATGCAGTGATGAAGAAATGCGTGTTGCGCTGATCGGCATGCGCGAGATCTTCGGCCAGTACCCGCAGATCCATGACTTTTGAGCGAGAAAAAGTTCGCGAAAAGTTTGTCGGCTAAATTGCCCTAGTACATTCATCGCGACAATCCAGCCCTCTTAGACTGCGCCCAACACCTCGGTTGGGATGCGGTCATGTCAGCACTGCAATTGAACGATATTTACCTCGCTCGCCAGCGGATCGAATCGTTGGTTCGGCGCACGCCCATGGAGTATTCACCCAGCCTCTCGCAGCGCTTGGGTGTGGCGGTGTTTCTCAAGCTCGAATCCCTGCAACTGACCGGCAGCTTCAAGTTGCGTGGCGCCAGCAATGCCGTGGCGCAGCTTGATGTCGAGCAAAAGGCCCGTGGCGTGGTGGCCGCCTCGACCGGCAATCACGGTCGGGCGCTGGCGTATGCCGCGTCCCGGCAAGGTGTGAGGGCGACCATTTGCCTGTCGCGCCTGGTGCCGGCGAACAAGGTGCAGGCCATTCGGGATCTGGGGGCCGAGGTGTGCATCGTCGGTCACTCTCAGGACGATGCCCAGCGCGAAGCCGAACGGATTGCCAGCGAGCAGGGCGCGACATTGCTGCCGCCCTTCGACCACCCGGCGATCATCGCGGGGCAAGGCACCCTCGGGCTGGAAATCCTCGAGCAGCAGCCAGAGGTGGCGCAAGTGCTGGTGCCGTTATCCGGCGGCGGTCTGTTTGCCGGCGTGGCACTGGCGATCAAAAGCGCCAATCCACACATCGTCACTCACGGCATCAGCATGCAGCGCGGCGCGGCGATGCACGCCAGCCTTGAAGCCGGGCATCCGGTCGAAGTCGAGGAGTTGCCGACCCTGGCCGATTCGCTCGGCGGCGGCATCGGTCTGGACAATCGTTACACCTTCAACATGACCCGCAACCTGTGCGACCACCTGCATTTGCTCAGCGAAGCCTCTATCGCCAATGCCATCCGCCATGCCTACCGCGAAGAGCGTCTGGTGCTCGAAGGCGCGGCGGCGGTCGGCATTGCCGCGTTGCTCGACGGCTTGATTGAGCCGCGCGGGCCGATCGTGGTGGTGGTCAGCGGCCGTAACGTCGATGTCGATCAGCATTTACGCGTGCTCGCCGGAGCCGATGCGTGAACCCCACAACAATAACCATCCGATTGGAGCGCTGCGTTGATGAGTGACATTACTTTATTGAGCGAAGCGGATTTGCGCGCCTGTGTGGCGCTGGATTTGCCGAGTATCGAAGCCATCGAGCAAGCCTTTGTGCTGCTGGCCACGGCCGCCGTGGCAATGCCGCCGATCCTGCGTCTGGACATCCCGGAGCACAACGGCGAAGTGGACGTGAAGACCGCGTATCTGCCGGGTCTGGAGCGTTTTGCGATCAAGGTCAGCCCGGGCTTTTTCGATAACCCGGCACTCGGCCTGCCGAGCCTCAACGGCATGATGATGCTGTTGTCGGCGCGCACCGGTTTGCTGGAGGCCTTGTTGCTGGATAACGGTTACCTGACGGCCGTGCGCACTGCGGCGGCGGGTGCGGTGGCGGCGCGGGCCCTGTCGCGGCCCGACAGTCGCAACGTTGCGCTGATCGGGGCCGGCGAGCAGGCCGCGCTGCAGTTGCAGGCCTTGCGCCTGGTGCGTCCGATTAAATCGGTGCGGGTCTGGGCGCGTGACAGCGCCAAGGCAAACAGCTTCAGCGCAGAACTGGCGCGCAGCAGCGGTCTGGCGGTGACGCCTTGCGCGAGTATCGAAGAGGCCATGGCCGACGCGGACATTGCGATCACTTGCACGCCCAGTCGTGAACCCTTGATTGAAGCGCGCCATTTGCATCCCGGCCTGCACATCACTGCCATGGGCTCCGACGCCGAACACAAAAACGAAATTTCGCCCCAGGCGTTGGCGCAGGCCGACCTCTACGTGGCTGATCGCTTGAGCCAGACCCGCCTCCTCGGTGAATTGCATCACGCCTTGGCGACCGGCGTCATGGCCGATGAATCGCGCCTGGTCGAGTTGGGTCAGGTGCTGGCCGGGCAACGTCCCGGCCGCACCGATGCGGCACAGATCACCGTGTGTGACCTCACCGGTACCGGCGCTCAAGACACCGCCATCGCCAATCTGGCCTTCGAGCGTGCGCGCTCGGCCGGCAAGGGTTTTCAGTTCGGCAGCTAAGCCGTTTTTTCATCCGTGCGTCATTTATCAGAGGGCATGTGCATGTCTCAGATAGTCGTCAATCTCCCGTTCGAACGGGAGGAATACGCCCAGCGTCTGGCCAGGGTTCGAGCGGCCATGCAGGCTCAGGGCATCGAGTTGCTGCTGGTCACTGATCCATCGAACATGGCCTGGCTGACCGGCTATGACGGTTGGTCGTTTTACGTCCATCAATGCGTGTTGCTGGCGCTTGATGGCGAGCCGGTCTGGTTCGGGCGCGGGCAAGATGCCAACGGCGCCAAACGCACCGTGTTCATGCAGCATGAAAACATCATCGGGTACCCGGACATTTATGTGCAGTCCCGGGAACGCCATCCAATGGATTACCTGTCGCGCGAAGTCATCAGCGCTCGCGGCTGGGACGCGCTGACCATTGGCGTGGAAATGGACAACTATTACTTCAGCGCCGCCGCCTATCTGTCGCTGAAGAAACACCTGCCAAAGGCCACGCTGATCGACGCGGTCGGGCTGGTGAACTGGCAGCGGGCGATCAAGTCGCCCCAGGAAATCGCCTACATGCGCATCGCCGCGCGCATCGTCGAAAACATGCACGCGCGGATCCTTGAACGCATTGAGCCGGGCATGCGCAAAAACGAACTGGTGGCCGAGATCTACAGCAGCGGCATTCTCGGCGCCGACGGTCATGGCGGTGATTACCCGGCCATCGTGCCGCTGTTGCCGACCGGCGCCGATGCCAGCGCGCCGCACCTGACCTGGGACGACACGCCATTCGAGAAGGGCGCCGGCACGTTCTTCGAAATCGCCGGTTGCTACAAGCGATATCACTGCCCGTTGTCGCGCACCATTTACCTGGGCAAACCGCCGCAGCATTTCCTCGACGGCGAAAAAGCCGTGGTCGAAGGCATCGCCGCCGGGCTCGAAGCGGCCAAGCCAGGGAACACCACGGGTGACATTGCCGTCGCGTTTTTCAAAGTGCTGGAGAAGTTCGGCATCCACAAGGACAGCCGTTGCGGTTATCCGATCGGGATCAGTTATCCGCCGGATTGGGGCGAGCGCACCATGAGCTTGCGTCCCGGCGACACCAGCGTGTTGCAACCGGGCATGACCTTCCACTTCATGCCGGGCCTGTGGATGGACGATTGGGGGCTGGAAATCACCGAGAGCATTTTGATCACCGAGACCGGTGTCGAAACGTTATGCAACGTGCCACGCCAACTGTTCGTGAAGGATTGAGCCATGAGCGAATTGCCTGATAACCCGATCAGCGCCACGGTGGATTTCGCCCGCGAAGGCGTGCAGCACGGGTTTCTCAAACTGCCGTATTCGCGGGACGATTCGGCCTGGGGCGCGGTGATGATTCCGCTGACGGTGATTCAGCGTGGTCAGGGACCGACGGCGCTGCTGACCGGCGGTAACCACGGCGACGAATACGAAGGCCCGGTTGCGCTGAGCAAACTGGCGCAGGGCCTGACGGCTGGTGAAGTGAGCGGGCGGGTGATCATCGTCCCGTTCATGAATACCCCGGCGTTCCACGCCGGACGGCGCACGTCGCCCATCGACAAGGGCAACCTGAATCGCAGTTTTCCCGGCAAGCCGGACGGCACGGTGACCGAGAAAATCGCCGATTACTTCAACCGGACCTTGTTGCCTTTGGCCGATATCGTGCTGGACATTCATTCCGGCGGCCGCACCCTGGATTTCCTGCCGTTCGCCGCGTGTCATGTGCTGCCCGATAAACACCAGCAGGCCCGATGCGAAGCCGGCATGCGCGCGTTCAATGCCCCCTACAGCATGCGCATGCTGGAGCTGGATGCGGGGGCGATGTACGACACAGCCGCCGAGCGACAGGGCAAAGTTTTCGTCACCACCGAACTGGGTGGCGGTGGTTCGTCCAGCGCACGCAGTGTGGCGATCGCCGAGCGCGGGGTGCGCAATCTGCTGGTGCATGCCGGGATTCTCGAAGGCGAGGTCCAGACCGCTGCGTCGATCATGCTCGACATGCCGGATGCTGATTGCTTCATTGCCAGCGAACATGACGGCTTGCTGGAAATGTGTCGCGATCTGGGTGACAACGTGAGCAAGGGCGAGGTGATTGCCCGGGTTTATGACGCCACCCGCAGCGGTGTTGCTCCGGTGGAATATCGTGCGGCCCGCAGCGGTTTACTGGCGGCGCGGCATTTCCCCGGGTTGGTGCAGTGCGGTGACACCGTGGCAGTCATCGCCGAAGTATTGGCGTAACACAATCCTTGTGGGAGCGGTCACGTCAGCTCCCACAAGGTCCCAATGGCACAGGAGTTCCTCGGCCCATGCACAAGCTTGATCGCTACGACCTGAAAATCCTGCGAATCCTTGCCGAAGACGGGCGGATCACCAAGTCGAGCCTGGCCGACGCGATCAATCTATCGGTGACCCCGGCCTGGGAGCGCGTGCGCAAACTGGAAGCGCTTGGGTTGATCAAGGGCTACCGGGCGCAGATTGACTGGAATGCGGTATTCAAAAGTCAGCAGGTCCTGGTCGAAATCACCCTGGCCCGACACACCGCACAGGATATGCGCCGGTTCGAGCAACGCATGTGCGAGGCGGCTGAAGTGGCGTTCTGTTACGCCACCGGTGGCGGGGTGGATTACATGGCGATGATCCAGGCGCCGGACATCGATCACTACCAGCGGTTTATCGACCAGCTGCTGCTCGACGATCTGGGCATCGAGCGTTACTTCACCTACATCGTGACCAAGACCATCAAGACCGCCGGCGCCTTGCCAGCGGAGCTGGCACAAGAGCCCTGAACACGACAGATCCGTGTGGGAGAGGGCTTGCTCACGTTGACTGACACGCCGCTTTCGCGAGCTGGCTCGCTCCCACATGACTGCTTGTCTGACTGAAAGAACAGTGTTCGTTAAGGGTCACCGCAAAATCTTCGGTTTTGCGCTGTTCAATCAGAAAAAACCGCCTGCCAAGCCCCGCCAAACACCCAATAACCCGAGCCGAGCTGCCCTAGCATGGTTCCACGCACACGGTTTGGAGTAACCGCCATGACATACAAACATCCGCTGCTGTTCAAGGCACTGTGTTACGTCGATGGGCATTGGGTCCACAGCGACAGTGGTCACAGTGTCGCCGTGCATAACCCTGCCGACCTGAAATTGATCGGCCACGTGCCGATGCTCGATCAGCCGCAGATTGTCGCGGCTGTCGATGCCGCGCACCGGGCTTTTGCCGGCTGGCGCGAACAAAGCCTCGATGCGCGTGGGACGATTTTGCGGCGCTGGGCGGCGTTGATCCTTGAGCATCAGGAAGACCTGGCACGCATCCTCAGTCAGGAACAAGGCAAGCCGCTGGCCGAGTCTCGTGGGGAAATCGCTTACGCCGCGAGTTTCATTCCCTGGTTCGCCGAGGAAGCACGGCGTCTTTATGGGCAAAACATTCCCAGCCACATTCCTGGTGCACATCTGGGCACTCTCAAGGAGCCGGTCGGCGTCTGTGCACTGCTGACACCGTGGAATTTTCCGTCGGCCATGATCACCCGCAAAGCGGCCGCCGCCTTGGCCGCTGGCTGCACCGTGGTGATCAAACCGGCCCATGAAACGCCTTTTTCAGCGTTGGCGCTGGCGCAACTGGCGGAGGAGGCGGGCTTCCCGGCGGGCGTGTTCAACGTGGTGCTGGGCGAGCCGCAGATGACCATGCAAACCCTGGTGCAGGACAGCCGCGTGCGTTCGGTCAGCTTCACCGGCTCGACCCGCGTCGGCAAGTTGGTGTTGCAAGCGGCAGCGCAGGACGTGAAGAAAGTCTCGCTGGAACTGGGCGGCAATGCGCCGTTCATCGTCTGCGCCGATGCCGATCTGGCGCTGGCGGTGAAAGTCGCCGTAGAAGCCAAATTCCAGACCTCGGGTCAGGATTGCTGCGCGGCCAACCGGATCATGGTGCAGCGCTCGATTTACCCGGAATTCCTCCAGCGCTTTGCCGCTGCGGTTCGCGAGCTGCGGGTCGGTCCGGCCCTGGTGGGCGATCAAGAACAACCTGTCGACATCGGCCCGTTGATGCACCGGGCCGCTTTCGAGGTGACGGCCGAGCGTGTGGCTGACGCCCTTCAACTCGGTGCGCAACGCTTGGTCGGCGGCGAGGCTCACGCCTTGGGGGGATTGTTCTACCAGCCGACGGTGCTCGCGGATGTCACCCCGCAGATGCGCATCTACCGCGAAGAGAATTTCGCGCCGATTGCGGGGGTGATGCCGTTTGACACCCTTGAGCACGCCATCGAAATGGCCAACGACACCGAATACGGTTTGGCCGCCTACATTTGTTCCAATCGCCTGGACCTGATCTACCCGCTGATTCGCCGACTCGACCACGCCATGGTCGCGGTCAACGGCGTCAAGTTCACCGGCCATCCAATTCCGTTCGGTGGCATGAAAGCCTCGGGTCTGGGCCGCGAAGGCGGCACCGAGGGCTTCGAAGCCTTTGTCGAAACCAAATACTTTTGCCTGCACCATCAAGGCCAGTTCTAAGGAGACATGTCATGAACCAAGAACTCGATACCCTGTTCGAACAAGACCGCGCGCACTTCATGCACCCCTCGACCCACGCCCATGACCACGCCAGCGGCGCGCTCAAGGGACGCATCATCAAGAGTGCGTCGGGCATTCGCATCCGCGACCACGAGGGCCGCGACTTCATCGATGCCTTCGCCGGCCTGTACTGCGTGAACATCGGCTACGGCCGTACCGAAGTCGCCGATGCGATCTACAAGCAGGCCAAGGAGCTGGCGTATTACCACACCTATGTGGGGCATTCGACCGAGGCGATCATCGAGTTGTCCAGCCGCATCATGGACTGGGCGCCGCAGGGCATGAAAAAGGTCTATTACGGTCTGTCCGGGTCTGACGCCAACGAAACCCAGATCAAACTGGTGCGTTACTACAACAACGTATTGGGTCGCCCGCAGAAGAAGAAAATCATCTCCCGCGATCGCGGTTATCACGGCTCGGGCATCATGACCGGCAGCCTCACCGGCCTGCCGACTTTTCATCAGCACTTCGACCTGCCGGCCGAAGGCGTCAAACACACCGTTTGCCCGCACTGGTACCGCAAGGCGCCGGCCGGCATGGATGAAGCGGCGTTCGTGCGCTATTGCGCCGACGAACTGGAGAAAATGATCCTCGCCGAAGGGCCGGACACCGTGGCCGCGTTCATCGGCGAGCCGTTGATGGGCACCGGCGGCATCATCGTTCCTCCGGCGGGTTATTGGGCGGCGATTCAAGCGGTGCTCAACAAATACGACGTGTTGCTGATCGCCGATGAAGTGGTGTGCGCGTTCGGTCGGCTGGGTTCGAAGATGGGCAGCCAGCGTTACGGCATGCAGCCGGACTTGATCACCACCGCCAAGGGCCTGACCAGCGCCTATGCACCATTGTCGGCAGTGATCGTCGGCGAAAAAGTATGGGACGTAATCGAAAAAGCCTCTGAATCACAAGGTGCGATGGGCCATGGCTGGACATACTCCGGTCACCCGATCTGCGCCGCCGCGGCCTTGGCCAACCTCGATATTCTGGAGCGGGAAAACCTCACCGCCAACGCCGAGAAAGTAGGCAGCTACCTGAACCGCCGGTTGCGCGAAACCCTGGAAGGCCATCCGCTGGTGGGTGAAGTGCGCGGTGACGGCATGCTTGCCGCCGTCGAGTTCATGGCCGATCGCGAGCAGCGCACGCCGTTCGACGCCGCCTTGAAGGTCGGCCCGAAAGTTTCGGCGGCCTGTCTCGAGCGCGGCATGATTGCCCGGGCGATGCCTCACGGCGACATTCTCGGCTTTGCGCCGCCGTTGATTTTGACCGAGGAAGAAGCCGACCTGATCGTCGACATCACCAAGAGCGCGGTGGATCAGGTGGCCAGCGAAGTGCTTGGCTGATCCCCAGCCTGGTTGAACAGGGCCCGTCCGATTCTCAGATCGGGCGGGCTTTTTTGCGTCGCCTGTTCAGGCCCGCAAAGAGGCCCTGACAGGCACCAAAAATCCTCGATCAGAAACAAAAAAACCTCGGACAATCACTCGTCCGAGGTTTTTTGTGTCGCGCGAGACCTGATTACTTCTTCAGGCCGTAATGCTCATCGAGCATGCCCGGCGCGTTCGGAGCTTTGGGGGCGTAGTCGCGAGGCGGTTCCTGATTGCGCGGTGGCGTCAGGCGTTCCCGTGGAGCCTGTGCCGAATCGGCGTGCAGGGCGGCCAGCAAGCGTTGACGAGTCTGCTCGTCCAGGGCCAGGCGGTTGGCACCCTCGGCGAGGTGATCCTGCACTTCCTGATAGCTCGCAGTCAGCTTCTTGACCAGGTTTGCAGTGCTGTTGAAGTGGGTGACCACCTCGTTCTGATAACTGTCGAAACGTTCCTGAATGTCATCCAGCTGACGTTGGGTGCTGCTAGGCGCGGCATTCGGCACCAAACGAGCGATCAGGAAACCAATGGCGACACCCACAACCAGGGCAAGAGTCGGCAACAACCAAACTAAGAGCGAGTGTTCCACGAGTCCTTCCTCTATAAAC